>Ga0081539_10000970_pt1 | contig 53616 bp, 74 predicted proteins | sample TabmetS4T2R2_FD_71023 | JGI IMG/M metagenome (GOLD analysis project Ga0081539, IMG submission 71023) | Tabebuia heterophylla rhizosphere microbial communities from the University of Puerto Rico - S4T2R2 | ecosystem: Host-associated > Plants > Roots > Rhizosphere ...
ACGACAGTGCTCGGGCGGCTCCATGGCCACTCGCTGACGCACGCCCCTTGCGCGCCGCGGATGTCACCCTTCGTGGTGATCGTGAAACTCGGCTTGTCCGGCCGGTTGATCGGGTGCTTCGGGTTCAACAGCAGCGCGCCGTCCGACGAAGGGTTGCGGGTCAGCGTGCGCGCTGGGCGTTCCGCGCGACTCGGGCGATGATCACCTCGACCCTCAGCGAGCACGGTTCGAATCCGCTTGCCGAGCGTCCGGACCGGCAAGTGCTGTAACGCATCGCGCACGGTGACGTAGGGTCGGAGCTCGGTCCCCTCGATCTGCGTCTGGTGCGCGACCGAACCGTGCGTGGACGCCGGCCACCGTAGGCACGGCGTGCCGAGCGGATGGCCAAACCAAAAGGTCCTCACGCGGTGCTGCGGCACCCCGTACGCCGCGGCGTCGAGGGACGCGTAGTCGATGCAGTAGCTGTCAGCCAGGGCTCCGATCGTGCGCTGCAGCGCGCCGATGTGCGGACCGTCGTCGGCGCCCGGCACGTTGCCGATCAGCCAGACTCGCGGTCGCCACAGCGCGAGCAGCCGGGCGGTCGTACCCATCTGGTCACGCGGATCAGAGAGCCCGAGCCGCTTGCCGGCCCTCGACCAGGGCGTGCAGGGCGGATCGGCGACGACCAGGTCGAGCCGTCCTGGCTCGGCGCCGAGCAGCTCGGTCCACCCAAGCAGATGTCGAACGTCGATCTGCAAGGGCTGGCGTCCGAGGTTGTACTCGTACGACTCGCAGGCGTTCGTGTCGATGTCGACCGACCACTCGAAGTCGATCCCAGCGCGCCGGAAGCCCTCCGCCATCCCGCCGCTCGCGCAGAAAAGCTCGACCGCGCGTAGCGTCACCATAGGTCCTCCGTGTAGAGGTCAGGCGGCCATTTCGGTGCACTGATTTGTCCTGCCGCGATCGCAACCTGGACCGCCTCGAGGCGATCGACGAAGCGCTTGGTGCTGGTAAGAAAGCCCTGCTCGGCGCGCTCTTCGTCGCGTCGGTAGTCTTCGCCAAGCGCCTGCGAGAGCATGTGGAGCACGTGCCCGTGCCGGCATGGGCGTGTCAGCCACCAGACCTTGTCGCGGTACCGGACCGCCGCGCACTCGATCCGCTCGGTCATCGATCCGCCTCGAGCCGCCGGAACGTGACCGCGATGACCCACGGATTGTCAGGCCACGCGCAGCAGCGGCGCTTGCCGTTGATCGCGTTCCAGAGTCCCGCGAAGCGATATCGCGCGGTGATGAAGCCCTTCGCCGCCTCGCCGTTCACGCGCATCGCGCCGACATACGGCAGCACGCCCTCCGCCTCGATGTCGGCGTCGCTGATGTCCTGCAGGCGCTGGATGCGAACGTCAGTCACATCGAGCGTGATGCGCGAAGCCCAGCGAGGCATGAAGATCGAGGGACGCCAATTGCTGTGCCGTCGGTGCGCCTCCACCCACGCGTCCGCCGAGTCGCGGCTGTTCGCGATTGCGATGAACGCTCCATCGGCAGCGAACAGAATGCCGTCGACGAGGTCTTCCTCACGCTCGAACGTACGCCACGTCTCGCGCACCCAGAGCCGATCACCGACCTGCACGCGCGAATAGACGCGGTGCACAGATTCATCGCCGCCTGGGACCTTGAGATACGGCCCGGGATTTCCCGCCGGCGACGGTCCCGGATCGACCCACGCGGCCGCGAAATCGAGGTTTGACCAAGCCCCGATGATCCTGGGGTCCTTGCGCATGCAGGGACCCGAGCCGTTTACAAGTGAGTTCGCGCTGGTCAGCACGCGCCTGGTCTGCGTCTTCGCTCCGGCGAGGATCGCGCGCACCATCGGCGCTGAAAACAGAATCGGCCGATCGCGCGGTTCCGCTGTGATCTGGTCGCTCACGTCTGTTCTCGCTTCTTGAGCTTCTCGACCAGCGTCGTGCGCTTCATCCCCAACGCTCGAGCAGCTTGGTTTTTGTTCCAGCCGGTACGTTCGAGCGCTTGTCGAATCAGCGCGTCTTCGAACTGCGAAACGGCGCCGTGTAGGTCGATGCCGTCTTCGGGCAACATCGGCAGCTCGGGCAGCGCCAGTGCCGGCGAACTCGACGGGATGGATCCGAGGCGCGACATGTGACGCAGCGCCTGTGCGATCGTTCGGGCGGCTGCAAGCACATGCCTGAGCGACGCGCGGTACTCGACACTGCAAGGCATGGCTTCGACGTGCTCGATGTGTCCCTGCAGGACGCTGAGATAGCTGTCGCTCATCGCTGCACCCGTGCCGCCTTGAGCGTCTTCAGCGCGCCGCGCAGCAGCGCTTCGGCTGCATCGAGCGCACGCTCCTTCGCCTTCGCGAGGTCCCGAGCACGACCGCCCCGCATGCACGGCGAGAACGCTGCGCGCTGATTCGCAGTGTACCACCGCACGCGCCAGTCGCCGTTTTGCCAAACGTAGCACCGAAGCGCCGGCGAGCACTGGCATGACCAGCACTGTTCGACCTCGACGCTTTCGACGACGCCCTTGGCGTTCGGGTAGCGCTGCGTAAACGCTGGATGCTCGACCCACGTCATAGCGTCGCGCGTGCGCGCGCGCGAGGCACGATTTCGTCGCTCAGCGCGCATATTCCGCCTCGAAGCCGTGCGCCTCGACGTCTTTGAGGCGACAGCGGTTGCACGACTTGGGTCGGTGGTGGATCCACGTCTTCCACTGCAGGATCCGCTTGCGTCCGCACGAGCACTGCACCTCGACGAATCGCTCGTGGTGTCCGTTCTTCCGCCGGCGGCGTAGCGTGCGGATGAAGCGACACTTCGAGCGCAGCGCGTCGGTCGGCGCCGGCGGCGAGACCGAACCTGCCAGCACGCAGCGCTTGCAGAGCCCGGCGTGGCGACGCAGCGGCTCGAGCACGACGCCGCAGGTGCAGTGTGTCGGTTCGACCGGCAACGGCTTCAGTTCGCCTTCGAAGGCGAAGTAGGGCTTGTCGCTCATGGCCAATGCTCCTGCCGCACCCAGTGCGCCTCACGCTCCGTGTCCGAGAGCTCGAGGTCGAGCACCACGAAATCCGATTCGGCCTGCTTGCCTCCCGACACACCACGCCCGAAGCTCGGGCGGCTCGCGAGATAGACCATCCGCTGTACCCGCACGCGCGCCCAAAGCGTTTGGTAACGCCGCACCCCGTGCAGCAACGAGCTCTTGAAGATGCCGACCACGCGTGGCGCAAACGCAAGCGCCTTCAGTACGAACCGCTCTGCCTGCTCGTCCTCGTAAGGCGGGTTCATAAGCGCCACGTCGAACGGCTGAATGAGCAGCGGGGATTCCACCTCGAGGAAATCGGCTCGAATGGTCTGCCACTTGATCGATGTGCGCGCGCGCCGCATCCATTCCGCGAGCACGAAGGCGTGACGGGTGTCGAGCTCGACCGCCGCGACCCTCTCGCACTTGTAGGGCTTGTCGTGGATCGGTCGGATCAGCGCGCCTTGGCCGGCGGCTGGCTCGAGAACCCAGCGCGGCTGCTTTCGCTGATTGGCCCAGTGCCACACCTTCGCCGCGAGTTCCGGCTCCGTGAACCACTGCGAGAGCTCGGGGTCGCGCTGCTCGCTCTCCATCCCCGGCAGGTACAAGGCAGTCATGCGGTTCTCCGTGCCTTGAACGTCTTGCCCACCGCACCAGCGCGCGCAGCCCAGATGCCGATCAGCACCGCGGCTGCCTCGTCGTGCGTTAGGTCCTCTTCGTCGAGGACGCCGAGCCGCGCGTGAGCGACCCGCAACTCCTCCGCTCGCACTAGCTCGCGCGGCGCAGCGACGAACCGTCCGCCCAGCACGCGCGCACGCCACGTCGGCGGATACACACGTACCACACGCTTGGGCGACTGCCCGGCCCCACGCCATGCGACCATCCAGCGCTCGGTTGCTCGCTCGAGTCCGGCCACCGTGTGTCGCTCGCCACCGAAGGGTCGCTCAAGCACGAGTACGAGCGGTTCGCTGCGCCGCGCGGCGTATTGCAGCGCGAAGCGCACGATGTGTGTGAGCGCCGCATGGTCGTACGTGTCCGCTTCGCCGAACTCGCGCTGGTGCTCGCCTGCCCGGATCGACCAGCCGCTCATCCGCGCGGTGTCGACCGCCAGCACCACGCAGCGCCAGGGCACGAGCGAGTCGGGCAGTTGGATCCGCGCGCGCTTCACACCAGCACCTCCTCAAGGCGGGCGCCGAGGGCGCCGAGCACGCGCTCTACGGTCCATCCGCGCTCGGGCGTGCGATGCCCGAGTCCTCCGATCGCTTCCGTCTGCGTGAGCCGCCAGGCTGGCTGCTCGCGCTTCTTCGTGCACCAGCTCGCCAGTACGACCGCGTTCGCGCGGTCGTGCTCGGCCGCCAGCACCACGGCGAACCACTCGGGTCCCACGAAGGCGAGCGCTGCTTCGGCGTTTGGTGCAGCCGATGCCGCGCGAAAGGCACAGCGCTCGCCCTCGTGGGTCGAGACTAGGAGGGTCGCAGGCAGGGGAAGGTGAAGCAGCAGCCGCGCGTCAAAGCCAAGCACCTCGCGCTGCGCAGTCGGCAGCGCGTCCTCTGCCGACCCTAGTGCGACCGGCTCGGGATCGGGAAGCTGCGTTTCGATCGTCGCCGTCTCGAGCGGCAGCGCGGCTTTAGCCGTCAGGCGAACGCGGGGACTCATGATTGTGTCCCCAGTGTCCCCAGTTGGACTAATCGACTGGGGACAGAATTGCCTAGCAATTCTATAGTTGTCCCCAGTGTCCCCAGTGTCCCCAAAATTCTAAAGGGTCGTATGGGAGCGATTGAACCCGCGTGCGGGACTACCCCTAACGCACCTTTACAACGCGCCCCATAATAGGCTTCGAGTTCTGGGGACACCGGGGACATTGGGGACAACGATGAAATCGCTAAGGATTTCTGTCCCCAATATGTCCCCAATGTCCCCAGTTTTGCTGACCGGGTCATGAAGACCTCTGGTCAGGCTCGGGTGGTTCGGGTAACAGGACGACGAAGTGTGATTTGCGTCCACCAACTCGGGCGCTGCGATCGAGCCTACCGGCGTCGAGCTGCGTCCATTCGAGTCGTGCCCACTCTCGTACAACTTCTCGCGGAGCAAGTCCATGCTCGGCGCAGAAGCGTCGGAACTCGGCGGGGATGATCAGCACCGAGTCGCGCTTCTGAAAGCCGAAGTAGGTCATGCCCGGCTTGCCCGGGCGCGGTACGTCCTCCTCGCCACTCGAGCCCATGTCGAGCACCGGAAACGAGTCGGGACGGCTCAGCACCCAGTCCTCGATCAGCCGGCGCGCGCGCTGCGCGATGCCCTCCACCGCTTCGCGCATGTCGACCTTCATGAACACGCGCTCGATCGTTTGGCCCTCGGGCGAGCCGAGGCCGAGGTCGGACACGGTGCGCTCGGTGACCAGCAGCAGCGCGAAGTACGCCGCGATGCGCCCCTGCAGCGGATCCTTCGCCATGGCGCGGAGCCGCTTCACCTCCTCGGCGAGCATCGTGCGGAATTGCGCCCAGTCGCTCTCGGTGTTGGCGACCAGCGAGTCGATCCAGGCCCGACCGAAGTGGCCAGCGTTGCGAGTGCAGCGCCGGCGGAGGTCGTCGATGTCCGCCGCCTTCATGCCGCCGAAGCCTGCGACCGGCAGCTGCACGACCCGAACCTGCGCGCCGGTGGCAGTGCTCTCGTCGGCGAGCTCGCGCTCGCCCGTGCTGAGCACGACGGTGCGCCAGTTCTGCGTCTCGCGCATCGTCAGATCGCGCTGCCCGCGCGTGCGCCCGGCGCCGTTGATCAGCGCGTACACGAGGCGTTCGGTCTGCAGCGGATCGGAGCCGCCGACCTCGTCGTAGCACTGTGGAAGGTCACATAGTGTCACCGCGCGCATCTCGGCACCGACCGGCGTCACGTTCCAACTCGCGACCCAGTGCGGGTTGTCCGGATCGCCGAAGACGCTCGCAGCGATCTTGAGCATCGAGGTCTTGCCGCGCGACGACTCGCCCGGAAGGTGGATCGCGAAGTTGGGCGCGCCCAGCGGCTGCAGCATCGGCGCGGCAAGCGCGCCGCAGATCACCGCAGCGCAGATCGGGTCGGCGGCGAAGGCCTCTTTCAGAGCCGCGAGATGCGCGTCGTAGCTGCCGCGCGGCTCAAGGGCCTCGAAAATTTTTCTGCGATCGCCGCGTTTATCGAGGGCAATCGGCAGCTCCTTCTCGTCAGCACCACGCGCCTCGTTCAGCACGAACGCCGTTCGACCATCGACGAAATGCCAACCGGCCCGGTCGACGCTCGCGACACGCGGGATCACCTTGCTGTTCACGGCGTCCAGCGCTTCGAACCAATCAACGAGCTTTGCCGCGCTGTTCGACGTAACCGGAGCCCCGAAGGGCGCGAGCTCGCGGATCATGGTCACGCGGTCGTGGATCGCCTGGCGCGTGACGCACTGCTCGACCCAGTCATGCCCGTTGTGAAAGCACAGCTCCACGCGCCCCTCGCGCGTATACAGGTCGTTCAGGTACCGCTGCAGCAGGATCGGGCTCGGCGCGACAGGTTCGGGGCCGTGCTTCGCGCCTGCGTTCATCCGCCAAAGCGCGCCGTTCTTGCGGACTTCGTAGGCATCGGAGATGCGCAGATCGTTCGCGACCGGCGCGTCGTGCAGGAACTTGATGGTCTTGGCCCGCAGGAGCGGGTTGCGCAGGTCGGCAGGCTCGATCGGCGTCGCGCTGTCGAGCAACTTGCGCGTGCCCTCCTCGCCCCATGCCGCGAAGAAATCGTCGATGCCTTTCTGCGCAGCCGAGGGCGGAGCGCAAAAGCGCACGCTGAGCGCGCCGGCGGCGAGCAGCACCCCACAGAGGCGCGCGGCCGCCATCATCACGCGCTCGTTCTCCCTTGAATCGGCGTCGAAGCAGATCACATGGTGACGACCTGCGACGGTGCAGTGCTCCAAGATGAGCGGGTGCAGTCGCTCCTCGTTTGTCTGTTGCCGGTGCGCGACGTCGCCGAAGTTCCAAACGCCGGTCAGGCCGACGCAGCAGAGCCCCATCTGGTCGAAGACGAGCGCCTTTTTTTCGCCCTCGGTCCAATAGACGATAAGGTCCGTGAGCTTGTACCAACCACCGGCGCGCGCGCGCGGCGTGAAATAGACCAGCACGCCAACCTGATCCGATTGGTCGTACTTGACGGGCCTGCCGTTGCGCACCTGCGGCTTGGTCGGCCGCACGCGATAGGCATAAGGCGTTGCCTCGCCCGGCAAGTAGAACGGAAACACCAGGGCGGCAAGGCAGAACTCGGGCCATCGCTTGCGGTGGATTAGCGCTGCGATCGCGAGTCGGTTTGACTCGGTGTACAGATCGGCGAGCCGGATCGTCTCGTCGTTCAGTCCGCTTGCGCGCAGCTGTTCGAGGTGGCCCTCGTTCACCTCGCGCTTCTGCGGCAGATTCACCACTCGTGGGCGCCGCCGCCCACCACTGTTCGAACCGCCGCCCTGGTGTTGTTCTTCCGTCACACCGCCTCCCTTCGGTTCTAGGCGCTGGCGGTCGCGGTCGGATTGGGGCGTTTCTTGCGAGGCACGCGTTGCGGCGGAGTGCGAGGCGGAGGCGGCAGCTCCGTCTCGCCGTCAGCGGAGACCGGTTCTTCGAAGAGGTCGCCCGTGCGCTCGGAAGCGGTGAGCGCGCGCGTTTCGACTTCAGCTTTGGTGTCGGGGCGCACCAGGCGCATGCAGTTCTGCTTGAAGTCCTTCAGCCACTCGCACTTGACCTCGCGGTCCTCTTCGCCTGTGTCGATCACGTGGGCGAGATCGCCGCGGCGCTTCACCGCGACCCTGATCTGGTTGTTGAGGTCGGTGCGCTCGAGTTTCAGCTTCTCGATCTGCAGCTCGGATTCCGCCATCTCCTCGCCCCGCTTCAGCAGCTCCGGTTCGGTGAGTTTGCAAGGCAACGTGCGCTGCTCGAACGAGCGTGTCTTACTGCCGCCACTACCATTCTTCTTACCCATGAGCGGGATTCCTCCATGGGTGCCCAACGGCTGCACCGGGTGTGGTTTTTTTGGGGTACGGCGCCGCACGACCCGTGCGGCATCGAAACGCATCAGGCAGTGGCCGCCGCCTCTATGTCGTCGTCGCGCGTTGTCAGCGCCGGCGTTGAAACCTGGGTTCGGCTGCGAGCACGCGCGGTCTTGCGCTTGGGTTTGAGACGCAGCGGCACGTCGGCCGAACAGTCGAACAGGACGCAGAGCTGGCGGAAGACGCCGAGGTGCGGCTGGCAATCGTCACGCTCCCACCGGCCGATACCTCCGACCTCACGCGCGATGTTGCGACCGCCGCCGGAAACTGCGCGCAGCCGCCTGGCCAACTCAGCCTGACTCCATCCGCGGGCAAGGCGCTGGGCTCGGACCCATTTGCCGATTTTCATGACAAAGATGCCTTCGCATAAATGCCATGTCCCGTCAACATGTGGGCGATCATCCCAGCACTTCTGCTATTGCTTCGGAGCCAAAGGGCAATGCACAAACGGCAGTGTAATGAGCGGAACTCTCGGCGAGCGCATCGCGGAATTGCGCGAAAAGGCTAAGAAGACCCAGCCTGAGCTCGCTCAGATGCTTGGCACGAACACGACCACAATTTCACGTTGGGAAAATAATCGAGGGAAACCTCACCTCGATCAGCTTGAGTCGCTCTCGAAGTTCTTCGGCGTGACGCTTGATTACTTGGTCTTCGGCACCTCGCACGAAAGCCCGGTTGACACGCGCGCGTTTCACGAGTTTCTCGCTACCGAATACGGACGTACTGCACAGCGCAACGGCTGGCTCGATGCGATCAAATCGATCCGATACCCGTCTCCGCCGACGGTAGATCTCTACATCGACATGGTCATTGCGTTTGAGCGAATGCAACGCGCGAAAGGTGGCGGTAGCTAGACTAGCTACTTTCGGCCTGTGCCTGCTTGTGCGGAGCGCTGACACCAAAGTGTCGCAGCGCAGGCGGAATCTCGTAGATCGTTTTTGCCACGGTGGCGTAGATCTCAAACCGTGCACAGAGCGTCTGACTTCGCCGAGTACCTCAGCAGTCGTGATGCTAGCGCCGCCGACCCGCGCGAGCTCCTCACGCTGGCGCGAATGCGCGACGCATTAGGAACACCGCTCACACAGAGCGATTACGAGCGTCTGCGTGACGTGTTGCGCCTGCATGCGGAACGCACCGATGAGCAGCAGCGTGCGTCCGCACGCGATGGTTTCGCGAACGCGGACGGTACCCTGAGCCGCCGCTGAGCCACCGCAAACAGGGCAGCGTCGTGTCAAGCGATCTGTTCCGACGTTGAAGCGATCGCCGGGGATATGCCAGCGCCGCCGATTTCGCGGCGAACAGGGCACTTTTCGCACGGAACTCCCGCTGAACATAGCACTATTGCCAACGCATAAATGCCGTGCTACATGGCAACTATGCTGGGTTGGCGTACCGAAATTGCTCGCTTTGGCCGTGAGGGCCAGAAATGAGCAGCGCCGGCAGCGTGACGCTGTGGATGCCCGCTGTCGAGCCGGACGGCTCGCAATGGCTGGTCATCACCAGTGCGACACTCCAGGCGGGGCCACCGGGCAAGGAGCGCGTCACCGTCTACGACCGTCACGGTCTTGCCGCCGGCGACATCGAGCTGCCGGCCGGGGACGGTGAAGCCCTGCTGCGCAGGCTCGGCATGGAGCCTGTGCCATGAGCGAGCGCCGCTTGCCGCTGATCACGAACAGCGAGCTGAAGTGCTTCCGGCGCTGCGTTCGCGAGCACTTTCACGCCTACCGCCTCGGGTTCCGGTCGCTCGGCGAGTCCGAGTCGCTCCGGTTCGGTTCCCTTTTTCACGCCGGGCTAGAGGCGTGGTGGCGCGCCGACGAGGGGGATCGCCTGAACCATGCGATCGAAGCGATTCGTCCGCTCGCCGAAGATGAATACGACTTGGTGCGGGCTGGTGTCCTGCTGCAGGGCTACGACGCTCGCTGGGCCGCCGACGACATCGAAGTGCTCGGCGTCGAGCTGCAGTTCCGCGCGCCGCTGATGAACCCGGTTACTGGTGCGGCGAGTCGCACGTACGAGGTCGCGGGCAAGCTCGATGCGCTCGTGCGCAGCCGCTCCGACGGGCTGATTTACGTGGTGGAGCACAAGACCTCGAGCGAAGACCTTTCGCCGGGTTCCTCTTACTGGCAACGCCTGCAGCTCGATGCGCAGGTCTCGATGTACTACGCGGGCGCGCGTTCGCTCGATTTCGACGTCGCCGGCTGTCTGTACGACGTCATCGGCAAGCCGCGACACGCGCCGAAGCGCGCGACGCCCGTCGAATCGCGCAAGTACACCAAGCGCGGAGAGCTGTATGCGAACCAGCGCGCCGAAGACGAAACGCCAGATGAATACCGGCAGCGCCTGCTCGAAGTAATCGCCGAGGCACCTGAGCAGTACTACGCGCGGCAGATCGTCGTGCGGCTCGAAGCCGAGGAGCGCGACGCCGGATTCGACAACTGGCAAACAGCGCGCGCCATGCGCGAGGCCGAGCTCGCCCAGCGCTATCCACGCAATCCCGACGCCTGCGAGCGTTACGGCCGCATGTGCAGCTACTTCCCGGTCTGCACTGGCACCGCCTCGCTTGAAGACCCGACGCTATACCGCCGGGTCGACAACGTGCACGAAGAGCTGACCCAGGAGGCCGACGCCGCCTAGCAGCTCACACGCACGACATTGGACGGCTCTTGCGCTCGGCAATCTCGCCGGCGTGAGCGGAACCGAAAGAGAGGGTCTCTCATGTCCAATTCAGCAGTACCAAAGGCGACAACCGCCACCGGATCGCCGCCCCCCAAAGCGACTCCCAAGCCACCGCTCCCGACTATCCCCGCCCAAGCCTCGCTGCCGGCAAGGCCGGGCGGGCGAATGTCGCTCGACTCCGTGATTCGAGGCCGCATCGAGAAGCCGATGCGCGTGCTGGTGTACGGCGTCGAAGGCGTCGGCAAGAGCACCTTCGCCGCCTCGGCGCCGTCGACCATCTTCCTCGGCGCCGAGGACGGTACGAGCGAGCTGGACGTCGCGCGCTTCCCTGAACCCTCTAGCTGGGTCGAGGCGATGGAAGCGATCACCGAACTCACAAACGCCGACCACGACTACAAGACGCTCGCCATCGACACCCTGGACTGGCTCGAGCCGCTCTGCTGGATGCACACCTTCCAGGGCAAGAAGGACAAGGCCGGCAAGCCAATCGAGAACATCGAGGGCTTCGGATTCGGCAAAGGCTACAGCTACGCGCTCGAACACTGGCGGCAGCTAACGGCGGCGCTTGAGCGACTGCGCACCAAGCGCGGAATGCACATGGTCCTGCTGGCGCACTCGTGGATCAAACCGTTCAAGAATCCGGCCGGCGAAGACTTCGATCGCTACGAGATGAAGCTGCACGCAAAGGCCGCCGGCCTGATGCGCGAGTGGTCCGACGCGGTGCTCTTCGCGCAGCACGAAACGCTCACGTACGAGGCGAACGGTCGGGTCAAGGGCATCTCGAGCGGAGCGCGCGTCCTCTACACCGAGCGCTGCGCCGCATGGGACGCAAAGAACCGCTACGACCTGCCGGATCGCCTGCCGCTCGATTGGCAGAGCTTCGCCGAGGCGGTGCTTGAGCGGCGCCCGGCTGATCCGGAGCAGCTGCGCGAAAAGATCGAGGGGATGCTGGTCGGCGCGCGCGAGAAGCTCGCTGAACGAGTCCGAAACGCGCTGCAACAAGCGGGGGACAACGCCGCCGAGCTGGCGCGCATCTGGAACAAGTTGAACGCGGTCGTCGATGAGGCGCCCGCCGCAGAGGAGGCACAGTCATGATCGCAGAGGGCACCTACAAAGCGAGAGGCGTCGAAGGCGCCCTCGGGTATGCGTCGAACGACTCGGAGCAGGTCGCGGTATCGCTCGTCCTGCTCGAGGGTCCCGACGAGGGCAAGCACATCACCTGGTACGGGTTCTTCACCGAGAAGACCACCGAGGTGACGCTCAAATCGCTGCGCACACTGGGATGGCAAGGCGACGACCTGAGCGACCTGACCGGCATCGACCAGAATGAGGTCTATGCCGTCATCGCGCACGAGGAAGATCAAGAGGGCAATCCGCGCGCGCGAGTGCGCTGGATCAACGCCGGCGGAGGCCTCGCGCTGAAGACGCGCATGGACGATGGCGCCGCCAAGGCCTTCGCCGAGCGCATGAAGGGCCACGTGCTCGCGGCGAAGAGCCGAACGCCCGGTTCGCCGGCGGCGGCCTCAAACCAGCAATCGCGCGCAGCTGCAAACGGCCAGCGCGGCGGCGGCGGATCCAAGGCGGAGTCGAAAGAGAAGGCCAGGGACAACGACGACATCCCGTTCTAACGGAGGAGCGCCCGAGTGCCAGCCATCGTCCAAGAGGTTGTAAGCCTTGTCGGGGAGCTGACCGCGTTTCGCGCGGTCGGCTCTGATGGCTGGGGCGTCGGCACGATCGTCGTCGACGGCAAACGGCACGACTTCACCGGCAAGACGCTCGGCGCACGTCCGGGTAACACGGTCGAGCTGCAGGGCGTGTGGTCGGATCACCCGAAGTACGGCCGGCGCCTGAAGGTACGGCAGTGCGCGACCACCACGCCGCAGAGCGCCGAAGGCGTCGTCGCCTGGTTGATCACCACGCTGCCGGGAGTGGGCGAGAAGCGCGCGCGCGAGCTCGTCGTCCGCTTCGGCGCCGAACTCTGGCGGGTGATCGAGACGACGCCGGACCGACTGTGCGAGGTCGCCGGCATCTCTCCGAAAATAAGCGCGCGCATTGCCGACGCATACCGCGAGCACCGCGCCGACCGAGATCACATGGTGACGCTGCGCGGCTGGGGCATGACCGACTCGCAGATCGCGCGCTGCATCGAGGAGTGGAAGACGCTGGAGAAGGTCATCGCCGCCGTGCGCGAGGATCCCTACCAGCTCTCGCGCGTCGTGTACGGCTTCGGCTTCAAGCGCACCGACGAGCTCGCGATGCGCGCCGGCGTTTCCTACGACTCACCGCAACGGATCGCCGCCGCCATCGAGTACCTGATCGAAGAAAGCGTCTCGGGCCAGGGCCATACTTGGTTGCCATTCGGCGAAGTCCGAGCGCGCACCGCGCGCCTGATCGGAGTGCCGGCCGAGACAGTGAACCCGGTCCTGCGGCGGCTCCTGACCGACGGCGCCCTCGTACGACACGGTCGGAGGATCTACAGCCGCCGTCTCGACGAGACCGAGCAGGACTGCGCCGCCGGCATCGAGGCGCTCCTCGAGGAGGCCTCATGACGCCGACCCTGGTCCTGGATCCGTCGCAGCGACGCGCCGTAGACCTGACGTGCAGCGCGCGCTTCGGCATCGTCACGGGCGGACCCGGAACCGGCAAGAGCACCTGCCTGCGCGTCGCGCTCGATCGCATGGACCAGCGGGGCACGAGCTACGCGCTCGCGTCGCCGACGGGCAAGGCGGCCAAGCGACTGACCGAGACGACCGGGCGCGCCGCTTGCACGCTGCACCGCCTGCTCGAATTCCATCCACGCGACGGCTGGCGGCGGAACCGCGACAACCCGCTGGACGTCGAGGTGGTCATCGTCGACGAGTCGTCGATGGTCGATATCGACCTGGGCGCGGCGCTGTTTCGCGCGCTCAATCCGCGCCGCACCCGCCTCATCCTGATAGGCGACGCGGATCAGCTGCCGCCGGTCGGCCCGGGACGGCTGTTCGGTGATCTAGTCGACTGGGGTCAGGTGCCTCTGGTGCGCCTCGACACGCTGCACCGCAGCGCTACCCAGTCATGGATCCACGTCGCCGCCCAAGCGCTGCTGCGCGGGAAGAAACCCGACCTCACGCCGCGCGACGATTTTCGCTTCGCCGAGTGCCACGACGCCTCGTTCATCCTGCCGAAGATTCGTCGGCTCGCGACTGAGGTTTTCCCACACAAAATCAACGCGAGTGCACAGGTGCTGATCCCACAGCGCCCGGGCGTCGCCGGCATCGACAAGGCAAACCAAGCGCTGCAGGAGGCGCTCAATCCACGCGCGCCCAACGCACCCTACATGCCGCGCGCCAAGGGCAAATGGGAGCTGCGCCTCGGCGACCGCGTGATTCAAACGAAAAACGACTACAAGGCACAGGTCTTCAACGGCGAGGTCGGCCAGGTCATGGAGATCACCGCCGAGCAGGTGGTGGTCGAATTTCCGGACCACGCCGATCCGGTCGTCTACGACCACTCGCAGGCGACGGCGCTGCAGCTCGCCTACGCGCTGACGATCCACCGCTCGCAGGGCAGCGAGTTCGAATGGGTGATCGCCGTCGTGCACTCCACGCACTCGTTCATCCTGACGAGGCAGCTCGTTTACACCGCGATCACGCGAGCCAAGAAGGGCGTCGTGCTGGTCGGTGACCACAAAGGCCTCGAGCGCGCGCTCTCGGCGAAACACCGGACCGAGCGCAACACGACGCTGATCGAGCGGCTCGAGCATCGGCTCGACGACCAGGAGGGTCCATGAGCGGCTCATCGACGTGCAAGTACTGCGGGCGCCCGATCGTTTGGGCGAAAACCGCGCGCGACAAGAACTTCTGCGTCGACCCGAATCCCCGCCCGGCGGGCGAGTTCGTGCTGGAGGCGACCGGAACGAGCAACGGTCGAGTGCAGTTCAGCGTGCGCCGCGCGCGCGCCGACGACCCGGCGAACAAGCGCTACGTCGCGCACTTCAAGAGTTGTCCGAACAGGCTGAAGGAGGACATTTGGGGATGAACGATCGAGAGCAACAACAGGTACTCGACTGGATCGAGTTGGATGCGTCCGGATGCGCGGTCGCGTTTCGCACGACGCCTGCCGGGCGCGACGGTTTCGTGGTCTTAGGTCCGGAGAAGCCCAATGGGGACCTGCGGCCAGCCATCGCATCAGGCTTCGTCGATCGGCACGTCGAAGGCGCTGTAAGCTTCGAGTTCGACTTCGGCGTCGTCTACGACGGCCTGCGCCATGAGCTGATCCTCGCCTATCAAGCGTGGCGCCCGAGAGCGGCGCCCACCGCCAGCGTCGTGCGGGTCTGCATCGAAAGCCCGCTGCGCGGAGACGTCGCGCGCAACGTGCGGTACGCGAATGCGTGCATGCTCGACTCGCTGCAGCGCGGCGAGGCGCCGTTCCTGGGGCATCGCCTCTATCCGGCGGTGCTCGACGACACGATCCCAGCGCACCGCGAGATGGGCATCGCCGCGCATCTCGCATGGTTGCGCACTTCGCACGTGGTCGCGCTCTACGTCGATCACGGCGTCAGCAGCGGCATGTCGGCGGCGCTCGACCTCGCCAAGTCACTTGGCATCCAGGTTGTCGAGCGTCGCCTTGGTGATGGCTGGGAGCAACGCTTCGCCGAGCAGACACGTCCGACCCCGGAGTTCTGCAGTCCCGAAGAGCTCCGGGCGCTCTATCCGCTCCTCGCGGTGGAGCAGCGATGAGCGAGCCGACCTGTCGCTGGTGCGACAAGCCGCTCGAAGAGCACGCCAACGAGCGATCGGTCGAGGCAAAGCGCTACGTCTGCCAGGGATTGCGAAATCGCTTCTTGCCTCGTGGTTCAGCACCGCACCTCACCGCGCAGCGCGAGTACGAGGTGTGGCCCGTGAAGCTGCTGCTGTGCGAGGCGTGCCTGCTCGGCATGGGCGAAGTCTGCCACACGCCGGCGTGCGCGCTGTGCCGGCACGACGCCCCCGGTCCGTTCCCGATCATGCCGGAGCTGTACGAGGTCGTCGACGACGAGGACGCGTCCCAATGAAGCCGCCAACACAGCAGCAGGGCTTCCTCGTCACCGAGGTCACGCGGTTCGCCGTCGGCATCACGCTGACGCTCGCGGCAAGTCTCGTGGTCGCCGGCCTCGACGGCTGCCTGCTCACGCTGGTGAAGGACGACCGGCTCTTCGGCCGGGCACAGGACGCCATCAATCGGTTCGTGATCAAGTCGTTGCTCTCGTCGAGGCAGGCCACTTCGAACGCCGAACTCGACAACCTGATCGAGGAGCTGAGGACGATCGCTACGGAGTCGTGAGGTAAACCGCCGCACGTCCTGCGGCGTTGCTGTCGAGGGAGGCGTGAGAATGCAAGCACAAAAGCCGCGTCGCGACCTACTGCTCGAAGTGCCGGCCAACGACAACAACGGTGCGCAGTCCCGGTCGCAGCTCGACGCTGAAACCCGCCGCCGATTCGCCAGGGCGCTGGCGGAGCTGCTGGCCGAACGTATTCTCCGGGAGCATGGCCAGACCCAGTAGTCCAGCTGGCACGCGCACGGCGCTGTACCTCCGACGTTCGACCGAGGACCAAGAAGAGAGCCTCGAGACGCAACGGCGGAGCGCGATGGAGTACTGCGCGGCGCGCGGCTGGCTGATCGTGGATGAGTTCGTCGACGACGCCAAGAGCCGCGCCGAGTTCAAGAAGCGGCCTGGGCTGATCCGCATGCTCAACCGCGCCCGCGACCGTCAGTTCGAGCTGGTGGTCCTTCGCGACGAGTCGCGCCTTGGCGGTGACACGTACCGTACGGGCCTGGTGATCCAGGATCTAACGGACGCTGGCGTTGGCATCGTCCACTACATCACCGACGAGCTGGTGAGCATCGACACGGCTGTCGATAAGTTTCTGGTCGCGGCGCGAAACTTCGCCAGCGAGCTTGAGCGCGAAAAAATCAGCTCGCGCACGTACGAGCACCTCATGCAGAAAGCCAAAGCAGGCAAACCCGCAGGCGGCATCAGCTACGGCTATGCGATTGTCGACAAGCGCTACGTCGTGAAGGAGCCCGAGGCGGCGATCGTGCGACGCATCTTCAGCGAATATGCTGCCGGAAGCGGGCAGCGCTCGATCGCTCATCGGCTGAACGAGGAAGGCGTGCCGTCGCCTCGCGCAGGCAGCCGTGGGACAGGTTCATGGGCGCCGAGCGCGATTCGCGCCATGCTAACGAACCCGCGGTACGTCGGCGAGGGTCGGTATAACCAGACCCGCAAAGCGTACAAGGGTGGCACGAAGGTGCGTGAGCGACGGGTCCTCGCGGAACACTTCACGTACGAGTGCCCCGCCATTGTCGACCGCGCGACTTGGGACACGGTATCCCAACGCTTCGAAGGGAACGCCTCCTTCGGTTCGCGGTCAGACGTCGCCGGCGCGAAGCCGCGCTACCTGCTGACCGGCATCTCGCGCTGCGGGCAGTGTGGCGGGCCGATCACCGTTGGCAACCGCAAGTATGGGAGGGTCAACACGCGCGTCTACATGTGCAGCTGGCACAAAAGCCGCGGCGCGGCGGTCTGCAACAACACGGTCGCCGAGCGCGTCGAGGTCGTCAATGAGAGGGTGATCGGCGCGCTCCGCAGGGAGATCACCCCCGAGGTCGTTGCGACGGTGATGCGGGAGTTGCGCGTGATCCTCGACGAGAAGCTCGCCGCCGTTCCCGCTGAGACCGATCGGCTCCGCCTCGAGGCAGAGAAGCTCAGGAAGGAGATGTCCCGCCTCACGAACGCAATCGCCACGTCCGACGATCCGCCCGAGGCGCTGGTCGAAGCCTTGAATGACCGCGGCAAGCGGCTACGCAAGGCCGAACTCGAACTGGCCGCCGCCGCGGCACCAGTGGGACACGTCGACCGTGCGTTCAAGGACCTCGAGATACGCGTCCGACGCGGGCTCCGACAGCTTCAGGCGGAGTTCGATGGGAACGTGGAGGGCGCCCGGGATACCCTTGTGGCGCTCACCCATGGTGAACGCCTGCGGTTCGAAGCGGAAGATGGGCGGTTCAAGGTGTACGGGTCGGTCACCGTGTCGGGCCTCGTGCGACCCGACCCGGTTTCCGACCGTGTTGCGTCCCCAGCGGGATTTGCCACGGTAGGAAACGCGTTCGCGAGCCTAGCCGCGCCCCGCCTGCCGTTCGTGGCTGCCGCTGCGGCTTAGCCCCCAGCCGCCCGAGATACGGCCGCGAGCCCAGCTGGAGCAGCAGCCCGCCTCCGGGGATTGCGGGCGACCTGCGGGCGGTGGCAGGCTCCGTCGGGCGAGGCTGTGAGACGCGCCAGCGTCACACCGCCCGTCGCGCTGAGGTTCTCCCCCCGAGCCGGCGCGGCGGGCGGTGCTACGTTCGCCCCGTGGCGGGCGACGACGAGCTGCATACCGAACTGGGCGCCCGCGGCCATCGGCCGGCCCACAAAGTGCCCACGCCCCTCCGTTGGGGGGAAATCGACGACGTCCAAGAGGGCGATGTGATCATCCGCCACGACGCCGTGACATGGCACGTGATCGCCGCTGCCGAGGCGAGCGCCGTACTGTGGCGGGGCGATCTGCCGAAGGCCGACCGCCACGCAGACGCCTCCTCGAGGCCACGCGCTCGCAACTCACGTCCCGCGCGCTCGATGACCCGTTGCATGACGGTCGAGATCGCAATTGTGTGGGCTGACGGTCGAGGCGTCGTCCTCGTGGACGCGCGCGACGCGTGGCTGGCGTGGGACGGGCGGCTCGTGCGGCGCGTGCACGTCGGCATCGCGTGAAGCCTTCAGGCCGCCCGCTTGTTACGTTCCGCAAGGATAGACATCAAGCTGCGACCCGCAGGCGGAGCGTCTTTCATCTTGCGCGTCGCATCGACTTGCGCTGAAAAGATTTCTACGGGTAACCGATAAGTCGCGAGCCAGCGCGAAGGCAGCGTGACGACCTTCCATGCCAGGTAGATGACACCGAGCAGCTGCATTGCCGGATGCCCGAGCACCGCATAGAGGGTCAAGAATCCACGCGATCTCACCAGCGCGTCCACGATCATGTCATGCGCGCGCTGTCCCTGCTCTCCGACGAAGACATGCTGGCGCTCCGTCGAGTAGATTCGGCGCAACTCAAGAGCCCGCTGACTGGGCGCTCGCGCTGTAAGCGCGCTCGAATGCACGGCCGCACCCAGGGTCATTTCATACGGGGCGTCGCGAACGACTTTGATGAATATGCAGAAATGCGTCTCGGCATCGCGATACAACCGCGAATTGGAGGCTTCAGGAAACAAGAGCGCCGCCGAGTAAACGCGGTCGCGCAAACCGTGCATGCCGTACAGGGCGAGTAGCTTTCCCACCCAGGGAATCCATCGCCAAAGTGCGACGACGGTTACCGCGATGCAAAAAACGCCGAGAAGACCTTGGGCGTAGGCATCCAGCGTCATTTCTCTTCGTCCTCCTTGGGCGTTTCCCCGAGCAGGTCGTCAAACGTCATCTGAGAGGATTGCCTAGACGGATCGTTTCGCTCGCGCAAGGCCCGGAGCTGCTCATCCTGGCTCTTACGGCGCTGGCGCTGAACCAAAATGATCGCGGTACCCACGACCATCAGAACCGCCGACAGCACGTAACCGCCGACAGCTACGGCACTATTGCTCGCAACCTTTCCGAGCGCTTCGACCATGGTCCGGAAGCTTTGAGCGACCGCTGGAAAGTCGCTCGGGGGGATCCGGAACATCATGGTGACCACAATCAAGGTAACGGCGACGATCCCGGCGATGAGCACCCACTCGCTGGTGAGCCGGCGCAAAAGGCCCAAGGCGCCATTCGCGATAAGAAGCACGAGCGCCAAGACGGGGTGTTTTTGCGCGATCGCGGCGATCGCCGTCGGCAGCTCCTCGTTCGATTTGCCCGGTCGCATTTGCGAGGCGCCCCGTTGTAGTTGACCGGACGCCGCGCGCCAACTTTCCGCGCTCCCTTGAGCCCGCACACGTCCCACTGGCCTCTCCGTGCCCGGGCGCGGCGCACGCCGCCACCCCAAAAGGAGACTCCGTGATCCACGAAGCGGAACACGTCGGACTCGACGGGAAAAGCCTGCATGTGCGGTGGCCCCGAACGACGCGAGCGCGAACGCGTGCGCGGCGCATGCCCCACGACATGTCCCTGCCACGAGGTCGCGCACGCGGAGTGCCCGCTCGCGCATCCCTGCTATGGCCGATGCGGACGCCTCACCGACCGCGCATGAGAAGCCCTGCATGCCGTTACTGCCTGCACTGCAGCTCCGACCGGCGCTGGCACGTGATCGAGGACTAGCCCTCGCCGCTCGAACGCGCGCCCGGCGGGCCCTGAATGCGTTGCGTCCACGCGTGCGCCAGGATCACCAGCACCAGCGTGAGCAGAATCGTCGGGCCGACTTGGATCGTCATGGCCCGTCGTACGCGCCCGAAGTAAAGGCTACTGACCGTGGCCCATCAGGCCTGCCCAAAGGGCCGTGTCGGCGTGGTCGGCGTCCGAGTTCGCCGTCTGGCAAGCGGCGATGCCGTGCATCACCTCGTGTACCAGCGTCTGCGCGTAGACGTCGTCGCGTACGTAGGCGACCGGGTTGTGGTCCTTGTCCGTCAGGAAGCAGCCGAGGAGACCGGTCCGCTCACAGACGCGCGCAAGCTGCTCCGTGGTGACGTACTCGAACCGCGTGCTGCGCGCATACTCGGCGCAGTTGTGGCTGACCGCGCCGTGCACAGCGATGTAGCGCTCGATCGCGCGCTCGCTGGGCTCGCCGTGCCAGTCGTACACCGGCTTCGCGTCGGTCGCGTCGGCGGCGTTTTCCGCCGGGACCGGGCTGCAGGCCGCCGCGGCGGCAATCAGGACACAAACCGTTAGGATTTTCAGGGTACTGCCGAACAACTCCCCCAATAATTCGGCTGATTCGGGCCACGCTTTAGCCCATCCGGAACCGTCTTAGCGGCTATATGCTACATAGCCGAAAGCGTACACCTACCTGTGCCCGCATCAGAAGGTCGCGCCGCCGTTAGCGGCCGCGCAGCCGCCGCCGGATGGTCATTGCACTGCAGCCGAGACGCGCAGCCAACTCGGCGACGGCCAGTTCGCCCTCGCCCTAACAGCAGGCGCTTGGCAGCGGTCAGTACACGTTCGCCCAGATAGAGCATCTGCTCGAGTTGGGATGTCGTCATGGTGCCTCCGGCTGCTCGCGACGTAGACCGAGCCGGCGGGCGAGCAGCTCGCCTTCACCTCCATCCAGCACGAGCTCGCCGGCGAGCGCTCCCCGCGTCCAAACCCGCACGTGGTCGTGCCCTCCGATCGCGACGACGCTGGCCGAGCTGATGAACAGATCGGAGCGCGCCGTGCCGGGTTCGGCTGGCGCCTCATACCACGTCTCGGCATCGAGCCGGCCGGCGCGCGCTTCGTTTCGGACAAGCTGCGATGTCGTGGCGCGCACGAGCCGAAGCGTTTCGCTGAGCGTCTCATGCGACGTGAACGCCTGCACGTCGAGCTGCTCGATTTCGCGCGAGTAGACCCAGCACATCACGCCCCAGTCCTTCGGGAGATACGACTCGAGGCGCTCGAGAAGCTTGCGAACCTGCTCTGTCACCGCCGCGTCGAGGTCCATTGTCAGTTCGCCCCCTGTTTTTTCTTCGCGAGCATCTCACGCACCGCTGCGACGGCGGTCGTGCCCAGCAAGTGCCTCGGCCTCGGTCGAGTACCGATCGAAAAGGCGTGGATCGTCGTGGTCGAGCTCAGGCGGAAAGCGCGGGCTGGTGGAGCCCTTCTTCAACTCGTTCTCCTCGAACGTCATGGTTTCGAAGATGATCGGCTTCTCGGAGAACGCTCCGTGATCTGCCCCGAGCCAAACGGTCGAAACGTAGATGGTTGGCGTGATCTGCGTCAGCTTCACGCGTTTGTAGCCCGCGTTCGAAAAGAGCGTGACATAGCGCCCGGCGCTGATGGGTTTCCCCTGGCGGTCGTAGTACAGCGAGCATTCGCCAGATTCCGACTCGTCCTCTTCTGGAGCGCTGACGGGCGCGATCTCGCCGCCATCCGTCGGACCCGGGAACATTTGGGCGCGCTGAACGGCGAGCTGCTCAAGCCAGCCGGCGGTCACCACCAGGATGTCGGGTGCGCCCGGGCGATAGATCGAACGAAAGGCGTCCTCGACGGCTGCCTCGCGTGTAGCAAACAGTTGGTGCAGCGGAATCGGAACGTCGCGGCGGGACTCCATCCGCTCGATCCGCTGCGAGGCGAGCACGCGAGCACGCTGCTCGGTGAGGTCGACGAAAACGCGAGAGCCGATCGCCGGCACGTACCACGGGGCGAACTGGTACTCGTCCGCTTGCAGGGGCTTGCCAGTCTCCGGGTCGCGCACGATGTACGGCGTGACGCCGTCGCGCGAGTTCCAGATCGCTTCTTTCTTTTCGCCGCTCTTCGAGACGTAGACGATGAGGTTGAAGGCTTCGCGGTGCTGGTATCGGGTCGCCATATAGCCTTGCAGGTGGAGTGGTGATGGGTGAACAACGGAGCGCCCGGCGGGCGCTCTCGCAGGGCGATGACCGCTATTGGCTCGCCCCGGCTGTCGGGCACCAGGGCAATTGTGCCCTGCTCCGATGGGCGCAGATCGAGCACGAGCCGCGTTCCGCGCGCAGTTTCGACCCACTGCACGCGCGCGCCGCAGTGTCGGCAGCGCGTCTTCACGGCTTAGTACTCCTCGGCCAGCACGATCGTCGTGCTGGCGCGGTCCGGCGCGGTGATGATGTAGAAGCAACGGTCGACGTAGCCGACCGCGTTGCTGTCCTCCGCGTTGATCGGCCAGCTTGACAGCACCTGCCCGTCGTTGCGCGCCCGATGGTCGGTGACGGCCTGGTCCTCCTCGTCCAACAAGCCCCAGTCGCCGAGGAGATGGCGAGCGAGGCACGCCTCGGCGTGCGCCAACTTGACCTTCGCGTCGACGCCAGGCGTCACAAAGAAACGATGGTGCGCGCGCAGCGATATTTTCACGCCTACGTCTGCGTCCCCGGCGACGTTGAGATGCTGCGCCGCCCAAGCTCGAAGGGCCGAGGTATACACCTCGTCGAAGGGGTCCATTCCCTTACTCGACTTTCCCGCCGAGGGGATCTGGCCGGCCGCCCCAACCGCGTCGCTTAGCGAGCGGCTGGTGCTCGACGCTGACGCCTTGCTTCTTCCAGTTCGTCCAGGACCTGCCGCCAAAACCGACCGTAGAGCGAGCTGAAATCGGCGCACATGTCCTTGAGCGAACCGAGCATGTGCAGCGTATTCGTCGCTGCAGTCGGGTCCGCCATTTTTCCTCCGAGCAGGCTTGCGGAACTCCAAGGATCATGGCGCTTTTGCTACACCGACATAGCATTTTTGCCTAGGCATTTTTCGCCGGATCATGCTTTTTTCGGTGGTCGCGTCGTGGGGCTCGTTTCCCACGATGGTCGGGTGGTGCCAGCCGATGCTGGATCGGAGGGTGCCGCGCCGAGTGCCGCGTCGGCATCTGGCGGGCTAACAGTCGAGCGCTCGTGCGCGTCGTAGCCGCCGCGATTGTACGCCTCCACCAGCGCGATCTGCACTTGGCGCATGAGACTCGCCGAAAGGTCACGAACGTGGCAGCCACACTCGGTAGCGACAGCGCGCAGCAGGATGTTCTGCGGGTCGGCGATTCGCTGGCGTGCACTCACTCGTCCTCCGCGCTTTCGCCCGGCGGCACGCTCAGCGCGCGCGCAAGCTCGCTGGTCTCGTCGTTCTCGCGATTGAGCCGCCGGATCGCGCTAAGCAGCACCTCACTGGTGTCGCGATGCGCCCGGTTGAGCGTCTCGAGTGCGAGCTGCAGCACCTCGGTCACATCGCTAGGTGTCGGCGGGCGATCACTCAGGTGCTCGGCCTGCTCGGCTGCCTTGGGGGACTCGTCCACCGGCGGTAGATCTACTTCGCGACGTTCTTCGGTCATGGCGACGACTACCTTCCTGAGCGCCGGGAGCGCTCGCTGAGCACGGTCTGCAATAGCGTTTTGAGCTCCGCCGTGGCATCGGAGTTGCCGTCGATCGCCTTCACCATCAGCTCCGCAGCACGATGTTGCGCGCCGACGAGCTCGAGCACCTGTTGTGTGAACGCCCGGGCATCCGCATGGCGTCCGTCCTGCACGGCGCTGAGCTGGGCCTGCAGCTCGTTCACGTGTGCGTACAACCGGCGGATCACCAGCGCGGCGGCGAGCAGCACGACTCCAGGCAACCCTAACGTTTGGAGCGCGATCTGATAGGCGTTCGCGGCGTCCATGGGGTTTCTCAGCTGCAGGCGCGAAAGAAGAACTGCACCACGAGCGCGGTCAGCATGGCGAGTAGGACGTAGCCCTGCAGGTTGACCTGCCGTTGCAAGGTCTCGATATGCTGCGGCAGATCCCTGAGACGGTCGAGGCGCTGCCTGGTGCTTGGACGCTCCGCCTCGGTGAACTCTTCGTCGGGCGTCATCATGCGCGCGCCGCCTCCAGCAGCTCGTGGATCGGGAAGTGTGGGCCCGGGTCGTAGTGCGACGTGTCCTGGGGAAAGGCTCTCGTGATCTCAGCGTGCGTTGTGACACCGGGGATCCTCGCTCGCAATTCAGTGGCGGACCGAAACTCGATGGGTATTTGAAGCACTTGGCAGCGCCAGCGAATGACATGCGCGGCGAGGTCGAGCATCGGGAGGCTGTTCGCGTCGAACCACTGCTCGCGCGTTTGATCGGCCGAACCGCAGAGTTCGATACCTTCGCCGAACTGATTGCCGGTGTGCCCGCAGTGGTACGCCTCACTCTCCCAGGGCACTGCCTGAACGACCGTCGTCGTGTCGATCGCGACGTGGCTCGACCGGCGCTTGCGCGAGGGCGTGTCCGGCGGCAGGGTCGCGAACATCTTGGCGCAGGCGAGCGCCTTACCGATCCCTTCGGCGCCGTGCGTCGCGTGCAAGATCAGCCAGCGCGCGGGCTCGCGACGTGGGCCTCGGCGGTAGAATCGCGCCTCCACGAACGCGATTTTTGGCAGCGTCGGCACCGCGACGATCTGCTTCGGAACAATCTGCAGGACGGGTGTGCGATCGTCATCGTTCGGGGATTTGGGCATCGGAATCTCCGGTCAGTTCGTCTTGCGGTGGTGTCGCTCTCCCTCGATCTGTTCGTGGGCCTGGGCGGCGGCCGACGGGCCCAGCCGTTTAGGGTCCTGCGGCTCGGCGGGCTGCGCCGGCGAGTCCTCGAACCCGATCAACTCGCCGATCGCGCGCGGCAGGTTCTTCAAGAGGAGCTTCCTCCAGTTCATCGCCGCCACCTCGGGATCGGGTCGTCGCGCGGCTGCAGCGCCGTAATCGCCGTGCGCACCGCCTCCTGTACGAGCGGGTCGATCGCGCTTGCACGCACCACCTCGAGGGACTTGATCAAGCTCGGTAAGCGTCGCTGCCATGCGATGAACTCGCCGCGCTGCGCCCACCGCGTGTAGGCGATCGTGAGAAGCGTGTGCTCGATACGCGCGTTCTCGATGCGCCGAAAAAGCTCCTCCTGCGCAGCGATGGCAGCGTGGTACGCCGCATCGTCCTTTGGGTACGCGGCGTCTGCCGTGCGCATCGTCTGCAGAAAGACGGGCGTGAAACGCTCGTCCACCAGCTCGAGCATGTCGCGGCTGGTCTCAAGGGCGGCACGAGCTTTGTCGAGCGACGCTCCGGTCGTTGCGCAGCCCGCGGCCGCGACTGATAGCGCGGCCGCGGCTGCTCCGAAACGCTTCATTTGTCCTGAGTCGCCGCTCGCAGCGGCAACCAGGGCGGACGTGGCGGAACGAGTGCTTGCTTGCCGGCATCGGACAGCTCGTTGTACTCGAGCTCGTTCGCCTCGACGTCGAAGTCGTAGGCGGTGCCATCCGTGAGCGTTTGTGTTCCAGCCGGCAGCGCCCGCGCGATGTCATCGAGCTGGATCACCCCACCGCCGCCGGCCTTGGGCATGCCGCCGACGTAGAGGTAGATCGGGTCCGGCGTTTCGTCGGCGCCTGGCGTGGACCAGTCCGGATACCACGGATAGGGCTTGTTGTTTTGCGCCGCCCACGCGCGCGCAATCCATTCGAGCGTGTGCTGATAGTCCGCGTCTGTGTTCAGCTCGAGGTAGTAGGTCGTCATGTTCCCTTTTCCTTTCACGGCAAAAACTCTGCGCGCGCCAGGCGCATCAGCGCGTCCTTCTCGGCAGTCGTCAGTGGACTCGTGGCGTAACCCCACAGCGCGATGCTGGCGTCGACCGCTTTCGTGGGAGTGCCGCCCACGCCGACCTCGCTGCCGATCGCGAAGTAGTTCGGCCGTCCCCATCGATTTTCGGGATTGCTCGCTGGGTTTCCGTCCGCCGCGACGGTGCCAACCGCGATCCGATCCCTACGAAGCTCGTGCTGAGGGTGTCCGTTGCCAGAATCGGCAGCCAACACCAGACCGGTGTCGTAGAACCGCGGCACGGTGATGTCCTCGACTACGCCGCTGCCCACATAACTGTTGAACGGTCCCGTGCTGACGTACAGGTTCGACTGCACGGAGACGATGCCGGTCGACGTCGCGATCAGCCGGATATTGCTGCTTCCCCCGTTGTAGTTGGGGGAGTTGATCGTCTGTATGAACGGAGAGCCGTCAGTGCCGGGCGCGGCGGACCGAGATCGCGCGACCACAAACCATCGTGGGTTATCGGTCTGCGACCCTGGTGGCGTCGGGCTCGTAACGTTCAGCGCGCCGAGGTAGCGCGGCCCGCTGATCGCGCACTGCACAACTTTGCGCTCCTTGAAATAGCCGGTATCGACCGCGAAGATCGGCGCGTTGGCCTGGGTGCCGACGGCGATGGAGATGCCGGCGAGCTGCCCCTTCCAGTTCATCACGTAGTCCACGCCGGCGGCATTGGCGAGCGTCAGCCCGTACCCGACGTGCCAGATCTCGCCGAGCTTGCCGTTGAGGCAATTGCGGTAGCTCGCAATGCCCTGCGGCAAACGTGGCGCGGCACCAGGTCGGCTCATACCAGGAACGCCTTGGAGATGTAGACGATGTTCGCGCCGGCGACAGTCACCATCTCGTAGGTGTAAAGGGTGAAGCTGTTGGCGGCGGCCTGCGGGTTGGTGTCGCCGGCGATCGAATCCTTCACGATCGTCCATGTGCCGCTGATCGACGCGTCGAGCGCGAATGTCATCGTGCGAGAGCCAGTTGCGTCCTGCCGGACCCAAATCTTCCCGCTCCGCCCGGAAGCCGCATTCGAGAACGTGATGGTGGTGTTCGCGGTGAGCGCACCGATCGTGAAATCGTTTTTGTTCGACGTGTCGAGCGCGATCGCAGCCGCGTAAGTCAGCGCGGTCGGCGCCTCGAAGAACGCATCGGCTGTGACCTTACCTACCGTCGCGGCCTGACCAGTAACGAGCGAGTCCGTCTTGGACTTTGCCGCTGCGAGGTTCGCTTTGTCGGTCGCCGACATGAAGCCGTGCACCGTGGTAGTCGCGAGCGCGTGTAGATTGGGGTCCTCTTGCACGCCATGGGCGTGGACGTGGTTGGCACGCGCCGAGCTTGTCGCGTTGCCGGGAGCCGCCACCGTGCCGACGGGCTGCGGGTCGGCGTTGGAGAGGGGCACCGCGACCGCCGCCGCCGCGGCTGTGGCTGCGGAATCGCTGTACGCCTTCGTCGCCCCATCCGTCCCGACGCTCGGCGTGCCGACGTTGATGAGACGCTGGCCGTTGATGTTGACGGAGGCGGCAGCGGCGGCGAGCGCAGTCAGGACCTGCGCCGCCGTGATGTTGCTGCTGCCAGAGAACTGCGTGAAAAGCAGCGCGGTGGTGCCCAGGCTAATAGGATCGGCGGTGACCAACACCCAGCCCGTTCCCTTGTTCGGCGCGGTTCCATCGGTCACCAGCGTGAACAGACCCGAGGTGACTTCGGCGCTCGTATCGGCGTCGGGCGCACGAACCCAAGCGTCCGTGCGCACAAGGTAGAGACCGTTGTCCTTGTGCGGCGTCGTCAGATTTCCGCCTTGACCCGCGACGAGTACTCGATCGTCGACCTGAAGCGAAACGCCGTCCTGGGTCTGCGTGCCGGACAAAACGATCGGGCTTGTGGTGATCACCCGCGCTGCGAGCTTGACGTCCAAGCCCTGAGCGACGGAGTCAGCGTAGGTACGCGCCAGTGCAACCGCGGCATCCACGTACGCCTTCGTGGACACGTCCTGCGGGTTGACTGGATCAGCGACGCTCGGGACGCGCTGTCCGCCGATCGCGGCCACGATCCGCGCGAGCGTAAGGAACCCAGCCGCGACGCCGTACTTGCCCGCGACATCGACCTCGAGCGTGGTGTTGAGCTTGGACGAAAGCGGGTTAGGCATTGGTGAGCCTCAGAACTCGGTGAGGAAGTCGTTGTCGTCGTCGGATGTGAGCGCGACGCCGGTTTCGTCGGCCAGCGCATTCGCCGGCGGCAAAGCCGCGAGCGGGAACAGCGGATCGCCCCCTTTGCTGATCGCCGAGAAGGCACCGTGATCGAACCCGTACGGGCTGTCCGCGACGACACCGGACTCAGGAGCGAACCGAAACGGAGTGTTGATGTACCAGTGGTAATAGAGTGCGACGCCGCGAGGCTTGGCCTGCTGCAAGAGCTTGGCGAGCTGCGCGCCGGCGACAGCATCGTAGACGGCGTCCGAGTGAATGATCGCCGTCGCCGGGTACATCTCTTCGTAGCGCACCGCCGGCGCGCCGACGGCCTTGGCGATATCGATGAGCTGTGGTGGGGTGCCTGAGCTGCGATTCACGAGCACGCGTGCGCGAATCCAAATCAGATAGATCGCGTTGTCACGCCCCTCGCGCGCCTCGCCGACCAGACGGCCCTGCACATCGAGCTGGCGGGTCACAATCGCCTGCAGCAGATCCCAATACACGTCCTCGAGCTGCTGCACCTCGGCCAGCCAGGCCCGCAGCAGGCCCATGACCAATGGCTTCCGGTAGCGCTCGATCACGCGCGCGACGCCGCGTTCCTCGTGGTCGGTGACGTGCTCAAGGCTCATGGGAACGCGCTGATCGTGATGCGGCTGGTGTCGACTGCGGCGAGCTCTCTGGTCGAGATCACAAGCGCGGTCGCTGCCGAGTCGAAGTTCAGGATCGGATCGAACGAGAGTCGGGCCTCGGCGTTGATCACGCCCTTCAGCGCCATCGCAGCGGCGACGATGCGGCCGGCGTAAACGTCGGCGCCGACATCCAAGTAGCCGACGGCTGTTACGTCCTGCGAAGCGAGCGCGATGGACGTCTTCGCCGCTTCGTCGCCTGCATAGCGCGAGGGATCGGTGAGCAAGCGCAGCGACACGTAGATCGGCCGCACGATAGGTCGCGAGAAGCGCACAGCGTGATCGAAGCCGTCGTTACCGTTGACCAGGATCGCCGGCTCAGTCCCCTGCGGATAGATCCCGCTCGGCTTGCCCGTCCAGATCACCTGCGCGATCGCGTCCTCGTCGTCCGCCCCAGCGACGCTCTGCACGATCGCTTCAAACGATTTCGGAGGGAGCCCGTCGACGGTGACCTCTTCGTCGTTCTCCAGGACGTAGGCCGCATGTACCGTCTCCAGGCGTAGAAGGTCTGCTCGCAGGCCAGGGAGCGAGCCTCCTCCCTCCGCGACGAGCTCGTCCACGCGTCGCCGACGGAACGCGCTGTTGCCTTCGATGTCGCTGCCCGGTTCGGCGTCCGATGCATTCGTAACCCCGACCCAGCCCGGCAGCACCGTGTCGATCACCGTCAGCGTGCCAGCGTTCGCGAGCACAGCCCCGGTTGCGACCGAAGTAAAGGCGACGTTGAAAACGGCTTCGACGCCGGAGCTGTTCACCATGGGCTCGGCGTTCCGAAACTTCACGTCGGACTTGCCAAGCACACTCGCTTGCGCCAGTCCGACCGCGATGTCCGCGCCCGGCGCGAGCGTCACCTGCGCGACCACTCGACTCGGCTTGGCGCCTTCGCGTGTAACACCCGTGAGCGCATACAGCGTGTCTTGCTGCACGCCCACCGCTTTGTCCGGGTCGATGGCGTCGTGCACCGCTTCCGCAAGTTCCCAAAGCTCGGCCAGCTCACTGCAGAAGATCCCATTGAGCTGACCAACCACTCCGAACTGCGTGGTGTCGAGGTTGTCGTCGATGAGCCCGCGCTGCCGAGCGGCGACGCTGTCGAGAAGCTCGGCGAGCGTCTTGACAGTGAATGAGCCGTCGGTCGCGTAGCCCGCCATGCGTTCAGAGCCCTCCGACGTTTTCCTCGAGAACGAGCTCGGTTTCCGTGCCGTCCTGCAGCGTTACCGCCGCTACGATGGTCAGCACACGAGTCGCGCGGTTGAGCGAGAACCGGAGAGTGGCGATGTCCTTGATGCCCGGCGTCGCGAGCGTCTCGCGCGCAAAGATCGCCCGAAGCACTTGCGGCCTCGGGTTCTTGATCAGGACCTGGTTCGGGTAGTCGATGCCCAGCGACGGGTCGAGGAAGCACTCGCCCTTGAACAGCGTGAGGTGGCACGCCCAGCTCTGCGCAACCGCTTCGGCGCCGGTGCATAGGCGCGCGCGCCCTGCCTCGAGCAGCAGGTCTCCCGTCGTGGGATCGAGCGCCAGGTCGGACATCGACCGCTGGTATGCGACGACCGCGAGCGGGTCAATTCGATCAGCGGCAGCGGATACTGTGGGCGGCTATGCGCCGACCGCGTTCGGACGGAACCGAGCGCCGGCGAGCACAACGCCGTTCCCCGAGGCGTCCTGGCCGCACACCCAGAGCTGACCGAGCACATTCTCCGCGGCATGAGGAATGATGTCGGCGATGCCAGCCAGCGTCCTTCCGCCGGTGGCCGAAGGCATATCGGGCGTATCGAACAGCAGCGCCGACGTGCTCGCCGTGGTGGTCGTCGGGATATCCAGATACACGACCTGCCGGTCGAGCAAGACCATCTTCAGGTTGGCTTCGTCGCCGAGACCGGAAGTGTTCGAGCTCGTCGACTCCGTCCAGTTGATCCCATCAGTGGATTGGATCGCGCCGACCTGTGTGCCGTTCCGGTTGTACAGCGACACGAAACCCTGGGCAGCTGAATACTTCAACTGGCACGGGAGGCAGCGGGGCGATGTGCCGGTGATCTGATAACGCGCCGTCCAGTTGATGCCGTCGGGCGAGGTCTGCACGCGGCCAGTGGCAGAGGTGACAACGAAGAGCCCCTGTGCGAACTCGACCGCCACGAGGTCGGCACTTCCGAGCGCTCCGGTGCGCTGAGTCCAACTTGTCCCGTTCGTGCTCGTCCAGATCGCTCCGGCCTCACCGACTGCGACATACGTGCCGTTCTGCCCGAACGTGCCGGTTCGAGCCGCCGCCACCGCAAGCAGATTGGATCCGTTCAACTTGCGCGTGGTCCAGGACGATCCTTCCGGTGACTGTTGGATCTGACCGCCGAGTCCCACTGCGATCCATCCCGCGTGGCCGTTGACGACGTCCATGAATCCCGCGGTGTACGACTGATCAGCAGTCTTTGCTCGGAAGATGTCACCCATGTCGCGCGTGACGATCGCGCCGTTATCTCCGACCGCGACGACCTGGGCCAGCGTCCCCGCGGCGTTGTTTTGACTGAATGCGAGGGCGCGCAGCGGGCTGCCGGTCACCGTGTGGAGCAACTTGAGGCGGTGCACGCCAATGCTCTCGCGCCCCTTCTCTTCGCGTACCTGCAGCGCCACGATGTTCGCCTCGAGCGCGGTGAGCCGTCCGCCGGCATCGAGCCGCTGATCGTCGAGGTAGTTGACCCACTTTGCCGCCAGGTTCTTCCACCAGTTCAGGAACTGCGCCGGCGGAGCTTCTCCTGCGAGCCAACCGAGGTTTCGCTTCGCGAGCGGGGGAAGCAAGATGCTGTCGGGCGAGGACGTTGCCCAATCGAGACTGGTATCTGGTCGCGGTACGGTGGTCATCGGGCCCTCACTTTGGTGCTGGCTACGCTGGCTGGACTGCTCGGGATCGCCACCGTCGCCGAATCGAAAGTCGTCGCCGTCGGCGTTCCGTTGCCAGGCATGCAAGCCTTGAGGCCTGCGCTCACGGCTGCCTTCAATGTCTGAATATCCTGCTTGATCCGGTCAAACTCAGTGCCGCTCGCATCGGCCAGCGCGAGGGGCTTGTTGCCCTCCGCGAGGACGAGATCTCCGGAAGGTTTGACTCGCACAACGATGCCAGCCGCGCTTCCGACGACGAGGTCAGAGGCATCGACGCCGGTCAACAGTTCTGGGCGTGGCGCAGGACCGCAGGGCAACGCGATCGCGCCTTCGAGCGTATGCGTGCCGACGTCACCTGCCGGGATCGCGCCGCCTCGGCCCTTGCGCCCGATCTGCAGCCACTGGTCCAGCGACCGCTCGGCGAACACCAGCGTGACGATGTCGCCCTTCTTCAACGGCAGCGAGATGAAAAACCCTCCGCCCTGCGGGTATGCGACCGGAACGCTCGGGATCACGGGAAGCGACTCGTCGACATTGGCGGCCTTCTCGTCGTCCCAAACTCTCCGTTGGACGCATGGCAGCACGTCGACGAATTGCCGCTTGCTCGCCCCCTCGAGGACGCGCACGACCTCCGCCGGCATGCAGGTATGGATGGCGCCGACCGCCGAATCGACAGCCGCTTGGAGCACAGCGAGGTAGGACGGCGTGAGAGTCATGTCTTCTTCGGCTTCCGCTCTTCGCTCTTCAGTTGCAGATCCGCATACCACTCGCGCTCCGCCGTCCCGCCGCGGTACTTGGCGGTCTCGATGCGGTAGATGCCTGTAACCAGCGCGGACTCGACCTTCACTCTGCGTCCCGGACGCAGCTCCGGGATCAGCAAGCAGCGTACCTCGGTGACGCCCTTGTTTCCGCGCTCCACGCTGCCGACGAGCCCGGTCTGGGGCGTAAGCAGAACCGCCTCTTGCTGCAACGGCGCGCCGCGGTCGAGGAACTGGAGCTCGTCATCCTGGATCGACCACTCGAGGCCGCTGCTGCGCGCCAGGCGATCGACTTCGTCGCCGAGCGCGCCCGCGAGCGTGTAACCATTGAAGAACTGAGCCGCACCGGTGCCGTCGAGTTTGCGGGCGACTGTCGCCGCCGCGGTGTTGCCCAGGCGCAGTCCCATCGCCTGAGCCGCAGTCTGCAGGACCGACGTGACACTGGTGCCGGGCGCGATGCTCTGCGCGATACGACGCTTGCGCGCCGTGCGACCGCTGTCCGAGGTGATGGTGGTGATCCAGTCGCGGTTCGACTCCATCGCGCTGTTCACGTCGCGCAGCTCGCCGCGAAAGAGCACCGCCGTACCCGTCGCTTCGTAGCCGGCCTCGAGACTCACAAACACCTTCTCGAGCTCCTGCAGTCGCTTCCTGTTGTTCGCGCTCAGGTTGTACACCTTGATCTCCGCCGAGTTCGGAGTCTTCGGCGCCAGCGACTTGGTGATCGAAAAGGACACGTCGAGCCCATCGACCTTCAGGTCGTGTACCTGCACGATCAGTCGTCTGCCGAACAGCAGACGCCTGTCGCCGAGCTCAGCCATACGGACCGGACGCCTCCATGTAGAAGAGCCCGAACCGGGTGCCGAACTCGTCCAGCGTGGGGTCCTCGTCCTGGCCGGTCAGGTCGATCATGTACAGCTCGCCCGGCGGCCGGATCGTCGAGATGACGCGACGCAGCAGCGGATAGCCGTTCACCAGACGGATGTTCGTGGCGATCGGTGTGCCGTCCACCGTCCGCAGGTCCATGTGCCAGCACTCCCCGCGCTGGCTCCAGCGAAAGCGAAACGTGTACGTCGCACCGTCCAGATCGCACTGCTGCGTCGTGTCGGGATACGAATCGAGTGGGATTTGTCGCAGGCCCATGCGGTACCTACCTAAACATGCCGGCGAGGAAGTTCTTGAACTCCGCGATCCACTCTTCCTTGTGTCCGTAGCCGAAAGCGTCCTTGCTCTTCGTCGACCCTGGCGCAGGCACGGTGTTCGGATCGACCGGCGTCGTCGCTTGTTTGCCTCTGGACTTGGTCGCCTTGGCTTTCGGCAGCGTGACAACCTCACTCGCGACCATGCGCAACACGCGCCCGGTAGCGGTGAAACTCAGCTGATCGCGGCCGGTCTTGGCCGAACGCTCGACGATCAGATTCGTGAGCGCGACGTTCTGGTAGATGTGCAAGCCCGTCACGACCTCGACGAGATGGCTCTCGTCGATGATCTCGAGCAAGGCCAGATGCACCTCGGTGACGCGGTCGAACTCCTCTGTGAACCGCACCACGTTCGCGCTGACGGTGCGCCTCGCCTTCTCGTCCACCGTGTATCGGCCTGCGGCGAAGCGCCGCTTGCTGGTAATGTCGATGTGGAGCGCACCGAGCAGCGCGGTCGCCTGACCCACACCAGGCACCGGCCCGACCAGCGGTACCGCTGGCTCACCCTCGATTTCCATCGAGTCGGGCGCAATGCGCGGCAGCGGGTTTGCCGCGTAGATCAGCTGGAGCGGCTCGCTGCTCAGCTCAGCGTCGTTTGCGTGCGTGAGCGGCTTCTCGATCGGATGGTTGGTGACCATCCCCTCGATCTCGATCGTGCGGGGCAGCGGGCGCACGTGGTCCGCGATCGGCGAGCCGACTTCGACCGGGTGCTCGCTCACCTCAGCGCTCGCCTGATGCGACTCCCGGACCGACACGTCGAGCCAGATGTCGCCAATCGAGGCGTGAAACGGAGGCTCGCGCGCCATTCGGTTTTACTCACTCCATGCGACGTTCGGCATGCTCGACATCGCCGCTTTGTCGCGCGACTCGAGGACGTCTTCGACGACCTTCTTCACCCGCGCGGTATCGCCGCCGTTGATGTTGATCGTGTTGGTCATGGGCCCGTTGTAGACGCTCATGTTCGCGCCGGCGGCTGCTGCGGCTGCTGCTGCCGGCGCAGGAGCAGCGGGTGCACGCACCTCGTGGCGCCCAAAGAGCGAGCGGTAGTTCGGATCGGTCGAGATGCCGAGACCGGCGTCCTCGGTCATGTCGCGCGACTGGATCGCGTCTTCGGCCGCTTGAGCGCGGTCAGCGACGCGGCGTTGCCGTCGAGCCTCCCGGGCGGCCCGCTCGGCTTCCATGCGTTGTTGAATCTCGACGAAGCGGTCGTGGTGCCGCTTCTCGAGCTGTTCCCCGAAGCTGAGCTCGCGCGGTTCGGCCTTGTGGGACTCGATGCCGAACAGGTCTAACAACCCGGATCCCTTGAGAGCGCCCTTCTCAGAGAGCAGCCCGCCCTCGACGCCGACCGACTTGGCGTCGATGCCGATCATGCTGGCACCCAGCTTCAGTCCTTCCCACATCGGATTCTTCAGGAAGTCCTTCAGCTTTTCGCCGACGTACTCGATCGCAAAACCGACGTCGTAGATCGCGCCCGCGAAAAGGTCCCAGCTTCCACGGAGGTCCGGCAGGTTCTCGAACGTCTCGATCAGGCTTCCCCAGCTGTCCTTGAGAGAGCGGACGAGCTCGTCGGTCGTGCCGACGCCCTTCCACTCGTCGAGCCAGTCTCCGATGTCACTGCGCCCACCGGTGAACATCGCGCGCAGCTGATCCATCAGCCAGATTAACCCGAGTACGGCTGCGGCCGGCAGGATGAACGCGCTCACCATGTTGAATGCGAGCACTGCGGCCGTCGCCGCCAACACAGCCATCGCCACCTCGAGGATATAGCTGCCCTCCGCAAGCTTTTTGAAGCCGGCAAGCAGGTCGCGCGCCACGAAGATGGCCTTCTCGATGTACGGCAGCACCGACTGTCCCATCATCGTGCCGAGGTCGCGCAGCGAGTCCTTGAGCGCGCGCGACGCGTTCGCAAACCCGTTCGCCGTCCGTGCGGCGTCGCCCTGCGCGTTCTTCGTCGCCTGCATGATGTAGCCGTAACGCAGCTCGGTCTTCTCCGCGTTCTTCATCGCGGTGACCTTCTTCGTGATGCCCTTGCTGCGCGCGTACTCCCCCAACGTCGCATCGTTGATCACGACGCCGAAGCGCTTCAGCGACTCATACTCGCCGGTCAGACCCGAGCGCAGCGCCATCATGGCATCCTGGTCGGTGGCGTTGAAGAACGACGCCAGGTCGACTGCAAGGGTCGAGAGGCTCGTGGCCATCTCGTACGCCTTCTCCTTGTTCTGCACCATCGGATCGATGACAGCGCCGAGCGTTCCGGCGAACTGCTGCAGCGCGAACTTCGATCGGCCAACCTCCTGCCCCACCGTGGAGGACCAGTCGCGGACGCGCTGCGCGCCGGCGGGACCAAACACCTGTCCGAGCAAGCTGTCGGTCTCCTGGGCGCTACTCGCCATCTCGACCATCTGGTGCAGGACCGATGTGAGTCCGACGCCGGCGGCGAACTCACCGAGCGTCCGAAGCATGCTGGCGCTGCTCGAGCCAGCCTTGTCAGTCGCGCGCTGCGCCGCTGCGGCTTTTCGGCTCGCCGCACTCGTTTCCTGCTGCGCGGCACGCGCCGCGTCGGCGGTGCGCCGCAGAAGCCCCTTGATGGCCGAGACGCCGCGCTCGGCGGCGGTGAAACCTGATTTGTCCACCTCGAAGCCCAGCCGGGCGACCAGCTCACGTAGGACGGTCATCGCTCAGGTTCTCCTCTGGTGCGGCTGGGGCTGCTGGCGCTGGAGGTAGTCCAGCTCTTCGTACAGCTCCAGCACGTCGTGCGCGGCGCACAGGTCGTCGAGCGACCACTCCCGCTCGATCGTTACGAGACTGTCGTGGTAGCGCCCGCTGGTTGCGACGCGGTGGATGTCCCAGTCGATGTCGGGCGGGACTGGGAGGCTAGGAACATCTTCCACAGGCCGGAGAGGCTTCGGCCTGCGCTTCCGCCTAAAAAACTTGAGAAGTTGATCTCCCAGCAGAAGCGCAGCCAGCGCACCATCGCGTCGTACCGCCCAGCGAAGTGATCGTCGAAGATGTCTGACAGCCGCGGCTGAAGCTCATCCGAGACGCGAACCGTCGTGTTCTTCGCGAACTCGTCGACCAGCGCAGAGATCTGCACTTCGTCCAGGCGCACCGCCATCTCGTGGACTGCTTCTCCGAAGCCTTGCGCGAGCGCGGACTCCAAGTCGCCCTGGTTCCCACGCCCGACGCCGCCGACGAACGCGCCCATGCCGGGCCCGAGCATCTTCGCCATCTGCACCAGCTTGCGAAGACCAGACTTCGTCCCGAGCTGCGTCACGTAGTACGTGTGCTCGCCGATCGTGATCTCTCGAACCTCGATGCTCACGTCAGCGCCCTCCGACAAATGTCAGTGGGTAGGCTTGGGCGAGCTGGATCTTCCATTCGAAGACCTGGATCGTTTTGCCCAGCGTTACACCGGGAAAACCCATGACCCAGGCCCGCTCGGCGCCGACGACCATGCGCCCGCGCTTGTCGCGCGCCGCGAATACGCCGGCGCCCGCGCCGTTCGGGAGCGCGAGGTCGGCATGGTGCAGCGCGCTCAGCCGGTCGTTCGCAGCCGCCGTCTGCGCGTACTTCAGCGTCACGGTGGCGAGGAAGTTGTTCGTGTTCGCGCGCGAGACCTCGCCCTCGGCGCCGACGTACGCGACAAACTGGTCCTCCGCCCACTCGAGCGTCATGACCTCGTCCTCGGCGTAGCCACCGTCATCCAGCGGGACGGCGTTCAGGCTGAGGCACAGGTCGCGGATGTTCCAAGCCTTGAATCCCATGAGTCGACCTTCCTCTCGTCACTAGCCCGCGACGAGAACCGTTCCGATGTAGTTCACCTTGTTGACCGCGCCCTGCAGCACGAACTTGAACTTCATGCCGTTCAGGACGCGCGCGATCTTGTCGTTCGGGTTCACCTGAGCGACGGACGGCACCGTGACGCTCCACGGCTGTGCGCCGTCGATGACTTCGGCACCGATGCCCTCGAGGATTTGCGCTTCCGCCTGCGCGCGGAAAAGCTCGATGTGCTTGTCGGTGAAGCCGATCTTGTCGGTGTTCGCCATGAGCCCGATGATGCGCTCCTGCATCCGCACCTCGAACCAGTCCATCCCGTGCGTGATGTCGGCGAAGCGCCCGCCCGAGGAGCGCCCGTCGAGGGTGAACCCGAGACCCTTGATCGCGACGTAGTAATTCAGGTTGCGGTCGCGCAGCGCTTGCCGCTGCGTATCGTCCAGCTTCATGACGTCGACGCCGGCGAGACTCTTGTTCGCCCAGTTCATCGAACCGGGCGGCTTGGGCATGATGCGCCCAGCCCATGCGGTGCCGGCGAACTGCGTCGTCGCCTTGTCGTGGTACATCGGGACCGTCCGCTTGTAGCCAGCGGTCTTCAGCTGCGCTCCAACGTCGTCGGCGTCGTCGTCTACGACGAGTGAGTCCGCGTCGTTGATCGTTGGCATGAAGAGCACGCGCTGCCCTTCCGCCCACGCGGCACCGGCCAGGATGTCCGCTTCGGTCGCGGTATCGATCGAGAACGAATACCAGTCGTCGTCGGCGGCCCGGATCGCAGCGAGATCGGCCGCGAGCCCAGCTCCCGTACGCTTCCCGATCTTGAACACCTCCGGCGAGGGCTGCTGGCTCTTCAGCGCGCGCGCCATGAGGTAAACGGGGTGGTTCGTGGGCACGTTGAACGGCGCCACGGTGAGCTCGTTGAAGTCGGAGAACGCCCGCACGCGCTCCGACCAGAAGGTGTGCGTCGCAACGAGCATCGGAACGCCGAAGCCCGCCTGCGAAACGCCAGCGTCCTTGATCTCGATGGTGCCGTTGATGATCTCGTTTTCGGTCGACATGGGGGTTCTCCTACGGAAGGGTTCTGTCGGGAACGGTGCCGACCGGCTCGACATCGCCGCCGACCACCACGTGCTCGATCGGGTCGATGGGGGCGCTGTCGTTGGCCCACTCGACCGTGTAGCCGAGCGTGATCACCAGCGTCGCGACCGACATCTCGCGGTTGTCGACCGTCTCTCTCCCGGCCTGGGTCAGGCTCGCGCCGCGTTCGACCACTTCGAGAGCATCGAACGCCTCCGCGGTGGACTCCGCCGACAGCGCGGTGCGCACATTTTCGAGGAATGCGTCGGCGCGCGCGTTGCCGTGCAGGTCACGGGAGCGCACCGTGATCGCAAACGCGGCCGAGCGATTGCCCACGATGATCTCGACGATCCGCCCTTCGGAATCCGTGCCCTGACGTTTCTCGTCGGTGCTTCGGTCGATGTTGCTCTGGGTGAGGCGCAGATCGACCTGTGGGTACTGGCGGTAGCCGACCGGCTGGTTCTCCCAAGCGACGTCCTCCGGCGGGATAGCGCACATTCCCGCCACCCACGCCTTCAGGCCCTCCTCCAGCTGCTCCCAGTCCATCAGCCGTCCTCGATGGCGTAGGTGATGGAGTTGCGAAGCTGGCCCGTGTCGATCAGCGGCTTGCTGCTGCCCTTGCGGGCCACCGTCCGTGGTCGATTCGGCGGCTCGATGCCTCTGGCGATCCGCGATTTCAGCAACCCGACAGCGTACTCGCCAAGCAGGCTCAGGGCTTGGTGCGTCGTAAACTTCAGCAGCAGAACGCCAGCGCCGACGAGCGTCGCGCGCTTCTGGATGCGCGAACGATGCTCGTCGATGCCGGCGCGGATGAAGCTCCGCTCGGGGATAACAATCTCGCCGCGCCTGGTTTTGATCGTGCGACCGAACTCATGCACCGACGCGATGTCCGCGATGGTGATCCCGGTCGTGCCCTGGTGATTGGCGGCGGCCTGGGCGCCCTGCACTCCGACCAACACGTGGTAGCCACCGCCCAGCTTCAGCACAGTCTGACGGAGCTCGTCCCAGCCCTTATCGGAATCCTTGACTGTGAATGGCTGGCTCATGAGTCACACAACCATCGGCCCGGCGATCGAACGCTTGAGGAGGTTGAGATGTCGCTCGTACGTCGTGATCGCGCCCTGGTCGTCGGGCTTCTTGAGCCGTGCGAACTCGCCCGCCGGCGAGAGCGCGATCAGATGACACGCCTGGTACTTGATGGCCTGCTCGTAGACGTCACCGAATGCCGACTCGCTCAGCAGGTTGTACGCATCCCTGATCTTCTGCTCGATCAGGGCGACGTTCGTGCTGTTGAACTCGGGGAACTCGCTGCGGATCTGAGCGACCGTGACCGCCACCTCACTCCTTGCTGTCGCGCCCGCGACGACCGGTCGATTCGCTGGTCTGCGCGCCAGCGCCCGTCTGCGTCGTGGCGCCGGTCTGCGCACCAGCGCCCGTCTGCGGTGAAGAGGTCGCTGGCGCGGCGCTGCCGCTTCCGCCCGTCACGACGAGCTCGCCGGCATCGACCCACTGCTTGATCGCAGGCGAGGCGAGTGCCCGATCGAACGCTGCGCGCTCGGTATCGTTGTCGAAGGTGACCAACGTGCCGGGAACGCCATCCTCGGTCGGCGGCACGGTGATTACCTGGCCGTTGCCGAGGCCGATGTTCTTCACGTGGGCTGATTTGTTCACCAGCCGCACCTTCTGCTCTGCCATGGGACACCACGCTTTCTGGCGCCTTCGGGCGCGCCGTTCAGAGGCCGTTGATGTAGAGCGCGGCGAGCGGGTACTCCCACGCCACGCCGCCGATGCGACCGACGGAGTTGATCTCCATCGTGAGGTTCTTCGCCTGGGGCGGCATTTCCTGCTGCTCCATCGGGATCTCGAGGTGCACGACGGTCGGATTGCGCTGATACATCAGCGCGCGCGGCTGACCGTTGTTCGCGGTGTCGCAGTACGACCACCAGTCGACGTTCTTGATGTACTTCGACTTCTCGAGGAAGACGCTCAGGATCGTGTCTTTCGGGTTCGCCGCGGCGTTGGTCGACAACGGCGTGCGATCGGCGTACCGGTAGCGCGCGAGCGGCAAGATCAGCGTGTCCGGCGGCTGCGTCATCTTCGTCGCGCTGAGGATCGCGTCTTCCGCGGCGTGGAGGTCATTCAGGATTTCGTACGGCGTCTTGTCGGCGCCGCCCCAGACCGCGCTGGATCCCGTTGCCGGTGCCGCCACACTCATTTGCGGCACGTTTGGGTGATTCAGCAGGCCTGGCGTGCCGGTGTCCTTGATGCCGATCGCGGCGATCTCCTCGATGCGCTGCTCGAAGCCGGTGCGCACGGCATCTGCTTTTCGGCTCTTGAGCGCGACGCCCGCTTTCGACGCGCGCAGCAGATCGAGCCACGACCAGTCGTAGCCCAACGCGAGCGTCTCGACCGTGTGAACGAACTTCTTCGCGAACGTGGCGACCTTCGGGATGTCATCGGCGTAGTTGGCCACGATCTTCGCCATGCCGGCGCGATCCCACTGCTGGTAGGACCACGACTCCGCGCCGGGATCGATTTCCGAGGTAGTCGGGACGAACTGACGTGCCTTGAATGGCGGGCGCAGAATGTCCGAGACGCGCAGCCGCATCTGCTCGAGCTGCTGCGTGAGGATCACCGACTCGTTGGCGTCGAGCCGATCCGAGCCGTAGAGCTCAGCGCGATGCAGCACGAGGTTGCGCAAGATCGAGTCGACACGTTCGGGCGTGTACAGCGGCTCCTGCGTTGTCAGCTTCATCAGCTCGGCAGCGAGCTGGGTGCGGTCGAATGGGCGAAGGGTTTGGAATCGGTGAAACATCGCTGGGTGATCTCCTGGTGCGGTGGTGCGGTCCTAGCGAGCCCGGCTTCAGAAGATGTCAATCTCGAGCAGGACGAGCTGCCCTGCCTGGGCATCGGTGATGAACAGCGCGTCCGTGAGCTGCGCGGCGTTGGCAGTATCGGCGTCGGCGCGAAAGCCACCGATCGTGCCGCTGCCGGTGAACCGAACGTACGGATAGGTCCAGCGCGCGACGTCGGTTTCGGCCATGACCCAGATGCGTCCGCGGCGCATCACGCCGAGCGGGCGCAGCGCCGGCCAGTCGAGGGTCGCGCCCGGCGCGATCTCGCGCGTCGCGTCGAGGATCACGATGCCCATCGCGCCGGGTCGCGCGATTTCGGCTGCGCTCGAGGGCAGCTTCGCCGCGTTGCGCACTTTGCCCGCGGTCTTGTCCGCGGTGAGCATCGTCGCCGTCTTCACCGGGACTTGCGGGATGACGGTGTCGACGTACTTCGTGAAGTCCTCGCTCATCATTCCGAGGACGGCTTCGGACTGAAACTGCGTGTAGCTGGTCTGCATCGGGCTTCTCCTCGAGGCGTCGCCGGCGGGCGCGCGCTTAGTGGCGGTCCTTGCTGGTGGCGAGCGGTTGCTGCCATTCCGGCTTGTACGGCGGCGGCGAGTCCTGGCGTGATTCCGGCTTGCGGCCGGATTCACTGGTGAAGCGGCGCGCGTGATCGAGCGCGTCGTTGCGGTCGTTGTTTCCACCGCGCGTCTTGTTGTCGAATCGTTCGAGGATGGCGTCGAAGCGCGCGGCCACGTACTCGTCGCTCTTGCCCTTGAGCTCGAGCTTGCTGTCGTACTTGAGCAACGCCGCTTCGTGCACCTGCCGCGGCGTCAGTCCGTCGAACTTGAACTCGTCGCCCAGGAACTTGCGCGCCGATTCCAGGAGCGCTGCGCGCTCGTTCACCGCGGAGTCGAGGCGCTTCGGATCGCTCGCCTCGGCGAGCTTCTTCTTGGTGTCCTCGAGCTCGGCGGCGGTCGTGTCGAACTTTGCCTGCAGCGTGTCACGCGCCGCCGTGAGCTGTTTGATCGAGTCGTCGCGCTGCGAGAGCGCCTTCTCGATCACCTGTCCCCACTGCTTGGGAACCTGGACGTCCAGACCGTCCACGCGAACGTTCGTTAGATCCATGATGTCGTCTCCTCCTCGCCGCTCGGGCGCGTCGCAGATCACTCCCGCGCTCGCGTCGAGACGGTACGCTTGGCCGAGGCTCTCGGCGTCGTCGTCTTGGTCGAGGCGCAGCGCGACCTCTCGGCCGGCGCGTCCCCAGTTGCGCGGCCCAAGCGCTGCGTGGTTGTACACGATGTCGCGCTGCACCACGTCGTACGGCTCGCCCTCGAACGTGCCTGGCGTCGCGTCGATCCGGCAGCGGTAGCCCATCGATACTTCGCGCCGCTTTCCGGCTTCGACAGCCTCGATCACCGCCTGGTCCTGGACGGTTACGCTGGTCACGACCAAGTTGCCGTCGCGCCGCGCCTGCTCGCCGAGGTGGCCGATGGCATGCCTGCGCACGTTCGCCGGCGTCACCATCTCGCTCGGGTGCAGGTCGGTGACCGGTGCAGCCGCCAGCGTCGCGAGCGACGCCGGCGCGAAGACTTCTTCCGCCGGGCGGAACTCGCGAATGGTCGTGCCGTCGGCGCGGCGGTAGGCGAAGACGCCGACCCTCGTGACGTTTGCGGGCGCGCGGAGAAACCCCTGCGGCGTTCGCTCGGTCGCGCCGAGCGAGGCAACGTCGAAGCGCAGGACGCGCTCAGCGGGCGGGTTCACGGCAGCTGGTATGCGACGACCCGGTACGCGTCAAGGCTAGCCCTGGCGGGTTAGCGGCGTCGGGCGCTGGGCACGTTGGCCGGCGGTGGCTGCGGGAACCCCGGCGGAACCGCCGGGAGGGTTGGCTCGGGGTAGTCGAGCTCAACGTCCTCCGGAGCCATCAGGCCAGCTGCGACCAGCACATCGTCGACGATCGGGATCGCGGAGCACCGGCAGCGGATCGGCTGTCCAGGATGTCCTCGCTCGCCTGTGCGCTGGTTCACGACGGGCGGCTTCGCCCACTCCTGGATCGTGCCCTCGAGCACGCGGTGGTCGTGTCGCACCTTCTCGTCTCTCGAGGTCGACCACCGGTAGCGGCGAATGCCGAGATTCTGCTGGCGAAGCTGGTTCAGCTCGCCGTTGAGCTTGCCGATCTGGTCGCTCGCGATCAATGCGGCCCGCTTCTTGGGCATCTCGAATCGCGTCTGGATCTGCTCCGCGACGACGGTGTGGTGCAGTCCCTGGCGAGCAGCGCGAATCAGAATGCCCTTCAGATCGGCAAGGTGCTCCTCGACCATCCCAGTCACGAGCTCGACGTTCTCCGACACAAACAGGTCGAGGTGATCAGCAATCCCCGTGACGTCATCGTACAGGTTGATCTTCGCGACCTGCTGGATCTGCCGCGCGAGGTCGCTCGCCTGCCAGCGCGATGTGCGCAGCGCGGCCTGCTGCGAGAGCATGAAAATCGCGCGCTCAGGGATTGCGGTTGCGACGCTGGCTTCGAGCTGAGCGAAAGCCTTCTCGATGTCGTCCTCGGCGGCGTCTGCGCGCGCGGTTGCTTCCGGACGCATCGCGTTGTGTGGATCGAGGATCGTGGGCAGCGCCGGGAGCAGGTCGCCCCGCACGATGGCGTGCTCGACGTCGACGATGTGTGCGAGCTGCCTGTAGTACAAGAGGCGCTCGTTCGACGGAAAGCGCGGCCTCGGCCACTTGCGCAGCTTCCTTCGCCGCACACCCATTGCGGCCTGCATGCGCAGCGCGTATTCGAGCGCTCTCACGGGGACTCCGGGTCGCGCTGAATGACCACTCCACGCCGCACGAGCTCAGGCTCGATCGTCGCCAAGATGCTCGCGCACGCCTTGCGCATGGAGTCCTGACGCTCACTGAGGCGGGGAATGCGGGGCTTCGTGAGAACGATGCAGCGTTCGACCGGCGCGAGGTCGGGCTCCTGGATCAGCACCTTGCGCATCGCACGAACGACCGCGACCCCTTCGTAAATGCACTGCGCACCGGTCCGCATGCGCGTCGCGATTGCGTCGCTGCACTCGCTCCAGCCGAGGAACATGAGGTCGTCGGCATGCAGAACCGGCAAGCTCAGCTTGCCGCCGAGCTCAAGCGCGAGCGAGGTCTTGCCGGCGCGCGGCGAGCCGATGACGGCGATGCGTGTCATCGCCGCCTGCGTTCAGCCCAGCCCGGCCTTCTTATCGAGGTGGCGGATGTACTCGCTGAGCGTACCGGTCCAGCCCTCAGCGTCGGCCTGCTTCTGGAGACGCCTGTGTTTTGCCGAGACCATCCACCGCTCGCCCTCGTCGGAGAGTGGGATCGTGCCTGCCGGTTCGTCCGGCGTGTCGCGATCGGAGAGCGGTAGCGCTTCCGTGGCGTCCTTAGGCGCGTTGTCGTCGGTCATAGCGAATCAGAAACCTTTGTCAGAAACCTGCTGCTCCGCCAACAGCGAGTCGTTGAGAGTCGGATGGCTGTGTACCCGCGCGGAAATCCGGCCCTCTGGGACCACGATAGCATATTCGTCCTCAACTCCCCACAGTGCGCCTTTCTGCGAGGAATGCTCGGCAACAACCCTGGAATAATGGACTTTCGAGGCCATGACGACCCCCGTGCTGCCGGCGAACGAGGTCGCCACGTTCGGGTCCGACGTCCAGCTCGACACCCCCCGCGTCTCGACCAACTGCGTCGAACCAACGCCACCGATCTCCTTTGACGCCTTCGCTTGGCCTGCGCTGATGCCGCGATAGAGCGTCAGGTTGCCATCGGCGTCGACGATTCCCTGTGCGCGCAACTCGGGCAGCTTCGCTGCGATGTTCACTTGCGTGGCGTGGTAGAGCGCTTGCTCCGGCGATCCCTTCTTGCTGAGGCCTTCCACCATTTGAGTCGCGTTGGCGTCCGAGCTGGTGTCGACCCAGCGCTGCGACCACTTCATCGCGCCGTCTGCCTTCTCCGGACCAGCCGCTTTCGCGATGTTCGCCTGCGCCGAGCCGTACCACTTCAACGCCTCGGCATCCGAATGCGTTCCGTGTGCCGCTTTGATTGCGCTCGCCATGGCTGCGTCGTTCTTAGCGCCGATCAGCGAGAGTCGGCCAGTGCCGATCGCCGCGTCAGCGTCCACGTGAACGCCGAGCACCTCATGTGTTCCGCCTTCGCCATACGCCTTCGCGACTTGGTTTTCGCGCGCTCTGGCGGCTTCGAGCTTCGTCTTGGCAGTCGCCAGCCCCTGCGAGTACGTATGCTTGAGGTACGCCCCGTGCGCGGTGGCTGCGAGACCCTCGAGCTCCTTGACGTCCGACTCGAGCTTCGTAAGCCCGTGCGGTTTCGGAAGCGGCACCGGGACCTTGGGCGCCTTGACGTTCTTGTCCTCGGCCGACTCCTTCTTCGCGGCTTGCTTCTTCTTCTTCTGCTGCGCCGCTACCTTCGCCTGCTGCTGCTTCGTGGGCTTCTTTTTCGGCTCGCTCGCCGCAGGCTGTTTCGCAGCCGCAAGCTTCTTACCCTTCGGGCCGCTCGGCACGCCCGGCGCAGCTGAGCTAGTGGTCTTCTTCGGTGCTTTTTTGCCCTTCGCGCCGGCGCTTGTCTTCGCTGCCTTCGTCGTGCCAGCAGACTTCGCGGCCTTGGCGCCCGCCGGCTTTTTCTTCTTGGCCTTCGCCCCCGCGCCGCCTCCACTGGTCCACCGACCATTGGCGTCGCGCGGTTGGTTTGGATTGTAGTCCTCGCGCTCGGCGTCGCTTCGACCCTCGTCGAGGTCGTCCGGCTCGTCATCGGCCTCTTCGTTTTCGTCCGGCTCGCCGTCGTCGGACTCGTCTTCCTCGTCGTCGGCGACCTCTTCGTCGTCGTCGATCTCGTCCTCTTCCGCGGGATCTGCGTCTTCCTCGTCGGCGTCGCTACGCGGTTCCTCCTCGTCCTCCTCCTCGTCTTCCGCGCCTGGAACTGGCGGTTGGGTGGTCGCCTCACCCGGGCGAAGTCCCTCGGCGAGATCAGCCTGCAGCAGCTTGCGGCGGTGCTCGGCGTCGATCTCCGGGATCACCTTCGCGAGCGCGATGCCAGCTTCGGCTTCCATCTCGATCTGCGCAGTGACCAGGGCGACGTGCATGTCCGCCTTGGTTTTCAGCATCGTCGCGTGCTCAAGCTCGGTTGGCTGCCAGAGCGGGCGGAACTTGATTGCCCAGCGCTCCGGCAACTTCCCGCGCATCGGCGAGTCCTTCGAGGACATGATCAGGCGCAGCATTCGCTCCAGTCGCGGCTTCAGCTTGTCGGTCTGCTCGTCCTCGACCGTGTCGTACCAGCCTCGAATATCGCTCTCGCCGGTCGCGTTGAGCCCTGCCGGCGAGCGCCCATACAGCAGCGTGACCGGCATCTCTGCCGCGCTCGCCGCGCGCTGCATCATGCGGTCCATCATCTCGGGCAGGCCGGCGAAGCTCGTCGCGACGCGCTCGAAGCTCTCTCGATCAGCGTCGACGAGCAGCGCGCGGCAGACCGAGCGCGCCATGTCCATCATCTGGATCCGAGTGCGGAGCTCCTCCTGCGAGCCGGTGGCGATCAGGTCGACCAGGTTCGCGATCTTCAATACGCCCTGGCTCGCATCGCTGATCAGGTGCGCCGCCGACTGCCAGCTCATCGCAGTCTCGCGCAGCGCGTTGTGCACGACCTGCAGCACCGAGTCCTGCCATCCATCGTTGCGTTGCCCGATCGTCGCAGCGGTGAGCGCTCCCTCAAACACGATCAGGCGCGAGGCATGGATCAAGACGCCGGTGCCAGTCGGTGCTGCGCCGTTGGTACTGGTGCGGTTCACCTCGTAGAGCAGCGGCTTGTCGAAGTCCGCCGCCGTCACGTCCTCGTTGCGCGTCTTGATCGCGAGCTGCGGGCGCTTCATCACGTTCAGGAACTGGATCGAGCGGATCGCCTGCTCGTTCAGCGGCTGGTTCGGTTCCTGCCCGTCGTCGGCGCCGATGAACACCGCTCCGCCGCCGTAGAGACGCGCCCAGGTCCATGCCTCGCGCAGTGATGGCACCACGCCGAGCTGGCCGAGATGGTCCATCAACTCGCGGTTACGCTCGGCGCTCTCCTCGAAGGTCGCCCCCTCGAGCTCGAGCTCGAAGCCGCGCCGAGTCGCATCACGCGGCAGCTTGGTAACGATCTTCTTCGCGAGGTCGTCGTCGTTGAACAGCGACTCGAGCGTGATGTCGCTCAACCGCACGCCGGGCACGACCTGCGTGTGGATCACCTTGTCGCGCACAGTGCCGAGGCCGGTCAGCGCGTTGATCCAGCTGTCGGTGCGAACGACGGCGCTAGCGACCGCGTCCGCTACAGCGCGCGCGACGCTCACGCGACGCCCAGCTCCTGTGCGACATTGTGCATGGCGGTCTGGTATGCGACGACCGCCGCCTTGTGAAGCCCCATGAACGCGCGGCTACACGCGTCGACGATGTCCTTGTGCTTGCCGTCGGGAAAGGCCTCGAGTTCGGCGAAGAACTCGTCATTCCACGGCCCCTCGACGATGTCGACGTTTCCGGCCTCAACCTGCGTGCTGAATGGCCCTGCGTAAACGAGCTTGTCTTCGCGCGCGACCTCGGACTCGACGCGGTAGCCGGCGAGCAGACTCTTGGTGAGTGTTACGTCCACCTTGCCCGCTTGCGCCGGGTCTTGCCACACCAGGATCTTCACTCGCTTGCCGTCCTGGCTCGCGGTGTTCGCCATCACCTTCAGGACCTGGCCCGGGCTGCCGCGCAGCGACTCGATGTGCAGCACGACGAATCGTCCCTCGCGCGTGACTCCCATCTTCACGCCGCGCGTCCATGCAGGATCTGGGCTCTCGTTGGTGACCTGGGTCGCGGCTTTGTCCCAACCGCGCACGACGACGATCAGGTCCGACGGCGCTCGCTCGATCACGCGAAACCATCCGCGCCGGAAGTACAGCCCGGCGGCGGGCTTGATCCGCCAGTTGCCGCCGGCGCCCTTGCCCAACAAGCGCTCGCGCTCAACCAGCGGCAAGCTCATCAGGCGCGCGCGATAGCCCGGGTCCTGCTTGAGCAAGATTTTGTTGTCTGCGAGGCGCCCCAAGATGAACGTGAAGCTCGTCGGAGGGATCGTCTTACCTTCATCGTCGACCATTTCGGGGAAGCGCGCGGTCAGCTCCTCCGGCGTGTCGGCCCATTCCAGCACGTCGCCGATCCGGTAGAAGTAGCGGATCACGCCGCTGCGCTCCGGGCGCGCGTACTCGCCGCGCTCGTCGAGCCACCAGAGGATCATCTTCTTGACCCAGGACTCCGGGTCCGGGTTCATCGTCGCGCGGATGTACGACTTGACGCCGCTTGTGCTGCGGCAGCGCGAGTACAGGTACCAGAACTGCGTCTCGGTAAAGTGCGGCAGCTCGTCGAAACCGATCAGCGAGTAGCCCTTGCCCTGGTGCGACTCTTTGTCGGCTTCGTGCTGCAGGTGCCCGAGCTGCAGCGACGCGCCGCTCGGGAACACCGCGCGGAACGGGTTCTGCGTGAGGCGCGCGCCGAGCGGCGGATACCACTCGCGCATCAGCTCCCAGAGCGAGCCCGGCCCCTCGAGCTGCGGTGACGTGCGCCGGAAGATGATCCCGCCGGCGCCCTTCACGTCGTAGCAGCGCATACCCTCGAGCACGAGCCCGGAGGTTTTCGAGCTGCCGGCCTCGCCGCCGTAGAAGACGATGTCGGCGGTCGAGCTGAGGAACTTCTCCTGCGAGCCCGGCTGCGCGCCGATGCGCACGACGCGGATGCGCCGCTTACGCTTCTTCGTCTTCGACGGTTTCGTCGCCGATATCGTGCGGGCGGCGTCCATTGTCCGGCAGGTAGAACTCCACGCGCGTGCGAGTTCCGCCTCCCTCCTCGCCGTCTCGATCGTCCGAGCCGATGGAGACGCCGACGCTGGGGTTCAAATTTCGACCATACAGCTTCGGGTACTTGCGCTCGAGGTTCCACGCGGCGGCCTTCCAATCGGACAGTGCCGCCTTCGTGATCATCGCTTGGTTGCGGATGATGTCGTCAGCCTCGGCCTTCTGCACGTCGAGCGCGAACTGTCGATACCTCTTCTCGCCGGCGAGTCCTCGCTCGACCCAGTCCTTCATCGCATCGGCGCTGACGCCGGCGGCCTGCGCCGCGACCTTCTTGAATGCGCCGGCCTTCAGGTGGCGCACGATCGTCTCGTGCACCTCCCTCGAGTAGCGCGGTTTGCCCGATCCCTTGCCGCCCATCACTGCCTCTCCAGCCACTGTTCGAGCGTTTCGCCCTCACGCACGCGCACGAGCGTCCGCACGTACGAGCAGGTTGGCTCGTGTCCACCAAGCCCAGGCTTCAGGTCAGGGCGCTGCGTGAGGTCTTGAACTGGCGCGTAGCAGCAGCGGCAAACGTTCGACGCTCCGTAGCGAGGGTGCAGCACAAAGTGAAACAACGCACATGCGTCTTCGACGTACTCGCATGTCTCCAGGGCGTTTTCGAGTAGCAACTCGTCCATTCGGAGTTCAGCCTCGCTTCGCCTTCTCGCCGGTCAGCTTCTGCCAGCGCTCGACGATCACGTCGCAGTACGCCGGCGAGAGCTCGATTGCGACGCAGATGCGGCCGAGGTGCTCGCAAGCCATCATCGTCGTCCCGCTGCCGCTGAACGGATCGTAAACCACGTCGCCCTGCTGGCCGTGGTTGCGGATTGGTCGCGCCATGCACTCGAGCGGCTTCTGGGTCGAGTGCTCAGTCTCCTGCTGCCCGTCCTTGCGCGCGATGTCCCAGACGGTCGACTGCTTGCGATCGCCTCCCCATTTGGCCGACTTGCCCTGGCGCACGGCGTACCAGCACGTCTCGTGTTGCCAGTGGTAGTGCCCCCGTCCCACCACGATCGATGGTTTGCGCCACATAATGTGCGAACGTCGCTCGAAGCCGGCAGAGTCAATTTCGCGCGCGACCACGTCGCTGACCAACGCGTCACACCAGATGTAAGACACGTCTCCCGGAAACAACTTATAGGCTTCAAGCCAGCTGGCGCGTTTGTCGTCGTTCTCGACCTTGCCGACGCGCTTGGTCCTATTGAGTCCTGCCTCCCGGCGCCACGCCGCATCGTAGTCGACACCGTACGGCGGATCGGTGTCCATGAGTACGGGCATGAGCTTCGCGCGCGCAAGACTCACCACCCTTTCGTCCGTGCAATCACCGCAGACCAAGCGATGTTTACCGAGCTGCCACAGATCGCCCGGCTTCGTGACCGGGTTTTTCGGTGGTTCGGGCACCTCGTCGTCGGGCAGCTCCTGCGAGTCGGCGATCGCGCGCTCGAGCTCGCGCATGTCCTTCTCGTTCCACCCCGCCAACAGCTGATCGCTGATGTCGTAGCTCGCCAGAATTGCGTGCAGCGCAGGGTCGTCCCACTCAGCGAGCTCGCCGAGTCGGTTGTCCGCCAGCGCGAGGAGGTGCGCCTCGCGCTCGCTGCAGTCGATGAAGCGCACCGGGACCTTGCTGAGCTTCAGCAGCTGCGCTGCTTTCCAGCGCGTGTGGCCGGCGATAATCTCGCGCGTCGCCTTGCGCGCGACGATCGGCGCCGCGAAGCCGAAGCGACGGATCGACTCGGCGACTCGCGCGACCGGCTCGCCGTCGTTCTTGCGCGGGTTCTTCGGCCATGGTCTCAGGCTCGCCGGATCGACGTATTCGCCGGCCGGGCCGGCGGACTCGGGCGCTGCTGTGAGCGGCGGAGCGCTCATCTTGCGGGCCTTTTTGGCTGCTGCTGCAGGTGTCATTGCGAATCTCCCGGCGCAGCCGCAGCTGCAACTGCGGACGTTTTGGGAGCTCCGACCACACCCGTGACGTCGCTGTTGAGCAACCCAACGAGCTGACTCGTTTCGTCGACGAACCGGCGTTGGAGCGAGACGAGTTCGATGTCGATCTCGGCAATATCGCGTTTTAGCGCTTCGAGCTGCTCGGCCTTCTGCTGCCGCTCCTTGCGCCGTTCCAGGAAACGCGCGCGCGTAGACAGTCGCTGACTCCACTTCTCGTCGACCTTCGTTCCGCCGTTCGCCATAGTTTCCTCTCAGTCCGGGCGCTTCGCGCCGTGTTTTTCCTGCCAAGCGAGCATGTCGTCGGCGCACCTGTGCGCCTCGCGTAACTTGTGGTCGGGCGTCCCGGCTTGCGCGGCGAGCTTCGCCCAATGGCGGATCACGAGCGGGGCGAGCTGGTCCTGCGCTCGCAGCACGAAGATCGGCTCGGCGTCGCCTGCTTTCTGCAGACAGCTGTCGGTGTGCTTGTTCGACGGCGCTGCCGGCTTCGCCATGAAGCCCGAGCGCAAGCCCGCACACGGCATGCGTGGCTGCGGTGCCCCCTTGGGTCGCAAGATGGCGTGCGCGTCGTATGCCTTCCCGCACCAGCGGCAGATTGGGTCGGACATCACGCCTCCCACGCCGTCGCGAGCGCATCCCAAAAGTCTGCGATCGCGTGCTCGAGTTGATGGTAGTGGCAGGCGTGCGCGACACCCGCCGCGGTCGAAAGCAGGAATTTGATCCACGCTCGGCGAGCAGGTTCGCCTTGCACAGAGAACTCGCCTGTGTCGTTGGCCGGACGTGGCAGCACCACGCGGTACTCGTCCCACCCTGCGTCGAGATTCCTCTTGTGGAACTCGACTCGCCCGTAATCGATCGGTCTCACGCTCTCCTCCTCCGGGCTTCGAACCGACGCGCGCGCTCGGCAGCCCACTTGATCACGGCAAAGAGCGTGCCGTCGTCGGCGGCCTTCGCAGCATCGTACGAGCGCCCGCACTGCTTGCAGAGAAGCAAGCCTGCCTGTGGTCGGTCGATGCAGACGACGCAAGGCTTGCAGCCGATGCAGTCACGGAAGCGCGACGGGTACAGACACTTGCAGCGCGGACACCATTTGCTCACGCTGCCACCAGCTCCTTGCTCGCGCGCATGACTTCCAACGGGACCGGCCAGAGCCCACGTGCGCCTCGGCACGGAATGGGCTCGGACAACTCGCGCACGTCTTCGAGCACCCAGCCGTAAGGCCCGAAGAAGTATGGCGACGCTGCGGCGGCTGTCGCCTCTTCCAGCGTCAAGCTGCGACTGTGGGTCCCGAGCGACAGGCGCGTCACGGAGTCGATGGAGATCCAACCCTTCACGACCGCTGTCCCGACGATGCCCTGTCGATATGCCTCGCTCGCCGTTGCGTCGATGGCGACGTTGTCGTCGAACACTTTGCCCGCGTGCAGCGCGATGCGTCTCCCGATCACCGCAGACCACGGGCGCCACGGTCGGTTCTCGACACGCTTGCCCATGCGCATGATCACGAACGGCCACGGCCGGTACAGCGTGAGCGCGAGCATTGGGGTCATTGAAAGACCTCGCGTTGCGCGTCGGCGTACGCGCGATTCACCTCGACCATTCGCTCGTGCGACCCGCCGACGTCGGGGTGAGCTGTGCGCGCGGCTTTCTTGTATGCCTCCTCCAGCTGCAGGATGCTGATCGGGCCCGGACCGAACCCGAGCACGGCGCGCCAGGAACTCGCGCCGGCCTCGGAGGGCAGCGCGGTGAAACCGGTGTACGCTCGCTCGAGCAGCTGCGATGCCCCCGAACGCTCGATCGCTCGAAGCGCTCCAATCGCGAGACCGATGGCGCGAATGTTGCCGCGAACCGTGTTCCAGGTGTCGCAGGCCATCACCATCGGGCGGCGATCGCGCGCCGACCAATAGACCGCCACGCCACGGTCCGGCGGCTCGCTCAGGCCGCTGCGCGGCAGCCCGTCTCGTCGCGTTGGCACGTTCGAGGTGATGACGACGTCGCGGGCGTGCAGGCTGCGGAGCTCTCGGAGAAGCTCGTCGAGCGCTGCCTCGAGCGTCAGCTTGTACGGAGGCTTGCGCGGCGAGGCGGTGCGCTTCCAACCAGCCGGCCATGCAAGCGGATACCCCGACCTCGGCGCCTCAGCTGCTGTTTCTCTCACGCGGATTCCCTTTCTCGCCTCTGCTCCGGCGCGTTGCTCGCCCACCACTGCGCGATCGAGCGCGCAACCGCTTCGGCGAGCGGCGGCGGCATTGCTTGGCCGATCAGCGACCAGCGCGCGCGCTTCGTCTTGCCCGCGAAGTACCAGTCCTCGGGGAATCCCTGCAGGATCGCGCCGGCGCGCTCGGAGAGCTTGATCGCGTTGAAGCTCTGCGGCTCGCCCCGGCGTCCGCTCCGTCCGAAGGTCGAAACCGCAGCCCGAGTCGTGACGACAGTGCTCGGGCGGCTCCATGGCCACTCGCTGACGCACGCCCCTTGCGCGCCGCGGATGTCACCCTTCGTGGTGATCGTGAAACTCGGCTTGTCCGGCCGGTTGATCGGGTGCTTCGGG
>Ga0081539_10000971_pt1 | contig 53608 bp, 53 predicted proteins | sample TabmetS4T2R2_FD_71023 | JGI IMG/M metagenome (GOLD analysis project Ga0081539, IMG submission 71023) | Tabebuia heterophylla rhizosphere microbial communities from the University of Puerto Rico - S4T2R2 | ecosystem: Host-associated > Plants > Roots > Rhizosphere ...
AAGCGTCCAATCAGCTTGCCAGCGACAAGAGACGCTCGGGGAAGCGACAGCGCGCTTCCCTCCAGAAAACGGCTCGCACGCCACCATCCTCACAATCGCGCCTTGGAAGCCATCCGCGCCGTCAGCGCCCGGCGCCTGACGCGGCACGCGGAAAATTGCAGAAATTAATTCGTCGCACCACTAGAACGCCTGCAAATTGTCATCCCGAGGCTGGCGTAGCGCGCCGAGGGATCTCTCCGTGCAATTTGCGGGGAGCGCTTCCAAAAAAGCGGGGATGGTTTCCTACCCTCACGAAGTGGCGAAGCCCGTTAGGCGCGAGCGATCCAGGATAGCCTGTGAGGTCTCTCGCCGTCCTTCGGCGGCTCGGGATGACAAAATTAAGATTGGCGGCGGACGAATGCCTGTATTTGCAGGTGACGCATTCGGCGGTCGGCCTTAGCTTTCCTCGCCGATGACGAGGTGGATGACCCCAGCGGGATCGGAGATCCAAAAGCCGTCGAAATCTTCGCGCAACTGCTCGACCTCGTCGCGCCGGGCGATGCCGTGAGTTTTCAGATAAGCAGCGGCGCTCTCGGTGTCGTTCGTTTCCAGCTCGAGCCAGATGTCCGGATGACTCAAGTTTGGAACCCGATCGACCCAGAGACGAACGGGCCCGAACTGAAAGATGCAGCCTTCGGGTTCCTCCTCGATCAAGGGCAGGCCGAGAGTGTCGCGGTAAAAGGCGATTGTTTGCTCGTACGTATGGTAGGGACATTTGATGGCGATATTTGCCCCGCCCGAGAAATGCGGGCTGTTCACGTTGGCGACCATTATTCTCGGATATGCCCTCTCAGCTTCGGATCAAGCAAAAGCTGCGCGACGCATTTCAATCGCGCCCGGGTCGCGTCATCTGCTTTCAGCGTGTTAGCGTTTATAAGGATGAGGTCGTTTTTGCAGCGGACGGCCAGATTCGCGCCTCCTGGCTCCTGCTTGCTGCCGCCGAAAAACCAAGCGGTGTTTCCAAGCACCTGATCCACTGTGAACGAGCGATCCTGCGTGAGTCGCCGCAATTCTCGTTTCGCTCCTTCGTCAGACCAGAAGGTATAGTAGGCGATCAAAAGACTCCCGCTGGTTCCGACGACGTCATAGGTATAATGGAAATAATCAAAGTCTCGGCCACTTGCGTGGATGGCCGAATAGCGCGAGTTGGAATGCTCTAATTTTTGGCCGAAGGCTGACTCTACTTTGTCTTTCGGAGCGAAAAGGACAAATCCTGTGGAGGCTGATTCGCTCCTCGATTGTAATGGATCGGCAAGGGCAAGGCAGATGACGCAGCCGACGCAAAACAAAGTGAGGCTTGTTTTCAACATGCGCTGCGATTTGCGGGAGCAACCGCAATGCCCTAAATGAAGCGCGAAGCGAAGTCTTAGCCGCCCCTGGAGCCGGTCCCGCCCGGCGCGGTCATGGCGAGCGGATCGAGCGCGGCGTTGAGTTCGGCTTCGGGCAGGACTTTCTTTTCGAGGGCAATTTGACGGACGGTTTTCCCGGTCCGCGCGCTTTCCTTCGCAATCTCGGCGGCGCGATCGTACCCGATCTTCGGCGCAAGGCTGGTGACCATGGCCAGGGAAAGCTCGATCAGTTCTTTGCAGCGCTCCCGGTTGGCGACAATGCCGCAGATGCATTTCTCGGCCAGATTGTCGGCGGCATTCCCCAGGAGGCGGATGGCCTCAAGGAGATTGTGCCCCATCACCGGCATCATGACATTCAGATCGAGATTTCCGTTCGCGGCCGACCAGGTAATAACGGTGTCCGCGCCCATCACCTGAGCGCAAACCATCATGACTGACTCGCAGATCACCGGGTTAACTTTGCCTGGCATAATCGAGCTGCCCGGCTGGGTGGCAGGTAACTGAATCTCGCCGATCCCGCAGCGCGGCCCGCTCCCGAGCAGGCGAATGTCGTTCGCGATTTTGAAAAGGCTGACCGCGATCGTCTTGAGCTGTCCGCTCGCTTCGACCACGCCGTCTTTCGCGCCCTGGGCTTCGAAATGATCGCGCGCCTCGCGAAAGGCGATCCCAGTGCGCTGCTCGAGATGGCGCATTACTTTGCCGGGAAATTGCAGATGCCGATTCAGCCCGGTGCCCACTGCGGTTCCGCCGAGAGCAAGCTCCTTGAGCGCCTCGATCGCATCCTCGGCGCGACGTTTTCCGTGGCGGACCTGTTGCGCATAACCGCCAAATTCCTGGCCGAGCCGCACCGGAGTCGCGTCCATCAGATGGGTGCGCCCGATCTTGATTACGTCATGGAATTCCTTCGCCTTGGCCTCGAGCGCGTCGCCCAGCTTTTCCAAAGCGGGAATGAGACACTCCTTGAACTGCCCAGCCGCGCTGATGTGGATGGCGGAGGGAATAACGTCGTTGCTCGATTGCCCCATGTTGACGTGATCGTTAGGGTGGACCGGCTCGCGCGCCCCGATCGGTTTGCCCTCGAGCTGGCAACAGCGATTGGAGATGACTTCGTTGGCGTTGGTGTTCGTGCTCGTGCCCGAGCCGGTCTGGAAAATATCGAGCGGGAAATGCTCGTCGAGCTTGCCTTCCGCGACTTCTTCGGCCGCCTGAACGATCAGGGCGCTGCGTTCCGCGTCGAGCAGGCCGAGATCATGATTGGCCTGCGCCGCGGCCCATTTCAAGAGGCCGAGCGCGCGGATAAAGGGCCGGGTGAAACGCCAGCCGCTAATCGGGAAATTTAAAACCGCGCGCTGCGTTGAAGCCCCGTAAAGCGCGGATTTGGGGACCGACATTTCCCCCATCGAATCCTTTTCTATCCGGACTGTGCCGACGCTCATGCCCTGCGCGAGATGGAGATCCTGCGCGTCTCGGCGGCATGGCGGACGTGGCCGTTGCGCGTTTGCGCCTTATGAAAAACGGTGATGAACATCGGCGGAATGTTCTGCAAACAATATTCCGATTCCGCTCGATCGAAAAAGGTCGCGTGCTGCCGCAGTTCGTTAGTCACCTGATAGATGATAAAAGCCCCGCCGGGCCGGAGCGCATCGTAGGTATCCTGGAGCAGGGCGCGTTTTTTTTTGATTTCGAGGATGCTGAAGGGAATTCCGGAGAGAATGTAATCGCATTGGGCGATGCCGCGCTTGCGCAACTCTTCGGCGAGGGTGGCGGCGTCGCGGTTAATGACGTCGACGCGCGGATCATCGGCGAATTGGCGCTCGAGATCGCGGGAGAAGGCGCGGTCCAGCTCAAAAAGCAGGAGGCGCGAATCGGGGTTCATTCGAGCCGCAATCTCGCGCGAATGCACCCCCTCCCCGGGGCCATACTCAGCGATGACGCGCGGCTGATTGAAATCGAGCTTGCCCGCGACCCGTTCCACGAGCGCCCTGGAGCTGGGAATGATCGAAGCGATCTGAAACGGCTTTTGCAAAAACCGTTTGAAGAAGAGGGCGCTCATTGAGTTGCGAATAGTCCACCGCCGGTCATTCCTTGTCCAGCAGCGATCACGAGCCTGCGGCCAGGGTGGACCTGAGAGAAATCGATTGTCCGCCTCGCGGGGGATGCCTTCTCCCGGTGTCGCCCCCGGCAGGCGGTACCAGAGGGTGATCGGCAAGACGAAAACAAGGCAAAGAAGAATTGACACCTGTTATAAAATTTATAATGCTCGATTGGTCGGCGATTAGTATTGCATTTGGCAGGCAAAATCTGCTGACCTTGAGCCATGCATAATTTACTGACGGTGAAGGAGACCGCGAAATACCTCCGAATTCCGCTGCCGACCGTCTACTATCTCGTGCAGCGTGGCCAGTTGCCCGCCATCCAGATCGGCGGACGATGGCGAATCAAGAAAGATTCACTCGACAAGGACATCCTGAAAGAGGATCGCTCCGGACAGCCCACTGTTCTCGTGGTGGATGACGACACGAGCCTGCAAAATCTTTTCAAGGTTTTTCTGAAGAAGATCGGCTTTAGCCGCGTCGTGGTCGGGTCGGTCAAAGAGGCAATTAGCGCCCTGGAAAAGCAGCGTTTCGATTTACTTTTTCTCGATTTGAAACTGCCCGACGGTCCGGCTGACGATGTCTTCGACACCGCCAAGGACATCGACCCGCAGCTGCCCGTGGTCGTCATTACCGGCTATCCGGACAGCGAAATGCTTAACCGAATTCTTGCCAAAGGACCGGTCACGGTTCTGAAGAAACCGTTGAAGCAGGAGCAGATCAAACAAGCGGTGCGAATTCTTGGGCCGAAGGAAGTGACCAAGGCCGCCGCCTGAGAGCAGTTGCGCGAGAAAGTTTCGCCTTTCTCTGGAACCGGTTCGTGCTTGACTCGGCCCTTCCGATTCGTCTCTTCTCCTCCGCTTTATTTGGCGCGGTTAGCTCAGTGGTAGAGCACTACCTTGACACGGTAGGGGTCACAGGTTCGAACCCTGTATCGCGCACCACTTCAACTCCGACGTGGGGACTGCGACTGCGAGGAGACTCGATCGGGCGCAACAACAGTTTCCTCGGCCAGGGGAGGTTCTTCGCACGCGATCAGGCGGATTACGTGGATGACAAAAAAGCAAGATCGCTTTACAGGCAGGCAGGGAGTTTGTAGTATGGTTTCAAACCCAAGCGCATAACCTTGAAGAAAAGGTTACTGCTCCCAAGCCTTGGGCAAGGTCGTCGGAAGGTTGGTTCGCAACGTGCTTTTACCAGCTAGTGACGCTCAGGCGTCGTCTCAAAACCGCAAATTTTTTCACAAATGAAAACTGATGTGCTAATTGTCGGCGGTGGACCCGGAGGTTCGGCCGCAGCGATGTTTCTGCTCAAAGAGGGAATCAAACCGATCATTGTCGAAAAAGAAGAGTTTCCCAGGTTCCACATAGGCGAATCGATGACCGGCGAAGCCGGCGCGGCTCTCCGCCGGCTCGGGCTCGGCGACCTGATGGAAGAGCGACGGTATCCGGTCAAGCACGGGGTGCGCGTCTTCGGGAGCAGCAGCTGGTTCATCCCTGTGGCCTGTCGCGATGAAAACTGGAAAATCCAACCGGCCTCGACCTGGCAAGTGCGGCGGAGCGATTTCGATCACGCGCTCCTGGAGGAAGCGGAGAAACGCGGCGCGCACGTGATCCGCGGGAAAGCCGTCAAAGCGTTATTGGGCGAAGATGGCTCCGTCCGAGGTGCGACCATTCGCAAGGCTGACGGCTCAAGCCAAAACATCGACTCGCAAGTCCTGCTCGATTGCTCCGGCATGGCGACCTTCCTCGCCAACCAGCGGGTGACCGGGCCGAAGTACGTTGGCAGCTACGACAAGCAGATCGCCTTTTTTGCGCACGTCAAAGGGGCGCTTCGCGACAGCGGAACCGAAGGAGAAATGGCGCGGGATAACACGCTTATTTTCTATAAGAAGAAGTACCACTGGGCCTGGTTTATCCCGGTGGACAGCGAGGTCGTCAGCATCGGGATTGTTGTCCCGACGGCGGAGTACACCGCGAGCAAGCAAACCGCCGAGGAATTTTTTAAGAGCTACCTGCACACGATTAACCCGGAACTGGAGCGGCGGACACGAGAGCTGGAGTACGTCGAACCGGTGCACGTAATCCCGAATTATTCATTCCAGGTCCGGCGTTTTTGCGGAAAGGGCTACATCTGCATCGGCGACGCGCACCGGTTTATCGACCCGATTTTTTCTTTTGGTATCTCCGCTACCTTGCGCGAAGCGGAATTTGCCGTGCCCTGGGTGATTGAATACCTCGAAGGGAAAAACCGAGATCAGGAAAACCCCTTCGACGAGCTGCAGCGTTTCATCGAGAAGGGAACCGACAACCTCGAAGACATGGTAGACTTGTTCTGGGAGCAGCCGTTTGCTTTTGCCACCTTCGTTCACCACCGCTATCGCGATCAGTTGATTGACGCGTTTGCCGGTCGCATTTACGAGTCAGAACATCAGCCTTCGCCAGCTATCAAGGTTTTCCGCAAAATGCTGAAGCGCGAGAGAGACTACGATCACCCGGATGATTATTCGATCCCGATCGGTTCTCGCTACCATCCGGAGCGGGCTGCGCTCTGGGAACCTAATTCCCCGGTGGAAGGAACTGAAGCGTGGCTGAAAGACGCCGCCCAATCAAGCGAGGACCTGCTTTCGGCTTAACTTGCTCAATTACCCAATAGCACATGCAACACGTACCGCAGAAACTGATCGACTACATCAACGAGAGCCGGGCGCCTTTGCCGCCAGTCGGCGATCCCAATGAACCGCTGCAAATCGACTCGCTCGGGTTGATTCGTCTGGTTTCTTTCATGGAAAGCGACTGCGGGATCCGAGTCGAGGACGAGGAGCTGGTGGCGGAAAACTTCGCCACCCTCAAGAGTATCGACGCTCTGATCGCGAGTAAATCGCAGGGCGCAGACGCCTCTTCGTAGGCCGACCGATTCCGCCCGCTGATTCGTTAGGCAAGAACCGCCGGCTTCTCACGCCCAGGTTTACGCCGGCGCGATTTTTCCAATCAATTTCGGCACCACTGCCTTGGCTAAAGCAGCGAAGGCGTCCGCCGCGGAATTCTCCGACTTGGCCAGCCTTAGGAGGCCGGCTTCGAGCTCGAGATCTTTGCCTTCGAGCTGAACCTTCGTGAGGCCCAATTGCCTCGCCTCCCGCAGGGAAACTTGCGGCATCAAGGCCATCGCTTGGAGCGGCCCGAGCGATCGAAGAAGCATCTCCACCGAATTGATTTCCGCCACGGTTCGAGGCCGGATGCGATGGTTGCGAAACATCCGATCGCTGATCCGACGCATGGCGTAGGTATCGGGAAGTTGGACGATGCGTTGCTGGTGCAGCTCGACGAATTTGGCTGTCTTTCGTTTCGCCCAGGAATGGTTTTTGCCAACCACCAGGGTGAAGTGGTCATTGCAGAGATGTTCGTAATGGAGAGAGGGCGAGTGGCGCGTTAGCCACCCCAGCCCGAGATCAAGCCGTCCCTCCTCCAACAGGGTCTCGATGTCGCTCGAGGAAATCTCCAGCACACTCAAGTCAATCGCCGGATGTGTCTCGGAGAAAAGGCCGAGCAATTTCGGCATGAGCGCCACATCGAGATAGGGAATCACCCCCAGGCGCAGGGTGCCGTGGAGCTGGCGCGGCTCGCTCGTGATCTCCTCCACAGTCTGATCGACCTGGCGCAGGATAGCGTGGGCACGCTCTGCGAAGAGTTGCCCCGCCGGGGTGAGCGAAATCCGTTTCCCTTTCCGCTGGAGGAGCGTGGCATCAAGCGTGCTTTCAAGATCGCGAATCTGCTGGGAAACAGCTGGCTGGGAAACGCCCAGTCGTTTGGCCGCCCGGCTGAAACTATGCGCATCGGCAACTTCCAGGAAATAACGCAGCTGGCGGATTTCGAATGGTTCCGGCATCCCCTCTACCCTAGCCGAGGGAACCCTTTCAGTCGGCTGACAAAAAACTTACAAATTCCGCTTCCATAAAATCGACTTATTCGTCTATTGTGAAAAATCTCAGTTCAAAAATACCACCTATGATACCGAAAAAGTCCGCCGCGATTCTTCTCCTCTGGGGAATCATCCTTTGCATTCCGCTCTCTTCTCTTTTGGCTGGCGAGGCCGCCGTCACCTCGAGCACCAAGACGCAGACCGAAAAGAAAAAAGAATTTAAACGTCCGCCTTACAATCCAGTTTCCCGCTGGAAAGAGGATTGGTCCGGGCTCCGTGGTCTCGACCGCGACCGAACCGGGGACCCTTTCGATCCGATCAAGTTCATCCCGTTCAACAGCGACGGTTCGATTTACCTGAGCATCGGCGGCGGTATTCGTGGCCGGGTCGAGCATTTTTCGAACTTCAATTTTGTGCCGACACTCGACGACGGATATTTTCTCTATCATTTCCTGCTCCACGGTGACCTCCATATCACCAACTTCGTGCGCGTCTTTGTCGAGGGGATCGATGCGGAACAAACCTTTCGCGACCTGCCGGGCAACCAGCGCACTACCGACATCAATGCGTTCGACCTGAACCAAGGCTTTCTCGACATCAACATCCCGATTGGCGGCGCGAAGCTGACCTTGCGCGGTGGCCGAGAAGGACTTGCTTTTGGTAAGCAGCGATTGGTTAGCCCGCTCCCCTGGGGGAATGCTTATCGCCATTGGGATGGTTTCAGCGCGATCCTCGACATCAAAGGATGGAATGCCCGGGGGTTCTGGACGGAGTTTTCGCCGGTCGATAAGTACCACGCCGACGTTCCCGATGGACAGACCAAGTTCTGGGGTTTCTATGCGACCCATGGCAAACCGATCGATTTGATCGCGGGCGATCTCTACTTTCTCGGACTGAACAAGGAGGACAATGTCGCCTTCAATGGCACCATCGGACCCGAAGATCGGTACACGATCGGCGGCCGCGTCTTCGGGACACCGGTTAAGGATTTCGATTATGAAATCGAAGCTGCCTATCAATTCGGCGAGGTCGGGGACGGCGACGTAAGCGCGTGGATGCTCGCGACTGAGGCCGGGTACACCGTTAAGCCTTGCCCGGTCACCCCGCGCTTCTGGCTCGGATTCGATTATGCGAGTGGCGACGATGCGGCGGGGGGCGACGTCGGCACCTTCAATCAACTCTTTCCGCTGGGGCACGCCTATTTTGGCTACATGGACTTTGTCGGTCGCCAGAACATTATCGATGTTCATCCCGGCGCCTCGATTAAGTGCGCTGCGGACAAAATGACCGTTAAGGCAGAAGGGCATTTCTTCTGGCTCGCGGAGTCGACCGATGCTCTTTACAATGCCGGCGGCGGCGTCGTGCGCCGCGGGTTTCCCGGCGCTTCGGATGAAGTCGGCTCTGAAGTCGACTTCGTAGTGAATTACAAATTCACTCGTCACCTTGACGTCGAGGCCGGTTACAGCCATTTCTTTCCCGGCGACTTCATCAGTCAGACCGGGCCGAGCGAGGACGCCGATTTTGTTTACGTCCAGACGCAGATTTATTTCTAGAGTAGCCTGAATCGAATCCCGATGAGAATCACGCTCCCTTCGGTCGACCCAAGGGGAGCGTGCAATCGCCACATGGGCGACGATGTGTCGGTGGGCGCAACGTTTCCTGACCCGGGGTCGCTTGTGGCCCTCTCGGCTGGCTATCAGTTTTGAATTATTTCTCGAAATAACAACGAACAAACGAATAGGGAGATTAACATGAACATGAATAAAGCCATCAGTGGCCTCGCCTGCGGCATGCTGTTGCTTGTGTCCGTCAACTCACAAGCGAACGCCGAGGAATCAAAAAAAGTCCGCGTCGGCTACATCGGTCTCACTTGTGAAGCATCGATCTTCGCCGCGGTCGAGAATGGATTCTTCAAAGAGGAGGGTCTCGACATTGAACTGGTTAAATGCGACTGGAAGACCTACAAGGACTCACTCGCCCTTGGAAGCTATGACTTCACCCAGCACCTGGTGATGTACTTCCTGAAACCGATCGAACAGGGGTTGGATGTAAAGTTTCTTGCTGGCGTCCACACTGGCTGTTTGCGCGTGCAAGTCCCGGTGAATAGTCCGGTCAAGACCGTTGCCGAATTGCGCGGAAAGCGCATCGCCGTGCCGGGAATGGGAACGCCGCCATTTATCTTTGCCACCCGCGCCTTGAGCAATGCTGGTCTGGACCCGGCGAAAGATATCGAGTGGAAAGTCTATCCCCCGGCTGAACAAGGTCTGGCAATCGACAAGGGCGAAGTCGACGCCGTGGCCAATGCCGAACCAATCGGCAGCATGTTGTTGGGAAGCGGCAAAGTGCGTAACCTCGCCGACCAGGCGAAAGACACACCATACAAAGACGAGTACTGCTGTGAAGTCGTAGCCAACGGCAAGTGGCTGGCCAAGAACCCGAAGACGGCCGCTGCCGCCACCCGTGCTTTGCTCAAGGGCGCAAAATGGGTGAACACGAATCCCCCCGCCGCGGCGAAAATGGCGGTGGAAAAAAAATATCTCGCCGCAAATCCTGAACTGAATGCAACCGCCATCTCGCACCTCAATTATCTGCCGAGCGTTTCGCGGGCCGAATCTTCCGTTCGTACTGCTGCGATAGAGATGAAAAAAGCCGCCATGCTGGCGCCCACAACCAATCCTGAAGAACTGGCGAAGCGCGCTTTTATGCACCTCGAAGGAGTGACCGACGAATGGATCGAAAAGCTCGAGGTCCAAAAGGTCGCTGGTGGTGACGTCATCCCTTCCTACGCCGCGACCAACGTTTCGGGTTCGGCGCCAGGTTCAGATCGCGGCGATTGCTGCGCGATGCCAGTCTCCAACTGACGTTCCTGCGCCAGGGATCATGGGAAAGCCGCGTCACAAAAAGCTGACGCGGCTTCTGCCTAACGATTCGGTTGGCTCGGCTTTGACCACCACTTCGAGAGTCGCGCCGTCGGCATCGAAGGGACGGCGCTTTGAACCGCCGTATAGTGCGAGGTGTCGTTAAACAGCGTCAACCGTGCATGCACCGGGTCGCAAAAATCGACAATGTTTAGCGCCGCCGGATTTTGATCGAGATTGTCGCGATAGCGTCGCGGATCGAAGCCGAGAAGCGAGCTGAGCAAAAGCCGGATCGTTGCCTTGTGCGAAACAACCACCACCCGCTCGTCGGGATGATGGCGCACGATCTCGATCAGGAGCGGCAGGGCGCGCGCCGTCACCTGCAGCCCGCTCTCTCCGCCGGCCGGAGCGAAGGTGTAGGGATCTTCCTCCCAAGCGGCGATTTCTTCCGGAAATTTTTCTTCAACCTCGCGGCGGGTCATTTGCTCCCAGCGGCCGTGCGAAATTTCGCGTAATCCCTCCCGCCTGATGACTTCGAGCCCGTGCGAGTCGGCAATAATGCGTGCGGTTTCCATGGTTCGGCCTAACGGCGAGGCGTAAACCGCTGCTACCTTATTGCCGATGAGCCGTTCCGCCAGGCGCCGTGCCTGTTCCCGCCCTTCCTCAGAAAGCTCGACGTCTGTCGCGCCGGCGAATCGGTCTTCCGCCGTCAGAACCGTCGCGCCATGACGAATGAGAAAAACTCGTGTGCTCATGCGTCCTCATCCTAGCGGCTAGCGCCGCACGGCGGAAGCTTGAGGCGTTCCGCCGAACAAGTAAAAGCTCAAAGGCGCGGCAGTCGCGGAGTCGCGCTCGGGGAAGGGCTGGGGGCGGGCGCAACCGTGGTGGTTTCGGCCGGGGCCTGCGCTGGCATGGCTCGAAGTAAGGAGATGTCGCTCCCCCTGAGAGTGGCAACGACAAGGGTCGATTGGCGTGGGCTCCAACGATAGCCAATCCCGAACCCGAGTGGCGCCGGGTTACTCTGCTGGTAAAGCCCCTGCAACTGCGGCTGGTAATATTGCTTGAAGAGCTCGATCGGCCCCGAGTAGCTGCCGAAGAAACGCAGTTGCCATTTTTGCGGATCGAAGGCGCTGATCGGTATCCCGGAATCGTCCTGCACAATTGCCTTGCTATGCTCGAGGAGAAAGTCGCGCACGGTCGCAAACCCATTCTCAAACATAAGGTAGGAGGCGCTTTTGAGCAGGCTCGCTCCCAGTCCCTGGGCCGCGCAAAATTTCAAAACTCCCGGCTGACTGCGAATTCCTTCATTCGAAAGGTCGGTCGTGAAATAATAGAGCGTCTGCTCCGGCGCACCAGGCGCTCCGGTAAAGGTGACGCGCACCCCGGGCGTGAGCCCCTTCCCTTCCTCGTTAGGCGCGGCCGGGTGTGGCTGACCACTTTTATCCAGGGTGACAAGGCTGAGGTCGGTGATCGTTTTCCCAGCCCGGGCGAGAAAGACACAAAAGATCGGCAGCGTACCCTTGAGCTGCTCGTTCTGCAGATCGGTCTTCATCTCCTTTGTGATGAAAAAGGAAAAGCTCAGGACGCTGTTGAGCGATTTCTCCAGACTTTGCAGGACCGGGCCGAGCGCCGGGCCGGCGAAACGCGTCACCTCCGGTATTAAACCGATCGGCTCGGTCCCGGCCAGAATATAGGTGCCGGCGTTGGGAAAAAACTGGTTGGCGTAAAGAAAATCCGGTCCGCTAAAAAGATAAAACACCACGGGGAGGGGTTGGGTCGCATCGGGTAGATAGTTCTCTTCCCACTCCCGAATTCCGGCGAACTGACGCGCGGCCATTTTCGCCCAGGCTTCATCGAAATGCCGTGCGTGCTCCTGCCAGGCTGGGGATCGCTCGAGGGAAGCAAGCGTGGGGCTTTCCAATACCGGCAGGCCGGCGAGAAATCGCGCAATATCATTCACCGTCACGGGTCCGGCCGGGATCGGCGCCGGCGGAACCTCAGGCGCGAGATCCACCGCGGGGGTTTGCACGGCCGGGGCCGGGGTTCGAGCTGCCGGCGGGCTCACCGGGAGGGCGCGGCGCACCTCCTGAGACCACGCTCCACCACTGATTAGCCCGGCGAGAAGCGTCAGCCTAACGACTTGTTGGAAAAAGCCTTTTGCCATTTCGAGATTTGCCGGCCGAGCTGCCTAACGAGGCCCGGCTGCGGCCAGATCTTGCGCTCCGGCCCGGCCAAGGCGTCGCCGCAAACTCGCCACTTCCCCAAACATCCGCAAGCTGTCGCGCACGATATGAACTTTGCTCCCCTCGTGATGGTCCCAGCGCACCGGCACCTCGAGCAGGCGCAGCCCAGCCCGTTGCGCAAGGAAAAGCAGCTCGACGTCAAAGCCGAATCCCTCGACCTCGCCTTGCGCGATGATCGACCGGGCCGCTTCCATTCGAAACGCTTTGAACCCGCATTGCGTATCGGAAAATGGCAGGCCGGTGAACAAGCGCACGATCAGGTTGAACACCTTCCCGCCCTGTTCTCGTCGCCATGGCTGGTGCTGTCCGATCAGGCTCCGGTCCAGCGCTCGTGAACCCAACACCAGATCGTATTTCCCCGCCTCGATCGGCGCGACAATCTTCGGCAGCTCGCTAATCGGCGTGGAAAGATCCGCGTCGCAAAAGAGCGCGATCGTTGCCTGGGTCGCGCGCAATCCGGCGCGGACGGCGTGGCCTTTGCCGCGGTTTTCAGAAAAGCGCAAGACCCGGGCAGACACATCAGGTCGCCTCGCAAAAAGCGCCTTTGCCAATTCCGCGGTGGCGTCGGTCGAGCCATCGTCGACCACGATCAATTCCGCCTCCGGTCGAAAGGTTTCGAGGTAACTCAGAAGGGTAAGGAGATTGTCGGTCAGCCGTCGAGCCTCGTTATAGGCTGGAACGATCACTGCCAGTGCCGGGGATTTCATGCCGGACGATCGCCTAACCAACTGCGCCGAAAGCCAGACCGAGCCCGTAGGTCACGACGGCTTCGATTATCCCCACGACCGTCATTTCCAAACCGGACGCCCACCAGGAACGAATCGTGATCAGCGACTTGACCGCTCCGACGGCGAAATGAGCTACGATGCTGACGGCGAACGCTGCGATCACCGCCGGGAATCCGGTCATAAAAAAAAACGGGACGATTGGGATGAAAGCACCGATCGCAGTCGAAAGTGCGGCGGACGAGGCTGAGGTCCATGGGTTCGGGAAATGGTGCTGGGAAAGACCCAGCTCGCTTTGCGCCATCGCCTGCACCATCTGTTCGGGCGACTGGGCAAGGCGCTCCGCCATGCGTTGCGATTCTTCCGGGGCAAATCCCTGGAGCTGATAAAAGAGCGCCATTTCCTCGATTTCTTCCTCGGGATTTTCCTCTACCTCGGCTTTTTCGCGCGCGATCTCGGCTTCGTAGATTTCGCGCTCGCTTTTGCTCGCGAGATAGGCGCCCGCGCCCATCGAAAGCGAGGAGGCGAGCATCCCGGCGAGGCCGGAAATGAGGATGTAGTGCTGCTGATTGTTCGTCGCGCCCGCGACGCCGGAGACGATCCCGAAAACCGCACCGAGGCCGTCGTTCACCCCATAAATTGCGTCCGCCACCCAGCCGCCGCCACGACCATGCCAGCGTTCCCGTTTCAGGATGGAGTCGAGCAAACCTTTCGGGCCTAACGACGGCGGCGCGGCGCTCATCGTGCTGAGAATGCGCGCGTGCGCTTTCTCTTCCAGAGCGGTTTGCCGGAGAAATTCCTCGTCCTCGGCGTTGCCGGCGAGCGCGCTTCGTTGCTGCGTCTGGTAACGTTCCTTGTCGCGGTCCTCCGCTGCTTCCATCCGGCGAATCGCGACCTCCGCGCCAGCGGCTCGAGTCCACCAGCGTTTCAGTTTCCGCTCCCAGCCGTCCTTCAGAACGGGCGGCCGCGCGCCCAGTTCGCGCAGTTTTTTTTCCCAGCGAATCGCGTGGCGCTCTTCGGCTTCCGCCATCCGAAGGAGAATTCCGCGACGTTTCTCGTCGAGTTCGTTCGCCGCGAGGTCGCGATAAACCAGCGCTGTCTCCTGTTCGGCGCGCCAGTTGGCCTGGAGCGCCTCGATGGTTTTGGCTTCTTCCGGCTTCATTCTTCTACGCCTCTAATAGCCGGTTTCACTTCGTTTGCGCAACCGCCGGAGCCGAGTTCTCTGCGATTTTTTCGCATAGGTCGCGAACTTGGTCGGATCGCAGGAGCGCAGAAGCCATTTCCTCGCTTCCTGCGCGCGCCCGATCTCATACATCATGAGCCCGGCGAGAAAGAACCCCCTCCCCGCGATAAGCCGCGGCAGGATCTGATTGAATCGCGAAGCGAATTCCGAAATAAGTCGGGCCCCAAATAAGATAGATCGCGGGGAAAGCGGCAATGACCGTGAGATGACGCAGCGCCCGCCGGACGCGCTCACCCGAAGCGATCTTCCGTCCAGGGATCGGCGGTGTTGCTGTAGCCGCGCACTTCCCAGAAGCCCGGCTTGTCCTCGGCCGCAAATTCGATTTGCCGGATGAACTTCGCCCCTTTCCAGGCGTAGAGCTTTGGAATGATGACCCGGGCCGGGCCGCCGTGTTCGCGGGTGAGCGGTTTCTCATCAAACTGGGTCGCGATCAGCGCGTCGTCGTCGAGCACATCGGAAAGCCGAACGTTGCTCGAATAGCCGTCGTAACTGGTGAAGAGGACATGTTGCACTTCCGGCTTTGGCCTAACGAGTTCGACAAGGGTGAAAAAAGCGACCCCTTTCCAGCGGCAATCGAATTTGCTCCAGGTTGTGACGCAGTGGAAGTCGCTTACGTCCTCGAACTGCGGGAGGGCGTTGAATTCCTCCCAGCTCAAGGTTTTCGGATTCTCCACCAGACCGCCAATCTCGAGGCGCCATTCGCCTAACGAAATTTCGGGCCGAATGCCAAGGTCGAGCACAGGAAAGCCCGGCGTGAGGTGCTGCCCGGGTGGCAGCCGATCGTGCGAGCGGAGGGACGGCCTGGCTTTGCCCGCCATCTTGCGGGCCCAGCGTTCCTTGCGCTCGGTCAAAGTGGAATTGGAGGCTGTCATTGCTCGTTCGCTAAGCGGCGGCGGCCGGGGTCACCGCCCCCGGCTACAACGACTGCGCCTTGAACTGCCGAATCGCGTCCCGCAATTCCGCCGCGCGCTCGTAACGTTCCCCCGCGATGGCCCGCTCCATCTCGCGCTCCATCACTTCCAGTTTCGTCAGGGGACGTTTCGCCCGCACTTCCTCCAGCCATTCGTCGAGAAAGCCAAGCTCGGAGCTCTTCGCTTCCAGTTCGGGAAAGGCCGATTGCTGATAAAACTCGACAATCCGCTCCCGGCCTTTCTCGATCTCGCGAATCGCCTCGCCAAATTTACCCTTGTTCAGCAGCAGCGAAGCGGAAGCGCGCGTCTTCATCATCAGAACGTAGGGGCGAAACTGCTGGAAACTCCAAACCAGGTCTTCCCGGCTGCTGTGTTCTTCGACAAAAGTGAAAAGATCGAGATTGCGCTGCGTGTCCCGGATCACGCCTTCGAATTCCTCGATCTGAAAAAGACTAAGATAACGGTGATAATACTGGATGCCTTCCTGCTGCAGTTCGCCGCATTGCTCCGGGGTCAGTTCGTATGCTTCGCCTCGCTCGGCAGCGCGGATCGCGCGGCGCTGGTGGTAAACGAGATAAGATTCGCAGTTGTGCGGTCGCCGGCCGTCGGGCCGCCCTTCCATCTCCATCTGGAGAAGACCCAGATCAATTCGAAGCTGGATTTTGTCCCGGCCATCCAGGCCCTTGACCCTGCGAACTTTGATCGCGCCGGGCTCGTGCGGCCAATCTCGGAGAAGGCTATTCAAGTCGAGGCTCATTGGAAAGACAATCGAGTCCGAGCCTGCTTTGTCAACGCAACTGCGAGGGTGAATCGTTACATCGAGAATCGTTACATCGAGAATCGAGAATCGTGACATCGGAAGAGAGCGCCCTTCCATTCCCGAATTACCATTCACGATTCACCAATTACGATTCTCGATTCACCATTCACGATTCACGCTCCACCATTCTCCCCCCCTCCCCCAACTTCCCCGACCTCCTCGAGAAGCTGACGCGAACTGCGGAAGCGCCCGGAATAACGGTTGGCATGCTCGGTCTGCAGGGCGGGCGCGAAATTCTCCCGGTAATGCTGATACTGGGCGAGGGAGGGACAATCGTATTGCAGGACATAGCTCACCTCCCCCTCTTCGGCGCCGATGACTTTGTAGGTGTGGCAGCGCGTAAAACAACCCGTCCGCAGCACGTCCGGGACGTGCACCTGCTGCATCCAGTCGAGCCAATCGGCTTCAACTCCGGGATCGAGTGCAATCGTGACGCTGTAGATGATCATGGAAACTTCCTCCCTCTTCAGCAGGTGGAGTGAAATAGACCGCCCACCGGTTCGGTTTGCGCCAACTGGTTATACAGATCCACCGCTGCCTTCGTTTCTTCGAGGTGACAGGCGACACCATTCTCGCGCAACATCCGCAGCGTCTCGGGGCAGGTCTCGAGCGCCAGTTGCATGCCGCGGCTCAACACCACCACCCGGCTTCCCTGTTCCAGCAACTCTTCCACGTCGGAAGGCTGAATGCCCGGGACATGATGGGTGCCGGTCTCTCTCCAATCCCATTCACGGCCACCGCCGGGATAAAGCTTGAAATCGCGACCCGAACCGAGTCCCTCGACCTCCATCCGACCCCACGAAAGATGAATGATGCGCGGAGACGGATTTGATTCCGCGTTGCTCACGAGTTTCAAATTCCTCCCGCCCCCGGCGGAAAACAAGCCGACGATAAACTCTCTGGCATCCAGCCGGAAACAGAGCCGCGAAAGTACCCTGCTATGCCAGAAGAAGAAACAATCGAAAGGGCTCGCCAGGATGCAGAGGAAGGCAAAGCGCCTTCGACCCAGGCGGGTGAATTTGTCCGGGAAGAAATGGAGCACATTCGCGAGGGCAAACACGGCGCCCGCTCCGCCAAACAGGCGATCGCGATTGGACTCTCCAAAGCGCGCCGGGCCGGGGTAAAACTTCCGCCGCCAAAGAAAGGCGCCGCCTCGGGCCGGACACGCAAACAGGCGCAACGCGACTTGAAGAAAGGCTCGAGGGCGCGAAAGAAGAAAACTTCGCCGACCAGATCGCGCGCCACCCGGGACGCGCTGAAAAAGGAACCGCGCTCCGCCGCTTCACACCGCGCGCTTTCCCGGCAGGCGCACACCGCCGCCCGAAAACGGAGCCAGGCAGCACGCTCGAAAGCGGCAAAGAAGGCGGCGCGAACCCGAAAGCGGACGAGTCGTTAGGCAAAAACCTCAGCCTTCCGCGGCGACTTCTCGATCTTCAACGAAAACGAAACTTCGGAGGACAACACATCTCCGAAGGCACGGCGGAGGGCAAAACCCGAAGGGCAAGTCATCGTTAGGCCCGGGGATGGAGCAGTACCAAACTCTCGGCGCATAGGCGTCAAAGTTTGGTAAAGGCGAAAAGAAGGCCGGGCGAAATGGAGCTGTGTTCGTTGCTTTTGAGGTGGAGCGCTGGGTCCGAACAGGGGTCTGAGCAAAAAAGGCGGAAAGGCAAGGAATGTTCCTGGCCGTTATCCGCTTTCACCAGCTTGAACTATTCAGTTGCCAGGCTCTCTGGGGCTTCGTCATATTGTCGGTCCCGCCGGAACTTTCCTATGGCTGCAAGCTTACCTGAAACGACTTCCAAGACCGGCGGGCCGCTGGTGAAACAATTCTCTGTTTTCCTCTCGAACAAGGTCGGGGCGATGCTCGAGATCGTGAAACTGCTCGCCACCCGCAACGCCCACGTTCTCGCCCTCAGCATCGCGGAGCAGACCGACTCGGCGATTGCCCGGATTGTCGTGAGCGACCCCGAGACGGCCGAAGCGATCTTTCAGGAGCACAATGTCCCTTTCGGCGTCTGCGACATGGTCGTAGTCGAGTTGCAGGAGGTGGCGGCCGATCTTCCCAAGTTGCTCGCCGCGCTTCTCATGGCGGAGGTAAACATGCACTTCAGTTATCCGCTGTTGATGCGGCCACAGGGGCGGGCGGCGCTGGTCATGCACGTCGACGACACGGAATGCGCCTGCACTGTGCTGCAAGGCGAAGGGTTTAAGCTTCTCAGCCAGGCCGACATCTCACGCTAACTCTCTGACCCCGCCGGGTTCATCGCGCATCAGCGGCATGGGATTCGCTTTATGCCGTGGTTAACGGCCCGGCCGCCGGCAGGGGTGATTGACACATTCCCGCGGCCTGGCTTAGAAGCACACCTGCATAATGAGCACGGTCTCTCTTTGCCATGGCGGCACTGCGCCGAGGACCTTCGCGGTCGCGATGGCGTTGCTTGGGACAGTCGCCGCAGCCCAGATCGTGGCCGCGCTATACGTTGCCACCCGTTCCCCCGAAACGATCCTGCCCAGCGCCGAGCGCAAGGCGGTTGAGGCAAGACTCTTTCCCAAACTCAGGGCAAGCGCGGCGCCGGCCAACCAGCCGGTCAGGCTCCCAGCAGTGGAGGGCGTGCCGTCGACGACCGTGCGCCGGCTTGAGACGCGCCCGCAATCGGCGCCCGAGACGCTCCTGCAGGTGGCCAAAGATTTTCGCGCGCGCGGCGACACAGCCAACGCCATCGCCAAACTCCAGCAGGCAACCGCGCTCGACCCGGGCAACGCCGAAATCCTGGCCGAACTGGCCCTGACCTACGAATCGATGCAGTTGCTCCACCGCTCGAACGAGGTGTGGCGCCGCCTCCGGTCGTTAGGCCTGGAGGCTGGACCGCTCTATCAGTTGGCGGAGCTGAAACTGCGCGTCGGCGTTCCGGTTTCCCAGGCCGATGCGAGTGCGACCGGTCCCGACTTGGAGAACGCGCCGGAGATCCCCGACGGCTCTGCCTTTGGCATCTCGGAGGCGTATCTAAAAAAGGAAACCGACCCCGAGGCCGAGGCCAGGCTTCTCCTGCGAGTAGGAGTAAAGGCCCGGCCGGACATGCCGATCGATCATACGAAAGTGAAGATCCAGGTCTTCTTCTACGACATGTTGAACAACGACCAGGTCGTGCTGACCGATGCCGATGTCAGTTATGAATGGGTCACCCCGGGTCATGACTGGGCCAACACCGGCACCGAGGTGCTCGACGTTACTTATCTGCGGCGAAAACAAATCGAGCCGCCGCCAGGAACAATCGCCCCGGTCGAGGTGCCCGACTCAGTCGAAAAAGCGCAGCGGGCCGCAAGGAAGCGGCCGCAAAACCTTGAACCTCAGCCGCCGAGCGACCCCGGCCCCCGCCAGTTTCTCGGCTACATCGTCCGCGTCTATTACAAGGACCAGCTTCAGGCCGTCCGGGCAGATCCCTCCCGCCTGCTCAATCTTTTCCCGCCCCCCTACACCGCGCCGGCGCCGTGAGGCGGATGCTGATGCCGGCGGGGAGAGCGCGATCGTTTACCTGCGCAACGGCGAGCTGGGTCGAAGGAAATGAGCGGGCTCAAAACCGTAGGACTTTAGGGAGGAAACGAAGCTGAAATCGGCCGAGGCAGCTTTTTTCTCATCCAAGTTACGGTATTTTACGCGCGAATGTTCCGGGTCGCCCTTACCTTTGCGCTGGTCCTTTTCACTGTCGCGGCGGTCCAGGGCCAGATTCAGGTGGATTTGAAGTTCAGCCGGCTTCAATACATCGCCTTTGAACCGGTCCTCGCCAAAGTTACGATCACGAATCTCGCCGGCCGCGACATCGATCTCCACGACGACGGCGACCAGACTTGGTACAGCTTTGAAATTACCGCCAACGAAGGCCGCTCGATCGCGCCTACGCGCCGGCCGCACGAGCCGCCCTTGCACATCGCCGCCGGTACCTCCGTGACTCGCAAGATTAATCTAACCGACCTGTTCCCGATCGGCGACCATGGAGTTTACCACGTGCGGGCCAATGTCTTTTTCGCCGACCTGAACAAGTTCTTCTACGCGCCGGCCAAGGTGTTCGAGGTCACCGCGGCGCGCCCGATCTGGCAGCGCACTGTGGGCGACCCGGCGACCAACGGCACGCGCACTTATTCTTTAATGACAAATCGTTTTCCCGATCACACCTCGCTCTATGTGCGGGTGGAAGACAGAGAGAACAGTCTGGTCTACGCCACTTATTCGTTAGGCCGGGTTATCGCTTTCGACGAACCGCATGCCGAAGTCGATCGGAAGAATCAGTTGCACGTCCTCCAGTGCAGCGCTCCGCGCTTCTGGTCGTATTCTATTATTGGCCTCGATGGCCGGCTCCTGAAACGCACCACTTACGCCCAAACCCGAAGCATGCCGAAATTGCGCCGGGCCGGGGACGGCACCGTCACGGTCCAGGGCGGAATGGTCAACGTTCCGGTGGCCCCGGCCGCCGGGAAAAAACCGGCCCGCCTCTCCGATCGCCCGGGCAATCTGCCGCCTGAAGAAGAATAACCAAAATGGCGGTCATTTTTTTCCGCGCTTTGAGGCGCGTTCGAATCCCGGGGTTTTTTCTCTTTGCCGTGGCGGCAATTGTTTTTGTCGCTCCCAGTGCCCCCGGTGCGAGCCAAAGATATCCCACGATCGTGATTGATGCCGGCCATGGCGGCTTCGACCGCGGCGGCGTTCCCGGGCAACGCGTCGCTGAAAAAGCCATGGCGCTCGACGTCGCGCAACGACTCGCGGTGATTCTGCGCCGGGCCGGTTATCGCGTGGTCATGACCCGAAACAGCGACGTCTTTGTCACCTTAGGCCAGCGCGTCCGGATCGCGAACAGCTATGGCGACGCTGCTTTCGTCTGCATCCATTTCAACAGCGCCAGCCGGGTGGGAGCGAACGGGGTCGAGACCTATTACTACAGTACCCGCAGCGCCGGGCTCGCGGCCGACATTCATCGCCAGCTCATCGCGGGTACGACCGGCGACAACCGCGGCATCAGGCGTCGTGGCTATTACGTTCTCCGGCGCACCTCGGTTCCGGCCGTTCTGGTCGAGTGCGGTTTCCTCACCAACCCAACCGAGGCCCGCCTGGCATTGCAAGCCAGTTATCGGGAACGGCTCGCCCAGCGCATCGCCTATGGAATCATGGGCCGGCCACCGGAAACCTATCGCCCGGTAGTTGCCGGCCTTACTCATGTCCCCGCACCGATTCGCCAGCGATTCGACTACCGCGACTGGGTCCAGCCCGCTCCCGAGCGCTCGGTCAGCAGTCGTCATCGTAGCCGGCGTTCGAAAAGCAAAAAATCTTCGTCTAGCTCGAAAAAGAAAAGCTCCACGACGAGTAGTAAGAAGAAAAAGAAGGCGACCTCCGAGGAGGATAACTAAGGTGCATTCACCCATCATCACTCCGGCAGAGATGGGCGCGGCCGAGGAAGCGGCTTTCGCCAGAAAAATCTCGGCCGAGACGCTGATGGAGCAGGCTGGTGCAGGCATTGCCCGCTCGATCCTGAAGTTTTTTCCCCGGCCGGGGCGCTGCCTCGTTTTCGCCGGCAAGGGACACAACGCGGGCGACGCCTTTGTCGCCGCGCGCGGGCTGGCGGAGGCAGGATGGGAAATTGAGACCCGCCTGGTCTTTCCAGAAAAAGAATTGAGCGCCCTAACGAAGAAGAAACTGACGGAGCTGCAAGCTGCTGTAGCGGCCGTCTGTGACCGCCGCGGGAACGTCGCCAAGCGAAAGCGGCGCCGAGGGAAGCTCGCTTCGGCGGTCACAGACCGCCGCTACAGAATCATCCTGGATGGCCTGCTCGGACTCGGCGCGCATCCGCCGTTGCGCGAACCGATCCGGGGCGCCTGCCGCGAGATAAACTCGTTAGGCAGAGAGGGCGCCCGGGTCATCGCGATCGACCTGCCCACCGGCCTCGACGGCGAGACCGGCGCGACCGACGAGGACTGCGTCGTGGCCGATTTCACGATCACCGTCGGTTGCGCCAAGAGCGGGCTGGTTGCCGATAGCGCGCTCGATTTCGTTGGGCGGCTCGAAGTCGTCCCGCTGGCCGAACTGCAGCCCAACAAGCGGGGCACGGCGGAATTGGCCACCCCGGAATCGCTCCGCGACCTGCTGCCGCGCCGCCCATACTCTTCCTACAAGAACCAGTTTGGCCGCATCGGGATCGTTGCCGGCTCGCGGGGCTTCACCGGCGCGGCCGTGATGTGCGCGTTAGGCGCGCTCCGCGCCGGCGCGGGTTTAGTTGAGGTTTTTGTGCTCGATGAAATTTACGAGATTGTGGCCGGCGCCGCGCCGCCGGAGGCGATGGTGAAACCGGTCAAATCCTATCGCACTCTGCTCAGGGAACCAGTCGAGGTCTGGGCGGTTGGTCCCGGTTTGGGCCAGGCGCGAGCGGCGGAGATCTTGCGGCTGATTTGCGCAGCCAGGCAACCGATGGTGGTCGACGCCGACGGGCTCAATATCCTGGCAGAGAAAATGAGTGGGCTGAAAAAGGCCAGGGGACCGCGTCTCCTTACCCCGCACCCCGGGGAGATGAAGCGTCTTTTTCCTAACGAGAAAAGGACTCGCGCGGAATGGGCCGCAGCTTTTTGCGAGCGTTACCGGGCCACCCTGCTACTCAAAGGAAGCCGCACGGTCGTGGCCGAGGCGGGATGTCCGCTGAGTTACAACCCTACGGGCAACCCCGGGATGGCAACCGGCGGAATGGGCGACGTGCTTACCGGTGTCTGCGCGGGATTGCTCGGGGCAAAGCTTTCGCCACGCGACGCTGCGCAACTAGGCGCCTGGGTTTGCGGGCGGGCGGCCGAGCTTGCGGTCCTTAACGGAGCCGCGAGCGAAGAATCGCTGCTCCCGCGCGACGTGGTCGACCACCTCGGCGCCGCCTTCCGGGAAATCCGCGGACGGTGAACAACATCATCATCGTCGGCTACCCAAAGAGCGGATGCACCTGGGCGACCCGGCTGGTGGCGGAGCTCGTCAGTTGCCCGGTGGCGGGTTTTTGGGGTTCGCAGAAACAGGAAATCGCGGCGGAAGGTGAGGAACGGGTTTCCGATTACCGCTGTTACAAGGCGCATCATCAGTTGGCCGAGCTCGGCTTTTCGCCCAACGACAAAAGGACACATCTGATCTACATCCTGCGCGACCCGCGCGACATCGCGATCTCGGCCGCGAATTATTTCCAGTTCGATCGATTCCCCGGTCTGAGCAGGTCCTTCCGCGCGCTCCCGCAGGGAAGCAAAATCTTCCGCCACACCCTCTATCCACTTCTCGTCCCGCAGGATTACCGGATCGCCCGGATGACGGAAGCGCTTCTCCACGGCTCGGCCGCGGTGCACAACTGGGTGCGCGTCTCCTGGCGGGAGCATTGGCGGCCCTATGAGGAAGCGGGCGTGCCGATCGTGCGTTATGAGGATCTGCTGATCGCCCCTAACGAACAATGTGTGCGCATCCTTCGGTCTCTCGGGCTCGAGCGAACCGCCGCCGAGATTGGGCGCGCGATCGAAAATCAATCCTTTGCCCGAAAGAAGGAACGCTTTCGGCAGGAGGGCGAGACCGGCCGGGCAAAATTTCTTCGTGTCGGCAAAAGCGAGCAGTGGCGAGAGAAACTTCCGGCCGACCTACAGGCCCGGTTTGCGACTGAGCTTGCCCCCGAGCTCGCCCAATGGCGGTATCGCGTCTGAACCAAGATTGCTCAACACGTGGAGCGCCCCCGGTGGAAGTTAGCAGTTTGTTTTGGCACTTTTCTCGCTATGTAAGGGGAAAATGTGCCGGGTTCTCCTGCTTTTGCTCCTGACTAACGGCCTAACGTCGTCGCTCCATGCCCAGGCGACAATCGAAGGCAGGGTCCAACTGCCGGCACCTTCGGCCAATTTCGGGTTTAACCAGCGCTATGCGGCGACGGCCGATGTCGCGTCTCCGGCCGTGAACCCGCCGGCGGCCATCGTTTACCTGGAAGGCAACTTCGGGCCGCTGCCAAAACTGACCGCGCCGGCGGTGATGGCGCAAGAGAATCAGACTTTTACCCCCGACCTGCTGGCAATCCCGGTGGGCGGCGCCGTCATTTTCCCCAACCGCGACGACATGTATCACAATGTCTTTTCCTACTCGAAAGCGAAGCGTTTCGATCTCGGCCGCTATCGCAAGGAGGAGAAACCGAAACCGGTGGTTTTCGACAAACCGGGCGCGGTCACGATTCATTGCGAGATCCACGAGGCGATGCGCGGGACGGTGCTCGTCCTCGCTACGCCGCATTTTGTGAAAACCGGAAGCGACGGGCGCTACCGACTGGAAAATCTGCCGACGGGTCGTTATCTGCTCAAGGCCTGGGTCGATGGAAACGACATCCGGGAGCATTGGGTGGAATTGAAATCTGGCCAGACCCTGCAGGTCGATTTTCCGGGAACGAGGTGACCGACGATTCGCGTCCGCTTTCATTTTCCGAGAGAACTCGGCTTTCACGCGAAACTGCTGCTGGCGATGATGCTGGTGGTGTTCGCCGTTACGGCCGCCACGGTCTATTTCGCAGAGGAAAATCGCAGCAGCAATCAGCAACGGTTACTCGATGCGCAGTTTGCCAACCGAGTGCGCCCTTTTCTTGCCACCCAGGAAGCGCGCGCCCGCGCGATCAAGGGAAAATGCTGGACCCTGGCGCAGGCGGTGCGCTTGCGCGCGGCCCTGGAAGAACGCGATCCGGAAGACCTCTATCAAAACGCGCGGGCAGAGCTGAGCGAACTTCTTGACGGGAGCCGCGCGAACGGTGACGACGCCTCGGGTGTTCGAGCTTCCTTTTATTGCTTCTTCGATGCGAAGGGCGCGATTCTTCTGCCGGAAAACAAGGAGAGCGAGCTAACGAACCCGAACTTTCCCAGCCACGATTTGCAGGCGCTGGAAAGGGCTTCGCGCGGAACGACGGATCAGAGCGTTTGCTATCTGGCCCTCGCTCGCTCCGATCGCCCGGTCGCCTTGCGGGAAGTGATTGTGACCCGCGTTCGCGATTGGAATCGAAAAAACCTCGGCTCGCTTGCGGTGGGATTTGCCATGGGAGAACTACAACTATCGGGCGCAGATCGCGAAAGCGGCCTGCGGAGCGGCTTCTGGCTCAATCGCCGTTTCTACACCGACGAACTTCCAGGGAGCGATCGACGGCTGGTGGCGGAGAAGATTCTGCTCGCTTTGAATCGGCAAACCTCCGCGCCATTTCGGATCGACCTGACGACCGGGCCGCATCTCGTTTTCTTCCAAGCGCTCGACCCGGAAATGAAGGTGACCCCGGCTTATCAAGTCTGCCTTTACCCGCTCGCTGCCTCGCTCCGCGAAGAGCGCGCCTTGCGTTGGAAAATCATCGGGTTCGGGCTGGTGGTTTTGCTCGCCGGGTTTGCTGTCAGCCTGTTTTTCGCGCGCGGGCTCTCCAAACCGGTCGAGAAAATCGTCGCCGGCTCGAAAGAAAATCTGACTCGCCGGGTCCAGGCCGAGGAAAATCTGCGGGAGAAAAACGAGGAACTGAAAAAGGCGCTGGAAGAACTCAAGGCGACGCAGCAGCAGGTCATCCAGCAGGAGCGCTTGAGCGCGGTCGGGCAAATGGCGAGCGGGATCGCGCACGATTTCAACAACACGCTCATGCCGATCCTCGGCTTCACCGAATTGCTGCTCGAGAATGACAACCTGCTCTCCGATCGCGAAGAGGCGCGGCGCTGTCTGGAAATGCTGCGCACCTCGGCGAAGGATGCGGCCAGTGTCGTCGCTCGCCTGCGCGAGTTTTACCGGCCGGCGATAAGCGAGGAAGCCTTTCCGATGGTCGACCTGGCCAAGATCGTGCGCCAGGCGGTTGCGTTAACCGAGCCGAAATGGCGTTCTCAAAGCCAGGCTCGCGGCGTGACTTTCGAGGTGGTGGCGGAGATTGCCGAGACCCCGTTTGTGGCGGGCGAAGAAGCCGCCCTGCGCGAGGTGCTAACCAACCTCATCTTTAACGCGGTCGATGCCATGCCCGAGGGCGGTCGCATTACCCTCCAGACAACAATCGAGGGAGAAAACGCGGTCGTCCGGGTGGTCGATACCGGGACGGGCATGAGCGAAATCGTGCGCCAACGTTGTCTCGAACCGTTCTTTTCGACCAAGGGCGAAAACGGCACCGGGCTTGGATTGTCGATGGTGCATGGAATCGTCGAGCGCCATCACGGGCGTCTCCAAATCCACTCGGAGCAAGGAAGGGGCACGGCCTTCACCATCTCTCTGCCGCTTGCGAGCGAGGCGAGCGAGATGGTTCCCGCGGGCGCGCCTAACAACGACTTTTCCAGCGCCGGGCTGAGGGTGCTCGTGGTGGATGACGAAGCGCCTGTGCTCGATGTCCTTGCCCGTTATCTGCGCTGTGATGGTCACGCAGTCGCCACTGCGGCGAGCGGCCGCGAAGCGCTGGAAAAATTTCGCCGCAATCCCTTCGACCTCGTGCTGGTGGATCGGGCCATGCCGGAAATGAGCGGCGATCAAACGGCCAAGTCCATCCGGGAAGTGAAACGCGACGTTCCCATTGTCATGGTCACGGGATTTTCCAGTTTCGATAAGGCTTCCCCGCCGGAAGCGATTGACGAAGTCCTCTACAAACCGATCACACTCGACGCTCTGCGCGGGACAATTGGACGCCTGCTCCATGCAGCCTGAGTTGCCTAACGATCGACGCAGGTGGCACTTCACCGCTCTCCTGTTTCTCCTCGTCGGGGTCGGAGTAACGCCGATCGCAACCGCGACCGATTTTTTCGATCGAACGCAAGATGCCCTTTCCTTCAACGACCCTCAGGGGCGCTATCACTTGCAATTGAGCGGTCTGGTTGATCTTGAAACCTACCTCATCGATCAACCATCCCCGGGTCTCCTCTTCACCGACGATGAATTCCTTTTCAGCCCGCGGCTGCGGCTCTTTCTCGACGCCCAGATCGGCTCGAAGATCTACATTTTTGTCCAGGCCCGGGCCGATCGCGGATTCGATCCGAGCGATAAAGGAGCGGAAGTGCGCCTGGATGAATATTTCGCGCGCTACAGCTTCGGCACCGGGCCGCGCGTCAGCTTGCAGGCCGGGCAATTCGCCACCGTGGTCGGTAACTGGGTCTTGCGCCACGACTCCTGGCAGAACCCGTTCATCACCGCTCCCTTCCCCTACGAAAACCTGACCGGCATCTGGGACATCGCAGCTCCCCGGAACGCGCGCGTGCTCCTCAACTGGGGACACGTTGATGGGTTTGATGATCGCGATTACTCGGACAAAATTCTGCGTCTGCCGATCGTCTGGGGCCCGAGTTATGCCAGCGGGTTTATGGTCAGCGCCACGGTCGGCCGATTCGATTTCGCGGCGGAACTCAAGAACACTTCGCTCTCCTCACGTCCAGAAACCTGGCCTCTTACTCAGACCGGGTTCGAAAATCCGACCTACAGTGGGCGGGTTGGTTTTCGCCCGGATGAACGCTGGAACCTGGGAGTTTCCGCAAGCGCCGGACCTTACTACATGCCCGTCGCCGAGTCCTCGCTCCCGCCCGCGCGCGATCTCGGCGATTATCGGGAGATTGTTCTCGCGCAGGACATTTCCTTCGCCTGGCATCATTTGCAGCTCTGGGCGGAATTTTTCGAGGCGCGCTTTGAAGTACCACGGATCGGAAACGCCGACACCTTTTGCTATTTTCTCGAAGGAAAATATAAGATCACGCCGCAACTCTTCGCGGCGCTGCGCTGGAATCACCAGCTTTATGGCACGATCCGCAATGGCAACACGCGCACCCACTGGGGCAACGACATGGAGCGGGTCGACGCCGCCTTCGGCTACCGGTTCACCAATTATCTTCAACTGAAACTCCAATACAGCCTGAGCCATCGTGAGGCAGAGTTTCAGGAGGGCGAGCACCTCTTCGGCGCGCAACTGACCCTGAAGTTTTAGCTCCGGCAGATATGGTTGCGTCTGCTGTCACCTTGCTTCCCAAACTTTGACGCATATGCGTCAAAGTTTGGGAGCCGATCCAGACAGAGGCGATACTTTAAAAAAACTCAGTGCCCTATTTCCCGACCATGGATTGAAAACGCGGGTCGTTCCGGAGCGGGTCCCATTCCCAGCGACACTTCAGGTCGTTAGGCGTAATGCTGTAGCCGACGCTGTCAACTGCACCCGCGGTTTTGAGGAGGCGCTCGATGAGTCCCAATGCCAGATCGGTTTCGCCCACCCGGGCATAGATCAGGGTAAGATAGCAAAGCATTATCGCGCCGTCGTTCGCGTCCTTCTCGATCGGCTTGAGCTCGGCGGCGAGACGTCCCTCGCGAATCGCCTCATCGTGGCGGCCCATAAAAGCGTAGAGCAATCCCAGGTTGGCATGGCGATTGGCCGCGTCGGGCGCCTGCTCCACCTCCTTCTCGAATTCCGGCAGTGCGAGGGCAAACTGCTTCTCCGCTGTGGCCTGATCCGTTTGCGCAAGGGCAGTGAGCCCGCGGAAAAAGCTCTTCGGCTGGAGCCCCCCATTGAGATAGGAGAGGCGATCGGTCGGCGATTGGTCGAGGACGGCGCTGGCCGCGGCAAAATCGCGCCGGGCCATCGCTCCGTCCCAGCGGGCGCTGGTGACGGCGCCATCCGGGTCCATCGCAGGAGGAATCCGACTCACCCAGCGCTCGATCGCCTTCAAGTCTCCCTTCCACATGAATTCGACGTAGCCGGACTGAATTTTCGCGATCAATGAATCGGGTGCGATCGCACGGAAACGAGCCGCGGCCTGGGCGGCCTGGGGCCAGCGTCGCATCGAGGTGTTGGTGAAAAGAATATTGCGCACGATGTTCGGGTTCTGCGGGTCGAGTTTTTCCATCCGCTCGTAAGTGGCGAGCGCGTCCTCCCAGCGGCCTTGCCGGCGGCGAATTGCCGCGATGTAACCACCAATGTTACTGTCGTTAGGCAAAGCTTTCTGCGCGAGGGTGAACTCGCTCAGCGCCCGCTCGTAATCCTGGTCGAACCAGTAAATACACTGGCCAAGCGCGAAATGGCCTTCGCCCAGGTCGGGCTGAAGCCGCAGCGCCGCTTCGGCTTCCCGCCGGGCCCGGCTCCGCCAGGAATCGAGCGGCTCGTAGAAGTAAAAAATCTCCGCACAGGTCGAAGCGAGATGGGCGCGGGCGAGCGCGAAATCCGGGTCGAGCTCGATCGCTTTCGAGTAAAGTTCGATTGCCTGACGGTAATCCTGGAGAAGCGTGTCGGGTCCCTGTTCGTAGGGAAGAGCACGCAGATAAAAGAGGTAGGCCTCCGCATTTTGCGTCGGCCGTTTAGCCACGCGGACCCTTTCTTCCGGGGTCAGGCGGGCGCGCAGGGCCTCGGCGATTTCGGTCGCAAGCTCGCCTTCCAGGCCTAACGAGTCCTGGATGGTGCGATCGTAGCGATGGGCCCACAGATGGCGGTCGCGCCGGGCATCGATCAACTGCACGTTCACCGCCACGCGGTCTTTCACCCGGCGGACGCTGCCCTCGAGAATGTTGGCCACGCCTAACGATCTTCCGATCTCCCTGATGTCGCGTGACTGGACGTCGCGATATTTCATAACGCTTGTCCGGCTGATTACGGTCAGGTCCTGGATCTTGGCCAGATTGGTCAGGAGATCGTCCTGAATTCCGTCGGCGAAAAAGGCGTTTTCCTTTTCCTCACTATAGTTGGCGAACGGAAGAACGGCGATGCTTCTGGGCGGGATGGAGTCGGTTTCCGCTTTCTTGCCCGGGGATAAGCGAAGGTAAAGCAGAAAGGCGATCGCGATCGCAAGGACCCCGATGACGCCAGTGTAGATGCGATGAATGAGCGGCCAGCTGGGGGAGCGCCCGACGGGCAATTCGTCGGTTTTCACCAGACCGGTCGGCGTCAGCTCGTAGCACCAGCCGAGCGCGACCGCGATCGGGAAACCGGCCGCGAGAATCACGATGATCAGCCGGACGATCCAGCTTGGAATCGCGAAAAAGGGAAAGACCTGGGTAGCGACCTGGATGAGAAGCCAGCTCGTCATGGTATAAACGACCGCCGCGCGGTAAACGTTGCGGCGTTTCAGCTCGGCGAAAAACTTCGACCAGTTCACGAGTCGTTAGGGCGAATCGCCTTTGGACAGGCCCGAGGCAAGCGATATTTCTCAGTCGGCGCTGACTTCGATTGGAGTACTGCGCCGGCGTGGGATGCCAAGGCTGTCGAAGATCACCCGGGTCGCGTCCGATCGGTTGAGGGTATAAAAATGGATGCCGGCGACATTGTTATCGAGCAGATCGTGGCATTGCTCGAGGGCAAAGTGGATTCCGACCCGTCGAACCATTGCCGGGTCGTTCTCGCAGCGTTGCAGCGCGCGAATGAGCCGGGCCGGGAAATGAGTTCCGCCGGAGAGTTCGGCAATCCGCTTGAAACCGCCGATGGAAGTGATCGGCATGATGCCGGCAATGATCGGGACGTGAATCCCGGCAAGCGAACAGCGTTCCCGAAAATCGAGAAAATCGCGGTTCTCGAAAAAGAGCTGGGTGACAATGTAATCGGCCCCGGCCTCGACCTTCGCCTTGAGGTAATCCATTTCGAGCAACCGATTTGGTGTCGCCGGATGGCCCTCCGGAAAACCGGCGACGCCGATCCCGAAACCACGTCGATCGCGATGCGCTCCTGACTCGTTGAAGCGGCGGATGAATTTCACGAGATCGCTCGCGTGCTGAAAGGCATCATGCGAGCGGTCGTGATTCATCGCGCGCGGCGGGTCGCCGCCGAGGGCGAGAATGTTGGCGATTTCCGCCCGGGCATAGCGGCGCAGAATCGCGTCGATTTCTTCCTCGGTGTGACAAACGCAGGTGAGATGCGGGATGGGATTGAGCTTCGTCGTAGTCTTGATTCGTTCGACAAGGTCGTGAGTCAGCTCGCGCGTCGATCCTCCCGCGCCATAGGTCACGCTGACGAAGTGGGGCATGTAATCCTCCAGCTCGCGAATGGTCTGAAAAAGCGTCTCAGCGGCGGCGGATGTTTGCGGCGGAAAAAACTCGAAGGAAAAAGTGGGCGAATCCTTCGCCATTAGGTCGCTGATATGCATGAGACGGACCGGTGCGAATTGTCGGTCAAGTTGAGGATGATGCGAGCATTTTCCAACCTCCTCCTCTTACTCTAGCTTCGCCCTCTCGGAGAAAGAGCAGGAGCAAGAGCAAGAGTAGGATTAGAGCAGACGCACGGCGGTGATCGCAATTTTGCCGCCGAAGCAAACATCGACGTCCGCACCCGGAGTGCGATCGCGGAGGTGATAATCGCCGGCGTAATAGAGCCCGCTCTCTTCTTCATGCCGGTAATTGAGCGCGAGTGGTTTGGGATCGAGCGGACACCAGACAATCTCGGGATCGGGGGCGTCGCGCGGAAGGATGGGAAGATTGACGTTGTAAAACATTCCGCGCTCAATTGGCTTGGCCATCAGTTCAGCGAGAATCGGCGCCGACCAGCGCGTCGCCCGTTCCCAATCAAACTCCATCCGGCTCCTGCGATAATGCGAGACCGCGATCCCCGGCCAGCCGTGGAGGAGAGCTTCCCGTACCGCGGCAACGGTGCCGGAGTAGTAAATGTCCGCGCCAAGATTAGCCCCCTGGTTGATCCCGCTCAGGATCCATTTTGCTTCCGGCACCAGATGGAGCAGACCGAGCCGGGTGCAATCGGCCGGCGTGCCGTGAATCGCGAATCGGCGGTCGCCTCGTGGCTCGATCCGCACGCCTTCGTGCCAGGTGACGGCGTGGCTCACCCCGGAGCGTGGTTCGGCCGGTGCCACGACGACTGGTTCGCCGAGCGTGCGCGCGGCGGCGGCGAGCGCCTCGATTCCGGGCGACTCGATGCCATCGTCGTTGGTGATGAGAAATTGCATTCGGTGATGTTAAACCTTCCCTTGAGAATCGGCGAAGACCGGCCCGGATGAACTTCTTTTTTGCGACATCCTGCCAAAACGAGCTATCGGAAAGTTCGCGCACTCGGGACGCACTCGCGGGCGGGAAATCTCCTCCGGCTCGGTTAGGCCTTGCCGCCTGGCATAGCGAAAGCTTATGATAGAAGCCCGATGATTCGGGCAAATTGTCGGGCACGGTTCACGGCAGCGGATTTTCAATTTATTGTGCGCACTCTGGCGCGCTCGCCTAACGATCAGGTGTCGCTGGTCGATCTTCTGAGCGACGCCGAAACCCGCGATGCCGTGCTGGATGATCCTCGCCTGGTGGAAGCGATTCTCTCTCACGCCGGACAACTTTCGATTTCCTCCTCCTTTTACTTTTACGTCCTCGCGCGGCATGTCCTGCAACAGGCCGAGATCGGGGACCGTAAACTCTGCGACTACGTCGGTTCTTTGCTCGAAACTTTCTCCCGCGCCAGCGGGCTGCGTCCGCCCCACAGCGAGGAAGAAACCAGTCGCCAATACATTTCCGACATGCTGATCGCGCTTACCCGCGCCAGCGCCGAGCAGAGTTTCCTCCTCCGGGCGCACGTCGGAAACTACTCGCTTTTTGTCAGCGGAATTTTTCACGAAAACGCGCAGCGGCGCAGCCAGCGTGGAGGACCCGATCTCGAGTTCTATGAGAAAATCGGGCGGACCAACTTCCAATTGGTCGCTTCGCATTCGACCGCGCGGCGCTGCGAATTGAACGACGTTTACGAGGAATTGGCCGACCGGTTCCACGACGTGCGCCTGGCGCTGAATCGCCTGGTCGAGGAGCTGATCAATCTCGACGACGACCACCACGCTTCGCTCCTGTTGTGAACGAGACCCTCTTTAGCCAAATCCAGCGCCTTTTCGAGCGCACCTACGCGCAAGTCGGGATCAATCTCGAAGAATGCCTGATCGATCAGCATCGCTGCCGTCAGCTTTCGAAACTGGCCGGCGCTTCCGCGGCCGAGCTGAACGAGCTGGCGCGGACATTTCTGCGCACGGCGAACGACCAGCTCTACGTCGGCATCTATTACTCGCGTTGGCTCATCGAACAGCTCGAAGAACACGATCCCCGCGCCGGCCTGACCAATCGAAATATCCGATCGCTGATCGCTTTTGTGGAGGAAATCAATCATGCCCTCCACGCGGCGCTCAAATTTCGCCATGAGCGAGGCGGGTTCGGTTCGGAAGAATTTGTGCGCGACCTCGAATTACAGGCGCAGGTGGATACCTATCTCGTTCTGCTCCTCTTTGTCGCCTTTTTTCGCAGAACCCAGCGAGTCTCGCGCGTCGATCGCCGCTGGTTGCGCTTTCATCTTTTCGAATCGCAAAATCCACATGCCTTCCGAAGCGCCAACCTGCGCGCGCGCTATCTCGAGACGACGGAGCTGGCGGCGAGTTACACGCGCTTCCTCGACACCCTCAACGGTCTGCGCCGGGTCGAAGAAATCCGAATTTTCCGCGCCCTGGATTACGACGCGAAGAAGCGCCGCATCCTTACGCTGATGGACGTGCCGCGGCGCAAACTGTTGCTGCAAATGGAATCGCCGCAGTAGTCAGGGCCATTTCTTCTCGAATTCGTTCGCGCAGGCTGGAAGCCCGGGTGACCAGACAGGCCAAAGCCCTGGGTTTACGGCACGACTGTCAGGGTTAGGTCGTTGCCGTCGCCCCCGCTGTAGCTCGCCTGGAGATTGTTCCCGTTTACGTTCACGACCGCGCCATCGGGCAGATTGCTGAAGGTGCCGCTGATCGGGCTGGCGCTCGTATTGCTGAGGACGGTTAGAACGATGCCGCGGCTTATTCGGTTCTGACTGTTCGAGCTGATCGCAATCGTGCCGCCATTGATGGTCACTCCATTGGCCCTGACTAAATCCGGGCTCACGCGTTTCCGATTGCCTTTGAAGGTGTAGCTGTAAGTCGCATCAGAGTTAAAAGTCAGCGCGCTCTGGATCGTGAGCGTGACTTGCTTATTGGTCCCGGTCCCCGGAGTTAGGAATGCACCCGTGCCGTTTCCCGTGCCCACGGTGACCGCACCCGCGATGATCCCGCTCCCACCAATTGTCCCGGCATTGACGCTGAGGGCTCCTGTCCCGCTGCCGGAGCCGGTCGTGTTGCTCACACGCAATGTGCCTTCAGTAACCGTCGTGCCATTGGTGTAAAGATTAGCGCCGGTTAACGTGAGTGTGCCTGTGCCGATCTTCATCAGCGAGCCACTACCACTGCCTCCGTCAGGTCCGCCCGGATGCAGGACGCCTGAAAAGGTTGTACTGAGTGAGTCGGTTCCAACAATCAGGGTTTTTCTTCCGAGGTAGATTTGCCCATCGCCTTCGATCGAACCGATGGACAGGCTTGGTCCCTTATGAAGGCTCATATCCATGAACCCGTTGCCGAAGACTTGCAAGTGGGCGGTGCCGCCAAGTGAGTCGTCGTTGAAATGGATTCCGCCGCCTCCACCGCCGTTAGTCCCGCTGTTTGCAATCAACGTGGCATTGCTGGCGGTCGGCTTGTCGAAATCGAAGAACGTCTCGCCACCACCGGCCCCGGCTACGGTGGACCCATCATTGATAATCGTCGCCGCCTCGGCCGAAGCACCGCGATGAGTAAAATTGACCTGGCCGCCAGCCCCGCCTGGAACTGTCCCGCCAAGATTATGCACCGTCGAGGCACCGGGCCCGGTGACGACAAAGGACCCTTCAAAACTCAGGTAACCGACCCCACCCATGGGTGTGTCGCCCGGCCCTTGGATAAAAGTAACTGGCCTGAAGATGATTGACCCTTCCCCAAAAGAAAAGCCGCCCCCATTCTGCCCGGTTCCACTGGAAATGAACGTCTGGTCGAGGCCCGACCCGTTATTCAAAGTCCCGTTTTGCGCAATCGTGACCTCGACTCCAGGAGCGGCGGTAAGCGTGAACGAGTCGGCCTCCGGCTCGAATAGGATTCCGATAATAGAGATATCTTGAGGAATGATGATGTCGGTGATGGTCGATTGAGCAAAGTTAGCTCCCCCAACGGGCACGCCGTTTGACCAGTTCGCCGGATTATTCCATGCGTTGTCGACCGGATTAGCAAGCCAGGTCGAATCGAGGGCGCACGTTATCTCCGGTACTAGCGAGAGGACGCTGCAAGCCAGAAGGAGGAATGTATTTACTCCGCACCGGCCCCGCCATCCTCTGCTTTTGCGAATCGTTGGGAGACAGCAGGGAACAGAGCACGCTGTGAGATTCATCGCATCCGAGGCGATTAGAACCTGCGGAAGCTCTCCTCGATTCATCACTCTCAGCAGAGCAAAAAAATTCTCCAATGTCGAGAAAGCTCTCTGTCACGCGAAAAAGCAAAGTCGTGCGTAGCTTGGAGCAAAGGGCATCCGCTAAGGTTCCAAGGCACGGACAATCTGGGCCGCCGAAAAAAAATTTGGCGCTTTCCTCTTGAAAACTTTCGCCCGATAATCACGGTCTCAATCGCACTCTATGGACGCTTCTTCTTCCGTCTCGCACGCCGAACATCACCCGCACGCTCACGGCGAACACGACCATCATGAGCTTGGGTTTTGGCGCAAATACGTCTTCTCTACCGACCACAAGGTGATCGGCATCCAGTACGGGATCAGCGGGCTGATTTTTCTCTTCCTCGGTTTCTGCCTGATGATGCTGATGCGCTGGCAACTCGCTTTCCCAGGGACGAAGCTGCCGCTGGTCGGGAACATGCTCGAGAACGTTTTCGGGCAGGGGGCGGTCGCCAACGGGGTGATGACTCCGGAGTTTTACAACTCGTTGGGCGCGATGCACGGCACGATCATGATCTTTCTCGGGATCGTGCCGGTGGCTTTCGCCGCCTTCGGCAATTTCGTCGTCCCGCTCCAGATCGGAGCGCCCGACATGACCTTCCCCAAGATCAACATGGCGAGCTACTGGGCGTTTTTTGTTGGCGGGGTCGTCATGCTGGTGAGCTTTTTCGTTCCCGGCGGCGCGGCCAAGAGCGGCTGGACTTCCTACACGCCGCTGGCCGATATCGTGGACAAGGGGCCGACCTACGACGCGATCATGAACGGCCAGACACTGTGGCTGATCGGGTTCATTTTGCTGATTACGTCGTCGTTGTTAGGCGCGGTCAATTTCATCGCCACCATCATTCAGCTCCGGACCAAGGGGATGACCTGGATGCGATTGCCGTTTTTCGTTTGGGCGCAGTTTGTCACGGCGTTTCTGCTCCTACTCGCGTTCCCGCCCCTCGAGTCGGCGATTGTCATGCAACTGATGGACCGGGTTGCGGGCACGAGCTTTTTCCTTCCGAGCGGGCTGGTGGTCAACGGGGCGCAGGTTTCGATCAGCGGCGGCGGCAGCCCGTTGCTCTGGCAGCATCTCTTCTGGTTCCTCGGGCATCCGGAGGTTTACGTGCTGATCCTGCCGGGCATGGGAATCGTGGCGGAAGTGATCGCCAACAACACGCGCAAGCCGCTCTGGGGTTACAAGTCGCTTGTTCTCGCCGCGCTCGTGCTCGGTTTTCTCTCCTTCATCGTCTGGGCGCACCATATGTGGCTCACGGGGATGGGCACGGTGGTGAGCGCGTTTTTCCAGACAACGACGATGATTATCTCGATCCCATCGGTCATCATCCTGAGCGCGTTTTTCATCTCGCTCTGGGGCGGGTCGATCCGGTTTACGGTGCCGATGCTTTTTGCCACGGCATTTTTGCCGATGTTCGGAATTGGCGGGCTCACCGGTATCCCGCTGGCGTTTAATTCGACCGATCTTTACTTGCACGACACCTATTATGTGATCGCGCACTTTCATTACATTGTCGCCCCGGGCACGATCTTCGCGGTTTTTGCCGGGATTTATTATTGGTTCCCGAAAGCGACCGGGCGGAAGATGAACGAGTTCTGGGGCAAGGTGCATTTCTGGCCCTCGTTCGTCTGCATGAACGTCATTTTTCTCCCCATGTTCCTCCAAGGAATGCTCGGGATCCATCGGCGCTGGTACGACGGAGGCCAGGGCTGGAATGTGGCGGCGGAAAAGGTCTGGGGCCTGAGCGGGTTCCATTGGAATTTGCCGATCTCGATCGCGGCCTGGTGTCTCGGCCTGGCCCAGATTCCTTTCATCATCAATTTCTTCTACAGCATGCGAAAAGGCGAGAAGGTGAATGACAACCCATGGGAAGCGACCACCCTGGAGTGGACCGCGCCGACGCCTCCGCGGCACGGCAATTTTCCGGTCCAGCCGGTGGCCTATCGCGGACCCTACGAGTACAGCCTGCCGGGCCGGGCAAAGGATTACACCATGCAAACCGAACCGGTCCAGCCGGACGAGCGGAGGGTGCGCGAGCCGAGCATGTCGCTCGGTCACTGAGGCGATGCTGCACGCCTAACGAATCTAAGAGATGGAAATTCCCTACACCGTAACCGCCCGACCCGACACCGGGCTTTGGAATGCCAAGGTCGGTATCTGGCTTTTTCTCGCCTCCGAAGTAATGCTCTTTGGCGGGCTTTTCTCCGCCTACATTTTCCTTCGGCTTGACGCTCCGCCCGGCTACTGGCCGCATGGTCTTCTCAACGTTCCGGTGGGAACAATTAACACGGCGATCCTGATCGCCTCCTCGGTCACGGTGGTGCTGGCCTGGGCCTCGCTTAAGATGCGGCGATTCAAGGCCTACTGGTGGTACATGCTCGCCACCATCAGTTGCGGGGTGATCTTTCTCGTGGTCAAGCTCGCTTACGAATGGCCGCAGAAATTCGAGCACTTCGGCGCCTACATCAAAACGAGCGAGCTGGAGAAATACGAAAAATATCTCGGGAACAAACACCTTCTCTCGCAGGGTCTGCCGCCGCGGGTCGAGATCAGCGGGCATCTCCATAATCCGGAGGCGTTGAAGGACCCGAAGATCAAGGAGTACGAAATCGCCCTCGACCCGATCTATACCGACCCGACCAATCCGGCGATGGATCGGCCCCATTTCCTTTACGTGCCGCCGACAAACAAGGTCGCGGCGATCGAGAAAGCCGATGTGGAACGGGCGACGATGTTTGTCCCCTCGCACAGCACCTATTTCGCCACCTACTTCACCATTACCGGCCTGCACGGCTTGCACGTGCTGGGCGGGGTGATTGTCTTCATCTATTTCTGGCTTCCGGTGGGATCGAAATTATATCGGAAGAACCCGGAGCATCTGGCAAATCGAGTTGAGGTCGCGGGTCTCTTCTGGCACTTTGTCGACCTGATCTGGATTTTCGTTTTCCCGCTCTTTTATCTGCTTTGATTCGATGAATAACCCGCCGACGACCGAGCCGATCGAGACTGAGACGGAACATTATGCTCCGCAGGCGCACGATGTGAGCAAGCATGTGCGCGGCTATCTCCTGGTCGGCGCGACGCTGCTCACCTTCACTGCGCTGACCGTCTTTCTCTCTTATGTCGACTTTGGGACACAGAAGGCGAACATCGCGGTCGCCATGGTCGTGGCCGCGTTCAAGGCGGGGCTGGTGGCCTACATTTTCATGCACCTCTCCGCGGAGAAGAAGCTGATTTATCGGGTTTTGATTTTCACGGTGATTTTTGTGCTCGGTCTTTTTTGGCTCACTTACCTGGCCTGGTACGATCCGGTTACCTCGAAGTAATGTCACTCAAAGGATTTCATCTCGTCTTCATCACGATCACGACTCTGCTTTCGTTTGGCATCGGCGTCTGGTGTCTCTGGATCAATAGCTTGGGGCCATCCACCGGCTATGTGATTGGAGCGGTTTGCTCTTTTGTCGCGGCACTCGCGCTCCTCGTCTACGGTTGCTGGTTCTGGCGGAAAATGAAACGATTGCGCCTGATCTGATGAAGACGCGAATTGTCCTCTTGCTCGGGCTGCTGTTTGCTCTGTCGGCCGGCGAGGCACTCGCCTGCTCCACCTGCATGGCCGGAAAGGATTCTTCCACCAGTGCGCACCTGGCGGTCGCTATCTGGGTCATGATCGGCGCGGTGATGTCGGTGCTCGGCGGCGTGAGCGCGTTTGGGATTCACCTCTGGCGTCACGCCAGCACCCCACTCGAGCCGCACGAGCAATTGATCGACGAGGACCTCGCCAAGTATGACTAGCCTCGCGCTGATCAACGAGTTCCTCGGCCAGCCGCCTAACGTTTCCGCCCACGGCTACCAGATCGATCATATCCTCGAGTTCTGCCATTGGTTCATGGGCGCACTCTTTGTCGGATGGTTGGGTTATTTCCTTTTTGTCCTCTGGCGGTTCCGCAGACGCCGAAACCCCGTCGCCAACCACGAAGGAGTGACGAGCGGGATCTCGACCCACCTCGAGTTTGCGGTTGTCCTGATTGAGGCGGTCTTGCTCGTCGGCTTTGCCATTCCGCTTTGGTCCCAACGAGTCAACGCCTTCCCGGACGATAAGAACGCTCTCCGGGTTCAGGCCGTCGGGCAGCAGTTTAACTGGAATTTTCATCTGCCCGGACCCGACGGTACGTTTGGACGAACCCGGGCAGACTTGGTGAGCAACTCCAACCCGGTCGGGCTCGATCCGAGCGACGCCAATGGCAAAGATGATCTGGTCGTCCTGAATGAGTTGCACCTCCCGGTGGACCGCAACGTCATCGTGGACGTTGCCTCGAAAGACGTCATCCATAACTTCGCCCTGCCGAATTTGCGCATCGCGCAGGATGCCATCCCCGGTCAGCTCATTCCGATGTGGTTCAAGCCGATCAAGACGGGAAGTTACGATATCATTTGCGGCCAGCTTTGCGGCCTAGGCCATTACTCGATGAAGGGCACGCTGGTTGTCGACACGCCGGCCGATTTTCAGGCGTGGTTGAAAGAGCGCGCTGAACTGGCCGCGCCCGCCGCTCCGCCGGCGCTCCAGCGCCCGCCGGGTGAGCCTGGCCCGGGAGCGACCCCGGGCTCAGTTCCACCACCCGGCGCGCCAAAAACGGCAGACCCAGGCGGCGGATAACCTCTGGCGGCGGTCTGTGACCGCCGTTGCTAAACTCGATGGGGGCGCGCATTTCTGCCAATCCGACGGTTACCGACCGCCATTTCAATCCCTTCCTTCCCTCCTTCGCCTGGTTTACCGCTGCAGCGACCGTCCTGTTGATTTGCAGTGGCGGAATGGTCACGAGCAAAAATGCCGGCCTTGCCGTGCCCGATTGGCCGACCACCTTCGGTTATAACATGTTTTTCTTCCCAGTTTCGAAATGGATCGGGGGAATTTTCTTCGAACATACGCATCGCCTGATTGCTTCGGTCATCGGATTCCTCACCATCATCCTGGCCTTCTGGCTCTGGCGATCGAATGCGGCGGGTTGGATCAAGACGCTTGGGTGGGCGTCGTTAGGGGCAGTAGTTCTTCAGGGCATCCTCGGGGGCCTGCGCGTTACGCTCCTAAAAGACCAGATCGGAATTTTTCATGCCTGCCTCGCACAGGCGTTTCTTGGAACGATCGTGCTCATCGCGCTTGCCCTCTCTTCGATTTGGCGACGAATGGCTGGAAATGCCGCGCAATTTCTCTCGCCTTCTCTCGCGATCCTCGCCGTCTTCATCACGGGGCTGATCTATGCGCAACTCGCGCTCGGTGCCACCATGCGCCATCAACATCGCGATCTGGCGATCATGGATTTCCCGCTCGCCTACGGGCAGATCATTCCCGCGACCGATCCGGCCGCCATCGCGAAGATCAACCAGGCGCGCGATGCCCAGGCAGTCTCCGATGTCACAGCCGGCCAGATTTGGCTGCAAATGGCACACCGTTTCACCGCTCTGCTGATTGGCGTCGGGATCGGCGGGTTTTGGTTACTTGTTAGGCGGACTTGGCGCACGACACCTCGCTTTCTATCCCGGCTGGCCAACGTGTGGCTCGCGCTCGTGATTGCCCAAATCGGGCTCGGGGCATGGACGATCTGGAGCAACAAAGCAGCCGACATTGCAACCGCACACGTCGCCCTCGGTGCGATTACCTTTGCCATGGGAATTATCATCAGCGCTCTAACTCTTCGCCTGCGGTCCGTCGGAACGATGCTTGCGCCGCGTGATAGACCCGCTCAATTTGCAGAGACAACCGCTCGATGAAAACCGCCGTAATCGAACCGCCCGCCGTCCCAATGGAACGCGGCTGGACGATGGCCGACCTGGGGCAACTCGTAAAAGCGCGCCTGACTTTTTTGGTCTTGATCACGACCGCAGTCGGGTTCTATGCCGGCTGGCGTGGCCCGATCGATTTTGGCGCGCTTTTGCACGCGGTTTTCGGCACCGCGTTGGCGGCGGGAGGCGCGGCCGCGCTCAATCAATGGTGGGAACACAAATACGACGCCATCATGGTCCGCACCAGGGGCCGACCCATTCCCGCCGGGCGTATGACTCCGCGCGAGGGACTGATCGTGGGGGCTCTGCTGGGGCTGGCAGGCGTCGGCTATCTCGCCCTGGCGGTCAACTTGATCAGTGCGGCTCTCGCCGCTGCCACCATTAGCATCTATCTTTTCGCCTATACGCCGCTGAAGCGAATCAGCATCACCAACACTTTGGTCGGCGCGATCCCCGGCGCGCTCCCACCGTTGATCGGTTGGGCTGCGGCCCGCCATGACCTTGGGCTTCCGGCGTGGACGCTCTTTGCTATCCTGTTCTTCTGGCAATTGCCACACTTTTTTTCCATCGGCTGGATGTATCGCGAGGATTACCTGCACGCCGGTTTCGTCATGCTCTCGGGGCGCGACCTCGAGGGGGCGCGGACCGGACGCTGGAGCGTTTGCTTCACCGTTTTGCTCCTGGTCGCGAGCGTGATGCCGGTCTGGTTTGGGATCGCCCGAGCTATTTATCTGCCGCTCGCGCTGTCGTTAGGCGGGATTTTTCTCGCGCTCGCCTTCCGCTTCCAAAGGCGTCGTAGTCTGTCCACTGCCCGACAATTGTTTATCGGCTCGATCGTTTACCTGCCCCTGCTTCTGGGGGCTCTGGTGCTGGCAAGACGATGAACAGCCCGGGGGCCGTTGCTCCGACCAGGCCCCCGCTCTCCTGGAGCGCACTCACCTGGAAAGCGACCGTCCTGCTCATTCCCCTCTTCATCGCCGGCGGCCTATTCCTTCTTCGCCAGGCCCAGGTGGCACGGCTCGCCCGTCATCAATTGCCTAACGACGGCAGGGTGCCGGCCTTCCAGCTCACAGATCAGGAAGGTCACTCCTTTGGCACTCAGCAATTGCTCGGGAAAATCTGGATCGCGGATTTTATCTACACGACATGCCCCGGTCCCTGCCCGATGATCAGCAGTCGGATGGCCGAGACGCAGAAGCCATTGCGCGAGAGCGACGTGAAACTGGTCTCATTTACGGTCGATCCGGAGCACGATACGCCGGCAGTGCTGCGAAACTACGCCGGCAAACTCAAGGCGCAGCCCGATCGCTGGAAGTTTCTTAGCGGGGACAAAGATACGATCTACCGACTGTTGCGTGAGGGCTTTAAACTTGCAACCATGGAAGGCGGGGCAAATGGTCCCATTCACAGCACCCGCCTCGCCTTGATCGATCGGACCGGGGCAATCCGGGGATACTATGACGCCACAGATGCCGAAGCCATAACTCGGCTTCTCGCCGATACGCATCACCTTTTGCTGGAGCAGCCGGCGCCGTTAGAGGGTAAGCCCTAAGAGAGTGTTGAAAAACCGGAAGGACCCGGCCAATGCCTCTTACTCTTTCTCCTGCTCATGCTCTTGCTCCCAGGGAGGTCAATCGAGCAAGAGCAGGGAGCAAGAGCAGCAGTAAGAGAGGCAGGATGGTATTTCAACAGTCTCCCAGGAGGCAGCGCGCCTACAGGTTTTGCCAGCTAAAAAGGCTCTTGTGAAATAGCTGGCGTAATTCCGGGTAATCCTTCTGCGGACAACTGAGGCGGAAGACGATCGGCTGCGGGTTGCGATCGAGATAGAGTTGATAACAATCGAATCTTTCTCCAAAGGCGACGTAACTCAGCTCGATCAGGTAAGTCTCTTGTCCCTCGATTTTCAGAGGATTCAATTCCTCGTTTTCGATTTTGATTTGCTCACTTCCCTGCGGGAGGGAAGCGATTGCCTTTTCCTTCAGTTCCTTTTGGCCCTCCGCATCGAGCGCAATTCTACTACCGCGCGGCTGTAGCGTAATTTTGATACTGGTCTGAGATAATCGCGGCGGTTGGAGTTCGAGCTGGTTTCTGTTCCCCGAATACGTCCAGCCGGTCGGGTAGTCGTAGGTTGCCTTTCCTTTTCTGCCATTCTCGAACGCGAGTTGGGAGAATGGGAAGCCGTCGAGCTCGTAAGTTACTAACTGCGGAGACAAGTCCAGATCTGCTTTCGACGCGCTGAAGGCCAGCACAATGACCAGGCCGGCGCACCGACCCAGGGAGCGAAAGCGGCGATTAATCATTGGGCGAGAAACCAGCGTCCTTTCACATAACTGTAAATCGGCAGGGTCCCGGGAGGCGGAGTGACCTGCAAGTTGGTATCGAAATACCACTGGCGGTTGGGAGGATTGTAAACATTGGAGCTGCCCCAATAGCCAATTGACTGATAACTCTTATACAGTTCCACCATCGAGCCATAATAGGTTAACGATTTCCCGCTCCAGTTTTCGAGGAAGCGCGGGAAATTCTCGGCCCCGCCACTATAGTGATTGCCAACGCTCGGCACAATCCCGGACACGATCGCGGTATTGATGGTGGTATTACTGGCCGTCCTCGAGCTGAGCCCCGAGAAAGAGTTCGCGTCGCTCCAGGCGTTGGACAGGATATTCACCGCATCCGCGATTACAGCGCACGGCTTGCGCGTGTAACCGGCGACCGTTGGCTGGGTGTAAGTGCCGGAATTGGATGGCGGATTACCCCCAGTGTTATAATCTCCCTGAATGTAAATTGGATTCTGACTGGCAACGGTGATGCCGTTGGCCGGGAGGGTCCGGCCATTCTTTAGTCGCACTCCGCGCTTGGGCGTGCCGCCGGTCTGACTGGCGCTCGTATCACTGATGTAGATGATGTTGTTAAAGGGCGAAAGTGTGCCGTCGCTGATCTTGGTGTTAACCACGCTCATATCCAGAGTAGAGAGACGAACCGTCGCTCCTTCCCGGTTGTCTTGAATCGTTTGATTGGTGGTGATGGCGCTCGAGAAGGTGGAATAGATCGCGCCACCCAGACCAGTGCTTCCCGGGCCGAGCGTATTGCCGCTTTGGTCCTTGATCGTAACCACATTGTTGGCGTCGATCAAAATTTTGACGCCGGCCTGATCGTAAAAGCGCTTGCCGCCAAGAGGATCGTCATAACCGGCGATCGGCGGCTCGATCAGCTCGTGATAGTCATCGTTGTTGGGATTTGTATCGGTGGTCGAGAAAATCCGGGTCGCGTCGAGCCCGAAAGGCTGATGAGCCACATCATAAGCCGGCGGAAGGTTACTCGGGTAGTGTGGACTGGTCGGCGTCTCCGGGTTGCTCCCGCCGGGCGCACGTGCGTCACCCGGGGCGAAGCCAATGATCCAATCGGTCCCGTAAGTGGTCTTACTCAGGAGATTGAGTAAATCGTGCCCGGTATAAAGGGTGCCATTGGTATGAACCCAGCCATTTACATACATCGGCGCTCCGGGATGGATTTCCAGGAGATCGACATAGAAGATGGCATAGTTCCAGGGCGAAAGCTGTTGCTTCTCAAATGTCCGGCGCACCTTCGCCGTGACTTTGTCTCCCAGCACCGGGAGGGTCACGTCCGCCTGCCCAAGGTAATAGAGAGTCGTCGTAGTCGGCGCCTGACCTACAGCGGGAATCAAGGGAGCGCCACCGGCAATGGGATTCATCTGAGGATCGACTGCAATGACGCTAAAGTTTGAAACCGTCGCGATTGCAGGTTGTGAAAAGTCGGCCACTTCGCGTTGGGCGGTAAAGTTTTGCACCGTTGGAAACTGACTCTGGGTAGGCAGCGGAATGTTTGCAAAAGAGCTGGTGTTCAGCGACGCATCGGTGTTGCTGCGACAGATTTCGCGCCAGTAGGCAAAGGCATGGTCGAGAACACCATCGGCAATGTTGATATCAGTCTGAAGCGCTTCTGTCCTTTGCACCTGATGACGAACGCCGGTCGTGTACTCCATCGAAATCAGAACGGTGACCGCCAGCGTCGCGATCACGGAAAGAACAACAATCAGAGCGGAGCCGGTTTCTTGCGGGATGACGTGCGTTTTCATTGGTAGGTTGTAAGGCGGGCTCGCATTGGGACCTGACCGTTGAGGAGGATGTTGGCGGACTTGAAGCCCCGGTTGGACGTCGTGCTGTCCGAAGTGGAAAGATCGATGGCGGCAACAAACCGGTAGTAAGTCGCGCCGCCGGGAGTGGTTGGGATGGAGAAAGGCGTCGGGCTGGTGATATCGTTGCTCAGGATGGCGAAGGAATTTCCCTGGGTCGGTCCATGCCATTCCAGCGCTCCATTTTTGACAATGTAGGCGCAGCGGTCGGTGATGAAACAGGGGATATTGTAATAGGTAGGCGAACCGGTTCCCTGGATGGCGACGGCGATCGGAGCGGTCAGAGTAAGGTTATATGTGCCGCCGCCGACAGCAGTCACTGCCGTGATATCCTGTTCAATCTCGTGGCTTTCGATGATGAGTCTTTCGCCTACCTGCGGCACTGGGCTGCCCGCGGTCAGTTGGATCTGGACGCTCGTCGCACCGATCGCCGCGTCGGCCGCGATCTTATGTGGTCCCGAGGCCCAAAGTTGAAAGGAGATCCCGGCGGCGGCTGTCCCGGGAGGAGGATTGGAAAGCGGCATTCCCTGATCGTTGGTCAAGGCCGGAAGGGAAATGGCGGCATGCAGATCCTGGATTAACTGTAACATCGCCACCCGCGCCTGTTGATGCGCGGTGTTGACGGCTGAATTCTTCGCTCCAAGAATGATCCCGGTGTTCAGCATTGAATAAATCGCGAGGCCGACTGTGCCGATCAGACCAAGAGCAATGCTCAGCTCGAGCAGAGTGGTTCCGGAACGGCTGTGCCGCTGATCCAGATTCATATGTCGGAAGCGCGCAGGGTGCTGCGACTAAGCGTATAATCCTTATTCCGGTACGTGTAAGTGACCTGAACGTCAGCCCGATAGAGCGGCATCGTGATGCCATTCAAGACCGGACTCATATCAGTCACTGTCGTGGTCAAGGTGCCGGAAACGATCGTGCCGGTGACGGGCTCTTTGTAAATGGGAACGTTGCTCGTGATGTGAGTGCCGAGAATCAGCTCGGGTGGGATTTGGGGCGAACCGTCGGAGTTGGTCTTTTGTGGGTTAAAAGGTCCGTCAGATTGGATGAGATCGATCTGGTTTTGCACGGCGGCCGCCGCGCCGGTCGCATTTCGAGCGATGCTGGCGGATTGGTTCAAGCTGGTCATGGTCATGACAAAAGCGGTCATGCTGATCCCGATGACGGCGATGGCGACGGCAGCTTCGGTGAGGGTAAAGCCGGCCTGAGAAAGAGCGGTGGCCCGGAGATGGTTGTGGGTCGACATCTAGAGAGAAGAGGAGCAGCCGACATGCCGCCCGCTATAATTTCCATAAATTGCACCGAGCGCCTCGCACCCTTTTTCAGGCAAAAGCGCTAGTCCCCCGGGGGCACTTACCGGCTAAGCGCTAGGCGCCGCCAGCCGGCTCTGCCTCCTCGTCGGCGACGAGACGGAGATAATCGCGGTATTCGCCTTTCGGACGTCGATCGATCAGGCTTTGCATCTGCGCCCGATCAATGAAGCCTGTGCGCAAAGCCACTTCCTCGAGACATGCGACCTTCAGTCCCTGCCGATGCTCGATTGTCGCGATGTAATTGCCGGCCTCGAGTAGGCTCGTCTGGGTGCCGGTATCTAGCCAGGCCATCCCGCGGCCGAGGGGCCGGACGTGGAGTGCGTTCTTGCGCAGGTAAACAAGATTGAGATCGGTAATTTCCAGCTCACCGCGGCCCGAAGGCCGGAGGGTCTTGCAGTATTCAACGACTCGATTGTCGTAAACATAAAGGCCGGGCACGGCGTAGTGGCTTTTTGGCTTCTGCGGTTTTTCTTCGAGGCTGACCGCGCGACCGTCAGGCCCGAATTCGACCACCCCATAGCGTTCCGGGTCGCGTACCTGATAGCCAAAAATGCAGGCGCCTTGTTCGATCGACAGCGCGTCGCGAAAAAAGTCCAGGTTGCCGTAGAAAATGTTGTCGCCAAGAATGAGAGCCGCGCCGTCATTGCCGATAAATTTTTCGCCGATGAGAAAAGCCTGGGCGATTCCCTTGGGCTCCGGCTGCTGCGCGTATTCCAGGCGGATGCCGAGGTCGGAGCCGTCGCCGAGAAAATCGCGCAGCATGGGCAAGTCCTTTGGCGTGGAGATGATGAGAACCTCGCGCAAACCGCCGAGCATGAGCGTGGCCAGCGGATAGCAAATCATCGGCTTATCGTAAACCGGCAGGAGCTGCTTGCAGACGATGCGGGTGAGCGGATCGAGCCGGGTGCCAGCGCCGCCGGCCAGGACGATGGCTTTCTTTTTCACGCCCGCGTCCAGCCGACCAGTTGCTCCGACCATTCGCGCCAAAAGGCGCGCCCGCCGGCCCACTTGATGCGTGCCTTGCGCGTCAGCCATGGGCCAATGTCGTTGACCGAGGGCCGGTCCAGCGTCTGATCGAAGAGAAATCCGCGGCCGCGGCGGGCGAGCAGTTCGCGGTTGTTACTTCGCCCGCCGATACAATGGTCGAGGGCGTTGCGAATGAGCGCTTCGGCCAGGACAGGCTGGGGTTCGATTGCGACGCTCACAGTGATATCGAGGAGACGCCTCAGGTAAAGTGCCGCCAGGAGCGTACGGGAATTGGTCGCATGCACGTGGCCGATGTTGTGCGCGCGAAACAGTCTGCGCAAGATCATGGCCGCCCGCGCCTGTTCGAGGAAAAGCCTCGAGGAAGGGCGCGGAGTCTGATTCGCCCAGATCGCTTCCAACTCACGCACCAGGGGCAGATTCGCTTCCCATTCCGCTTCGATCACCATTGCGTCGGGCAAAAAATTGAAGCTGGTCGCCAGATCTTCCTTCTTTTCGGCAAAGCCCGACTCGGTCGGCGGATGAAGGACAAAGACCGCGTGCGGCACCTTGTTGCGCTGAAGGGCCCGCAGTTCCATCTCGAGAAACGGGAGCGACTGGTCAGGCCAGCGGTCGATCAGGTAAGCGGTCTGTTTTTCTTCGCAAGGAGCGACCGGGGCGCGCCCTTTGGCTGGCGCGGCAGAGATTCGGTCGGCCAGGAGTTGGTGTAACGGCTCGACCGTACGGGTGATGTTGAAATCGGTCTCCATACGATGACGCCCGGCGTCGCCCATGCGTTTACGCAACCCCGGATCGCGAACAAGTTTGTCCAGGGCCAGCGCCAACTCCTCCCAATCGCCGGGGGGCACGAGCCAACCGGTCAAGCCATCGATCACCAGCTCGGGTATGCCGGCGAGCTGAGTCGAGACCACCGGCTTGGCGCAGGCCATCGCTTCCATGATGACAGTGGGAAAAACGTCGCTCGCCCCCTGGGCGTCAACGATGCTGGCGAGTGCAAAGATGTCGCAGTCGTGGAGTTTCGAATAAATCTCCGCCTGCGAAAGCGAGCCGCAAAGTTCGACCCGTTGCCGCAATCTCAGCTCGTTGATTGTCTCTTCGAGTTTCTCGCGGAGCGGTCCGTCGCCCGCGATCTGGCAGCGAAAATCAAAATTCCTGCGCTCCAATTCCGCGCAGGCCTCGAGCAAGACCTCGAAACCTTTGAAAGGAACAAGCCGCCCAACACTCAGGATGGTGACCGGCACCGGCCGGCGTTCGCCGCCTAGCCTCACGGGAAGGTTGGCAAGATCGATCCCGTTATAAACTCGATGAATCTTTTCGGCCGCTTCCGGGCACCTCCGCCGGAGCAGGTCGCGGCTATAGTCGGTCTCGACTGCGACAAACTCCGCCGTCATGCAGATCTCGCGCAGCAATTCATCCTGCCCCAGATCCGACATAAAATCCTGCCCATGCGCAGTGATGCTGAAGGGTATGCCCGACAGTTCTTTGACGAAGATCGCGGTGTGCGCCGCGCGATTGGCGAAATGAACGTGGAAATGGGTAATCGCCTGCCGGCTGAAAAGATCCGCGAAGTAAGTTGCGTTCCGGGCCCGGAGCGAGGCTTTGAACTCGGGACCGTAACGGCGATCGTGCCGTTCGATTACCCCCTCGGGCCACCGGCCGGCATCACGCATTTTCTTTTCCCATAAGCGCAAAATCGACGCGGGTGGCGCATAGAAGATAGGAGAGCGAAAGCGGGCAAAATGTTCGTGCCGCAGACTGGTGAGCGGGGCGTGGACCGATCCGATCAGGAGATCATAACCGCGCCGCTCCAGCTCAAGCATTTCCATGTCGCAGAAGGTCTGAGAAACGACGGGGTAGCGGGAATAAAGATAAGCGAGTTGCATGTCCAAAGAGCGAAGGGCCGCGGAAAAGAAAAGAGCAGGAAAAAGGCCCGCTCTGGCTCGAGGTCGGCGTCTAAGACCGCGGCCTTTGGATCATCGGCGTTCCTCCGATTTTCGCCCTCACGAGATTTCCCGGCCCGGGTCCATCTCGTAATCGAGGGTGAGGCACTCCGAGGTCTTCGGCTTGATCACTTCCTCGACGAACTTGATGTAGATCGGGTCCTCGCGAAAGATCGCCTGCTTGTCCATCGATTCAAAATCGATCGCGATGAAAAATGGCCAGGTCAGTTTCGGATCGACTCGTCGACCGCATTTTATGCTGAGCACTTCATCGATTTTCAGAAGCTGCATCCGCGCCTTCATCATCATCTCCTCCGTTTCTTCCAGCGTGATGCCCGGTTTCAGCTTGTAGAGTCGAATGTGATGAACCATGAGCGGATTTAGCTATTAGGCGTGAGCCGCAGGTGGCGCAAGCACGATTCGTCAACCCTGATTCGAGACGCGGGACGCGCGATTCGTGATGCGCGATCAACCGCTGGAACGAAGGGACGCGAGCCGGTGGCCCTACCTTTTCCACTCGAGCGCGCCTTTTTTGAGAGCATAGACATAGCCGACCATAAGAATAGAGACAAAGCTGAGCATGCTCCAAAAAATCACCGCGCCATGCTGGATCGCCTCTCGGTAGACAACCGCCCACGGATACATGAAGACGATCTCCAGATCGAACAGGATGAATAACATCGCCACGAGATAGAATTTCACGCTGAAGCGCGGCTGCGCTTCCCCCTGCGGCACCATCCCGCATTCGTAAGCCGAATCCTTCGTCCGAGTGCGAAGACCCGATTTGCCCAGGAGCACGCTCAGGAGCAAAGCGCCGACCGCAAAACCGACTGCGATCACAGCCTGGAGCAGGATCGGAATGTATTCGCGAATCATGCCGTTCGCCCTCGGCGGAAACGGCGTGCCCTTTAGCGGGAGCCGGCCGGGGTCGCCAGGTGGCCGTTCGGCGGAATCAGCGCCTTGGCCAGGGCCGAAGGTAGGCCACGATACTTTTTGCCGTTCTTCTTCACCATCCCACGCGCGACCAAATTTTGCAGTTTCTCATAGGCGCGCAGGCGCAGCATTTCCTCGCCACCGCTGGCGGCATTTCGAGCTCGCAGGTTTTCGTGCAGGATCTCGAAGAGTTGCTTGAACTCGAAGGAAGTGCGGCGAGAAAGGACCGCAACCAGCTCTTCAGTCACAAGATCGGGCACGCGGCGTGAGAAGGCGTTCTTTTTTAGGATGGCCATAAGTCGCAAAGGATAACACAAAATCCGAGAATCGCAGCAGCTTTTCTCCTTGAGCAAGATACCAGCCTCCGGCCAGCCCTTCGCCCAAAGAGTGTGCCAGTGTCAGTCGGTCCCTACGGCGGGCTCGGTCCGGGAGTCGGACTCGGAGTAACTACAGGCGTAGCAGTTGGTCTGGCAGGGGCGGCCGAAATGGCCTGCGGTGGATGCCAGTCTTGCAGTTGTTTCACCCCGTCGCGCAGGTAAATGAATGATGCCGCAACCGTGATCCCCAAGCCAATCGTTGCCTGCCGAAGCGTTACCGGCCCGACCGATTCGCTTAGGTACCCGTCGCCCACATAGCGCTGCGACATCGCAATCGGCGAAAGATGTCTCGCGATGGCGTCCTTTGACGGGAGCTTCGTTAAATCGAGTGTCCGTCCGAGATCGGGATAGATCGTGCCGGCCATCGCGAGGGCAGGGCGGACGGCTGCGTCCGCACGCAAGAAAAGCAACCGGCTATTAAGGTAGCTGAAGCCGGTGTCCGCCGAAGGCAACTTCGCCGCTATCTCGCGAAATGGCTCGCTCTTTTCCAATCCGCCAGCACCGCGTCCCGCTTTCGCCATTGCGCTCTCCACCGCTCTCAAATCGCTCCCCGCCAGCAGCATCTTGTCCGAGACCGCCACCGTCAGGAACAGCGGGAGAAATCCGCCAAAGGGCTGGGCGGAAAAGAAGATCGCGCCCTCTTTTTCCGTTCGGGTCCAGGAGATGCCGCTCATCTCCTGGGACGTCACCGCCTCGACGATCTTGCGCGCCCGCGGTCCGTCCACGACCGGCAGAGTTGCGACGCAAGTTGGCCAATTCGCTCCCGCAGGCCATTGGGCCATCATTTCCAGCTCCTCTCCAAATGCCGCCCGCAGATCCGCCAGCCTCACCCCGTGGCCCGTCAGCGTCGCGCTCAATTGCCGGAACATTTCATCCAAGTCGGCATTGCCCGTTTTCGGCGGCGAGAACAACTGGTCGGGCCACTGCATTTGCGACACCGAATAATAGATCGTCTCGGTGCTAGCCGCGGAAAAGAGCGGGCGGGCTAGCCTTTTCTCAGAGCCGGCGCGGGGCATCGCGATGAAATCCGTCTCGCGCATGCTTGCGCCGTCAAACCCAAGCGCCGTGGCAACACTGCGGACCGATTTCAGCCGTCGCAACTGCCCAACCGGCAGCGACTGCCCGGTCAGGGTGACCAGCGGGAGAAGTTTTTCCAGGAACGGCTGGGGGTCCAGAAATAAGAGCAGCGCGTAATCGTTAGGCAAATGCTTCAGCGCCGAGCTGAACGTTTCGTTCTCCTTCAGCGCGGCGGTCGCCAGATCAGCGCGCCGGTCAGCTCGGTCGAGCAGGGCCTCGAGTGTCGGCACATCATTCGCAGCAAAAAACCAGTGGCCGGCGTACACCCTCGCATATTGCAGCCGCGCGACCTCCAGCTTCTCGATCCGGTGTTGTCCATGCAGAATCATTTCGCGCCGCGCTTCGACCGACCTGGGCCACCAGCTCCGTTCCCGGGCCTGAACGAATTGCTCCGCTTTTTGGGGATCGATTTCGAAATGAAAACCGCCGACCAGTTTCGGTTCGTTGTTCTCTATCGAAGTCAGGGCGAGGAAGGTGCGGGTCGGTCCCAGCGCGAGAAATTCTTCCAGGGTTTTTCCGCCCGGCGCGCCCGACGGCCATCGGCCAAGCCGCCCCTTTACCCAGGCCTGCACGGAGGGCTCCTGCCAGATCTGGTAAAGCGCGCTTTCGTGCCACCGATCGCGGCTCCGCTTCAGGTCCGGCGCGTGCAGGAGAAGCAAGGTCTCCCTCGGCAGCAACTCCTCGACACTCGCCACCCGGCGTGACAACTCGATCCGCACCACGAGCCAGACCGCCGCCGCCACCAAAAGAGCGATCGCGATCAGGGCGAGAAATTTCTTCACCGGGCCAGTGTCGCATTAAATCGCCGCCTCGCGAGCAGCCGCCTCCGCGCTCGACATTTCAACCTGCTTCGACGATCTCCTTCCATGGACGCATGCGCAGGGTCCCGCCTCGTCCTGGGCGGATTTGAGGAAAACAAAGTCGCGGCCGCCGCCGAGGAAGCGCTCGCCGAATGCGGCGGCCAACCGAGCTGCGGTTTTCTTTTTCTTTCTCCAGGCTGGCTCCCGCAAATCCAGGAAGTGCTCGATGTCGTCAGGCTCCATGGCCGCGCCCCGCTTCTTCTCGGTTCGGTCGGCGCCGGCCTGATCGGCGCCGGCCGGGAAGTGGAGAGCGGCGCCGGGATGTCCTTGCTTCTCGTTAGGCTGGCGGAAACGAACCTCTCCGCCATCCGGATTTCCGCCGAGCAAATCGAGGAATCGACCGGCCCGGCCTATTGGCAAATGGAAACCGGCCTTGGCCCGGAGGAGGTTGATTCCTGGATCGTGCTTGCGAATCCGTTCGCGCCGGGGCTCGAAAATTGGCTTGCCGAATGGAACGTCGCCTTTCCCTCGGCGCCCTGCATCGGCGGGCTCTCCAGCGGGATCAGCGGAAGCGGCGAGAACGCGCTCCTCCTCGACGGCGAGCTGATCGACGCCGCTGTGCTCGCGCTTGCGATCAAGGGCAAACGGATTCGCACGATCGTGAGCCAAGGTTGCAAACCGGTGGGCGAACCTTTCACCATCACTCAGGCGGAAGAAAATCTGGTTTACGCGCTTGGCTCTCGACCCGCCTACCAGGTCCTGAGCGAAACCTTTAACGGCCTCTCGGACGATGAAAAGGAACGCGCCCGCGGCAACCTCTTCGCCGGCCTCGCAGCC
>Ga0081539_10000972_pt1 | contig 53605 bp, 57 predicted proteins | sample TabmetS4T2R2_FD_71023 | JGI IMG/M metagenome (GOLD analysis project Ga0081539, IMG submission 71023) | Tabebuia heterophylla rhizosphere microbial communities from the University of Puerto Rico - S4T2R2 | ecosystem: Host-associated > Plants > Roots > Rhizosphere ...
CGCTGCTATTCGGCCTCCCTGCGTCCTTGCCCCGCTTGGTCCGGCGCTCACCGGATCGCAGACGCGGGTTTCGCCAATCCCTCCTAGCCCTCTTCACCCGCGGGCTCGAAGCTCGCGAGGACGGTCCCCTTCGCGGTCAGCAGCATCAGGCTGCCGTTTTCGATCCGGAACTCGGCCGCGCGCGGCAGCGCTTCCAGGTAGGCCGCTTCCTGCTCCATTACGCCTGCCGGGGATTCACATGCCATCTCGGTCGCGCCCAGCAGCTCGATCGTGATCGAGCTGCCTTTCGCCCGGTAGCCGGCGTCGTACTCGTTGCATCCCCCCGAGCCCGAGACGCCGGTCTCGCCGAAGTTCGCGGTGATTTCCGATCCCGCGAGCAGGGTCTTGACGGCGTTGTCCTGGAGGACGGAGGTCGCGCGCCAGGATCCCTCCGGGGAGGCGGCGCGGAAGCGCAGCTCGTCCTCGCCGCCGGAGAGGACCAGCTCGCGATCCTCGATTTGCCACTCCGACGCGTCTTCGAGGCTCGCCATGAACTCCTCCTCTACTCCGCCCGCGGGTGGGGGGCAACCGATCAAGGTCGAGAATATCTCGCTGACGCTCAAGTCCGAGCCGTTCACCTCATATTTCCCGCCGTAGGTGTTGCACCCGCTCGAGCCGCTGAGCTGACCGCGTTCGAAGCGGACCGTTGGCGCTGCCTGCTCCCAGCCCGCGACTTCGATCCCGTCGCTGAGAACCCAGGCGGAGGATTCCAACGCCGCCGGGTTCGTCCCCTCCGCACTGCCGCTATCACCTCCGCAGCTCGCGAGGGCGAGGGCGAGGAGGAAAGCCGCGAGGGCAGTGGTCGCGAGCTTCACATAGTGGAGCCTACGGTCGGGGCAGGCCGATGAGCGGCGCCGGGCCCGCGATCGGCGCTGTTCGCCGCACCGTGGCCGAAGCGAATCTCGGGGAGGATCCGGTCAAGCCAGCCGGGCAGGTACCAGGCGGCCCGCCCGGCGAGCCGCAGGGCGACCGGCAGCAGGAGCAGTCGCACGACGAAGGTGTCGAGCAGGACGGAGACGCCGAGGATCACCCCCATTTCCTTTGGGGGCAGCGGCCCCGAGAGGGCGAAGGTGAAGAAGACCGCGACCATCACCGCGCCGGCGGCGAGAATCACCCGCCCGGAGTGGGCGAGGCCGCCGATCATCGCGGCGCGCGGGTCACCGGACTCTTCCCAGTGCTCGCGCGTCGAGGAGAGCAGGAAGACCGTGTAGTCCATCGCGATCGCGAAGATCATCGCGAAGAAGAAGATCGGCCCCCAGGCGTTGAGGAAGCCTTGCGATTCGAGACCGAGCAGCCCACTGAGGTGCCCGTCCTGGAAGATCAGTTTGGCGATCCCGAAGGCCGCCGCGATCGCCAGCAGGTTGGCGAGCACCCCGATCGCCGCCACCAGCGGCGCCTGGAAGGCGACCAGCAGGAGGACGAAGCCGAGGGCGAGGACGACGCCGATCGCCAGCGGGGTTTTCGCCGCCAGCGCCGCCTCCAGGTCGTGGTTCTCGGCCGCGGCGCCCCCGACCAGCGCCTGCGGCGGCAGCTCCGCTCGCAGCCGGTTGATCAGCGCCCCAACCTCCGGGGTAGAGGGGCCCGCGGTGGGGACCGCCTGGATCAGGACGAGACCGGCTGCCCCGGAGACCGCGGGCCTGACTGCGGCGATTTCCGGGTCGGCCGCGAGCAACGCCGCGGTGCGCGCTGCCTCCGCGCGCGGAGCCGTCACCTGCAGGGTTGCCGGCGCGCCGGGGCCGAAGGAGGCGCTGACCTCTTCGTAGGCGACCCGCGAGGAGTCTCCCTGCGGCACGACCGTGATCGAGGGCATGCCGGTCCGCAGACCGAGGATCGGCAGGGCCGCGATCAGCAGGACCGCCAGCCCGAGGCCGCCGAAGAGCAGCGGGCGGCGCCAGAGGCGCTCGCCCCAGGCGACCAGGCGGGGCGAGCGGTGCTCGCCGGGGTGGACCCAGGGCAGGGCGAGCTTGTCGACCCGCGGACCGAGCTTGGCGAGGATCGCCGGCAGCAGGGTCAGGCTTGCCAACAGCACGAAGAGGACCGAGACCATGATCCCGAGCGAGACCGAGCGGAAGGCAGGGCTCGGGACCAGCATCACCGCCGAGAGCGAGACAAGCACGGTCAGCCCGGAGAACAGAACCGCCTTGCCGGCCGTGTCCATCGTCTCGGCGACCGCGGCGACGGGATCCTGGCGCTGCCCGAAGAGGGCGGCGCGGAAGCGGTAGACAACGAACAGCGCGTAGTCGATGCCGAGCGCCAGGGCGAACATCAGCGCGAAGTTCATCGCCCAGATCGAGATCGGCGCGAGCAGGGTGCCGAGGTAGAGGACGCCGGCCGAGGCGAGGAGCCCGAGGATCGTCAGCATCAGCGGCAGCCCGGCGGCGACCAGGGAGCCGAAGGCGAGGACGAGGATCGTCAGGGTCACCGGCCAGGAGATCAGCTCCGACTTCAGCATCGCCTCGCGGTTGGCGTCGTTGAAGTCCGACCAGATGCCGGCCGAGCCGCCGAGGCTTGCTTCAACCCCGGCGCGGGCCAGTGCCCCGATCTCTGCCTTGAGGTCGGTTGCCGCGGCGACCATCTCGTTGGCGTCCGCCCCGGCGGTGCCAAGGACGAGCGCGGTGTGGCCGTCGGCGGAGATCGAGCTGCCGAGTGCCGGGGCCACGACCGAGTCCACCGCGGGGTCGGCGGCGAGGGCTTGCTCCACCGCGGCGACGGTGCGCCGGAAGCCGGCGTCGCCGGCGGTCAGGGCCTCGGAGTGGACGACGAGCTGAAGCGCGTAGGCCCCGGCGCCGCCGAAGCCGGCGTCGAGCTGGTCGCGCACCTTCACCGACTCCGACCCGTTCGCCCCCCAGCCAGCGCCGGAAAGTGCGTGCTCGACCCGGGGGGCGAGGAAGCCGAGCCCGAGGGCGATCGCCACCCAGCCGAGGATCAATGCCCGCGGGTTGGTGGCGGCGGCGCGGCCGAGCCGCCCGATCGGTCCAAGTGTCGTCTTTTCAGCCATTCACAAGTCCACAAGTTAACAACTAGACAGTTGTAAAGGTACAATAGCACGATGAAGCCAATCGACCTGAGTCCCGAGGCGGCCGAGCTGATCGCCCGCCGCTTCCGCGCCCTCGCCGACCCGACCCGGCTGCGCATCGTCAACCTGCTGCGCAACCAGGAGGAGGCCTCGGTCGGGGAGATCGCCGAGAAACTCGGCGGCTCCCAGCAGAACATCTCCAAGCACCTCGCCGCCCTGCACGTCGAGGGCTTCGTCGCCCGTCGCAAGCAGGGGACGAGCTCGCTCTACCGGATCGCCGATCCAGGGGTGCACCAGATCTGCGACGGCGTCACCACCGGGCTCGAGGCGCAGCTGGCCGAGCTCGAGGCGGCGCTTTCGGGCTAAGCCCCGGCGCGCTGCCTGTAGGGCGCTGGCTGGCTAGGGCGCCGATTCCGGCGTTGGCGGCTCGCCGCCGCCTTCGCGCCGCGCCAAGCGCCGTTTGAACCCTTCGCCCGGGCGCCAGAGGCTGACCAGGCCGGCGACCAGGGTGACGAGGAAGATCTCGCCGAGCATCATCTCCAGGCCGGCGATCATCTCTCCCGGCTGCCCGTCCGGGACGAGGTTGCCGTAGCCGGTCGTGGTCAGGGTCGTGTAGCTGAAGAAGATGAAGTCGCTGCCGGCCGGGTCGGGGTGGCCTTCGAAGAACGGCGTGCTCTGAAGCCGGTCGATCGTCCCGTAGAGGTAGGTGAAGATCAGCCCCAGCACCGCGTAGACGCTGAGCGCGCCGAGGATCGTGCGCGAGCCGACCTCCGCCGTCGTGATCACCCGCCGCAGGACCGCCGCCATCGCCACGCAGAGCAGGAGGATCTGGATCCCGGCGGCGATGTTGAGCCAGAGGTGGGCGCCGCTGAGCGCCTCGATCACCACGCAGACGGTGGTCACCACCGAGATCGCGATCGCCGTCCGCACGGCTCGCGGCTTGGAGTGCGAGCTGACTAGCGCGACGATCGAGGTGGCGCTGCCCGAGAGGCTGATCACCACGGCGGTCCAGCCGTCGTTCTCCAGCAGCGAGCTCAGCACGTAGGTGAGCAGCACCAGCGCCAGGACCAGCCCGAAGGCGTCCCGCGCCCGTTCTGCCCGCAGCCGCCAGCGCTCCTCGCGGCGGTGGCGGCTCGCCGCTCTGTCCATGCCTGCACGTTCGGCTCTGGCGCGGCGTTTCCTGCCCTTCAGGGCCTGCGGAAGCGGAGGGGGTGGGATTCGAACCCACGAGCGCCTTGCGGCGCCACCGGTTTTCAAGACCGGCGCATTCAACCGCTCTGCCACCCCTCCTGGGAGGCGGGGGCGAATGCTAAAGGGCTTAAGGCTTGCTCAGTGGGCCTCTACTGATTGGATTTAGGAATGCGCCGGTTGTTGATCCTCGCCTCGACGATGATCTTTCTCGACGTCGTCTTCTTCTCGGCGATCGCTCCGCTGTTGCCCGAATATGCCGACGATCTCGGTCTCAGCGACGCCCAAGCGGGGATCCTCTCGGCCTCCTACGCGGCCGGCACGCTGCTTGCCTCGTTGCCCGCGGGCTACGTTGCCAGCCAGCTCGGTCCGCGCAAGACGGTGATCGCCGGTCTCACCCTGCTCGGCGCGGCCAGTCTCGTCTTCGGTCTCGCCCACCAGATCGTCCTGCTCGACATCGCCCGGTTCTGCCAGGGCGCCGCCGGGGCCCTGGTCTGGTCGGGGGCACTGACCTGGCTGATCACCACCTCCCCCGAGGAGAACCGCGGCTCGGTGATCGGGACCGCGCTCGGGACCGCGGTCGCGGGGGCGCTGCTGGGGCCGGCGCTCGGCGCCCTCGCCGGTTCGGTCGGCACCGAGCCGGTCTTCAGCTCGGTCCTGCTGATCTCCTTCGTGCTCGCCTTTCTCGCCTGGCGGATGCCCGAGTCGGGGACGCCGGAGCGCCAGAGCCTGCGCGAAGTCGGCCAGGCGATGCTGCGCCGCTCGGTGGTCGTCGCCTTCATCTTCGTCGCTGTGCCCTCGATGATGTTCGGCGCGATCGAGGTGCTGGTCCCGTTGCGGATCGACGAGCTCGGCGGCAGCCACGGGGTGATCGCCGCCGGGTTCATCGTCGGCGCCGCGCTGGAGGCGGTGCTGGCGCCGATCGCCGGCCGCATCTCCGACCGCAGCGGCCGCCGCGGGCCCTACGTGGTCGGGCTCTCGATCTGCGCCTGCGCGATGGTCGCGATCGCCGCCGCGCAGGTGCTCGGCGCGGTGCTGGCGGCGCTGATCGTCACCTCGCTCGGGGCCGGGCTCTGCTTCGCGCCGGCCCTGACCCTGATCTCCGACGCGGCCGAGTCCAGCGACCTGCACCAGGGCTTCGCCGCCGGCCTCTCGAACATGGCCTGGGCCTCGGGCCAGGTGGTCGGCGGGATCGGCGGCGGCGGCGTCGCCTCGCTGACCGGCGACGCGGTGCCGAGCATCGCGATCGCGCTCATCCTGATGCTGACCGTGGCCTACGCTTTCCGCACACTCTCCCCGACACCGTTGGCGCCGGCGAAGGGTTAGGGAGGCGAGATTGGCGGGGAAGGGGGAGCGGTGAGCGGGCAGTGGGTCAACTGGGCGGGCGATCAGTCCTGCCGGCCGCAGGTCGATCTGCGTCCGGCCGGCCGCGAAAAGCTGGCCGAGGCGATCGTCGCCGCGGCGGCGGCGGGCCGCCGGGTCAGCGTCGCCGGCTCCGGCCACTCCTTCACCGAGGCGGCGATGACCGCCGGGACGATGCTCCATGTCGAGGCGCTGTCCGGCGTGCTCGACGCCGATCCCGGCTCGGGCCTGGTCCGGGTCGGCGGCGGCACCGTGCTCGCCGACCTGAACGAGGAGCTGGCGCGGCTCGGCTTGGCGATGGAGAACCTCGGCGACATCGACAGCCAGACGATCGCCGGGGCGATCTCGACCGGAACCCATGGGACCGGGGCCGGCCTGCGCAACCTCTCGGCCCAGGTCGAAGGCATCGAGCTGGTGCTCGCCGACGGCAGCACACGCAACCTCAGCGCCGCGACGCATCCCGAGCTGCTGCGCGCGGCCCGGGTCGGGATCGGGGCGCTCGGCGCGATCAGCGCCGTGACCCTGCGCTGCGTCCCCGCCTTCACCCTGCGCCGGGTCGACCGGCCGGAGCCGCGCGAGGCCGTGCTCGACTCCTTCCAGGAGCGCGCCGACGCGCACGACCACTTCGAGCTCTTCACCTTCCCCTACGGGGAGAACGCGCTGGTCCTCGAGCGCAACCGGGTCGAGGAGCCGCCGGCGCCGCGCGGGCGCGCCGCCAGCTTCCTCAACGACGTCGTGGTCGAGAACTGGGCGCTGGGGGCGCTCTCGGCGACCGGCCGCGCCTTCCCGCGCTGGATCCCGGGGCTGGCGCGGCTCGCCGACCGCCTCGCCTCGGGCAGCGCCACGACCGACCGCAGCTACCGGGTGTTCGCCAACGAGCGCCGGGTCCGCTTCACCGAGATGGAGTACGGGGTCCCGCGCGAGCACGGGCCGGAGGCGGCGCGGCGGGTGATCGAGTGGGTGCGCTCGAGCCGCTACCCGGTCTTCTTCCCGATCGAGATGCGGGTCGCCGCCGGCGATGACGCCTCGCTCAGCCCCTCGCACGAACGCGACACCGCCTACATCGCCGTTCACCAGTACAAGGGGATGGAGTGGCGACCCTACTTCGAGGCGGTCGAGGCGATCATGAACGAGTACGAGGGCCGCCCCCACTGGGGCAAGCGCCACTTCCAGACCGCCGCCACCCTGGCGCCCCGCTACCCGGCTTGGGCCGAGTTCCAGGCCGCCCGCGACGAGCTCGACCCCCAGCGCGTGTTCACCAACGAGTATGCCGAGCGGGTGCTCGGCCCCTGACCGTTTGCCTTTACTCGCCCTCTGGGCGAAAAAGGACAAAAGGTGGCTACAGGAAGGACTTGCCGTCGCCGCGGTAGGTCGGGACGACGTCGACGATCTGATCGCCCTCGACCAGGTGGAGGGCGTCGAAGCGCTCGCAGAGCTCGCCGGCCTTGGCGTGGCGCAGGTATGCGCGGTCGCCGACCTGGAGGGTCGCGGCGGGCTCGCCGAGCAGCGGCGTCTGCACCTCGCCGGCGCCCTCCTCGGGATCGAGCTCGAGGCCGGGGGGCAGCCACGGTGCCGGTAGGCGCGCTTGGTCGCCGCTGCCGGAGGCGAGGTAGCCGCCGCCGAGCGCCGTCGCCACCTTTGGGCTCGGCTTGCGGGTGATCGGCAGCGCGAAGCCGGCGGCCGGGGTGAGGCTGAAGCGGGAGTAGTGGTCGAAGAGGGCGGGGGCGTAGAAGCCGGAGCCGGCGGTCAGCTCGGTCACCGCCGCCTCGGCCGCGGTCAGCTCCAGGGAGCCGGTGCCGCCGCCGTTGACGATCTCCAGCTCGACGAACTCGCTCAGCGCAGCGACGATCGCGCCGCGCCGGGCCGCCAGCTCCTTGGCCGAGCGGCGCTGCATGAACCGGATCATCGCCCCGCGCAGGCGTCGGCCCGGCGGCTCGTCGCCGACCCCGGCGATCTGGCCCTCGTAGGCCATCAGCGCGTCGAGTTCGATCTTCGGGCGTTTCTCGATCTCCCGCGCCAGCGCGACCGCGTCCTCGACCGTGTGCACCGGCGAGCGCTTCGGCCCGACCTTGATCCGGCCGCCCAGGGCCCACCAGCTGGCGTCGACGTCGATGCAGACCCGGACCGGCGCGGCGCCGCCGCCCAGCACCGACTCGATCGCGTCGAGGTGGGCGGCGCAGTCGACCATCACGATCGGCGCCCCCTCGGGGTGGGCGACCGAGCGCAGCGCCAGCTCGCTGAGCGACTCGGTGTCGGTGGTCGGGTAGGCGAGCAACAGGTCGTCGAACCCCTGCTCGCCGAGCCACAGGGTCTCGGCCAGGGTGAAGGTCATCAGCCCGGCAAAGCCCTGGTCGCGGCGCAGGATCTCCCCGAGCAGCGACCGGCAGCGGACCGACTTGCTCGCCACCCGGATCGGCTTGCCGCCGGCCCGTTCCAGCATCGCGTCCGCGTTCGCCCACATCGCGTCGAGGTCGACGAAGGCGAACGGCGCCTCGACCTCGGCGAAGATCCGCTCGTAGCGGTCGTAGGACTGGGTGGGCGGGACGGACACCCACGTCAGCCTAACCCCGCCGTACCCGAAAAACGGAGAGGGAGGGATTCGAACCCTCGAGAGAGCTTGCGCCCCCTACTCGCTTAGCAGGCGAGTGCCTTCAGCCACTCGGCCACCTCTCCGGGCGAAGGGTCGATTGTAGGTACCGGAACGGGATCGCGCTGCGGCCCCGACGAACCGGGGGTTTTGAGGTCGCACTTACTGCTCGTTTACAGAGCTTTCTTGCCGCGTCCCCTACAGTCAAAAGCGTGAACTCGAACCCGATCGCCAAAGGGCCCGCCCACATGGACCGGCGCACGAAGATCGTCGCCACGGTCGGCCCCGCCAGTTGGGAGGCGGGGGTGCTGGAGCAGATGATCGCCGCGGGGGCCGATGTCTTCCGCCTCAACTTCTCCCACGCCGGTCCCGACAAACAGGCGGAAACGATCGAGACGATCCGGGGCGCGGCGGAGAGGGTGGGTCGGGAGGTGGCGGTGCTCGGCGACCTGCCGGGGCCGAAGCTGCGGATCGGCGAGCTCCGCGACGACTTCGCGGAGCTGGAGACGGGCATGCACGTGACCCTGAAACCGGGCGTCGACGAAGGCGATCGCGAGCAGATCCCGGTGCCCTGGTCCGGCGTGACCGACCTGCGCGAGAACCAGCTCGTCTACCTGGCCGACGGGGCGATCCGGCTGCGGGTGCGCGAGCCTGAGGCCAGCGGCGTCGACTGCGAAGTCGAGGTCGGCGGCACTCTGTCCTCGCACAAGGGCTTGAACATCCCCGACGGCACCGGGCTGCCGGCGGCGACCGACGGCGACCTCGGCTGGGTCGATTTCGCGATCGAGCACGGGGTCGACTTGATCGCCGTCTCCTTCGTCTCCAGCGCCGACGACCTGGTCCCGGTGCACGAGCGGATCGAGGCCCGCGGCGCCGACATCCCGCTGATCGCGAAGATCGAGCGCCCGGCGGCCGCCCACAACGTCGAGGCGATCGTCGACGCGGCGACCAGCGGGATCATGGTCGCCCGCGGCGACCTCGGGATCGAACTTCCGCTGGCCGAGGTGCCGGGCGTGCAGAAGCGGATGATCCGCGCCGCCGGTAAGCGCTCGAAGCCAGCGATAACCGCGACCCAGATGCTGGCCTCGATGGTCACCGCGCGGCGCCCGACCCGGGCCGAGGTGACCGACGTCGCCAACGCGATATACGACGGCACCGACGCGATCATGCTCTCCGAGGAGACCGCGGTCGGCCAGCACCCGGTCGAGGCGGTGCGGGTGATGGACCGGATCGCGCGCGCGACCGAGCCCGACCTCCCTTACGGCGAGTGGCTGTTCAGCCGCACCGACCAGGCGACCCAGGACGTCGCCGACTCGGTCTCCCAGAGCGCCGTCGGCGCCGCCTACCGGCTGGGGCTGAAAGCGCTGGTCGTGCCGACGACGAGCGGGCGCACGGCGCGGCTGATCTCCGCCCACCGCCCCGACGTGCCGGTGCTGGCGATCAGCCCGCGGCCGGAGACGGTGCGGCGGCTGAACCTGCTGTTCGGGGTGACCTGCGTGCTCTACGAGCACTCCGGCGACGTCCGCGACCTGCTCAGCGACTGTGCCCGGCTCGCCTCCCACCACGGGATCGCCGAGTCCGGCGACCTGATCGCGATCGTCGCTGCTTTGCCGGGTCAACAACTCGGCACGAACCTGTTCGAGGTCCATCGCGTCCCTTGAGTTAGATGATCATCTAGCCTCCCCGGCAATGGGTGCGGAGGGACAACCGGTCCGGCTGGAGCGCGAGGCGAGCGGCCTCGCCGTGTTGACCCTGGACAACCCGCCGCTGAACCTCTTCGACCAGGCGATGATCGAGGGGCTGCAGGCGGCGATCGCCGCGGTCTCCGCCGAGCCGCCGCGGGCGCTGCTGATCCGGGCCGAGAACCGCGCCGTCTCCGGCGGCGTCGACGTCAACGTCTTCGACGGGCTGACCCCGGAGACCGGCAGCGCCCTCTGGGTCGAGCTGCTGGAGATGATCGACGCGCTGGAGACGCTGCCGGCGCCGGTCGTCTTCGCCGCCCACGCCCTGACCCTGACCGCGGCGCTGGAGATCGCCCTGGCCTGCGACCTGATCGTCGCCTCGCCGAAGGCGAAGTTCGGCCTGGTCGAGAAAGTGGTCGGGCTGACGCCCTCGATGGGCGGGACGCAGCGGCTGGCCGAGCGGGCCGGATCCGGCCGGGCGCGGCACTTCGTGATGAGCGGCGGCATCTTCGACGCCGAGGAGATGGAGCGCTGGGGCGTGGTCAACTCGATCTATCCCGAGGACGAGTTCGAGGCGCGTTCGCGGGCGCTGGCCGAGGAGCTCGCCGCCGGGCCGACCAAGGCGCACGCGATGACCAAGCACATCCTCCGCCGCTTCCGCGAAGGCGGCCTGCCGGCGGCCGACGAGGCGGTGCGGACCGAAGCCGCCGACCTCTTCGCGACCGAGGACCTGCAGAACGCGGTCAAGACCTTCCTCGACCACGGCGGGCCCGGCCACGCCACCTTCGAGGGTCGCTGAGCGGACTCGCCGGCTCCTCTTCCGCCGGATATCTTTCGGCGATGCCCGAGATGCCCAACGTCGACTTCGACGCGATCGCCAAAGGGATGGCGATGGCGGTGCCCTTCGCCGGCCACCTCAATCTCGAGATCACCGAGGTCGCGGCCGGCGAGGCCCGGGTCCGTCTGCCCCGCCGCCCGGAGCTGACCAACCACGTCGGCAGCCAGCACGCCGGTGCGCTCTTCACCGTCGCCGAGACGGCGTCCGGAGCGGCCTTCGTCGGCGCCTTCGCGGTCCGTATGGGCGAAATAACGCCGCTCGCCCGCCGCGCCGAGATCGAGTACCTGAAGATCGCCAACGGCGTGATCACCGCCGCCGCGGTGCTCGGCATCGAGGCCGCCGACGCCCTCGCCACCCTCGACGCCGAGGGCAAGGTCGAGTTCCCCTGCGACGTCGTCCTCACCGACGAGTCCGGCACCGAGGTCGCGACCGCCACCGTCCACTGGCACGTCCGGCTCAAAGACGGCCCCTGAGCCGCCTCCGAGCGTCCAGACCCCTAGAATCCCGCCTCCCGCGTTTCCGTGTTCCCAATGGGGCGCGCGATTCCGCCGGGCACGCGCCCGTAGCTCAGCCGGATAGAGCGTCGGTCTACGAAACCGAAGGTCACAGGTTCGAATCCTGTCGGGCGCGTTCCGTTCTGTGCCGCCGTGTGCCGCTTTTCGGCGCTGGGCTGCGGATTCTCTGGCGAGGCCGTCGAAGTCGGGTCCGCTGCGTTCCGCCCGGTTCCGGACGCTGCCGGCGGTTCGTCGCTACATCTTCGCTACGTTTTTCGCGCGGGGGGCGCATGCCTGAGCCCGGCCGTGTAAGGGGCATGGAAGCCAGCGCGCCGAGGCCGCCCACGGATGATGATCTCCGGCCCTGGTTCACGCCGGCGACGCTCGCCGCGCACCTGCAGGTCTCCGAGCGCATGACCCGCAAGTGGGTCCAGCAGGGCCGCCTGCGCTCCTACAAGATCGATGGCTGCCGGCGGTTCGACCCAGCCGATGTCGATGAGTTCGTGGCGCAGTTCCGGGACAGCGGGGGCGGATGATGAGCCGCGCCCGCCGCGCGGTCGGCAGGCCGCCACGCCAGAAGCCCTACCCGCGGACCTATCCGAAGGGCCGCCGGGTCTGGGTTGCGCGCTACTACGACCTCGACGGCAAGGCCCAGTACGCGAAGCCGCGCTGGAACGGCGGCAAGTCCTCGTTTGCCCGCGAGGGCGACGCCCAGCGAGCGATCGACGAGGCGCTCGAAGTTCTCCACGGGAGCGCGGAGGCGCCACGAAGGCTCGGCGAGTACAGCGAGTATTGGCTCGAGGAGCACCCGCGCTCGACCCGCACCGACAAGACCAACTCCGACCGGCTCTCCTACATCCTCGACACGATGGTCGAGGGCCGCCCGCTGCGCGAGTGGGAGTTCGACGAGCTGCGCCGCCGTCACGCGCTGAAGCTGGTCGACCACATGTTTCGTGTGGAAGGGAGGGCAGCGAAGGGAGCCCGCGGCCTGCTCAGCGTGCCCTCGGCAATGGCCGAGGACGCGATCGGCGACGACGCCGCGACCGTCAACGCCTTCCTCGGGGTCAAGTTGCGAAGCAACGATCCGCGGATCCAGAAGCCGGCGCGGAAGCCGCGTGTCTGGACCTTCGAGCAGATGCGCCAGTTCGCGGCCGGCGGCCGCCCGGAGGTACGGGCTCGCACCGAACGCTGCGACCGCCGCAACCGCGGTCGCTACAAGGTCAAGCCCTGCTTCTACTCGGCCGTCGACTACGAGGCGATGATCCTCACTCCTGGCTACACGGGCCTCCGACTCGGCGAGGTCTTGGCGCTACTGAACTCGGGTTTCGACGGTATCTCGTTCGAAGTCGGGGCCTCGGGTCACGAAGGCGAGCTGACCGGGTCGAGTGATGAGAAGAACCATGAACGGGTCGTTCCCTCGCCACCAACCCTTTCCGAGCTGATCCTCAGGCGAACGGACTTACCGGAGACCGAATTCCTGTTCCCTTCGCCGGGAGGATTGCTGTTTCGCGAGCGCAACTTCTATCGAGACATCTGGGTGCCCGCCCAGCTGGCGACGGGCATGGACCCTACGCCGCACGAGTTCCGTCATTCCTACGTCTCCAACCTGAGGGCAATGGGCGTCGACGACGCCGATCTCGCGACGGTCGCCGGCCACACCGTCGAGACCATGATCTCGGTCTACACGCATGGCCTAGGTCGGAGTCACGACCGAATCAGGGCGATCATCGGGTGAGCCAGACTCGGACGGAGCGGTCGGAAATTTCTCAGCGGGTGAGGATCGCATCCAGTTTCGTTCCCGGGCTTCGATCTAGCCCCAGTCATGAGGTTCGGCGTTCAGCGCCTTGCGCTCGAACTCCAGGAGGGAAGCCTTCAACTGCTCGCCACCTCGGTACCCACCGAGTTCGCCATCGGACCGGATCACACGATGGCAGGGGATGACGATTGGGAGTGGATTCGTTGCAAGCGCCGTACCTACCGCTCGCACGGCTTTCGGGCTGCAGGTGGCCGCAGCGAGCTCCGCATAAGACACAGTGGTGCCAAAGGGGATTGCGCGGGCGGCGTTAAGGATCTCAGCCTGGAAGGGGCTCTCAAGTCGCCGGTCATACGACAGCTCGATCGCTCTCGACGTGCCCGCAAAGTAGAGATCCAGCGCCCTTCCGGCGCTGCTCAGGTTCGCTTGAGGGGCGAACAGTATTCGGGGAGAGACCCTCGCGGCGAGATTCGTCAGGACCGCGTCCTCCGACTCGCTGGGAAGGCCCACTCTGGTCAAGCCGGTCGACGTTGCGCAGAGCAACAACCTGCCGAATGGAGTCTCGTGGCGCGCGACAGCGATGTCGACCAAGCCTCTGCGAAGCGCCTCGCGACCAAGACGCGCCCTGCGGCGGGCCCAGTCGTCCTGCTGTGCGGCTATCTCCATGCCTCTTCAACGGGTGCCGGCGTCCCGTTGTGAGATGGCGGGTCGGGCCGCTGAGGCTTGGGCTGTTGACGAACGCCTCGTTTCGGCCGAACTCGTCGCGATCGGGGCACGGACAGCTTGTTCCGCAAAGCCTTCACCGGCGCGTCCGTTCGACGATCTCCTCGGCGATTGCCATCGACGAGGTGGCCGCCGGCGACGGTGCGTTGCGGACCCAGGTGATGTTGCCGTCGCCGCCGAGCCTGAAGTCGTCGACGAGCGATCCGTCGCGGTCGATCGCCTGGGCGCGGACGCCCGCCGGAGCGCGGACCGCGTCGGCGGAACGAAGCTCTGGCACGTACCGGCGGGCCTCGTGAATGAAGGCGCGCTTGGATGCCGAGCGGGCGAGCTCGTCCCAGCCGGCCCGCCAGTGACGCCGCATCATCCGCCAGGTGCCGGGCCACGCAAGCGTTTCGGCAAGGTCACGAGCGCGCATGGTGGATCTCCGGTAACCCTCGCGAGCGAACGCGAGCACGGCGTTGGGGCCGATCAGCACCGAGCCGTCGACCTTGCGCGTCAGGTGCACGCCGAGGAAGGGAAGGGTGGGGTCGGGGACGGGGTAGATCAGTCCGCGGACGAGGTCGCGCCGATCCTCGCGCAACTCCCAGTACTCGCCGCGGAAGGGGACGATCCGGGGCTCCGCGGTCTCGCCTGAGGCGTGGGCAAGAACGTCCGCATGCAGGCCGGCGCAGACGACTGCCCGATCGCCGCGCAGTTCGCTTCCATCCTCGAGCGCAATCGCGATCTTGGCCCCCGCCGGCCCCAGCCTCCGCACCGCGGTGCCGAGTCGGATTTCGCCACCTGCATCCCGCAGGTCGGCGGCGAGGGCGTCGGCGACCTTCTGGAAGTCGGTGATCGCGGTCCGCGGCGAGTGCAGGGCGGCGAGGCCGGCCGCGTGTGGCTCGACCTCGCGCAGCGCGGCTGTATCGAGCCTGCGCAGGTCCGGCACCCCGTTTGCCTCGGCACGCTCTTCAAGCGCATCTAGGCGCCCGAGCTCCCGCTCCTCGAGCGCGACCACCACCTTGCCGCACTCTTCGTAGGGCAACCCTCGCTCCGAGCAGAACTCCTTCAAGAGCCCGACGCCGTGCCGGCAGAGTCGCGCCTTGAGCGAGCCCGGCTCGTAGTAGATGCCGGCGTGGACGACGCCCGAGTTGGTCGCGGTCTGATGCAGCCCGAGGGTCGCCTCCTTCTCCAGCACCGTGACCTCGGCACCGTCGCGAGCCAGCAGACGGGCGGTTGCCAGCCCGATGATTCCCCCGCCGACCACGTAGATCCTCATTGCTAGGTCCTCGTCTCCCTCGCTTTGGCTTGCACGTGAGCGCTCCGCCCGACTATAGTGCTTACCGCTAGTTGGAATGCATCTTAGATATTCGCACGACGAAGAGGGATGATGAGAGACACCGCTACGCAGCTTCGACCGTTCGTATCGCCGGCCAGGGTCACCGCCGGGCCCGGTTCGTCGGCCTTCGCGGGCCCGGAGGCGATCGCCTCCGGGATTCGCCCGGCTCATGGTCCTCTGCTCCTCGTCGCCGACGCAGCGGTGCTCTCCCTCGGGCTTGCCGACCCCGCCCTCGAATCTCTGCGCGCGGCTGGTTTCGAGGTCGACGTGCGGCCGGAGGTCGCCGGCGAGCCGACGCCCGATACGGTTCGCGCCCTCCTGCCCGCCGACCGTGACCGGCGGATCGCTGGCGTCGTCGCGATTGGCGGCGGCAGCGCGCTCGACGCGGGCAAGTTGGTAGCCGCGGCGCACGTCAACCCGATCGACCTCACCGCCGGCCTGGCGGCCACCGCCGAGATCGCGCCGCCCCCACCGACCATCGCTGTGCCGACCACGGCGGGTACCGGCGCCGAGGCGACCGCCGTGGCCATGCTCTGGCACGAGGGGGGTAAGCGGATGTTCGTCCATCCCCATCTCGTCCCCCGCGCCGCCCTGCTCGACCCAGAGCTGCTCAGCGGCCTGCCAGCCGCGGTCACCGCGGCTGGGGGGCTCGACGCGATCAGCCACGCGGTCGAGTCGCTGCTCTCCACCTTCGCGACCGCGCTCACCGAAGCTGCCGCGCGGGCGGCGCTGGAGTCCCTTTCCTGGGCGGTGCCCGAGGCCTTCGAGAGCGGCACCCCCGAGGCCAGGGAGGCGACGCTGCTGGGCGCCTTTCAGGCTGGGCTGGCGCTGAACGCCTCGGTCGTCCTCGGCCACTCGCTTGCCTACGTGATCGCCGCTCGCGCCAACCTTCCGCACGGGGTCAGCTGTGCGATGGCCCTGCCCTACTGCCTCGCCCACGCCCGGCCCGCTCGCGAGCGCGAGATCGACGCGATCGCACGCCTGGTCTGCCGCGAGGAAGACGCCGACGGAGGTCGTCTGGTCGCCTGGCTCGCCGAGGCGAACGAGCGCATGGGCATCCCGATGTCACTGAAAGAGGTGGGGATCCCGGCTTCGGACCTTGCGGCGATGGCGATGGAGTGCGTCGAGTCCTACCCCCGGCCGAACCATCCCGCGCCGATCGACGTCCCCGCCTTGGAGACCTTGCTCGGCTACCACTTCGAGGGCGCCCAAACGGACGCCTGGAACGCTTCCCGGAGCCTCGCGTGAGCGCCGCCCGCGGAGAGTTGAGCGCCGAGCGCAGGCTCAACCTGGTTGGTGGCGAGTGGCAGGGGGCAGGCGGGTCGATCGAGATCCGCGATCCCGCTGACGAACGCGTCGTGGTTGCCTCGGTGCCCAGCATGAGCGCGGCCGACGTCGGCAAGGTCTACGCGGCGGCAGCCCATGGCGCCGAGACCTGGCGCCGGACGAGCGCAATCGAACGCGGCCAGATCCTTTCGCGGGCCGCCCTCCTCCTGCGCGAGCGCAGCGAGCAGCTCGCCGAGCTGCTGACCCGGGAGATGGGGAAGCTGCTGGCCGAGGCCAGGGTGGAGGTGGCCAAGAGCGCCGACTTCTTCGAGTACTACGGGGGCCTGGGTCGGGCGCCGCGCGGAGAACTGCTGGCCCACGAACGGTCCGACGTTCACGCATACACCGTCCACGAGCCGCTTGGCGTCGTGCTCGCGATCACCCCCTGGAACGACCCGCTCCTGACCCCCGCTCGAAAGCTGGCGCCAGCCCTGCTCGCTGGCAACTCGGTGGTGCTGAAGCCGGCGTCGAACACGCCGGTGGTGGCTCTCGAACTGGCTCGTTGCCTCGACGACGCCGGCCTGCCCGCGGGCGTTCTGAACACCGTAACCGGATCCGGTGCGGAGATCGGCGCGGCCCTGACCGCGCACCCCGCTCTCCGCGCGGTCAGCTTCACCGGTTCCAACGAGGTCGGCGCCACGCTCGAGCGCGATCTCGCTTTCGCCGACGCCGACGTCCGGTTGCTTGCCGAGCTCGGCGGCAAGAATGCCTCGGTCGTTCTCGCCGACGCCGACCCCGACAAGGCGGCGGCCACGATCGCCGCGGCCGCGTTCGCGCAGGCGGGGCAACGCTGCACCGCGACCAGCCGGCTGATCGCCTCGCGCGCCGTCGCTGCGCCGCTGCTTGACCGGCTGCGCCAGCTTGCCACCGCACACGTGCTCGGCTCGGGCCTCGCCGGGGAGACCACGATGGGACCGCTGGTCTCTCGTTCTCAGCGCGACGACGTACTCGGCTTCGTCGAGCGAGCACTTGCCGATGGCGCCGACCTCCTCAGCGGCGGCTCACCGCCCGATCGCGAGGAGCTACGACACGGCTGCTTCGTCGAGCCGACGATTTTCGCTGGCGTCTCTCCTGCCAGCGAGATCTGGACCGAGGAGGTGTTCGGCCCGGTGCTCGCTGTCGTCGTCGTCGACGACGACAGCGAGGCGCTCGACCTCCTCAACGGCAGCCGCTACGGCCTTGCGGCCAGCGTCTACAGCAACGACGCGGCGGCGATCCAGCGGTTCGTCGACGCGGCCGAGGTCGGCCAGATCGCGGTCAACCTGCCGACCTCCGGCTGGGACGTCCACATGCCGTTCGGCGGCTTCAAGGAGTCCGGATCCGGCCACAAGGAGCAAGGCTTGTCGGGTCTCGACTTCTATCGCCAGACCAAGGTCGTGGCGATCGCGCCATGAGCGTGGGCTTCGACTTCACGCTGGAGATCCCGACTCGCTGGATCGACACGGACGCCTACGGCCATGTCAACAACGCGCAGTACTACTCGTTCTTCGACACGGTCGTCTCGACCTGGCTCGCGCGCGAGGGCGGCTTCGATGCGTACCGCGATTCGGCGATCGGCCTCTGCGTGGAGTCGCACTGCAAGTACTTGGCGGCATTCTCGTTCCCGGAGACGGTGCAGGCGCGTCTGGGGTTCGCCGAAATCGGCCGCTCGAGCGTCCGCTACGAGATCTTGCTCTACGGAGAGAGCCGGGAGGACCCGGCGGCCGAGGGCTACTTCGTCCACGTATTCGTCGACCGCGTCCACCGCAAACCGGTCCCGATCCCGGAACCGCTGCGCGGGCGCATGGAGCACTGGAGAGACAACCAATCGAGCCCGCACATCGCGGCGCCCGTCGAGAAGGGCATGGTGAGCTAGGAGTGAAGATCGGAATCGTCGGAACCGGAAACATGGGCCGCCACCTCGGCCTGCTCTGGGCCGAGCAGGGGCACGAGGTCCTGTTCGGCTCGCGTACGCGCGAGCGCGCGGAGAAAGCGGTAGCGCTGAGCGAGCACGAGGTCCGCGCCGGGACCAACACCGAAGCTGCCGAGTTCGGCGACGTCCTCCTGTACACGGTGCGGGGCATTCACCCCGAGGACGTAGTCGACGATGTCTCTGCCTTCGACGGCAAGGTCGTGATCGACTGCAACAACGGCGACGTGCCCTCCGACTTCGACTACCCGCCGATCACCGAATCGCTGGCCGAACTGCTGCAGGCGCAGCTGCCCGGAGCACGCGTCGTCAAGGCATTCAGCTCGACCCCGAACGAGGTGCTCGAGCTCTGCCCGGACCTGATCGCTCCCTTCGAGGTCTCCGTCTTCATTGCCGGCGATGACGCCGGCGCGCGCGAGACGGTGGGTGGGCTGGTCCGTGACATCGGGCTCGTCCCGGTCGACTGTGGGGCGCTTCACGCATCGCGCCGGATCGAGGCCGCGACCCAGCTGATCATCCAGAAGATCATCGACTCAGGCGAGTTCCTCCTGACCCTTTCGCTGACTGCGTTGCCGGAGCCGGACCGGTCTCCGCGCCTGGGGGGGCGCGAGATGTCCGAGCAGACCCAGGCCGACCTGGCGGCGGGCGCCTGACAGGGCGCCCTCCTCGGCGGCGGCGCTAGATCGTGGTGCCGCCGTCGAGGTGCAGAACCGTGCCGGTCGCCCACTCCGCGTCAGCCAGGAGGTAGAGGATCCCCTGGGCGACCTCGGCGGGCGTTCCGACCCGGCCCAACGGCACCCGGGCGAGCGTGGTCGCATAGGCGCCGGCCGGGTCATCGAAGCTGTCGTGCGCGTTCTCGTACATCGGGGTCTGCACTGGCCCGGGGCAGACGATGTTGACCCGGACCAGGGGAGCCAGCTCCGCGGCCAGGGCCTTGGTCATCCCGATCAGCCCCGCCTTGGTCGCGCAGTAGGCGACGAACATTCCCATCCCGAGCACCGAGAGCTCGGACCCGAGGTTGACGATCGCCCCGCTCCGGCCGCTGCCGGTCATTCGCAGCCCCGCCTCGCGGGCCACGTAAAAGCTGCCCGAAAGGTTGACGTCGAGCGTCTCCTTCCAGGAGCGGTCGTCGAGCTCGGCCAGCGGCGTCGGCCAGGCGATGCCGGCGCTGTTGACCACCGCGTCGATCGCCCCAAGCTCGGCTTCGGCGCGGTCGACGGCCTCCCGCACCGCCTCGGGGTCGGAGACGTCGGTGGGAATAGCAAGGCCGGCGCCGTCGAGCTCTCGCTCGAGGTCTGCCAGTGCGTCCCGATTGCGGGAGAGAAGCGCGACCCGCGCGCCCTCGGCCGCGCAGGCCCGAGCCGTCGCCGCGCCGATTCCGGAAGAGGCGCCGGTGACGACCGCGACGCGCCCGGCGAGGCGCTGCGGGGCCGTCACTGGGGTCACGACCTCTGCTCTTTCTCCGCCAGGACGCGCGGGTGGTCCTCGTAGCCGGCGTCCTCGTAGTTGTCCAGGCCCTCGGTGATTCCGATCACGACGAGCGGCTCGTCGGTCGCGTTGGCCAACCCGTGCCACTCGCCGGCGGGAATGTAGGTGAGGTCCCCCTTGCGTTGGCGCACCGGCTCGGCGTCCTCGCTGAGGTGCCAGCCCTCGCCCTCCAGAACGTAGACCAGCTCGCCCGCGTGGGGGTGGCGGTGCAGGTCGTGGGTGAAGCCCGGAGCCAGCTCGACCACGTGCAGCTCGATCTTCTCGGCGCCGCCGGCCTCACGGTTCAGCATCCACCAGGCTTTGACGCCGGTGATCCCGAGCTTGCGGGGGGTCTCGACGTCGACGGGAGTGTGCTCGGTGTTGGTGATGTAAGGCATCCTTCTCCTCCGTTCAGCGCCCGGGGGCGCGGTGGATTCCCTCCGGCAGCTCGCCGTTCCATCCGGCAGACAGCGGGGCCGAGACGGCGAACGAGAGCACCCGTCGGGAAAAGCGCCACTCGCCGTCATCGCGGGCGAAGCTGTCGTCGTAGCGGCCGATCGCGTTGAAGCTCTCGCCCTCGGCGACGAAGGGCGCGTCGAAGTAGGCGATGCCGGTGGCGGAGTCGTCGTCGATCTCGGTTATCTCGGTGTCGACCGTGTGCCACCAGCTTTCCCACAGCTCGGGCAGGTGACCGACCGCATCGCGAATCGCCTCGCGGCCTTTGACCTCGCCACGGACGTCGAGCACGCCGTCGGCGGTGAACAGGGCGACCAGGTCGTCCCAGCGCTGCTCGTCGGTGTAGACGCAGAAGCGCGCCCGCAGCTCGGAGATCGCCGCGCGATCCTCGAGCCGCGCGATCCGCTGCTCCAGTGACGTTGCCTCGGTGGTGCTCATATCTGTCCTCCTCGGATCGTGGGGTGCCGGCCTCAGCTCACCGGCGGCTGGAAGAGCTCGACGACGATGCCGTCGGGGTCTGCGAAGTAGAACCAGCGATAGCCCGCCAGGGGACCCTCCTCGATCGGCAGCGGCGGGGTGAAGCAGTCGACATCCATTGCCGCCAGGCGCTCTCGGGCGGCGTCTATGTCGTCAACCTCCAAGCAGGGATGGGCGGCACCGACGTCGCAGTTGCGCAGGGAATACGGCCGGGCGTCGGGGGTGCGGTACTGGAGCAGCTCCAACGAAGCGTTGGGCAGCTCGAGCATCGCTCCTCTGCACGGCGCCTGCACCCGGGCGACCCGCTCCGCGAACTCGGCGTCGACTTCGAACTCGTAGGCCGCCTCGATGCCGAATGCCTCCGAGTAGAAGGCGAGGCTGCGGTCGAGATCGGAGACGGTGATCCCCATGTGGTGCAGGCGCTTGGCGCCGGATCCGGAGCCGGGCACCGGCCTAGTCCTCGGAGCTCTTTTTCCAGGCGCCGACGCCTTCGCTGGCCGCGAGCCGCTCCTGGTCGATCCGGATCCCGCCCTCGCGGAAGATGGCGCTGAACTCCTCCATCGGCAGCGGCTCTTTTTCGACTTCCTCGCCCGGCCCGGGGCAGGGAAGCCCGGCCTTGCGAAGGATCGGCTCGAGTCCCACCGGCTGGTTGATCGAGAGCATCTTCGAGAATCCCGAGTTGGCGTTGCGGAACGCGTGCAGGTGTCCCGCCGGCACGTGGACCCAGGCGCCAGGCTTGCCCGCGACGGTCTGCTCCTCGTCGTTCTCGTCGACGTAGCGCAGCTCGTACTCGCCCTCCAGCACGTAGAAGGACTCAGCCCAGGGGTGTTCGTGAAGCGGCACGCCGGAGCCTGCGGCCGAGACGACCTCGTAGAGGGTGTAGCCCCCGTCGGTCTCCTCGCCCGTTGCCTTGTCGGTCAGGTACTCGCCGGGGCCAAGGCGCAGGCAGCTGCCCTCGCCGGGCGCCCGAAAGCTGACGGAACTCGCCATATCTTCTCTCCTCAGTCGGGTTGTCTCCCGAGAAACTGTCCCAGAAGACAGGGTCCATTCCATAATACGATACGCTCGCGAATATGCGAACTGGAATCTCGCTGCAGCCGATCTCGCCGACCGACGACCCCGCCCGGGTACTGCGCGTCGCCCGCGAGGCCGAGCGGCTGGGCTTCGACTCCGTCTACATGTCGGGCCACGTCCTCGAGGACCCGAACGGCACCGTGCTCGACCCGTTGATCACCCTGGCGGCCGTCGCCGGGGCGACCGAGCGCATCCGGCTCGCGACCAGCGTGTTGATCCTTCCCCACTACAACCCGGTCCTGCTCGCCAACGAGGCCGCCAGCCTCGACGTCCTCTCCGCCGGCCGCTTCACGATGGCGGTCGGCGTCGGCTGGAACGAGGAGGAGTTCGCGGCTCTTGGCGTCCCGTTCAAGCAGCGGGGCGCCCGCGCGGACGAGCACCTGGAAGTCCTGCGGGCGCTGTGGAGCGAGCGGCCCACGAACTTCGAGGGGCGGTTCACGACCCTTCGCGAGACGACTCTCGGGATCGAGCCACTGACCCCGGGCGGGCCTCCGATCTGGGTCGGTGGCCACAGCGACGCGGCGCTTCGGCGCGCGCTGCGCTTCGGTGCCGCCTGGCACGGGACCGGCGCCACCCCCGAGGAGGTGCGCGAGATCCGAGCCCGGATCCAGCGGATCGCCGCCGAGGTTGGACGGGATCCCGCCAGCCTCGATCTCAACGGCATCTACTTCGTCGTCCCGCCGGTCGGCGAGCACAACGGCTTCCTGCACGGCCACCTGCTCGGCGGGACCGAGCCCACTGGCGAGAGCGTCGCGGCCGACATCGAGGCCCTCGAAGGGGCGGGGCTGACGGCGTTGAACCTGCTGATCCCGCTGACTTCTGACACCTTCGAGATGGGCCTCGCATGGGTCGCGTCCGAGGTTCTGCCGCGGCTGCGCCAGACGAGCAGCTGACCCTCATGCACGAAACCCGGATCTCCAGCAACGGGATCGAGCTGAACGTCTTGGTCGCCGGCGAGGGACCGGCGGTTGTCCTATGCCACGGCTTTCCGGAGCTCGCAATCTCCTGGCGCCACCAGATCGCCGCCCTGGCGTCGGCCGGGTACCGGGTCTACGCGCCCGACATGCGCGGTTTCGGTCGCAGCTCGCGCCCGGCCGAGACCGACGCCTACGACATCTTCTCCCTGGGCGGCGACATAACCGGCCTGCTGGATGCGGTGGGGGTGGAGACGGCCTTTCTGGTGGGTCACGATTGGGGCGCAACGGTCGCCTGGCACGTCGCCCTTGCCAACCCCGAGAGGGTTCGGGGCGTGGCCGGCCTCAGCGTGCCGGCGGCGCCGCGTCCGCCCGTGCCGCCGATGCAGATCTTCCGCAAGCGCCTCGGCGACGACTTCTACCAACTCTGGTTCCTGCGCCCCGGGCCCGCCGACGATGCGCTTGCCCGCAACGTCAGCCGGGTCGTCACCGCCAGCGAGGACTGGAGCGAGGAGTGGGCGGCTCGGACCGACGATCCAGCCATTCGCCCGCCCTGGCTGGGAGAGCAGGAGCTCGAGCGGTGGGTCTCCGAACTCACTCGGACCGGGTTCACCGGGGGCCTCAACTACTACCGCAACATCGATCGCAACTGGGAGCTGACCGCGCATCTGGAGGGAGCGACGGTCGATGTCCCGGCCCTTTTCATCACCGGTTCGGAGGACATAGTGCGCCGCTTCATGCCGGGCAACGGAATGGCTTCCTACGTCACGGACCTCCGCGACTTCGTCGTCATCGAGGGCGCTGGTCACTGGGTCCAGCAGGAGCGCCCCGAGGAGGTGAGCCGGTTGTTGCTCAGCTTCCTCTCTTCCATTGACTGAGACATGCTCGTTTTGTAATCTAGAACGAATACTATTTTACGGAACACAGAAAAGGGGAGCAGAGGGAGATGAGCGAGGCTGGCGTGGCTGAGGCGAAGAGGGTCGAGATCGACGGCGTGCAGATCGAGCTCGTCGAGCTGGGGGAGGGCAGGCCGCTGCTGTTCCTGCACGGGATGGACGGGATCGACCCCAAGGCGCCCTGGCTGCAGAGCCTTGCCGAGCGCCACCGCGTGATCGCCCCCTGGCATCCCGGCTTTGGCCTCTCCGAGCGCCCGGACGATTTCCGCACGATCGCCGACCTCGCGTACTTCCAGCTCGAGTTGGCCCGCGAGCTGGAGATCGAGGACGCGATCCTGGTCGGCACGTCCTTCGGCGGCTGGCTTGCCGCCGAGATGGTGATCCGCTCGGCCCGCCGGTTCTCCCATCTCATCTTGGTCGATCCGCTGGGGATCAAGGTCGGTGGGCGGATGGATCGCCACATCACCGACATGCACGCGCTCTCCCAGGAGCAGCTCACCGCGGCGATGTGGCACGACCCGGAGAAGGGCGCCCGCGACTACGCGGCGCTGAGTGACGACGAGTTGCTCGGGATCGCCCGCAGCCGAGAGTCCTTCACCTACTTCGGCTGGAAGCCTTACATGAACAATCCCGGCCTGCGGCGCTGGCTGCGGAGGATCCGCATCCCGACCCTGCTGGTCTGGGGCGAGAGCGACGGGATCGTCGGCCGCGAGTACATCGAGACCTTCGTCGGCGAGCTGCCGGACGGCAGCCTGGCGACGATCCCCGAGGCCGGCCACTACCCGCATCTCGAGCAGCCGGAGCGCTTTGGCGAGGTGCTCGCCGGCTTCCTCGCCGAGGCAAATCCGCCCGCGCGAACCACCACCGACTGAAGGGAGCGCCAATGCGCGTCTACCAGTTTTCCGAGCAGCCCTACCATCTGGCCTGGGAGATCGCTGACAGCGTCGATTCGCTGCGGGTGACTCTGCCCAACAGCCACTGCGAGCCGAAGAAGGTCTCGCGGCTGATCGGCGACCGCCTCGCCGAGTGGGTCCTCTGCGACGAGCTCGGCCTGAACATCATCGTCAACGAGCACCACGCCTCGGCGACCTCCGTCTCGCCGTCGCCGACGATGACGCTGAGCATGCTCGCCACCCAGACCAAGCGCGCCCGGCTCTTGGCTTGCGGGTACCCGCTGGCGAACCGGCTGGAGCCGATTCGCCTCGCCGAGGAGCTCGCCTACATCGACGTCGTCTCCGAAGGGCGCGTCGACATCGGCTTGGTCAAGGGCTCGCCCTACGACATCGCCCCCGCGAACTCCAACCCCGTGAAGATCACCGAGCGCTTCTGGGACACCCACGACCTGCTGATCGAGGCGCTGACCAACCAGGACGGGCCCTTCACCTGGGAGAGCGAGTTCCACGAGTTCCGCCAGGTGAACATCTGGCCGCGGCCGTGGCAGCAGCCGCATCCGCCGGTCTTCGTCACCGGCGGCAGTCCCGAGACCGCGCGGGCGGTGGGCCAGCGTGGCCACACGCTGATCACGATCCTCGGCGGCTGGAACGCGACCAAAGTCTTCGACGCTTACCGGGAGAGCGTGGCCGAAGCGGGCCAGCCCGAGCCCGGTCCCGCGAACTTCGGCTACTGCGCTCTGGTCGGGGTCGGCGAGACTCAGGAGGAGGGCTTCGAACGACTGAACAAAGTCGCGGGCTACTTCAGGACCACCTCGATCGTCGCCGAGCCGTTCATGAACCCGCCCGGGTACATGTCGGCACAGGGCAACGCGGCCTGGCTGAAGAAGAACCAGACTCGCGGTCGCGCCGGAAAGTTCTTCCCGGCGACGACGAAAGACGGCCGGGTCCTAAAAATCGGCTCTGGGGCGGGCCACGGTCTCGGGGTTACGCCCCAGGACATGATCGACGCGGCGATCGCTTTCGCCGGCACCCCGGAGGAAGTCGCCGACCAGATCGAGACCTTCTATGAGCACCTCGGAGGCTTCGGCACGCTGATCATGATGGGTCACGGTGGCGACCTCACGCACGAGGAGACGAAGGCGAGCCTGACCCTCTTCGGCAATCGGGTCCTGCCCCGGATCGAGCACCTCGACGCCGTCGCGGCGAGCGCCTGAGGCCCAGGATGGCTGAGATCTACCATCAGGTCCTGCTGAAGATCCGCGCCGACGCGGACCCCGCCGCCGTCGAGGAGGCGTTCATCGCGGTCGACGCGATGCGCGCGATCGAGGGCGTAACCGAGCTCGTCGCCGGCCCCGACGTCAGCATCGAGGGCCTCACCCAGGGGCACACGCACGCGGTGCTCGTGCGCCTCGCCGACGCCGCCGCGCGCGACCGCTACATGACCCACCCGCTGCACCTCGCGGTAGCGCCGCTGATGGAACCGCTGCTCGACGGCGCCACCGTCGTCGACCTCGAAGCCTGAAGCGCGACCGACGGGCGGGCGGGGAGGAGCTTCCGCCCGCCCGTCGGCTTGGCCGCTACGTCGTGCGGTAGCGGCGGGTGTAGACGTCGAGGGCGACCGCGGCAATCACGATCACGCCCTTGACGAGGTCTTGGGCGGCGGCTTCGAGGGCCAGGGCGTCGAAGAGGTTGGTGATGGTGCCGAAGATCAGCATCCCGACCAGGGTGCGCCACATCGCTCCCTCGCCGCCCAGCAGCGAGGTGCCGCCGACGATCACGATCGCGATCGAGTCGAGGGTCACCATCTCGCCGGTGTTGGCCTGGCCGACCCCCGTGCGGGAGGCCAGGATCATCCCGGCCAGCGCCGCGCAGACGCCGGTGATCGCGTAGGTCGAGAAGCGGATCAGGTCGACCCGGATGCCGGCCAGGCGCGCGGCCTCGGTGTTGCCGCCGACGGCGTAGACGTTGCGGCCGTAGACCGTTTTCGCCAGGACCCAGGCTGCGACGACGAAGACCCCAGCGAAGATCGCCACCGAGATCGGGATTCCCGCGACGCTGTCGGTGCCGAGCGCGAGGAAGGCTTCTTCGGTCTGGACGATCGGCGTCGAGTTCGAGTACAGATAGGCGATCCCGCTGAATGCCGAGGCGGTGCCCAGGGTCGCGACGAACGGGTTGACGTGCAGCCGGGTGATGATCAACCCGTTGATCGAGCCGGCGACGAGTCCGACGCCGAGCACGGCGATGATCGCGACGGCCGTCGGCATATCACCGAAGAAGCTGGCAAAGGCGACACCGCCCATCGCGAAGATCGACGAGACCGAGAGGTCGAAGCCGCCCGCGATCATCACGAAGGTCATCCCGATCGCCACCAGCCCGACCGGGGCGTTCTGGCTGAGGATGTTCTTGATGTTCCCGATGTCGAAGAATCCGGGGTAGAGCATGTTCGAGACGATCGTCAGGGCGATCAGCACCCAGACCATCGAGAAATGGATGAAGAACTTGCGGACGTTCCATTGCGACGGTCCGAGCCTGGAAGCGGCGGGAACGTCACCGCCGTCCGCGGTGGCGAGGCTCGGGGTCGTGTTGCTAGGCCGTGGCATGCGCTTCCTCCAATCCAACGGCGGTTGACATGATCTTCGAAGGGGTGATGTGGCTCTCCTGGCGGGTCAGGGTGCCGGTGAGGCGGCCCTCCGCGAGGACGACGACGTGATCGCTGAGAGCGCAGACCTCCTCCAGCTCGGAGGAGACGACGATGATGCTGAGCCCGTCCGCGGCCATCCGCTCCAGTGCGCCCATGATTTCCGCCTTGGCGCCGATGTCGATCCCTCGGGTGGGCTCGTCGGCGAGCAGGATCCGGGGCCGGCAGTAGCGCCAGCGGGCCAGGAGCAGCTTCTGCTGATTGCCGCCGGAGAGGTTGCGGGCAAGCTCGCCGATGCGCTCGGGGCGAAAGCCGAACTCACTGCTGGCCGCGACGGCCGCGTCGGCCATGCGGCGGCGTGAGAGCACTCCGAAGCGAGACACCGCCCCGAGGTCGCTGAAGGCGATGTTGTTCATCGCGTCCATCTGCAGGACCAACCCCTGGCCCTTCCGGTCCTCTGGCAGGAGCGCCAGGCCGAGCCGCCGGGCCTGGCGAACGGAGCGGGGGATGGAGACCTTGCGGCCGTCGATCCAGAGGTCGCCGCGAGCGCGCGGCTCGAGGCCAGCGAGGGCCCGCAGGACGGTGGTGCGCCCCGAGCCCACCAAGCCGCCCAGGCCGAGGACCTCCCCCTCCCGCAGCTCGAGGTCGATGCCCTCGACAGCGCCGGGCACGGTGAGGCCCTCGAGGCGGAGGATCGCCTCGGCGTCAGCATTGGGGCGGGCGTGGGGCACCTTTGGCGCCTCGTGCCCGGATTCGAGCAGCTCGGTCGCCAGCCGGTCGCCGGCCTCGTCTCCGAGCATCTCTTTGACCAGCTTTGTCTTGTCCCAGGCGCTGCGCTCCCCGCGGGCCGTCACCAGGCCGCCGCGGAAAACCGTGATCGTGTCAGCGATCTCGAGAACCTCGTCGAGGTTGTGGCTGACGAAGACGATCGTGATTCCGTCTCGACGCAACCGCCTCATCAGCCGCAGCAGGGCAGCACGCTCCTGCAGGGCCAGCGACGCGGTCGGCTCGTCGAAGAGGATCACCTGGGCGTCGGAGATCAGGGCCCGCATGATCTCCAGCAGCTGCTGCTCGGCGACCGAGAGGCTGCCGGCCGCGGCACCCTCCGGCACGGGCGGGATCCCGATCTCCTCGCACAGCGCCACGTAGCGGCGACGCATCTGCTTCTGGCTGAGGACGCCGTGGCGGGAGAGCGGCTGGCCAAGGAAGACGTTGGCCTCGGCGCTCAGCGCCGGGACGATCGTCAGCTCTTGGTAGATGGCGACGATTCCGGCCTGCCGGCACCGCCTGGGGTCGCCGTAGGGGATCTCTTCGCCGCAGACCTCGATCCGGCCCGAGCTCGGCGCGATCCGCCCCGCGAGCACCCCAAGGCAGGTGCTCTTGCCGGCGCCGTTCTCGCCGACGAAGGCATGGACCATGCCGCCGTCGAGGGAGAAGCTCGCGTCTTGGAGCGCCTTGGTGGCCAAGAACCGCTTGGAGACCTCACTGAAAACGACAACCTCGCCGCCACGCGTCGAGCCGTTGCTGCTGGCTGTTGCCGGCGCGATCAAAGAGCTGTTCCCCAGGGGGGGACCCGCTGGATCGTGCTGCATCTCTCCTCCTCCATCCAGGACTGCGAGCGTCCCACTATACAGATTGGTGCCCGAACTATCTAACGTTTTGAGCGCGATTTGGGAGTGGCACTCGTCCCATATTTTGCAACGCCTGCTAAATAACGGTATGCTTCGCCAACGAATTCACGCGCCGCATCGGGAACGCGGTGCCTCTACGAATGAGGAGAGACATGAGAAGGTTGATGTTGTTGGCCGCGTTGCTACTGGGCCTCGCCCTCGTCACCGGTTGCGGTTCGAGTGGGGACGACTCGAGCAGTGGAGGCGGTGACGAGACGAGCGGTGCCGAAGGAGGCCTGACGCTGGACGTCGGCCTCGACGAGCCGCTCTCGTTCGACACCAACAAGCCGAAGGTTGCCTTCTTCGACCAGGGGACGAGCAACGTCTACGCGCTCAGCTATGCCAAGGGAGTCGCGGAAGCGGCCGAGAAACGGGGACTCGACGTCACTCGCTTCGATCCCCAGCTGGATGCGACCACGCAGCTCACCCAGGTTCAGAACGCGCTCCAGCAGGGCGGCTTCGATGCCTACCTGATCGTCACCCTGGATGGCAACACGATGTGCCCCGTCCTCACGCAGCAGGCGCCCCAGGCCAACGTCGCCGTGGTTACCGGCCTGACGCCGATATGCGATCGCGGCCTCAAACCCGAGGGCGACGAACAGTGGTCGCCGGGCACCCTCGCGCATGTGCAGAATGACAGCACCTACACCGAGGACGAGGCTTGGGTCGACGCGATCTGCAAACGGCTCGAAGACGACGGCAAGACCCACACCGTCGCCGTCCTCAACGGACCGTCGATCATCACCGTCGCGAAGGCGATCAAGAAATCGACGTTCGAACACGGCGCCGAAACCTGCCCTCACATGGACTTCAAGTACGAAGTCGAAACGGATTTCTCGACGCCGACCAGCCTCGCGAAAACGCAGACCCTCTTGCAAGCGCACCCCGACGTCGACACGATCCTCAGCATGTACACCGACATCACCGTCGGCGCTCTGCGGGCGATCAAGGCCGCGGGTCGGGACGGCGAGATCAGGGTCTTCGACATCGGCGGTGGCAAACAGTCGGTTGAAGCGATCGAAAATGGCGAACTCGAGATGTCGACTGCCCACACCCCTTATGACAACGGCGTGGCCGGCATCGACGCGATCGCTGACGCCTTCGAAGGGAAAGAGATTCCCCGCTACATCGGCGTCTACCCAGAAGGGGCGACGATGGGCAACCCGCTCGTCCTCGACAAGAACAACGCCGGTGAATGGGAGCCGCAGTTCTGATGCTCCCCGCCGCCGATCCCATCCTTCGGCGGCGCACCCCGGACCCACGAGAAGGCCGCCCCCGGGCGGCCTTCTCGTTTTTCGTGACCTGCCAACCCATTCAGAGGGGAGTTTTGAGATGAGCAATTCAGCAAGGGGGCGGTTCGAGGGCCGCACTGTGATCGTGACCGGCGCCGCCAGCGGCATCGGCGCCGCGACCGCGCCGCTGTTCGCCGCCGAGGGCGGTCATGTCGTCTGCGCCGACATCGACGGCGAGGGCGCGGAGAAGACCGCCGCCGGGATCGTCGCCGCCGGGGGTGCCGCGACCGCGCTCGGGGCCGATGTCGCCCAGCCGGAGTCCGGAGAGCAGATCGCGGCGGCGGCGATGGACGCGACCGGTCGGATCGACGTCCTCTTCAACAACGCCGGCGTCGCTTCTGCGGGAGCCGTGCACGAGGTCAGCCTCGAGGAGTGGCGCCGCTGCCTGGCGATCAACCTCAGCGGCCCGTTCCACGTCGCCCGCGCCGCGGTGCCGCACATGCTCGCCGGAGGGGGCGGCTCGATTATCAACATGGCCTCGGTTCTCGCGACGCTGGCCGAGCCGGGTCGTACGGCCTACTGCGCCTCGAAGGGCGGGGTGCGGGCGATGACCGTGGCGATGGCCCGCGATCTGGCGCCCACGATCCGGGTCAACTCAATCTCCCCTGGCGTGATTCACACCCCGGCGGTCGACACGATCCTCGCCGAATCGGCGGACCCCGAGGCGCTGGAGGAGGAAATGACCTCGGCGAACCGGATGCTGCGGCGGATGGCCCGGCCCGAAGAGGTCGGCAACGTCGTCCTCTTCCTCGGCTCCGACGACTCCTCATTCATCACCGGCCAGGACCTGATGATCGACGGCGGCATGTCGGTCACGATGCGCTGAGGAGAAGGCGATGATCATCGATCTCAGCGGCCGCACGGCGCTGGTCACCGGCGCCGGGCTCGGCATCGGCCACGCGGCCGCGACCGGCCTGCACGCGGCCGGCGCCAGCATCGTCATCAACGACCTCGATCCCGAACGGGTCGCGCGGGCGGTCGAGCGCCTGGGTGGCGGCGAGCGCGTACGCGGTGTCGCCGCCGACCTCTCCGGAGCCGACGGCTGCGCTCGGCTCGTCGAGGCCGTGCCCCGCGTCGACATCCTCGTCAACAACGTCGGGATCGCCCGGCCTCGCTCCTTCTTCGACATCCCCGATGCCGAATGGGAGTCGATGTTCGCGGTCAACGTGATGAGCGGCGTGCGGCTCTCTCGTGATTACGTGCCGGCGATGGTGGAGGCCGGCTGGGGCAGGGTCGTGTTCGTCTCCAGCGAGTGCGCGCTCAACATCCCCACCTCGATGGCCCACTACGGGATGACGAAGCTCGCCCAGCTCGCGGTCTCGCGGGGAATCGCAGAGGAAGTCGCGGGCAGCGGGGTGACCGTCAACTGCGTGGTCCCGGGCCCGACCCGGACGGACGGAGCGATGCCCTTCCTGCAGTCCTTGGTCGACGCCGGGGCGGCCGACCTCGACGCCGCCGAGCGCGAGTTCATCGACCGCGAGCGGCCGGCCTCGCTGCTGCGCCGCTTCGCCCGGCCCGCCGAGGTTGCGAGCCTGATCGTCTACCTCGCCTCCGAGCAGGCGGCGGCGAGCACCGGAGCGGCTCTGCGGGTCGACGGCGGCGCGATCGGCACCGTCGTCTGAGACCGTCTAGACCGGGTCCGGCCGGCGGCCACCCGGGTCGCTGAGCGTGATGCCCCCGTCGGCGACGACCGTCTGGCCGGTGATCCAGGAGGCTTCGCCGCTCAGCAGGAAGGTCGCGAGCGCGCTCGTGTCCTCGGTCTCGCCAAGGCGCCGCAGCGGGTAGATGTCGGCGAGGTGGGAGTTCTCGTTCTCGTAGAGCGGCTTCGCGAAGCGCGTCTTGACGACCGCCGGGGCGATTGCGTTGACCCGGATCGCCGGCCCCAGCTCGAGCGCCAGTTGCCGGGTCAGGTGAATCAGCGCAGCCTTGCTGACGTTGTAGGGCCCGAGCAGCTCGCCGGCCCGCACGCCGCCGGCTGAGGCGACGTTGAGGATCGCACCCCCGTTCGCGGCCATCCAGGCGCCGTGAGCGGCCTGCGACCAGGCAAGCGGGGCGACGACGTTGACCTCGAGGATCTTGCGCACCGCGTCCAGGTCGGCGTCCACAGCTGGGCCATATATCGGGTTGGTCGCGGCGTTGTTGACGAGCAGGTCGAGCGAGCCGAAGCTCTCGAGGGTCGTGGCGATCGCCACCTTGCGGTGGTCCTCATCGTCGGCGGCCCCAGCCACCGCCACCGCTCGCTCGCCGGCGCCGAGCGAGCGCAGCGCTTCGTCGAGCTCGGTCTCTCGCCGCGCCGTGATGCAGACGTTGGCGCCCTCGGCGAGCAGCCGTTCGGCGATCCCAAGGCCGATCCCTCGCGAAGCTCCGGTGACGATCGCAGCCTTGCCGGCAAAGCGGCCGGCGGCGTTTTGGTTGAGGGCCGGTTGCCGGGACACGCGTTCCGTATATTGACAGATCATCCGATTTACGGGACGGAGGAGAAGATGGATAGAACCGAGATGGACCTCGAGCAGCGGATCGCGCGGGTCGAGAGCAGGCTCGAGCTATACGAGTTGAACGCCCGCTTCAACCTGTTCGCCGACCAGCGGCGGTGGCAGGAGCTCTCCGAGCTCTTCGCGGAGGACGGCGTCTTCGACGTCGAGGCGCCGGTCACCGGCCGCCCCGCGATCCTCGAGTTCCTGCTCGACGTGCCCAGGCGCTGGGACTTCTGGTGGCATTTCAACAGCAACGAGGTGGTCGCGATCGACGGCGACCGGGCGGAGGGCGTTGCCTACTTCGACGCGCCGTTCGTTGCCGCGGGGGTCAGCTACGCGTGTGCAGGGCGCTATGACGACACCTATGTGCGCGGGGCTGACGGGGCCTGGCGGTTCCAGGCTCGCGTCCTGCATTTTGCCTGGCGCTCGCCGCTGCTTACCGAGGGTTGGGCGGGGGAGCTGCCCGAGGGCTTCCGGCCGGTCCCGCGCTGAGGCGCGGGACCGGACCCGCTCAGCCGGCTCGTTCGAGAAGCAGGGCGATGCCCTGGCCGCCGCCGATGCAGAGGGTGACCAGGCCGAGCTCGTGATCGCCGCGCTCCATCTCGTAGACGGCCTTCGCCGTGATCGCGGCGCCGGTCGCGGCAATCGGGTGTCCGTGGGCGATCGCGCCTCCGTTCGGGTTGACCCTGTCGAGGTCGAGGTCGAGGTCGCGTATCACCGCCAGCGCCTGCGCCGCGAAGGCCTCGTTGAGCTCGATCACCCCGATGTCTCCGATCGAGACGCCGGTCCTCTCCAATAGCCGCTTGACGGCGGGGACCGGCCCGATGCCCATGATCCTCGGGTCGACCCCGCAGCTGGTCGCCCCGAGGATCCGGGCTTTGACGGTGAGCTCCAGCTCCCGCGCTCGCTCTTCGTCGGCGAGGACAACCGCCGCAGCGGCGTCATTCATCCCCGACGAGTTGCCGGCGGTCACGGAGCCGCCCTCGCGCTTGAACACCGGAGCCAGCTTCGCCAGCTGATCCAGCGTGGCGTCGGGCCGCACGTGCTCGTCGCGCTCGAAGACCGTCTCACCGCGCCGCGAGGGTACGGCGACGGGGACGATCTGAGCATCGAAGCGGCCCGCCTCCTGAGCGGCAACGGCACGGCGGTGGGACTCGAGCGCGAACTCGTCCTGGTCCTCCCGCGAGATGTCCATCTGCTCGGCGAGGTTCTCGGCGGTGACGCCCATGAGGATGTCGTGAAACGGGTCGGTCAGGCCGCTGATCACCGGGTCGACCAACTGGGCGTCGCCCATCCGTGCCCCCCAGCGCCCGGCGGGCACCCAGTAGGGGGCGCGACTCATCGACTCGGCCCCTCCGGCGATCGCGATCTCCGCCTCGCCCGCTTGGATCGCCTGCGTCGCCGAGGCGATCGCCTGCACGCCGGTCCCACAAAGCCGGTTGACGGTAAAGGCGGGGACCTCTTTGGGCAGGCCCGCCTTGACCCCGACGACGCGCGCCATGTACATGTCGCCGGGCTCGGTGTGAATCACGTTGCCGAAGACGACGTGATCGACCTGCTCGGGGGCCGCTCCCGCCCGCTCGAGCGCGGCCTTGGCAACGGCAGCCCCCAGGTCACTGGGCGGGACGTCTTTGAGCGACTTCCCGTAGGACCCGATCGCGGTTCGCGCCGCCGACGCGACGGCGACTCCGGTAGGGCGCTGTGAGCTTGGCATCCCGGTTCTCCTTTACTCAACTTGGTAAATATCCCGACATATAGTACAGTGACGTGGTCCTTCCAAGCGACCCGAGGAGAGAGATGAACGCTTCCAACGGGGGCGTCGAAGCCGCGCTGGAGACCCTGCGCCGCGGCGAGTTCGTAGTCGTCGTCGACGACGAGGCGCGCGAGAACGAGGGCGACCTCGTGCTCGCTGCCGAGCACGCCACCGCCGAGAACCTTGCGTTCATGGTCCGGCACACCTCGGGCGTGATCTGCGTGCCGATGCTCGGTGAGCGGCTCGACGAGCTGAGGTTGCCGCCAATGGTGAGCGCCAACAGCGAGTCGCACGGAACCGCCTTCACGGTCTCCTGCGACCTGCGGCGGGGGACGACGACCGGGATCTCGGCGGACGATCGGGCACGCACGATCCGCGCCCTCGCCGACCCGACCGCGACCTACGCCGAGTTCAACCGGCCCGGACACATCTTCCCGCTGCGCTATTGCCCGGGTGGGGTCCTGCGGCGCGCCGGCCACACCGAGGCGGCAGTCGATCTCACTCGGCTCGCCGATCTCGAGCCGGTGGCCGCGATCTGCGAGATCTCCAACGACGACGGAAGCATGGCCCGGGCCGGCGACCTGGAGCGCTTCGCCGCCACGCACGGCCTGCCGATCATCTCGATCGCCGAGCTGATCCGCTACCGCCGCCGCCACGAGAAGCTGGTCCGCCGGGTGGCCGAGGCCCGCCTGCCGACCCGCCACGGCGACTTCCGCGCACACGTCTTCGAGTCGCTGCTGACCGGCATGCAGCACCTGGCGCTGACTCAGGGTGAGGTGGAAGGCGAGGCGCCGCTGGTCCGGGTTCATTCGGAGTGCCTGACCGGCGACGTGATCGGATCGCTGCGCTGCGACTGCGGCGAGCAGCTCGACCTCGCGCTGGAAATGATCGCCGCGGAGGGCCGCGGTGCGCTCGTCTATCTGCGCGGTCATGAGGGGAGGGGCATCGGCCTCGGTCACAAGCTGCGCGCTTACGACCTCCAGGACGCAGGCCTCGACACGGTTGAGGCGAACCTCGAGCTCGGGCTCCCGGTCGACTCGCGCCGCTACGGGGTCGGGGCTCAGATCCTGGTCGACCTCGGGATCCGCGAGATGCGCCTGATGACCAACAACCTCGAGAAGTACAGCGGCCTCGCCGGATTCGGGCTGGAGATCGTCGGGAGGGTTCCGCTCGCCTCGGTTCCGAACCCCGAGAACGTCACTTATCTGCGGACCAAGCAGGCCAAGCTCGGGCATCTGCTCGAGCTCGACGACGAGGTCCAACCGGCGGCGCCGGATCCCGGGGTCTGATGGGTGCCGACACCGTCGCCGGGGAGCGGATCGCGGCGGGAGCGCCGCGCCCTTCGGCCGGCCCCGAGCGGCTCGCCGACCGGCTTCACCACGACCTCCTCTTCGATGAGGAGACGCGCGCGGCGCGTGCCGCGGCGCGTGGCTTCGCGGAGTCGCGGGTGGCGCCGCGCGCGCGGGAGATCGCTGAGCGCGAGGAGTCGGTGGAGGCCTTCCCGCGGGATGTCTTCGAAGCGATGGCGGCCACGGGGATGTTCGCCGTGCCGTTCTCGGCCGCCGACGGTGGCAGCGGGCTGCGCCGGCCGGTCTGCGCGACCGCGGTGACGATCGAGGAGCTTGCCTATCACTCGAGCAGCATCGCGGCGATCTTCGACGTCCACTGCATCCTCGCCGGGCACGCGCTTGCGCTCGGGTCCGAGCAGCAGCGGCGCCGCTGGCTGGCGCCGCTGATCGCCGGCTCCACGGTCGGGGCTTTCGCGACGACTGAGCCGGGGGCCAGCTCCGACCTCTCGCCGGCCGCCCTGCGGACCCGCGCCCGCGCAGAGGGCGACGGTTACCGGCTGACGGGACGCAAGCGCTTCATCACCAACGCGCCGGTGGCCGACGTGGTCGTCGTTCTCGCCACCGTCGACGACCGCCCGACGCTGTTCGCGCTGGACCCGCGGGCTGACGGAGTCCAGGTTGGCGATCCCGACCGCAAGCTAGGCAATCGCGGGCAGCTGACCGCCGATCTGCACCTCGACGGGGTGCGGGCCGGGGCGGATGACCGGATCGGCGCCGAGGGCGAGGGGCTGCGCCTGGCCCTGGCGACGCTGACCTACGGCCGTGTCGGAATCGCCGCCGCGGCAGTCGGGATGGCGCAGGCCGCCTTCGACCGGACCGTCGCGCACCTGCGTGAGCGAGCCGCCTTCGGCCGTCGTCTGGCCGAGTTCCAGCACTGGCAGTTCCGGATGGCCGACCACGCGACGCGTCTGGAGGCGGCGCGCAACCTGGTTGCGACGGCGGCGCGCAGGATGGACGAGGGCACCGCCTTCCCCGAGCCGGAGGCCTCGATGGCGAAGGCGTTCGCGACCGAGCTGGCGGTCGACCTGGCCCGCGACGCGATCCAGGCGATGGGCGGCTACGGCTTCATGCGCGAGGTCGCCGCCGACGGCAGCGCCTTTCGAGTCGAGGAGATCTACCGCGACGCCAAGATCGCCGAGATCTACGAGGGGACGAATGAGATCCAGCGGCTGATCACCGCCCGCACGATCTTCGGCAAGGAGATGGTCGGGTGAGGGCGGTCGCGATCGTCGAGCAAGAGCCGGCCGGCGGGTACGAGATCCAGGACCTTCCCGAGCCCTCGATCGGCCCCCGCGAGCTGCTGATCGCCGTCCGCGCCGCGGCTCTCAACCGCGCCGATATGGCCCAGCGCGAAGGCCGCTATAGGCAGGCCGCGACGGCCGCCGACGGTCCCCGGATCGCCGGGCTCGAGGCGGCCGGCGAAGTCACCGCGGTCGGCCCGGCGGTGCGGAGGTGGAGGGTCGGCGACCGGGCGATGGCGATGTGCTCCGGCGGCTTCGCCGAGTATGTCGCGGTTGACGAGCGGCTCGCCCTGCCCGTTCCCGACCGGCTCGACTGGGCAGCGGCGGCCGCGACTCCGGTCGCGCTGCTGACCGGCCACGATGCGATCGTCACCCGGGCCGGACTGCGCGGCGGCGAGTCCGTGGTCGTCCACGGAGCGGGCTCGGCTGTCGGGCTGATGGCGGTCCAGATCGCCCGCCTGCGCGGCGCTCGGCCACTGCTCGCGACGGCCACCTCCGCGCTTCGGTCCTCCTTGATTCGCGGGCTCGGCGCCGATGAGGTCCTCACCGATCCCGAATCCTTCCTCGACGCCGCCACCGAGCGCACCGAGGCCGGCGTCGATGTTGCGATCGACTTCGTCGGGGCTGAGTACTTCGCGGCCAACGTGGCGGCTCTGGCTGTGGGGGGGCGCCTGGTCAGCGTTGGCAGGCTGGGCGGTACGCGCGCCGAGGTCGACCTCGATCTGTTCGCGGCGAAGAACCTGACCTGCTTCGGAGTTTCGTTTCGCACTCGCTCGCTCGCGAGGTGGGCCGAGGTGACCCGCCGGGCCGCGGCAGACCTGCTGCCGGCGCTGGCCGACGGCCAGCTCGACCCGGTGCTCGACCGCATCCTCCCGCTCGAGCAGCTGCAGGGCGCCGAGGAACGGATGATCGCCAACCGCCATCAGGGGAAGATCGTGCTGACCCTCCGGCAGGACTGACCGTGGCCGTCGTCCAAACCGTCACCGGCCCACTCGCGACCGAGGAGCTCGGCGTAGTGCTGATGCACGAGCACGTGATCACCCGTTCCCCGGGGATGCGTGAGGACTATCCCGAGAGCTACCCGAGGGAGGAGGCAGCGGCCGCCTGCGTGGAGGGGCTGCTCCGGCTCAAGCAGGCCGGCGTCGACACCCTCGTCGACCACACGACCTACGACCTCGGCCGCGACGTCGAGCTGCTCGCCGAGGTCTCCGCTGCCAGCGGCGTCGCGATCGTCGCCGCAACCGGCGTCTGGGTGGTGCCCCAGCGCTACTGGCACCAGCGGCCGGCTACCGAGACCGCCCGGCTGATGATCGGGGACCTCGAGGAAGGGGTCGCCGGGACCGGAATCCGGGCGGGCGTGATCAAGGTGGCGGTCGACACGGCCGGGCTTGCCGGGCCGGGGGTCGAGCCTGTCCTGCGCGCGGCGGCGATCGCCCACCGGGCGACCGGCGTCCACATCTCCACCCACACCTTCGCCAACGGCCGCACCGGCCTCGACCAGCAGCGGATCTTCGCCGAGGAGGGCGTCGACCTCGGCCGGGTGGTGATCGGCCACTGCGGGGACAGCGACGACCTCGCCTACCTCCGTGAGCTGCTGGCGGCGGGCAGCTACCTCGGCATGGACCGCTTCGGCGTCGAGGACCTGCTCGCGGACGCCACGCGGATGGACGTCGTCGCCGCGCTCTGCCGCGAGGGATACGCGGACCGCCTGCTGCTGTCCCAGGACGCCAGCTTCTGGAACGACCGCACCCCGATGGCCGCGGTGCATCGGCAGCGGCCGGCCTGGCACCACCGCCACATCGTCGAGGACGTGCTGCCCGGGCTGCGCGAGCGCGGGGTCGACGAGGAGCAGATCGAGTCGATGCTCATCGCCAACCCGCGCCGCGTGTTCGAGAACGCCGTGCCCTATCCGGGCGATCCAAGCCCGGCGGCGACAGTCGCCGCCTGGGACTGACCGAGAGGAGGAGCTGAAACATGCACGCACGAATCACCTGGGGGAAGGTCAAGCCTGGCCACTGGGCTGCCTACGAGGAGGCATATCGCACCAGGCTGCTGACCGGCGAGCGCCCGGACGGGCTGCGGGGGCGGTTGCTGCTGCGCGACGTCGACGACCCCGATAGCGGCGGCACCGTCAGCCTCTGGGAGACCGAGGAGGATCTCCGCGCCTACGAGGAGGGGGAGCTGCGGGCCTCGATCCTGTCGGCGATGGAAGATCACTTCAGCGGCGACTTTCACACCCATCGCTGCGAAGTCCGGCACCTGGGGTCGTTCGACTGATGGCCGACGACGTGCGCGACGCACCGGATCTTGCCCGCGGCGAGGACCCAACCGAGCTCGCCGAGTTCCGCGACGCGATGAAGCGCTTCGCCAGCGGCGTCACGATCGTCACCACGGTCGACGAGTCGGGCACCTGGAAGGGGTTCACCGCCAGCGCCTTCTGCTCGCTCTCGCTGGAGCCGCCACTGGTCCTCGTCTGTCAGGCGCGGAGCTCCTCCTCCTACGACGCCTTCAGCCGCTGCGACCGCTTCCTGGTCAACATCCTCGGCCAGGAGCATGAGGAGCTGGCGCTGCGCTTCGCCCGTAGCGGCGGCGAGAAGTTCGAAGGCGGCGAGTTCCGGCCCGGCCGGGTCTCGGGTCTCCCCCTATTGCCAGACGCACTGGCCGTCGTCGGCTGCGACATGCACACCCGCTACGACGGTGGTGACCACGACATCTTCCTCGGCGAGGTCTATTCCTGCCGGGTGCGAGACGGCGCCCCGATGCTCCACTTCGACCGGCGCTTCTGGGCCCTTTCCGAAGGCGGTGGCGGCTGATGGGGCTGAATCTGGCCACCCTGCTCGATCAGGCTGCCGTCCGCCACGGTGAACGTCCGGCGCTGAGCCTCGGTGAGGAGAGCTGGAGCTTTGCCGAGCTCGATCGCGATGCCCGCCGCCTCGCCGGTTGGCTGGCCGGGGCCGGGGTGAAGCCGGGTGACAGGGTCGGCCTGCTGCTCCCCAACGTCCCGCAGTTCCCGGTCGTCTACCACGGCGCCCTGCGTGCCGGCGCAGCGGTCGTGCCGATGAATCCGCTGCTTCGGGCCCGTGAGATCGCCTACTACCTGGAGGATTCCGGCGCGAGCGTGCTGTTCGCATGGCATGAGCAGGCCGAGGCGGCGCTGCAGGCCGCCCGCCAGGCCGGGGTCGAGCGGGTCGTCTGCGTGGGCGGGGAGGGCGAGGTGGGGGCCGAGTCCTTCGCTGAGCTGCTCGCCGCCGCCGAACCCGCCGACTTGCTGGTCCAGCGCGACCCTGCCGAGGCGGCCGTGATTCTCTACACCTCTGGGACGACCGGACGGCCGAAGGGCGCACTGCTTTCGCACTCCAGCCTGCTCTGGAACGCACAGGTCTCTTCCGAACTGCACACGATCGAGACCGAGGATCGCCTGCTCGGGACCCTGCCTCTGTTCCACTCCTTCGGCCAGACCTGCGTTCTCAACGCGGGCTTCCGGCGTGGCGCGGAGGTCGTCCTGATCCCCCGCTTCGAGCCCGAGGAGACGCTGGAGCTGTTGGCAAAGCGGCGGATCTCGATCTTCATCGGAGTACCGACGATGTACGTGGCACTGATCAACGCCTCTGGAGCCGCCGAACGGGCGCTGCCCGACCTGCGGCTCTGCGTCTCCGGTGGGGCCGCGATCCCGGTCGAGGTGCTGCGCGGCTTCGAGGAGCGCTTCGGCTGTCGCGTGCTCGAGGGATACGGGCTCTCGGAGACCTCGCCGGTCGCATCCTTCAACCACATCGAACGGCCCAGCAAGCCCGGCTCGATCGGAACTCCAATCTGGGGCACCGAGATGCGCGTGGCCGACGAGCAGGGTGAGACGGTTCCGATCGGCGAGGTTGGCGAGATCCTGATCCGCGGCCACAACCTGATGTCCGGGTACCACGCCCGCCCCGCGGAGACCGCTGCCGCGATCGGCGCCGACGGCTGGTTGCGCACCGGCGACATGGCGCGGATGGATGAGGACGGCTACTTCTTCATCGTCGACCGTAAGAAGGACCTGATCATCCGCGGCGGCTACAACGTCTATCCCCGCGAGGTCGAGGAGGTGCTCTACGCGCACGAGGCCGTGATGGAGGCCGCGGTCGTTGGGATCCCGGATGAGCGTCTCGGTGAGGAGGTGGCAGCGGCGGTCGTGCTGAGGCCGGGGAAGGCCATCGATCCCGAAGGGCTGCGTGACTGGATGCGCCAGCAGGTGGCGCCATACAAGTATCCGCGCCGAATCGTCCTCGTCGAGGAGCTGCCGAAGGGGCCCACCGGGAAGGTCCTGAAGCGCGAGCTGCCCGAAGATCTCTTCGCGGGCGACGGCGGGGAGGCCTGAGCGTGGCCAGGCTGCCTTTGCTCGACCCGAGCGACGCCGACCCCCCCGCGGCCGAGCTGCTGAGCCGAATCGCCGGCGAGCGCGGCAGGGCGTTCAACGTCTACCGCGTGCTCGCGAACAGCCCGGGCGTGCTCGAGCGCGTCTACGGCCTTGCCGGGTATCTCTGGCGGGAGTCCGAGCTGGGCCCGAAGCTGACCGAGCTGGCGATCCTGCGGGTCGCGCTGCTGACAGCCAGCGACTACGAGTGGTGCCGGCACCGCGAGCTGGCCCGGCGCGCGGGGGTCGGTGACGCCCAGGTCGCGGCGCTTGCGACGTGGGCGGAGCCCGATTCTCCGTTCGACCCGATCGAGCGGGCGGTCCTGACGCTGGTCGACGAGACGACCATCGAGGTCGAGGCCTCGGAGCAAGCGGTCGCGGCGGTGCGCGGAGCGCTTGGCGAGCGAGCTACGCTCGAGTTGATCGTGCTCGCCGGCTTCTACGGAATGGTCTCCCGCCTGCTGCGATCGCTCGACGTCGACCCCGAGCTCGGCGACGGCGTGGTCGGAACCGTAGGCCGGGAGGCTAACTCGGAGTAGGGTCGAAGCCGGGCGAGAGCTCCTCGGGGGGGATATGCGCGAACGGGTCGGCGGCCAGCGCCGGCCGCTCTTGCATCAGCCGTTCCAGTTCTCCCGCCGCGTCGCGCACTCGCTTCATCCGCGCCTTCGCGCCGCGCGCGCCGCCTTTGGTCTCGGCCGCCTCGAGGACGAGCGACGCGACGACTCTGCCCTCGTCGTCCTGCACGGGAAGCGCGAGGTCCGAGTGCCCGTCGTCGTAATCGTCGAGCAGGTAACCACGCTTGCGGATCGCCTCGAGCTTCTCTTCCAGGGTCCTGGCGGCCGGCTTGCCCCGTTTTCCGCGCCAGCGCATGTACCTGCGCCGGAGATCGTCGTCGAGAAAAGCGAGGATGACTCGTCCCCCCGCCGTTTCCTCGAGCCGCGCGGTCTGCCCGAGCCGCGGCGCCGCGTGCACGTCGTTGGTGCCTTCGGCGCTGGCGAGCCGCAGCCGGTAGAAGCCGATGCGGGCGCAGAGCACGGCCGTCTCGCCGGTTGAGGCGGCGAGCTTTGTCAGGCACGGGAGGCTGGCGGACTCCAGCGGGAAGCGCCGCAGCAGAGCGTGGGCCATCTCCTGGGCGCCAAGACCGAGTTGGTATTTCGAGCCGGTGGTATCGCGGCTGAGGTAGCCGGCTCCCTCGAGCGTCGCGATCACCCGGTGCGCGGTGCTGGTCGGAACTCCGAGGTCGCGGGCGAGCTGGGTGACGCCGACCGGCTCGATGCTGGCGCTGATCAGTGCCAGCACGTCGAAGGCCTGGTCAACCGAGGAGTTCGCGGCAGGAGTCATCGGTTTGGAACGGGCTGGCTGGGGCGCTCGGGCGGGTAGAGCTGGCTGTGGCGGTTGAGCTCGGCCGTGATCTCCCTCAGGTCAGGGATCAGCGCTTCCAGGCGCTCCGGGGGCAGGCGGCTGACCGGGCCCGCGAGGGTCACCGAGCCGTGCGGCGTGCCGTCGCCGGAGAGAACCGGGAAGGCGATGCCGGTGGCGCCGCGGACGTGGTCGCCCCGGCCCATCGCGTACCCGGCCTCACGCACCGCTTCGACCTCGGCCCAGATCTCCTCCGGACTGGTCAGGGTCGTCGGCGTGTAGCTCTCCAGCGGTCCTCCGTCGAGGTACTCCTCGATTTCGCGGTCGGGAAGGAACGAGAGGATTGCCCGCGCGGCTGGGCTGGCGTGCAGGGGCACCGCGCGCCCGAACGGGACCCGCCGCGCGATGTCGCCTCGTCCGCGCAGTCCGGCGATCGTGACGGCGGTTCGTCCGTTGCGCACGGCAAGGCTGACGGTCTCCTCGCTCACCTCCTGCATGCGGCGCATGAACGGCGCGGCCAGCAGCGGCAGGTTGAGCGGCTCGAGCCCGTGGCGGCTCAGCTGCAGGACGGCCGGACCGAGCTGGTACCGGTTGCCCGTCTCGTCCCTGACGAGGTAGCCGTATCGGGTCAGCGTTTTAAGTGCTCGGTGAATCAGGTTCTTCGTCATCCCGAGCTCGCGGCTCAGCTCGCTAACGCCGCGGGACTCGCCACCGCCGGCGAATTGAGAGAGGATCAGCAGCACCCGCGCGGTGGCGCGGTTGCCTCCGAAGTCTGGGTCGCTGCCCGGGCTACTACTCGGCGCCACTGAGGTGTGCTCGCTCAAAGCCGGCACCCGCCTCCCCCTGATTTCCGTACTGGCACGCGATGCGCGTACCGATCAATGTGACGCCTCAAGGTTACTCCAGGTGCCGGCAACTTGCCCGCCTAGCTGCAATGTTCGGCTAAGTGGTATATATTCCGAACTACAGCCCATGCATTATGTCCGCATCTTTACCGACGAGGACGGCGACTCTCATTTCGACGAGGTCACGCTGCCTACCGACTTGCGACAGTCCCCGGTCTCCACCGCCCAGGCCGAGCTTGCGCCCCCGATCGACACCGCGTCGGCCACCTTTCGTCGGGTCGTCTCCGACCACCCCGATGAGCCTCACGTCGCGCCGAAGCGCCAGTTCGTCGTCCACCTTGCCGGGGAGTCGGAGGTCGAGGTCTCCGATGGCGAGGTCCGGCGCTTCGGGCCCGGAAGCGTCGTCCTCGTAGAAGACCTCTCGGGCAAGGGCCACACCACCCGGCGGGTCGGCGACACGCCCCGCGAGACCCTGATGATCGAGCTGCCCGGAGTGGACTGAGCGATGGACCTCACCTTCAACGAGACCGAGCTGGCCTTTCGTGAGGAGCTGCGTGCCTGGCTGGCGGAGAACGAGCCGGGCAAGGAGCCGGTAGGCGACGAGGACGCCCATTACGAGTGGCGCCGCGACTGGCAGCGGCGGCTGCACGGCGGGGGCTGGGCCGGAGTCGACTGGCCGGTCGAGCACGGAGGACGCGGTGCGACGCTGACCCAATCGGCGATCTTCTACGAGGAGCTCGGGCACGCTCGGGCGCCGCTGCCGGCCAACGCCCTGGGCCTCTTGCTCGGCGGGCCGACGGTGATGACCTGGGGGACCGAGGAGCAGAAGGACCGCTACCTCGCCCCGATCCTCTCGGCCGACGAGATCTGGTGCCAGGGGTTTTCCGAGCCCGAGGCCGGCTCCGACCTGGCGGCGCTGAAGACGCGCGCGATCAAGGACGGTGAGGAGTGGGTGATCAGCGGCCAGAAGGTCTGGACTAGCACCGCCCAGTACTCGAAGTGGTGCATGCTCGTCGCCCGTACCGATCCCGAGGCGCCGAAGAAGCACCAGGGGCTGACCTACTTCCTGCTCGACATGGAGCAGGAGGGGGTGGAGATCGTGCCGCTGAAGCAGATCACCGGCGAGTCGGAGTTCAACGAGGTCTTCTTCGACGGTGCCCGGGTGCCCGATGCGAACGTCCTCGGGGGTGTCGGCAACGGCTGGAAGGTGGCGCTGACGACGCTGATGAACGAGCGCGCAGGTCTTGCCTTCTTCCTGCAGGTGCGGCTGCGCCAGCTGGTCGACCGGCTGATCGGCGAAGCCGACGAGCGCGAGCTGCTCGGCGATCCCCGCGTCGCCGACCGGATCGCCGACTTGCACTCGCGCACCGAGGTGCTGCGGCTGCTCGCCTGGAAAGGGCTTTCGGCGATCGAGCGCCACGGCCAGCCGGGCCCGGAGGGGTCGCTGACCAAGTGGTTGTGGTCGGAGACCAACCAGTTACTCGTGCAGACCGCGGTGGACGTTGCCGGCCCGGAGGCGCTGGAGGCGGGAACCGCCTCCTCCTGGGGGTTCGAGTTGCTGCGCGCTCGCGGCAACTCGATCGAGGGCGGAACTACCGAGATCCTCAAGAACATCGTCGCCGAGCGGGTGCTCGGCCTGCCGCGGGTGCGGTGAGGAGGGACATGGACTTCGAGCTAAACGACGAGCAGCAGGCAATCCGCGAAACCGCCCGCGATCTGCTCGGCAGCCGCGGCGCGGACGAGGCCGTTTGGGCCGAGCTCTGTGAGCTTGGCTGGCCCGGCATCGCGATCGCCGAGGAGCAGGGCGGCCAAGGCCTCGGCCTGCTCGAGCTGGCGCTGCTGGCAGAGGAGCTCGGTTACGCCTGCGCGCCGACGCCGTTCCTCGGGACCACCCTGGCAGCGCTGGCAATCGAAGCGGCCGGCAGCGGCGAGCAGCAGCAAGAGTGGCTCGGGCGCCTCGCGAGCGGCGAGGCCGCCGGCGCGCTGGCACTCAGCGCTGCGCCCTCGCTGGTCCCCGACGCCGCGCCGGATCGCCTGCTCGTTCTTGCCGACGGAGCTGGCGGCGCGACCTTGCACGCCTCCGGCGCCGTCGAGGCCGTCGAGGCGATCGACCCGCGGCGCAGGCACGGCACCGTCGCTGTCGCCGCTGGCGGCGAGGCGCTGGAGGGTAGCGTCGACGACGCGCTCGACCGCGCCGCCGTGGTCGTCGCCGCCGAGCTCGTCGGTCTTTGCCGGCGGGCACTGCAGACGACGGTCGAGTACGTCAAAGACCGCAAGCAGTTCGGTGTCCCGGTGGGCTCCTTCCAGGCCGTGCAGCACATCGCAGCCCAGATGCTGCGCGACACCGAGGGTGCCGCGGCTGCGACCTACTTTGCGGCCTGGGCTGCTGACGCGGAGCCGGACTCGCTGCCGCAGGCGGCGGCGATCGCGAAGGCCCTTTCCGCCGACGCCGGCCGCTCGGTCACGGCCGCCGCGATCCAGCTTCACGGCGGCATCGGGTTCACCTGGGAGGCCGATCTGCACTGGCTTTTCAAGCGGGCCCAGGTCGACGCCGTCTACCTCGGCGGGGCCGGATACCACCGGGCTCGCGTTGCCGCGCTGGCCGCGGAGGCGCTACGCGCCCCCGCGGCGGTCTGAGCTCCGGCCCGCCAACTACACACCGATCGAACAGACAGGAGAGTCATGGGAGTCCTCGATGGAAAGGTCGCGATCGTCACCGGCAGCGCCCGCGGGATCGGCCGCGCGACCGCCGAGCTGCTGGCCGAGCAGGGAGCGAACGTTCTCGTCAACGACCTCGACGGTGATGTCGCAGAACAGACTGCGTCGGAAATCGACGGCGAGACGACAGTCTACGGCTGCGACCTGACCAAGGAGGGCGAGCCCGACAAGCTGGTCCAGACGGCGGTCGACGCCTGGGGCCGGATCGACATCGTCGTCAACAACGCCGGTTACACGCTCGACGCCCCGATTCACAAGCTCAGCGACGATTGGTTCCAGAAGATGCTGGATATTCACCTGGTCGCGCCGTTCCGGGTTATCCGTGCGGCCGCGCCACACCTGCGTGAGCCCGCCAAGGCCGAGCGCGAGCGCGGCGAGGAGGTCTTTCGCAAGATCGTCAACATCTCCTCAACCTCCGGGATGATGGGCAACGCGGGGCAGGCCAACTACGCCGCCGGCAAGGCGGGGATCGTCGGCGTGACGAAGACGTTGGCGAAGGAGTGGGGACAGTTCAAGGTCAACGTCAACGCGGTTGCCTTCGGCTTCATCGAGACGCGGCTGACCGCGGCCAAGGGCGACGACACGGTCGCCGAGATCGGCGGCGAGAAGGTCCAGCTCGGGGTTCCGGAGCAGGTGCGGGGGATGGCCTCCTCGCTGATCCCGCTGGGGCGGCCGGCGACGCCGGAGGAGGCGGCCGGGGGTGTTTTCCTGCTCTGCTCGCCCTGGTCCAACTACGTTCACGGGCAGGTCCTGAACGTGACCGGGGGCATCGTCGGGGGGATGACCGACTGAGTCTCGGCTCTCTCCGTCTGCGATGAAGATCGGTGTGCCGAAAGAGTCGATGGCTGGGGAGCGTCGCGTCGCGCTAGTCCCTGACGTGGCCAAATCGCTGCTCAAAAACGAGCAGCTCGAGGTCCTCGTCGAGGCCGGGGCGGGCGAGGCCGCCGGCCACACCGACGCCGCCTACACCGAGGCCGGGGCGAAGATCGCCAGCGCCGAGGACGTCTGGGGAGCCGACGTCGTCCTCCACGTGCGCACGCTCGGCAGCGAGGACATCGCCCGCCTGCGCAAGGGGCAGGTCTTGATCAGCCACCTGGCGCCGCTGACCGCCGCCGAGTCCAACCGGGCGCTGGCCAGCGCCGGCGTCACCGCCTTCGCGATGGAGGCGATCCCGCGCACGACCCGCGCCCAGGCGATGGACGCGCTCTCCTCGCAGGCCAACCTCGCGGGGTACGCCGCGGTCCTGCTGGCCGCGCGCGAGGCCGGACAGCTCTTCCCGATGATGACCACCGCCGCCGGCACGCTCGCCCCGGCCAAGGTGATGGTGCTCGGCGCCGGAGTCGCCGGCCTGCAGGCGATCGCCACCGCCAAGCGTTTGGGGGCGATCGTCACCGGCTTCGACATCCGCCGCGCCGCCTGGGAGCAGATCGCCTCGACCGGCGGCCGGCCGCTGGAACTGGACTTCATCCCCGACGCCGAGGGCGAGGGGGGCTACGCCCGGCCGCTGACCGACGAGGAGAACGCGCAGGTGCGCGACGCGCTCGGCGAGGCCGCGGCCAAACAGGACGTGATCATCACCACCGCCCAGATCCCCGGCCGCGACGCGCCGGTCCTGATCACCGAGGCGGCGGTGCGCTCGATGGCGCCGGGCTCGGTGATCATCGACCTAGCGGCCGACTCCGGCGGCAACGCCGAGCCCTCGAAACCAGGCGAGACCGTGCTCGTCGACGGGGTCAAAGTGATCGGCCCGGCCAATCTGGTCAGCGACATGGCCTCCGACGCCTCCCAGGTCTACGCCAAGAACCTCGAGAACCTGCTCGGGCTGCTGGTCAGTGAGGAGGGCGCGCTGAACATCGACTTCGAGGACGACATCGTCGACGCCGCCTGCATCGCCCACGAGGGCGAGATCCGCGGAGAGAGGACGGCAAAGTAGCTATGGACCTGATGACCAAGGTGACGATCTTCGTCCTCGCCGTGTTCGTCGGCTTCGAGGTGATCTCGAAGGTCCCGACCACCCTGCACACGCCGCTGATGTCGCAGACCAACGCGATCCACGGCATCGTCATGCTCGGCGGCCTGATCGTCGCCGGCTACGCCGACGACGGCCTCGAGTACGCGATCGGCGCGATCGCGATCGCCTTCGGCGCGATCAACATCGTCGGCGGCTTCATGGTCACCGACCGGATGCTCGGCATGTTCACTCGTAAGAAACCCGCCGCCTCCTCTGCTTCCGCTGGGGCGAAGGGATCAGATATGGATTCGCCCCAGCTCCCGCGTCCGGGGGCGGCGGGGTCTGAGAAAGACGGCGAGAAATGATCCGCGCCGTGCTGGAGCCGGGCGGGTCCGCCGCCACGGCGCTCTACATCGTCTCCTTCTCCCTGTTCATCATCGGGATCAAACAGGGCACGCACCCGACCACTGCCAAGCGCGGAAACATGGTCGCCGCGGTCGGCATGGCGATCGCCGTCCTCACCACGCTGCTGCTCGACGGGATCGGCAACTGGGGCCTGATCTTCGGCGCCCTGATCGTCGGCTCCGCGGTCGGCGTGGTCGCCTCGATCCGCGTGCAGATGACCGAGATGCCGCAGATGGTCGCCCTCTACAACGGGGTCGGCGGCGGCGCGGTGGCCTTGATCGCCTGGTCGGAGATCCGCCACGGGATCAGCCTCGGCCACGGGCTCGACCTGGAAGCGATGATCCCGACCCTGTTCGCCGGCGTCGTCGGCTCGGTCTCCTTCTGGGGCTCGAACATCGCCTTCGCCAAGCTCCAGGACCTGATCCCGACCAAGCCGCTGGCGGTGCCCGGCCAGCAGGTGATCAACGCCGTCCTGCTGATCGGGATCCTCGCCGCCTGCACGGTCACCGCGATCGACCACAGCCACCCCTCCGAGGGCCTGTTCATCGCGATCCTGCTCGCCGCGGCGCTGCTCGGCAACCTCGTCGTGCTGCCGATCGGCGGCGCCGACATGCCGGTCGTGATCTCGCTGCTGAACGCCTTCACCGGCCTCTCCGCCGCGGCCGCCGGCTTCGCGCTCGACAACGTCGCGCTGATCGTCGCCGGCACCCTGGTCGGCTCCTCGGGAACGATCCTCACCATGGAGATGGCGACGGCGATGAACCGCTCGGTCGCCAACATCCTCTTCGCCGGCTTCGGCGGCGCCCCCGCGGGCGGCGGTGGGGGAGCGATCGGCGAGAAGCCGCACGTCTCGATCGGCGCCCAGGACGCGGCGATCAAGCTCGCCTACGCCGACACGGTCGTGATCGTGCCCGGCTACGGCCTCGCCGTGGCCCAGGCCCAGCACGCGATCAAGGAGGTCGCCGACGAGCTGGAGAAGCGCGGCGTCACCGTCAACTACGCGATCCATCCCGTCGCCGGCCGCATGCCCGGCCACATGAACGTCCTGCTGGCCGAGGCCGACGTGCCCTACGAGCAGCTCAAGGAGATGGAGGAGATCAACCCGGAGATGCCCCGCACCTCCGTCGCCGTCGTGGTCGGCGCCAACGACGTCACCAACCCGGCCGCCAAGAACGACCCCGACTCCCCGATCGCCGGGATGCCGATCATCGAGGTCAACGAGGCGACCGAGGTGATCGTGATCAAGCGCTCCCTCTCCCCGGGCTTCGCCGGCATCGACAACGACCTCTTCTACGAAGCGAACACGTCGATGCTGTTCGACGACGCGAAGAAGGCCGCGGCCGACATCGCGGCCGAGATTCAGAACCTCTAGGTCGGCGTGTCGACTTCCTCCCGCACGTGGGGGAGGAAGTCGACAGACCGAGCAGGGTTTAGAGGGTGAACATGTTGCCGGCCATCAGGCAGACGTTGCCGGCGCCGAAGGCGCCCTGGCTGCCGCCTTTGATCGTCCCCGCCTTGACGCCGACCTGGAGGCCGCCGCGCACGGTCGTGCCGTTGGTCGCCGTGGCGGCGAATTCGGATTCCTCGGCTTCGTAGTAGCCGTAGTCGGAGCCGGTGCTCTGGTAGAAGAGGATGCGCATGTTCGCCGCGGTCGAGGTGTTCAGCAGGTATTTCGATTCGTTCGCGGAGGTGTAGTTGTATTCGGACCAGAAAGCCGCTCCGTCTTCGCTGGTCTTGATGAAGAACAGCCCGTTGACGCCGCCGCTGTAGCTGAAGCATTTCGCCGTGATCGTCAGCGGGCCGGCCGAGAAGAGGACGGTCTCAGGCGCGCTGTCAACGCCTTGTTCGTAGCTGGCGACGGGAGTCGCGGATAGCCGCAGCGAGTTGTGCTGGTAGCCGCTGAGGCTGGCGGCGACGTTGGCGCTATTGGCGCTCGGCACCGTGCCGAGGCTGCCCTCGTCGATCTTCGCGCCGGTCACCGCACCGGGCTTGATCTTGGCGCCGGTGACGGCGTTCTTCTTCAGTTTCGCCGCGGTTACCGCGTTCTTCTTCAGCTGCTTTGAACCGACGCTGTTCTTCGCCAGCTGCGAGGCGGCGAAGGCGGTGCCACCGGCCAGCACGAAGAAGACTGCGATCGAAGACATCACGTTGGCATACGTGAGCCGCTTGCGGACTGCTCTCACTTGGTTCTCCTTGCTTAGGGGTCGAGACAGGCTGGGAGGCCCTGAGAATCCCAGGCGTTGCGGCGGCTTGGGGTGAGTTCGACAAATAGCGGGGAAGAACTCGGATCAGGCAGCGCCTTGTCCCCGCATGCGTTCGCAGCGTGGGCAGGGGACGGTCGAGTGGGTCGGGGTGCTCGGCGTGGTCTCACTGCTGTTCGTCGGCTTGATTGCCGCCGGGGTGCGGTTGCCGGGGAACGAGCTGTCGCGAGCACTCGCGTCGACGCTGCTCTGCGCGGTTTCCCTGGCCGACGGCTGTGGCGACGAGCCGGCGATGATCGCCGCATACGGGACCGAGGTTGGCGACCTGATCCGGGACCATGTGCCGACGCTGGCGTTCGAGGAGAGGTCCCGGGCGTTGCCGGTGGACTTTCGGCGCTGTCGCTCGACCGCTTGCGGCGACGGGGCGGCGGAGGGGCTCGTGCATCGGACTGACGAGCGACTGCCGGTCACCGCCTTCGTCCACGTGATCGACTGCCGCGAGGAGGGGAGGGGGGAGGCCGAAGCGGCGGGGGCGACCTGCTCGGGCGCTCGGGCCGGAAATCTGTACCTGCAGTTCTGGTTCTACTACGCCAACTCGGCCACCCTGCGCGACGTCCCGGTGGTCGGCGACGCCGGCTACCACGAGGACGACTGGGAGTCGGTCCACCTTCGCCTTGGCCCGGATGGCGCGGTCGCCCAGCGGGCCTCCTCCCACCACGGCTACAACTACGAGCTCGGCGTCGCCAACTGGGGCTCGGATGCCGGCATCGAGCCGCTCGAGGACATCGCCGAGGAGCTTGGCGCCCGGGCCGACAACGGCTGGGGTCCCGAGACCCACCTGCTCCTGGTCTCCGGCGGCAGCCACGCCGGCAACGCGGCGGGCGGCGAGCGCGGCGATCGGTTCACGCCGGGCCGCCGCGTCCACCTGATCGCCCTGGAGCCGATCGCCGCTGGCTACGACGGGGACTTCGCCGTCACCCCGCCATGGCGCAAGCGGGTCTGGTTCGACCCCGAGGCGGAAGGGACCGACTAGCGAGGGACGGGGCCAGCCCCGCACACCGCCAAAGGCAGGTAGGTGTGCGAGCTGGCCCCATCCCTCGTGAGTCCGCATTTAAGGTCGCTATGCGACCCCTAGGGCGGACTCGCGATGCTGACGGACCTTCGGCGACCCCTCCCCCGCACACCCCCGAAGCTAGCCCAGCTTGTAGGTGACGAGGCCGCTGGCGAGCAGTTTGCCGTCGGCATCGCCGCGCACCTTCACCTCGCAGAAGCAGAGGCTTTTGCCGTGGCGCAGGACCATCGCTTCGGCCAGCAGTTCCTGGGCCCGGGCGGCCGCCAGGTAGTCGACGGTGAGGCCGACGGTCGTCCCTTTCGGCGGTTCGTCGTCGAACTCGATCGCCGACCAGGAGGCGGCCATCGCGGCGGTGTCGATCAGGGCCGCGACAGCGCCGCCGTGGACGACGTCGCCGATCGTCACGACCTCGTCGGTGAAGGGCAGGGCGAGCACGCAGCGGTCGTCCTCGATCTCGCGCAGCGCCATCCCCAGGTGGCCGACGAACGGCGAGTGCACGAGGAACTCAGAAATGAGCTCCGATCCGCGCACGGCTACTTGGGGGTCATGCGCAGGGCGCCGTCGAGCCGGATCGTCTCCCCGTTCAGCATCGGGTTGGTGACGATCTGGCCGACCAGGTGCGCGTACTCCGCGGGGTCGCCAAGGCGCTTCGGGAAGGGCACGTCGGCCCCGAGCTGCAGCCGCGCCGGCTCCGGCAGCCCTTCCAGCAGGCGGGTGTCGAAGACCCCGGGCGCGATCGTCATCACCCGCACCCCCTTGGAGGCGAGGTCGCGGGCCGCCGGCAGCGTCAGCCCGACGATCCCGCCCTTCGAGGCCGAGTAGGCCGCTTGGCCGATCTGCCCGTCGAAGGCGGCGATCGAGGCGGTGTTGACGCAGACGCCGCGCTCGCCGCCGGCGTCAGGCTCGTTCTCGATCATCTGCGCCGCGGCTGTGCGGAGGACGTTGAAGGTGCCGATCAGGTTGACCTTGATCACGGTCGCGAAGTGGTCGAGGTCGTGAGCGGCGCGAGCGCGGGCGATCCGCTCGGCCCAGCCGATCCCGGCGCAACAGACGGAGATCCGCAGCCCCTCGGGGGCCGCCGCGGCGCGCTCGACGGCGGCGGCGACCGCGTCGGGCTCGGTCACGTCGACCGGCAGGAACTCGGCCCCGAGCTCCGCCGCCAGGTCCGCGCCGCGCTCGGCGTCGCGGTCGGCGATCACCACCTTCGCCCCGGCGGCCGCCAGGTGACGCGCGGTCGCCTCGCCGAGCCCGGAGGCCCCGCCGCTGACCAGCGCGCCTGCGCCCTCGATCCTCATCGGCGGCAATCTAACGGTCCCGCGTGTTCACATGCCGGTAATCCGACCCGGGTAGGGTCTTCGTATCGCAACCAAGGTGACGGCAAACACCGAGGAAGCTCGCACGCAAGCGATCGCCGACCTGCTCGCGGAGGCCCGGCAGCGCACCCTCGCGCTGCTCGAACCGCTCGACGACGAGCAGCTGAACGCCGTCTACTCGCCGCTGCTGAGCCCGCTCGCCTGGGACCTCGGCCACATCGCCAACTTCGAGGAGCTGTGGCTGGTCCAGCGGGTCGGCGGCCGCGCACCGCTGCACGGCGAGCTCGGCCGCTTCTACGACGCGATCGAGAGCCCGCGCAAGATCCGTGGTGAGCTGCCGATCCTCCATGGCGAGGAGCTGCGCGCCTACATGGACGACGTCCGCGCCCGCAGCCTCGAGGTACTGGAGGAGATCGACCTCTCCGCCGACGCCGAGGACCGCCTGCTGCGCGAAGGGTTCGTCTACGAGATGCTGATCGCCCACGAGCTGCAGCACCAGGAGACGATGCTGCAGCTGTTGCAGCT
>Ga0081539_10000973_pt1 | contig 53526 bp, 48 predicted proteins | sample TabmetS4T2R2_FD_71023 | JGI IMG/M metagenome (GOLD analysis project Ga0081539, IMG submission 71023) | Tabebuia heterophylla rhizosphere microbial communities from the University of Puerto Rico - S4T2R2 | ecosystem: Host-associated > Plants > Roots > Rhizosphere ...
ACGGTGCGGACCGCGTCATGGTCGGCACGGCGGCGCTGGAGCCAGGCTTCCTCGAGCCTGCCGTCGCGCGTTTTGGAGGGACGCTCGTCGTCGCGATCGACGTCCGCGACGGTCGCGTGGCCGTCGACGGCTGGACACGATCGTCGGAGACGACGGCGGTTGACCTCGCCCGGCGCTGTGCGTCACTCGGCGTCCAGCGTCTGCTCGTTACGAGCACGGCGCGCGACGGGTCGCTTGCGGGACCGGACGTCGCCCTGCTCGAGCAGATCGTCCCGGTCGGATTGCCCGTGGTCGCGGCGGGCGGGGTTGCGTCCGTCGACGACCTGCTCATGTTGCGGGATCTCGGCTGTGAGGGCGCGATCGCCGGAAGCGCGCTACTCGCCGGACAGTTCACGTTGGCGGAGGCGTTGTCCGCGGTCCGCGGCGCCGGCGGTTAGCAGTCGACCGAACCTGACGACGCGTTGCCGTTGGGGGCAAGTGGGTTTCGGCCCGCTCTGCGCGCCGGCCACGCCGGCGTCGGCACAGATTCGGCACAAAGACGGCGCATTGCTGCGACGGATTCCTCGATAGCGTGACATCAGGGACACCGGGGTGCCCCTGGGGGCAGTTGGGGGCGTTTCGACTGTGGGCCGAGGCGTACGCTCGCGTCGTGGAGTTCCGATTCTGCGATGAGCGCGGCGAGGCCGGGTTCTCGTGGATCGTCGCCGAGCCCGCGACGCGAACGTCGCACGCGCTGGCGGCGAACGGGCGTGTGTGGCTTGTCGACCCCTTGCGCTTCGAGCCGGCGCTCGCGCGCGCCGGCGAGCTCGGGACGTTCGCCGGCGTGCTCCAGCTGCTCGACCGGCACAAGCGCGACTGCGCCGCGATCGCCGCCGAGCTCGGCGTTTCGCTCCACGTCGTGCCCGACGAGCTCCCAGGGACGCCGTTCACGACCGTTCCCGTCCTCCGCAGGAGGCGCTGGAGCGAAACAGCGCTCTGGTGGGAGGCCACCCGGACGCTCGTCGTCCCAGAAGCGATCGGGACGAACGCCTTCTACAGCGCCGGCCGTGACCTCGCCGGCGTCCACCTGCTCCTCCGCTTCGCGCCGCCGCGCGACGCGCTTGGGCGTTTCGAGCCCGACCACTTGCTCGTCGGCCACGGCGAAGGGCTGCACGGGCCTGACGCCGGTACCGGGCTCCGCCAAGCGCTCGGCCACGCACGAAGTGGGCTCCCCCGGTTGATGCTTCGGGCGCCGGCCCTCGCGATCGACGCGGTGCGCCGCAGGCGGCCGGGGCAACGCTAGCGCGTCAAGGCCGCCGGCCGCAGCAGCTTCGACGGCCGGCGCAGCCCGGCGTCGCGCACGGGCGGGTTGACCGGCTCGGCGAGCGGAGGCGCGCCGAACGACCTGCGCACCTGGCCCGCCGGCGGGGTCCCGTACGTCGTCGTGCGCTGGCGCGGGACGCGTCCCGCCGAGCGAATGAGCGCCTCCATCCGCTCGGGTGGCATCTCCTGCCCCCACTCCGACCCGGCCGCGCGCGAGATCGACTCGTTCATCAGCGTGCCGCCCAGGTCGTTGACGCCTGCGGCCAGCGCCTGGCGAACGCCGTCCGGCCCGAGCTTCACCCAGCTGGCCTGGATGTTCGTGAACAGCGGGTGGAGCGCGAGACGGGCGACCGCGTGCATGAGCAGCGCCTCGCCGAACGTCGGCCCACGGCGCGCCGCGCCCTTGACGAAGATCGGCGCCTCCATCGGGACGAACGGCAGCGGCACGAACTCCGTGAAGCCGCCCGACCGCGCCTGCTGCTCCCGCGCGCGCAACAGGTGCCGCGCCCAGTGGACCGGCCGCTCGACGTGCCCGAACATGATGGTGACGTTGGAGCGAAGGCCGACCCGATGGGCGGCCTCGTGCACCTCGAGCCACTGCGCACTGGTCACCTTGTCGGGACAGATGATCGCCCGCACCTCGTCGTCGAGGATCTCGGCCGCGGTGCCGGGCAGCGACCCGAGTCCGAGGTCGCGGAGGCGGGTGAGATATGCCTCGAGGTCGAGGCCCAGCGTCGCCGCGCCCTGCCAGACCTCGAGCGCCGAGAACGCGTGCACGTGCAGCTCCGGCACGGCCGCCTTGATGGACGCCACGACCTCCGCGTAGTACTCGCCCGTGAAGGACGGGTGGATGCCGCCCTGGAGGCAGACCTCCGTCGCACCCCGCTCCCAGGCCTCGCGGACGCGCCGCTCGATCTCGTCCCCGGGCACGAGGTAGGCCGGCCCGCGGAGGTTCTCGGCGAGCTTGCCCTTGGAGAACGCGCAGAATCCACAGCGGAAGTAGCAGACGTTCGTGTACTGGATGTTCCGCGTGACGACGTACGTGACGTCGTCCCCGCAGGTCTCCCGGCGCAGCCGGTCGGCCGCGGCGAGCACGCGCTCACGCTCTGCACCGCGAGCGCGGAAGAGGCGCACGAGCTCGTCCTTCCCGAGCTCCGCTCCGGCGAGCTCGATCGGCACGGGATCCCGCGCGACGACGAACGGCACCGCGACCGGCTCGCCCGGCGCCCAGCGGTCCTCCCGCGCGAGCCCCATGGCATCCGCCGCGCGGCGGATGGCAGGCGCGATCGCCGGGTCGGCCCAGCGGTCGAGGTCATCGACGTGCTCGGGATACAACGGCAGGCGCGCCGCGAGCTCGAGCCCGCGCGACCGGCACGCCTCCCGCAGGCGCTCGACGTCGGGCCAGGGCGCCTCGGGGTTCACGTGGTCGACCGTGACGGGCGAGATGCCGCCCCAGTCGTCGATCCCGGCGTCCAGCAGGAGGGGGAAGTCGTCGTACGCGAGGTTGGGCGGCGCCTGAACGTGGACCTCCGGCCCGAGCAGGATCCGCGCCACGGCGATCGACCACAGCTGCTCGGCGAGCGGTGCGTCGGGATGCGACTCCATCCGCGTCCCTGGCTTCGCGCGGAAGTTCTGGACGATCACCTCCCGAAGGTGCCCGTATTCCGCCGCGAGGTCGCGCAGCGCGAGCAGCGCTTCGATCCGCTCCTCCCGCGTCTCGCCGATGCCGATCAGGATCCCGCTCGTAAACGGGATCGCCAGCTCGCCGGCATGCCGCATCGTCTCGAGGCGACGCGCTGGGACCTTGTCCGGCGACGCCCAGTGCGGTCCACCCCGTGCCGCGAGCCGCTCGGCGGTCGTCTCGAGCATGATCCCCATCGAGGCCGCGACCGGCCGCAGCGAAGCAAGCTCGTCCCGCGACATGACGCCCGGGTTGAGATGCGGCAGCATGCCCGTCTCGTCGCGGATGCGAGCCGCGCAGCGGGCGAGGTACTCGAGCGTCGTCTCGCAGCCGAGTGATTCGAGCTCCTCGCGCGCGACGCGGTACCGCGCCTCCGGACGGTCGCCGAGCGTGAACAGCGCCTCCGTGCAGCCGACGGCCGCGCCCGCGCGCGCGACCGCGAGCACCTCTTCCTCGGTCATGAACGCGCGCTCGCCGCGCCGCGGCGGGCGCGCGAACGTGCAGTAGCCGCAGACGTCGCGGCAGAGCGTCGTCAGGGGAACGAAGACCTTGGGCGAGTACGTGACGAGCGTGCCGCGGCGCAGCCGGCGTGCCTCGGCCATCAGGTCGTCCAGCGACGTCGAGAGGAGCTCGGAGACGGTCGTGTCCATCGGCGTGTGGTGTGTCGCCGGGCGGTCTCCTCGCACCGGAGCCGAGAGCATACGCAAGCCGGTCGGGCACACTCACCGCAATGGCCTCGCTGGGCGACCTACTCGCGGTGATCCACGACGCGACGATGCGTGCGCGGCCCGCGCAGCTCACCGTCGAGGAGTGGCGGCACAACGACCGCGCCGGAGCGGCGTGGGACGCCTTCGTGCGTGCCCGCCACCCGCGGGGGTATGCACCGGCGAGCAACCCGACGCCCGAGGCGCCGGAAGAGTCGCGCTCCACCGTCCGCCTCGTCTACGACGGGCCGGAGCGCTACCGCGAGGAGTCCGCCGGGCGGCAGGCCGGCGTCCGCTACATCGTGCGGGACGGCGACCGATGGCTCACGTGGGACAAGGACTGGGGCGTGGTATCGAGCGACTCGCAGCCGGAGGATGCACCGCCGGCCTCCACGCTCGGCTTCATGCTGGACCCGGTCGAGCTCACCGCCGCGCTCCGCTTCGGACCGCCGATGGAGGGCACGGTCGCCGGACGCGCCTCGTTGACAGTTTCGGCAACAGAGCGGGAAGGCAACCCGAGCTCGGTCGCGCTCAGCGTCGGCGCTGGAGCGGATGTCGTGGAGCTGTCGTTCGACGCCGAGACTGGCGCGCTCCTCCGCTCGGAGGCAACGCTCGACGGCGAGCCGTTCCACCGGCTCGAGGTGACGGACATCGCCTACGGTCCAGTCCCGGCAACGGCGTTCGTCGTCGAGCCCCCGCCCGGCCACGAGGGCGCTGCGGGTCGCCCCTACGTCCCGCGGTAGCCCCAGAGCCCGCCGAAGCTCTTCCAGCTGCCCTTGTTCCAGCGCTGCAGGAGCATCTGCTCGATCGGGAAGTGGTCTCCGGGGCCGGTCTTGAGCGCGATTCCGGGCAGCAGGAAGGGGTTGTTCGAGAAGCTCATGTTCGAGACGACCTTGACGAGGCCCTCGCGCGTGAGGTCCTTGCCGGCCTTCTTCAGCGCCTCGACCGCCGTCCACGCCGCCGCCATGCCGTAGACGTGGTAGACGTCGTCGGCGTTCGCGCCCGGCGCGAACTGCTTCATGACCTGGCGGTAGAGCTTCATCGCCGCGTCGGTCTTCCACTTCGGGTCGGTCGGGTCTTTGAGGAACACGATCGACACCGTCCCGTTCGCCAAAGCGGGTCCGTTGGCGGCCGCGACAGCCATGATGTTCGAGGCCGAGGAGACGGCGTTGTTCAGCGTCAGCTTCGGTTTCCAGCCGAGCTTGCCTGCTTGGAAATAGGCCTGAATCGCAAACTTCGGCGTCGCGAAGATCGCGAACACGGTCGCCTTAGATGCCTTCAGCTTCGCGACCTGTGACTGGACGTCGACGGCCGTCGCCTCGTACGGCTCGGCCGCGACGACCTTGACGTTCGAGCGCACGATGCCGCGCTTGAGCCCGTTGAGCAAGTCCTTGCCGTAGTCGTCGTTCTGGAACAGGACGGCGACCCTTGCGGAGCCCTGCGTCCGCGCAAGGTACTTGCCGAGCACCCAGCCCTCGGCCTGGTAGCTCGGCTGGAACCCGATCGTGTACGGGTACTTCGCCGCCTCGGTGCCGAACTTCGTGGCACCGGACGCAGCGAAGAGCTGCGGCACCTTGTTCGCGTTCAGGTAGTCGCGGACGGCATCGTTCTGCTCCGTCCCGAGCGCGTTGAAGATCGCGAAGACCTTGTCCTGCTCGACGAGCTTTCTTGTCGCCTGGACCGTGAGTTGCGGGTTGTACGCGTCGTCGACGATCGTGTCCGTGATCGTCCGGCCGTTGACGCCGCCCTTCGCGTTGACGTACTTGAAGTAGGCGTCGGCGCCGCGTGCAACCGAGGCGTATGCGGAGGCGGTGCCGCTGAGCGGCGAGGTCGTCCCGAGGAGGATCGAGGTCGCGGTGACGCCGGGGTCGCCCCCCGCGAGGCTCGGTCCGGCCGGCGCCGCCGTCGCGGCGAGCGCGGTGGTCGTGACGAGCGCCGTCAGCGCGAGCGCGAGCTTCCTGAGCATCGTGCGATGCTAGCCGCGACGTGTAAGGAGTCTGATACGACCGACGAGGCCCGAGACCCCCGTCGGCAGGACGTACATCAGGGCGATGAGGAGCACGCCGGAGACGACCGAGGGCGCGCCGGGAGAGTTCGAGACCCGCTGCGACCAGTCAGGCAGGAACTGGATGAACACCGCTCCGGCGATCAGCCCGGCGAGCGAGCCGAGGCCGCCGACGACGACGCCCACGAGCAACAGGATCGACAGCGAGATCGGGAACGTGTCCGGGTTCACGAAGGTCGTCGCGATCGCGAACAGCGAGCCGGCGACGCCGGCGTACGCGGCGCTCACGCCGAAGGCGAGCGTCTTGTACTTCGGCAGGCTCACGCCCGACGACTGCGCCGCCGTCTCGCTGTCGCGGACGGCCCGCAGGGCGAGCCCGGTGCGGCCGCGCAAGAGGAGCCACGCGAGCACGTAGCCGACGAGCGCGACCGACCAGCACAGGTAGTACAGCCAGTCGTTGAAGGCGAGCTCCTTGCCGAGCACGGTCACCGGGGTCAGCGACGCGGTCAGCTCGGGGATGCCGAACAGGTTGATGCCGCTGCCGCCGCCCGTGAAGTCCTCGAACCGCTTGATCACGGCCGGCGTGGACACGGCGATCGCGAATGTCGCGAGTGCGAGGTAGAGACCGGAGAGGCGGAGCGCCGGCAGGCCGAAGAGGAAGCCGACGGTTCCGGTCAGGAGCGCCGCGATCGGGATCGTCCAGATGTCCTTGACGCCGTGGTCCGCCATCAGGATCGCGGTCGTGTAGCCGCCGACGGCCATGAACGCGCCGTGGCCCAGGGAGATCTGCCCGGTGTACCCGGTGAGGATGTTCAGCCCGATCAGCGCGATCAGGTAGATCGCGACGTACGCGAGCTGCTGAGCGCGAAACGCCGACACGAACGACGGCACGACCGCGACGACGACGGCGAGCGCGACGAAGGCCGCGATCGGGAGCGCGCTGCGGTCGAGCCTCATACCCGACGCACCTCGCGTCGGCCGAAGACTCCGGAGGGCCGCACGAGCAGGACGACGAGGATCACGAGCAGCGCGCCAGGAAGCCGTAGGTCGGCGCCCACGAAGTCGACGTACGTCCCGAGCAGGTTGAGGCCGACGCCGAGGGTGAGACCGCCGACGACCGCGCCGACAGGCGAGTCGATCCCGCCGAGCACGGCGGCCGCGAACGCGTAGATGAGCAGCGCCGCCATCAGGTTCGGGTCGAGGAACACGCTCGGCGCCGCCAGCATCCCGGAGATCGCGCCGAGGACCGCCGCGAGACCCCAGCCGAGCGAGAGCATCCAGGTGACGCGGACGCCGACGAGCCGTGCCTCGCCGGGGTTCGTCGCCGCGGCGCGCATCGCGAGCCCGAGCTTCGTGTACTGCAGGAGGAACCACAGGACGACGACCGTCGCGACGACGACGCCGATCGTGCCGATGTCCTGGATCGAGATCGCGACGCCGCCGACGTCGACGGTTCGCGTCGGGAACGGGCTCTTCACCGCGCGCACCTCGCCGGACCAGATGAGCGTGACGAGACCGTTGATCGCGAGCAGCAGCCCGATCGTCACGATCACGACCCGGAGCACAGAGCCCTTCTCGTTCGGCCGGATCACGCCCTGGTGGATCGCGGCGCCGCCGAGGAACGACACGATCAGCGTGAACACGAACGCCGGCCAGTAGCCCCAGCCGTGATTCGTGGTCAGCGTCCAGGCGATGTACGTCGACAGGGTCGCCATCTCGCCCTGGGCGAAGTTGATGACGCCGGTCGCCCGGTGGATCAGCACGAGCGCCAGCGCGAGCGAGGCGTAGATCGAGCCGGAGGCGAGGCCCGCGACGACCTGCTGCATGAAGTCCGCCATCAGTAGCCGAGGTACGACCGTCGGACGGACTCGTTCTCGCGCAGCTCCTCGCTCGGGCCGGACACGGCGACGCGGCCGACCTCGAGGACGTACGCGTCGGACGCGGCCTGGAGCGCGATGCGCGCGTCCTGCTCGACGACGAGGACGGTGAGGCCCTCTTGCTCGTTGAGCTCGCGCACGATCCTGAAGATCTCGCGGACGATCATCGGCGCTAGACCCAGAGACGGCTCGTCGAGCATCAGCAGCCGCGGTCGCGCCATCAGCGCGCGCGCCAGCGCGAGCATCTGCTGCTCGCCGCCGGAGAGCGTCCCGGCTTGCTGGCCGGCTCGCTCGGGGATCCAGGGGAACCACTGCGCCATTCGGTCGATGTCCGCCTGGAGGCTCCGCACGCGGCGGGTGTACGCGCCGAGCCGGAGGTTCTCGTTCACGGTGAGCTCCGTGAACGTCCCCCGGCCCTCGGGCACGTGCGCGATTCCCGCCCGCGCCACGGACTCGGGCCCTCCGCCGAGCGCCTTGCCCGCGAACGTGATCCGGCCCGACCAGCGCACGGTGCCGGACACGGCCCGCAGCGTGGTCGTCTTCCCTGCGCCGTTCGCGCCGAGCACGGCGACGATCGCGCCCTCGGGCACCTCGAGCGCGACGCCGCGCAGCGCCTGGACCGGGCCGTACCGGGCCTCGACGTCCTCGAGCGCGAGGAGCGTCACTCCTGCACCCCGAGGTACGCCTCGATCACCGCGGGATCTGCCTGCACCTGGGCGGGCGGGCCGTACGCGATCTTCCGTCCGAAGCTGAGGACGCTCACGGTGTCCGACACGCGCATCACGAGGCTCATGTGATGCTCGACGAGCAGCACCGTGAGGTCGCGCTCCTCGCGGAGGCGCACGATGAAGTCGCCGAGCTCCTCGACCTCCTGGTGGTTCAGGCCGCCGGCGGGCTCGTCGAGCAAGAGCAAGGTCGGCTCGGCCATCAGGGCGCGCGCGATCTCGACGCGCTTCTGGGTGCCGTACGGAAGCGCCGCGGCGGGATGCTGCGCGCGGTCGGCGAGCCCGACGACGTCGAGCATGTCCATCGCCCCGCGTTCGTCGGCGACGCGGCCGCGGGCGTGACCGCCGACCAGCACGTTCTCGAGCACGGTCATCGTCCGGAACAGGTTGATGTTCTGGAACGTGCGTGCGATCCCGCGGCGCACCACGCCGTGCGGCGGCGTGCGCAGGAGCGTCTCCCCGTTCAGCACCACGTCGCCCGTGTCCGGCGTGTAGAGGCGGGTGATGACGTTGAACGCCGTCGTCTTCCCCGCGCCGTTCGGCCCGATCAGCCCGGCGATGACGCCCTTGGAGACGTCGAACGAGACCCCGTCGAGGGCGACGATGCCGCCGAAGCGGAGCGTGACGTCCCGGACCGAGAGCAGCATCCTCGCCGCGGGATGCTACGCGGGCGCCCGGCGGGGGTCTACGGGAGCCGCGGAGCGCCGAGCAGCGAGATGCCCGCCGCGCCGGCGAGCAGCAGCGCGCCCGCGGCGACGAACATCGCCGTCACCTCGCCAGGTCGGTCCTGACGACCGACGCGTGAGCCGAGGCCCGAGTAGACCTTCTCGAGCTGGTCGGCGCTCTCGGCGTCGAACGACTCCGCGCCGGTGTACTCGGCGATCGCCGCCAGCGTCTCGCGGTCGGGCGGAACCGGAATCACCTGCTGCTGGCCGGGCGGGCCTGCGACGATCGTCCCGGCGTCTGTACCGAGCGCGACGGTGAACACCGGAACCCCGGCGATCTGCGCGCGCTCCGCTCCCTGGCCCGGGCTCAGCAGTCCACGGGTCTGGGAGCCGTCCGAGAGCAGCAGGATAGACGCGAGGGACCGACCCTTGGCGTCGCGCACGGCCTGGGTGGGCGCCTCCTTCGTCTCGCCCGTCTCGCCCGTCGCCGTGCGTGCGAGATCGACGGCGCGCGCGAGCGCATCGCCGATCGCCGTGCCGAAGCCCGGCCCCAGCACGTCGATCCCCTGGGCGAGCAGCTTCCGGTCGACCGTCGGCGAGACGACGACCTGCGGCTCGTCGGAGAACGAGACGACCCCGACGCGGAGCGAGTCCGGGGCGCGCGCGAGGAACGAGCGCATCGCGCGCTTCGCCGCGGCAAGCCGCGTCGGCCGAACGTCAGTCGCGCGCATGGATCCCGAGACGTCGACGACGAGGACGACGCTCGCACGCTCGTTGGGCTTCTGGACCGTGACGGTGGGACGCGCGAACGCCACGCCGAGCGCGGCGAGCGACAGGAGGATGAGGGCGGCCGGCACGTGGCGGCGCCACGGACGGCTCTTGGCCGCGACGCCCGCAAGCACGTCGAGGTTGGTGTACCGCACGGCGAACTTCGGCGGACGCCGCTGCATCAGCCAGTAGCCGACCGCGGCGAGCGGCACGATCGCGAGGACGGCGAGGAAAGCGGGGGCCTCGAAGCTCATCTCGTCACCCTGGTGCAGAGCGCATGGAGCTGGAGCTCGACCGGAAGGGTCTGCGGCACGACGGGCGCCAGCGTCGCCGTCGCGGTCACCGTCCTCCCCGAGCTCGCCCGCGCGACCCGGACGGCGCTCAGGAGCGTCTCGCCGGGCTCGGCGTCGGTGCGGAACGCCCATGCGTGCTCGGCGCCGAGGAGACGCGCGCCCGCCGGGCACCTGCCGACGATGCGGACGGAGCCCCCCGAGACGAGCCTACGCCGTGTCACTCTTCTGTCTATCGGCTTCGAGGGCGCGAACGCGGAGGCTCGTTTGACCGCCGTCTCGCCGCGGCCGCCGCCGCCGGAGGTCGGTATGCACCCGACGAAGGGCTGGAACGCCGTCGCCTTCGCAGCCCCGCCGGTGTAGATCGCCGTGAACACGACGTCGCGGCCGGTCGTGACGCCCGGCGAGACGGGTGAGCCGTTCTCGCCGCGGATGCTGACGTCGACCGCGCGGTCGGACACCCGAGCGTCGACGCCCGCGACGATGTAGCCGCGCAGCGGGCACTGCAGCTGCCAGACGACCGTCGACACGCCGCCTCGAGCGGGCGCCGGAATCGCGACCCACGGGCCGGGAACCGGAAGGCAGACCTGCAGACCTCGGCACTCGTTGGCGGCCCGCGCGTCGGTCGCACCGAAGAATCCGGCGCAACACGCCGCGAGAGCCGCGATCGTCACGAGGAGCAGACGCCTCACAGCGCCCTCCGGAACCAGAGCGAGGAGAGCGAGCTGCCGAGGAGGAGCAGCACCCCGCCGGTCGCGGCGAACGCCGACGTGACCTCGACCCGCTTGCGGTCGCGAGCGAGGCGCGTCCCGAGCTCGCGGTACACGGATTCGAGCCGCGCGGCGCTCGGCGCCTCGGCGAACGTCCCACCCGTCGTGCGGGCGACGAGCCGGAGCGTGGCGACGTCCGGGGCGACCACGACGCGCTCCTTGAGGCCACCCGGGCGCGGCACCTCGACCACCGCGTCGCCCTTCCCGAGCGCGACGGTGGAGACCGGAACGGCGAACCGGCGCGCGCGCTCGGCCGCGGGCAGCGGGCGGATGTCGCCTGACGTCTGCGCGCCGTCGGAGAGCAGCAGCACGGCGGCGGGCGTCGGCGTTCCCGTGCTCGGCGGCGGCGCCTCGCCCTCGCGCTGCCCGAGCGCGAGCTCGACCGAGCGCACGATCGCGGTCCCGATCGCTGTCCCGGAGCCGAGCCGGAGCTCCGCGAGCGCGACGCGTGCCGCTTCGCGGTCGGTCGTGGGCGGCAGCACCGGGTTGGCGGACGTCGAGAACGAGACGATCCCGACGCTGTACGACTTCGGCACCTCCTCGAGGAAGGCGGTGGCCGCGGCCTTGGCGGCCTCGAACCGGCTCGGCCCGACGTCCGACGCCGCCATCGAGCGCGACGTGTCGATCGCCAGCACGATCGTCGCCTCGTCGCGGGTCACGTCGCGGACGACGTGCGGACGGGCGACGCCGACGACGAGGAGCGCGAGGGCGACGAGCGCGATCGCCGGGGGAACGTGGCGCCGCCAGCCGGGGGCGACGGCGACGAGGTTCGGGACGAGCGCAGGGTTCGCGAACCGCGCGGCCTCGCGCCGTCGTCGCCGCGCGGCGAGCACGTGGAGCCCGACGAGCAGCGGGATCGCAACGAGGCCGAGTAGTGCGAGCGGCCAGGCGAAGCTCATGCGCGTCGCCTCCGGAGGAAGGTCGCCAGGTCGCGGAGCCAGTCGCGGTCGGTCGAGAGGGTGACGTGCGCGACGCCGGCTGCCGCGAGCTCGCGCGCGACGTCGCGGCGCTCCGCTGCCGCAGCGGCGGCGAAGCGATCGCGGAGCCCGCTCGAGTTGGTGTCGACTTGCAGCTGCTGCCCGCTCTCCGGGTCGACGAGCCAGAGCGTGCCGACCGGCTCGAGCCTCTGTTCCCTCGGATCGCGCACCTCGACCGCGAGCACCTCGTGACGTCCGGCCAGTCGCAGGAGCGGCCGGCGCCAGTCGCGCGGCCCGCGGAAGTCGGAGACGATCACGACCAGTGCCCGCTGCCGTGCAGCGCCGGCGACGCGCCGGAGCGCCTCCGCGAGCGGGACGTCGCCGCGCGCGCTCGGGTCGCCGCCGTCGCGGAGCGCGAGCAGCAACCCGACGAGGCCCGCGCGACCCTGCGTCGGCTGCAGCACACGCTCGGACGCGCCGAACCCGACGAGGCCGACACGGTTGCCGCGCACCGTCGCCGCGTGCCCGATGGCGAGCGCGACGCCGAGTGCGACGTCCGCCTTGCGGCGCTCGGCCGTGCCGAACGCCATCGACGGCGTGGTGTCGAGCACGATCCACGTGACCAGCACCCGCTCCGCGAGATGCACGCGGACGTGGGGCTCCGTCGTTCGCGCCGTCACGTTCCAGTCGATCAGCCTCACGTCGTCGCCGGGCACGTAGGGCCGCACCTGGGCGAGCTCCGTGCCGCGCCCGAGGAGGCTCGACCGGTGATCCCCCGCGAGCAGGCCGTCGACACGGCGGGCGATGGACAGCTCGAGCGCCTTGAGCAGCCCGTCGGGGACAGGCCCCGGCCCCGGCCGCTCCGGCGTCGGCTCGGCTCCGAGGGCGCGCAGAACTCGGATCATGATGATGCTTCGTCGTCGGGGCGGGTTGGGTGGTGCGAGGCAAGGACGCAGGGAGCGTCCATATGTGACATATGGACGCGACTGAGGACGCGGCATCGCGCCGCCCAGCGCGTTCCGACGGCACAAGGCCTCATCGTGATTCGAGTTCTCCCAACTCTGATCACGCGGCTGCGGGCCTCCCGAGCTCGAGACGCGGCTGCGGCACGGCCGCCAGGACCGCGTCGAGCACGTCGTCCGCCGTCCGCTCCTCCGCGAGCGCCTGGTACGTGAGCACGAGGCGGTGGCGGAACGCGTCCTTCACGAGCGCGCGGATGTCGCCGGGGATGACGTACTCGCGGCCGTGGATCAGCGCGAGCGCCCTTGCGCTCTGGACGAGCGCGATCGGCCCGCGCGGGCTTGCACCGTACGCGACGAGCTCGGCGATCTCGTCCAGCCCGAACGTCGTGGGCTCGCGGGTCGCGGCCGCGAGGCTCACGGCGTAGCTGACGAGCCCTGGATCGACGTAGACGTCCTTGACCCCCTGCTGAAGCGTCGCGAGCTCGATGAGCGGCAGCACCTGCCGGACGTCGACCGGATCGTCGAGCGAGCGATGGACGACGGTGAGCTCCTCGTCGCGCTCGGGGTAGCCGACGAGCACCTTGAGCATGAACCGGTCGACCTGCGCCTCGGGGAGCGGATATGTCCCCTCGGACTCGATCGGGTTCTGTGTCGCCATGACGAGGAACGGCTCGGGCACGGGATGCGTGTCGTGACCGATCGTGACCTGGTGCTCCTGCATCACCTCGAGCAGCGCCGACTGCACCTTCGCGGGCGCGCGGTTGATCTCGTCCGCGAGGAGGAAGTTGCAGAACACGGGGCCGAGCTCCGTGTCGAAGTCGCCGCGGTCCGGCCGGTAGATGCGGGTGCCGACGAGGTCGGACGGCACGAGGTCGGGCGTGAACTGGATCCGCTTGAAGGAGCCGCCGAGCACCGCTGCGGTCGTCTTGATCGTGAGCGTCTTCGCGAGGCCCGGCACGCCTTCGATCAGGAGGTGGCCGCCGGCGACGAGGCACACGAGCACCCGCTCGAGCATCTCGTCCTGGCCCGCGATGATCCGCTTGATCTCGACGAGGGCCTCTTCGAGCAGCTGCCGCGACTCGGTCCCCTCGCCGGCGGTGGGCAGCGCATCCGGCGCCGCGTTGGTGGGCTCGCTCTCCGGTACGGACATGTGCGCTCCTCGCGTCGACGTGGACGGACGAGCGGCCGCGGGCGGCAGCCCGTCATTCGATGGTAGACAGCGGCCCCGATTGCGATGTTGCGGCGTGGTTATGGGGGTACCCGTGAATCTCCGAATCGAACGCTCTAGCATCGCGGCGTGGACTTCCGCGACACGCCGGAGGAAGCGCGGTTTCGCGAGGAGGTCCGCGCCTGGCTCGAGACGAATTTGCCCGACGCGCTCCGTGGCCATCGGGGTGGCGGGGCGCGCTTCGACGGGCCGGAGGTGCGCGCCTGGAGCCGAGCTCTGTACGACGCCGGCTGGGTCGGAATCTCGTGGCCGGAGGCGTACGGCGGTCGAGGACTCTCGCCGCGGTTCCAGGCGATCTACCTCGAGGAGGAGGCCCGCGCCGAGGCGCCGCCCCACATCGGCGTGATCGGGCTCGGCATGGCCGGCCCGACGATCATCTCGCGCGGCACCGACGCGCAGAAGGCGCGCTACCTGCAGCCGCTCCTCTCCGCGGAGGAGATCTGGTGCCAGGGATTCTCGGAGCCGGGGGCGGGATCCGACCTCGCGGGCGTCCGGACGTCAGCTCGACTGGACGGCGACCGCTTCGTCGTCGACGGCCAGAAGGTCTGGTCGTCCTACGCGCACATCGCCGACTTCTGCATCCTGGTCGCGCGATCGGATCCTTCGTCCGAGCGCCACGACGGGCTCACGTACCTCATCGTCGACATGCACGCCCCGGGCGTCGACGTCCGGCCGTTGCGGCAGATCACGGGCGAAGCGGAGTTCAACGAGATCTTCCTGAGCGGCGTCGAGGTTCCCCTCGAGAACGTGATCGGCGAGATCGGCGCCGGCTGGGACGTTGCGATGACCACGCTGCTCCACGAGCGCGGGACGCTCGCCTTCGCCCTCGTCGCGCGCCTCGAGGTGCAGCTGCGGAAGCTCCTGGCGCTCGCCGCCGAGCGCGGCGCAACGCCGACCCAGCGCGAGGCGATCGCGCGCGAATGGATCCAGCTCCAGGCGCTGCGCCTGACTGCCTACCGATCGCTGTCGGCGCTCGAGCGAACCGGCATCCCCGGGCCCGAAGGCTCGATCCTGAAGCTGCAGTGGTCGGAGGCGAACCAGCGGGTGACGAAGCTCGCGCTCGACCTGCTCGGAGCGGACGCGCAGCTGCTCGCGCCGAACGCGCCGTACGGCGGCTACTGGACGACGCAGCAGCTCCGGAGCCGCGGCAACACGATCGAGGCGGGCACGAGCGAGATCCTCCGCAACATCGTCGCCGAGCGGGTGCTCGGCCTGCCGAGGTCGAGGTAGTGGATCTCACGTTCACACCGCTCCAGGAGGAGCTCCGCGCCCAAGCGCGGGGGTTTCTCGAGGCCACGCCCGCGCCGACGTGGAGCCGGCTCGCCGAGCTCGGCTGGACGGGCGCCGCCGTGGACGAGGCGCACGGCGGTGCGGGGCTGAGCTTCCTCGAGGAGGCGGTGCTCCACGAGGAGGCCGGCCGGGCCTTGCTCCATGCGCCGCTCTGGTCGACGTCGTCCCTGCTGCCCTTCCTGCCCGCCGAGGACCAGGCCGCCGTGGCCGCAGGCGACGCGAGCTGGACGCTCGCGATCGGCCCGCTCGTCCCCGACCTGGACACCGCGACGCACGTTGCCGTCGTGGGCGGAGACACCGTGTGGGAGCTCGACGGCACCGATCGCGAGGTGCTCGCGACGAGCGACGAGACGCGTCCGCTCGGCGTCGTCTCCGGCGGCGAGGCCGGCCGCGCATTGTGCTCGTCCGACGTCCTCCCCGATCTCCGCGCCCGGTCGCTCACGATCCTCGCGCTCGAGGCCGTGGGCGTCGGCGCCCGCGCGCTCGAGCTGAGTGTGGACTACGTGAAGGAGCGCGAGCAGTTCGGACGGCGGATCGGCTCCTACCAGGCGGTTTCGCACCCGCTCGCGAGCTCCCACGCCGAGCTCGAGCTCGCGCGGTCGCTCACCTGGTGGGCCGCGTGGTGCGTCGCGAACGACGATCCGCAGGCGCAGGTCGCCGCCTCGGCCGCGAACGCGGAGGCCGCCGATGCCGCGGTGCTCGCCTGCGAACGGGCGATCCAGGCGCACGGCGGCATCGGCTTCACGTGGGAGCACGTGCTCCACCGCCTCTACAAGCGCGCGCTCTGGATCCAGTCCTGGGAGGCGTCCCCGGCGCAGCTCCGCGCCGAGGTCGCGAGTCACTTGCTCGGTGCGGCATGAGCCTCACTTCGCGAGCCGAAATACCCCACGAGCGATGCGGCCCGCGAAGCGGGACGCCTTCAGGGATTTGCCCGCCGAAGGCGGGATCGAGCCGCGGGATTCCGCACCTGCGGAATCCCGCTTGGCGAACAGGAGGAGCCTGATGCAGGGCCTGATGATGGACTACCAGCTCAACGTCCCCGCGATCCTCCGCCGCGCGGACGAGCTCTACGGCGACCGTGAGATCGTCTCGCGCCTCCCCGACAAGAGCTGGCACCGGTACACGTACGCCGACTTCACGTCGCGGGCGAAGCGACTCGCCGTCGCGCTCCGCGGGCTCGGGCTCGTGGACGGCGACCGGGTCGGGACGCTGATGTGGAACCACCACGAGCACCTCGAGACGTACATCGGCGCGCCCGTCGGCGGCTTCGTCACGCACACGCTGAACCTCCGCCTCCACCCGGACGACAACACGTACATCGCGACGCATGCCGGCGACCGCGTCCTCGTCGTCGACAAGGTGCTCTGGCCGCTGGCCGAGCAGTTCGTCGGTCGCGTCGGGTTCGAGCACGTGATCGCGGTCGGCGCGGGCGAGACGCCCGACGGTGCGATCGACTTCGAGGAGCTCGTCGCGTCGGCGGACGAGAGCGCGTTCGCCTACCGCGACATCGACGAGAACGCCGCAGCCGCGATGTGCTTCACGAGCGGCACGACGGGGCTGCCGAAGGGCGTCGTCTACTCCCACCGCGCGATTGCGATCCACTCGCTGATCGCCGGGCCGATCCTCGGGGCCAACGAGTCGGACACCGTGCTCCCCGTCGTGCCGATGTTCCACGCCAACGCGTGGTGCTTCCCGTTCGTGTGCACGCTGTTCGGCGCGAAGCAGGTGTTCCCGGGGCCGCATCTCGACCCGCAGAGCCTGCTCGAGGCGTTCGAGAGCGAGCGGGTGACGATCAGCGCGGGGGTACCGACGATCTGGATGGGGATCCTGCAGGCGCTCGACGCCGACCCGACCGCGTGGGACCTCTCGGCGATGCGGTTCATGACGGTCGGCGGCTCGGCGCCGCCCCGCGCGATGATCGAGGCCTTCGGCGAGCGCCACGGGCTCCACATCGTCCACGGCTGGGGGATGACCGAGATGTGCCCGATCGGAACGCTGTCGGGCGTTCCTGGCCAGGAGCAGGGCCTCACGGCCGGCGACCGCTACGACAAGCGTGCCCAGCAGGGGCCGCCGATCCCCTTTGTCGAGATCCGCGCTCGCGGCGACGACGGCTTCGTCCCCTGGGACGGCGAGAGCATGGGCGAGCTCGAGGTGCGCGGGCCGTCGATCGCGTCCGCCTACTACGAGTCGCCCGAGTCCGCCGACCGGTGGACGGACGACGGCTGGTTCCGCACGGGCGACGTCGTCACGATCGGCCCAGACGGCTACGTCGAGGTGCAGGACCGCGCCAAGGATCTCGTCAAGTCCGGCGGCGAGTGGATCTCGACGGTCGCGCTCGAGAACGCGTTGATGGGGCATCCGGCCGTCGCCGAGGCGGCCGTGATCGCGGTGCCCGACGAGAAGTGGTCGGAGCGGCCCCTCGCGGTGGTCGTTCTCCGCGAGGGCGCCGTCGCGAGCGGCGACGAGCTGCGCGAGTTCCTCTCGCCGAGCTTCGCCAGGTTCTGGCTGCCCGAGCGCTACGAGTTCGTCGGCGAGATCCCGAAGACGGCAGTCGGCAAGTTCCGCAAGACGGCGCTCCGCGAGCGTTTCTCGTCCGCTGCCGCGGCCGAGAAACGCTAGAAACCCCGCATGGGCACATACGTCTCCACCGAGCGGCGCGACGCGGTCGCGCTCGTCACGATCGACAACGCGCCGATGAACGCGCTCTCCTCGGCGCTCCTCGACGAGCTCGAGGCCGAGATCGACGCACTCGACGGCGATCCCGACGTGCGGGCGATCGTCCTCCGCGGCGGGGGCGAGCGGGCGTTCGTCGTCGGGGCAGACATCAAGGAGTTCCCGGCGCTGCGCGAGTCGGCCTCCGACGGAGGTGGCTCGGCGCGCGGGATCCAGCGGCTCGGCCACCGGATGGACGCCGCGCACACGCCGTTCGTCGCCGCGATCCGCGGCTTCTGCCTCGGCGGCGGGCTCGAGCTCGCGATGTGCTGCGACATCCGCATCTGCGCCGACGACGCGACGCTCGGCCAGCCGGAGATCAAGCTCGGGCTGATCCCGGGCGGCGGCGGCACGCAGCGCCTGCCGCGGCTCGTGGGCCAGGGCCGTGCGAGCTTCCTCAACCTCACGGGCGAGTTCGTCGACGCGCAGACCGCGTATGCGTGGGGCCTGTGCGAGCGCGTGGTCCCGGTTGCCGCGCTCGTGGACGCCGCAGTGGACGTCGCGGGCAAGATCGCAGCGCAGTCGCCGCACGCGGTCGGCGTGTTGCGCGAGCTCGTCCGGACGACGCGCGACCTGCCGCTCGAGGAGGGCCTCCGGCGCGAGGCGGACGGCTTCGAGCGCTGCCTCCGCTCAGAGGACGGCGCCGAGGGCGTCGCGGCCTTCATCGAGAAGCGAGCGCCCCACTTCGTGGGGCGCTAGGAGTGGCCACGGCGATCGTCACCGGCGGCGCGTCCGGGATCGGCGCCGCGCTCGTCGAGCGCCTTCGTGTCGAGGGGTTCGACGTCGAGTCGCTCGACCTCGCGACGGGATTCGACGTCGCGGACCCCGAGCACTGGGAGTCGGTTGGTCCCGTCGACGTCGCGTGCCTCAACGCCGGCGTGCTCGGCGGGCCGTTCGATCCGGCCGCCATCGAGCTCGACCGCTACCGCCGGGCGTTCGCGGTGAACGTGGACGGTGTCGTCCTCGGGGTGCGGCGGCTCGCGGAGACGATGCCGTCCGGCGGCCGGATCGTCGCGACGGCCTCGCTGGCGGGGCTGATGGGCATCCGGGTCGATCCCGTGTACGCGGCGACCAAGCACGCCGTCGTCGGGTTCGTGCGGAGCGTCGCGCCGACGCTCGCCGAGCGGGGGATCTCGATCAACGCGATCTGTCCCGGCATGGTCGACACCCCGATGTTGTCCGGGGAGACGCGCGCGAGCCTCGAGGCGGCACAGTTCCCGCTGCTGACCGCGGCCGAGGTCGCCGAGGCTGCGTGGGTGGCGCTCACGTCGGGCGAGACGGGGCACGCCTGGGCGGTCCAGCCCGGCCGGCCGCCGGTCGACTTCCGCTTCCCGCGGGTCCCGGGACCGCGTACCGCCGGCGACGAGCGCGTCGGCCCGCCGCCGCTCACCCTCTGAGCGTCAGGAGAACGTCCAGCCGTCGCCGTCGCGGAACGACCGAAGCACCTGGCGCGCGACGACCATCCGGTGCACCTCGTCCGGGCCGTCGTAGATCCGTGCGGCGCGCGCGTGGAGCGCCATCTGCGCGAGCGGCGTCTCGTCGGTGAGGCCGCGCGCACCGTGCACCTGGATCGCGCGGTCGACGACGTCGCAGAGCACGCGCGCCACGTAGAACTTCAGCACCGAGACCTCGACCCTCGCCTCCGAACCGTCGTCGATCTTCCGCGCCGCGTCCATCGTCAGCAGGCGGCACGCCTGGATCTCGGCAGCCGAGTCGGCGATCCAGTTCTGCACCGTCTGCTTGTCGCCGAGGGGGCCGCCGAACGCCTCGCGCTCGTTCGCGTAGCGGCACATCAGCTCGAACGCCCGCTGCATCTGCCCCAGCCACCGCATGACGTGATGGATGCGGCCCGGCCCGAGGCGCTTCTGCGCGAGCCGGAAGGCCTCGCCCTCGCCGCCGAGCGTGTTCGCGACGGATACCCGCACGCCCGTGAACCGCACCTCGCAGTGCGTGTTCCACCCGCGCCCCGCGTGGCCCATCACCGGCACGGCCCGCACGACCTCGACGCCGGGCGTGTCGGCCGGGACGAGGATCATCGAGCCCCGACGGTGCGGCTCGGCGTCGGGATCCGTGATCGCGAACACGACGGCGAACGACGCGCCGTCGGCACCGCTCGAGAACCACTTGTGCCCGTCGATCACCCACTCCTCGCCTTCGCGCACGGCGCGCGTGCGGAGCAGGGTCGGATCCGAGCCCGCGACCTCGGGCTCCGTCATCGCGAAGAACGAGCGGGCCTCGCCCGCGACGAGCGGCCGGAGGAAGCGCTCCTTCTGCTCGTCGGTCCCGAACTGGTCGAGGATCTCCGCGTTGCCCGCATCCGGCGCCTGGCAGCCGAACACGAGCTGCGCGTACGTCGAGCGGCCGATCTCCTCGTTGACGCAGGCGTAGTAGAGGAACCCGCGCCCCGTTCCGCCCGCCTCGGGCGGCACGTGCGGTGCCCACAGTCCGGCATCCCGGGCGCGGCGTCGGAGCTCCTCGACCAGCGCGAACGACGCGTCGTCCTCCCGCTCGATCGCCGCCTCGTTCGGGTAGACGTGCTCCTCCATGAAAGCGCGGTACCGGGAGCGCGCCTCGAGGTATTCCTGCGGGAAGAGGGCGTCCGGCACGGGACTAGGATCCACGAGGTGCGCCTCGGCCTGCAACTGGGGTACGACGACCCCGCGATGTGGGTCGCCCTCGCCGAGGAGGCGGACCGCTGCGGCTTCCATTCGGTCTGGACGTCGGAGGCCTACGGCTCGGACGCCGTGTCGCCGCTCGCGTGGATCGGCGGACGGACGAAGGAGATCATGCTCGGCACCGCGATCATGCAGATGCCCGCGCGCACGCCTGCCACGACGGCCGCGACGGTGGCGACGCTCGACCTCCTGAGCGGCGGGCGGGTACTTCTCGGGCTCGGGACGAGCGGCCCGCAGGTCGCGGAGGGCTGGCACGGCGAGGCGTTCGGCAGGCCGCTCACCCGCACGCGCGAGTACATCTCGATCGTCCGCGCGATCCTCGCCCGCGAGTCCCCGCTCGAGCACCACGGCGAGCACTACGACATCCCGTACTCCGGGGCCGACGCGACGGGGCTCGGCAAGCCCCTGAAGATCATCCTCCACCCGCCGCGGGCGAACGTGCCGATCTACCTCGCGGCGATCGGGCCGAAGAACGTCGCACTCGCGGCGGAGATCGCCGACGGATGGCTGCCGATCTTCTTCTCACCCGAGCGCTTCGCCGACACGCATCGGCCGATGCTCGAGGAGGGCTTCGAGCGCCGAGGCGGGCGGCCCGACAGCTGGGATCTGGCGGCCCACGTGCCCGTTGTCGTCGCGGACGACGCACAGGCGGCTCGCGACTTTCTCAAGCCGCTCCTCGCCCTCTACGTCGGCGGGATGGGCGCGCGCGGGCAGAACTTCTACAACCGCCTCGCGCAGCGTTACGGCTACGAGGAGGCCGCGGCGACGATCCAGGATCTCTACCTCGACGGCAAGAAGAACGAGGCCGCGTCCGCCGTCCCCGACAGCCTCGTCGACGAGGTGTCGCTCGTCGGCGACCGCGCTCGGATCGCCGAACGCGTCGCCGCTTTCCGCGAGAGCGGCGTGACGACGCTCGTGCTCCAGGCCCGCCAGCGGGAGGCGATTCGCCTGCTGGCCGACATCGCCGGCTGAGCTCGCGTGAGGCGGCGGCTCTACCTCATGCGCCACGGCGCCGTGGCGTACTTCGACGACGACGGGCGGCCGCTGCCTCCCGACGACGTCCCGCTCACGGACGAAGGGCGCGAGCAGGCCGAGGCGACGCGGGCGCTGCTCGAAGGCGTGCACCTCGACCGCGTGATCGCGTCCGGCCTTCCGCGCACCGATCAGACCGCCGCGGTCGTCGCCCCCGGGCACGAGGTCGAGCGTTGGCCCGAGCTCAGGGAGATCACCGGCGCGAAGCTCTCGTCGATCCCGCCGAGCGAGCTCGAGGAGGCCTTCGTCGGCGCGTTCCGCGGCGTCGTCCCGAACGAGAAGCGTTTTCTCGGCGGCGAGACGATCGGCGAGCTGTTCGACCGCGTCCTGCCGGCGATCGCCCGCCTCGTCGGCGACGCTGGCTGGGACACCGCGCTCGTCGTCGCCCACGGCGCGGTGAACCGGGCGATCCTGTCCTACGCGCTCACGGGGGAGCGAACGTTTCTCGGCCGCTTCGAGCAGGCCCCCGGCTGCCTCAACGTGCTCGACCTCGGCGAGGACGACGAATGGGTCGTGCGCGCGGTCAACGTCGCCGCGGGCGACCTCGTCCACCGCTCCACCCGGCTGACGACCATGGAGCAGTACTGGGCGCAGTACCGACCTGCCGAGCACGACGCCTGAACGCGCGAGGGGCGGGATCGCTCCCGCCCCTCCACAGCTCGGATCATCTCGAGGCTACGTCTTCCCGAGGGTGTCCGCGCATTTCAGCTTCGACACGGGCTGGAAGCCGCTCGACGTGAACTTCGCGATCCGCTCGCACTGGAGCGGCTGCTGGTCGTCGCCGCCCGTGCGCTGCCGGTTGCCCGGGAGCACGAACGGGTTGGCCTCGTTCCAGTTGCGGAACGCCTTCATCAGACTGGCGCGCGTCGGGTTCTTGCCCGCCTTGTAGAGCAGCTGGACGAAGGCGTGGGCGACGGCGACGCCGTAGAGGTTGAGGGCGTCGGTCACCTTGCCGTTCGGGTTGTACTTCGCCATCACTTCCTTGTAGAGCTTCATGCCCGCGTCGTTGTCCCACGCCGGCGACGCCGGATCCTTCGCGTACTGGACGGTGTACGTCCTCTCCGGCAGGTCGCCCGCGCCCGACGCCTTGGCGAGCGTCAGGAACGTGTTCGTCCCCGAGACGGAGTTCGTGTAAATCACCGCGGGCGACCAGCGAAGCGCGTTCGCGATCACGTACGCCTGCACGGTGAACTTCGGCGTCGCGAGGATCACGAAGACCGTGGCACCCGTGCCGCGGAGCTTCGCCACCTGCCCGCGAACGTCCGCGGCCGTGACCTCGTACGGCTCCTCGCCGACGATGTTCGACGCCTTGGCGCCGAGGCCCGCCTTGAGCCCGCGGAGGTAGTCCTGCCCGTAGCTGTCGTTCTGGTACAACACCGCGATCTTCGCGTTCGGGCTGTTGTGCGCGATCGCCGTTCCGTAGATCTTCGCCTCGTACTCGTAGTCGGGCTGCCAGCCTCCCGTCCACGGGTACTTCTTGGCGTCGCGTCCCCAGGTCGACGCGCCGGTGGCGTTGAGGATCTGAGGCACCTTGCGCGAGTTCAGGTACGGCCGAATCGCCTCGTTGTGCTCCGTCCCGAGCGAGCCGACGATCGCAAAGACCTTGTCTTCCTCGATGAGCTTCCGCGTCTGCTGGACGGTCTGCGCTGGGTTGTATCCGTCGTCGTAGTACTTGAACACGATCTGGCGGCCGTAGACGCCGCGCCTCCCGTCAGGCCCCTTCCTCGCGTTGACGTAGGCGAAATAGGCCTTCATCGAGGCCGGGATCGGCGCGTACAGAGACGCGGGCCCCGTGAGCGGGAAGGTCCCACCGATGGTGATCGTCCGGGCGGTGACTCCCGTTTCCGTGGACGCGGACGTAGCGCTCGATGCGGCGACGCCGAGCCCGACGACGAGCGCGGCGGCCAAGAGCACGACCTTCCTCATGCCAACTCCTCCTGGAAAGATGCGATGATGGCGAGCGTAACCGGCCGTCAACCGTTTGCCAACAGCTCTGACGCTCCTGCCGAGGCGTTGTTGGCAAGACGGCTGCGACCGCGACAGCGGTCGCCTTCAGGGATTTGCCGCGCCGGAGGCGCGGATCAAGGCGCAGGATTCGGCTTCTGCCGAATCCTGCTTGGCGGACGAGAATCAGCCCAAGCCGACTTCGGCCGCGAGGCGCTCGGCTTCGTCGAGCTCCTCGGAGAGCGCGTCGATGCCGCTCGCCCAGATCGCGGGGTCGGTCAGGTCGAGCCCGACGATCTTCGCGAGCTCCTCCGGCGCGCGCGAGCCGCCGGCCCGTAGGAGCTCCAGATAGGGCTCGACCATCGCGTCGCCCTCGCGCACGTACTGCCGGTAGATCGCCAGGGAGAAGAGGTAGCCGTACGCATAGGCATAGACGTAGCCCGGCGTGCCCGTGAAGTGCGGGATGTAGCTCCACCATGGCCCGTAGCCCTCCGTGGAGACCGAGTCCCCGAACAAGGCCGTCTGCGCCTCGAGCCACAGCTCCTCGACCCGGTCGGGCGCGAGCTCGCCGTCCTCGCGACGGGCCGTGTGCGCCGCGTGCTCGAAGCGATTCATCGCGATCTGGCGGAAGGTCGTGGCGATCGCGTCCTCGATGCGTCCCGCGAGCAGGTCGAGGCGGTTCCGCGGATCCTCCTCGTCGGCGAGCAGCCGCTCGAAGGTGAGCGCCTCGCCGAACACCGACGCGGTCTCCGCCGTGGTGAGAGGCGTCGACGAGTTGAAGAGCCCGAGCGGCTGCGCGAGCACGCCGTGGAGCCCATGGCCGAGCTCGTGGGCGAGCGTGAGGATCGAGCGCCGGTCGCCCGTGTAGTTCAGGAGGACGTACGGGTGGACGCCCGGAACGGTGGTCGCGCAGAACGCGCCCGTCCGCTTGTCGTCTCGCACCGGCGCATCGATCCACTGCTCGTCGAAGAACCGGCTGACGATCTCACCTGCGTCGACGGAGAAGTCGGTGTAGGCGTCGACGACGATCCGCCGCGCCTCGTCCCACGGCCGCTTGACGGCATCCGTCGACACGGGCGCGAACCGGTCGAAGTGATCGAGCCGGTCGAGGCCGAGCAGCCGCGCCTTGAGCTTGTAGTAGCGCTGCGGCACGTCGTACCGGGACGTCGTCGCCTCGACGAGCGCCTCCACGGCCTCGTCGGTCGTCTCGTTGGCGAGGTTGCGCGCCGAAATCCACGTCGGGTACTTCCGCAGCCGGTCGTCGATCGACTTGTCGAGCAGGATCGTGTTGAAGACGAAGGTGCGCGTCCGGAGGCCTGGGCCGAGCGCCTCGGTGATCGCTCCGGCGGTCGTCCGTCGAACGTCGCGGTCGGCGTCGAAGAGCCGCGCCATCGCGGACTCGAGCGCGATCTCCTCGCCGTCGATGCCGACCCGGAGCGCGCCGAGCTGCTCCTCGTAGAGCCGCGACCACGCCGAGACGCCGGACACGGTCTTCTCCGTGAGGACCTTCTCCTCGGGCTCGGAGAGGAGGTACGGACGGAACTTCCGCTGCGATCGGAGGTGGTGGCGCCAGTCGTCGAGCGCGGGGTCGGCGAGCAGCCGGTCGGCGACCTCGTCGTCGACCGCGGCCCACTCCAGCGCGAAGAACAGGAGCTGCGTCTCGAGGGCCGCGGCCTTCTCGCCAAGCCGCGCGACGAGGGCGCCGTGCGCGGGCTCGCCCATGTTGGCCGCGAAGACGAGGTGCGCGTACGTCAGCGGCCGGACGATCGTGGACTCGATCCGCTCGTGCTCGGCGACCGCCTCGGCAAGCCCCGGCGCGTCGAGCTCGGCGATCTTCCCGTGGTAGCGCTCCCGGAAGACCCCCGCGTCTGCCTCGGCCTGGGACACGTGCTCGTCGATCCGTGGATCGTCGATGCCGTTGTAGAGATCGCCGAGGTCCCACGCGACCTCTTCCGCCCCCGTCACCTCAGTCGTCGCCATGCGCGCCAATCTAGCTACGCCGACGTGGGGGAACCATGGTTCCCCATGTCCACCAAAGTCAGTGACGTGCCCGGACGGAGCTTCAGCCGCCCCCCTGCGTCGAACGCCGGAGCTCTGACACGTCTGTGACGGGCGCGCGACAGGCGAAGCGCTCGCAGACGTACACCGCGGGCTGACCGTCGACGAGCCCTTTCCCCGCGAGCAGCGGCACGTCCTCCGACGGGCCGACCGCCACCACGGTCGACGGGTCGAAGCCGGCGAGCGCCGCGCGCGCGACGTCGGAGCCCACGTCGCCCGCGATCGCGAGCTCCCGTGGCGGCGACAGGTGGAGATCGAGCGCGCACAGCGCCCAAGAGAACGCCCGCGGCACCCGCTCCATCGCCGGGGCGAGCAGGCGGAGGACCCCCTCGCCACACGCGATCAGCGCGTCGTCGCCCCAGACGCGGCCGAGCCGGATCAGGACGGAGGCCATCATCGAGTTGCCGGACGGCGTGGGGTCGTCGTCGAGGTCCTTGGAACGCGTCGCGAGCTCCTCGCCGTCGCGCGGCGCGAGGAAGAACCCGCCGCGCGCGTCGTCCGCGAAGAGGTCGATTGCGAGGTCGGCGATGCGTCGTGCCTCGAGCAGCCAGCGCGGGTCGCCGGTCGCGACGTGCAGGTCGATGAGGCCGTGCACGACGTTGGCGTGGTCGTCGACGAACCCCGAGCCGCTCGCCCGTCCGTCGCGCACGCTCCGAAGGACGCGGCCGTCCTCGCCCCGCAGGTCGCGGAGCAGGAACTCGCCCAGCGCGACCGCGTGCTCGAGCCAGTCGGCGCGGTCGAGCCGGCGCGCGGCCTCGGCGAGGCCGGCGAGCAGGAGGCCGTTCCAGGACGCGATTGCCTTGTCGTCGCGGAACGGCTGTGCGCGCTCCGCGCGGATCGCGAGCAGCCGCACCTTCGTCTCGGTGTCGAGCTCGCCGCGGACGATGCCGCGGCCGTGCTCGAACGGCTCGAGCAGTGCCGGGTCGAGGCCGAGGGTCTCCCATTCCGCAGGCGTCCACGTGTACGTGAGGCCCTCCACCCCCTCGGTATCGGCGTCCTGCGCCGAGCCGAAGCCGCCGCTCGGCAGCAGCATCTCGCGCACGAGGTAGCCGACGGTCTCCTCGACGATCTCGCGGTACCGCTGCTCCCCGGTGACGACCCAGGCGTGGAGGTATGCCGCGGTCAGCAGCGCGTTGTCGTACAGCATCTTCTCGAAGTGCGGGACGAGCCAGCGGGCGTCCACGGAGTAGCGGTGGAAGCCGCCGCCGACGACGTCGTACATACCGCCGGCTGCCATGCCGTCGAGCGTGCGGCGCGCCATGCCGAGCGCCTCCGGCGTGGCGCGGCGGAGGAGCAGCTCGATGGCGGACGACGGCGGGAACTTCGGCGCGGTGCCGAAGCCGCCGAAGGCCGGCTCGTACTCCCGCTGCAGGCCGCGCTCCGCGCCCTCGAGGAGCGCGGATGTCAGCTCGTCGTCGCCCGCTTCCAGTCGCGCGGCGCCGCCGAGCGCGCCGACGAGCTTCTCGGCCTCCGCCTCCAGCTCGCCCCTCCGCTCCTGCCAGGCCGCGGCGATCGCCTGGAGCAGCTGCCGGAAGCTCGGCAAGCCGTGTCGCGGCTCGGGCGGAAAGTACGTCCCGGCGTAGAACGGCCGGCCGTCCGGCGTCAGGAAGACGGTCGTCGGCCATCCTCCCTGGCCGGTCATCGTCACGCATGCCTCCATCGTCAGCGCGTCGACGTCCGGTCGCTCCTCCCGGTCGACCTTGACGTTGACGAAGAGGTCGTTCATGAGCTCCGCTGTTGTCTGATTGGAAAACGACTCGTGCTCCATCACGTGGCACCAGTGGCAGGAGCTGTAGCCGACCGAGACGAGCAGCGGGCGCCCCTCTTCGCGAGCGCGGTCGAACGCGTCGTCTCCCCACGGGTACCAGTCGACGGGGTTGTCGGCGTGCTGGAGCAGGTACGGGCTCGACGACCCGGCGAGCCGGTTCACGACTCCGCGTCGGCGGCCGCCGGCCCGCCCCCGCGGGACTTGCGCTTGCTGCGGAGATGGCGGACGAGCTCGACGACCCCCGCGATGCTCACCGCCGCGACGAACGCGACGATGAGCCCCTTCCACGGCTCCTTCTCGAACTCCCTCCCGCCGAAGTACCCGAGCATGGACGCGTATGTCCCCCAGATCGAAGCGGCAATCGCGTCCGCGAGCAGGAACTTCCGGTACCGCATCGCGCTCGTGTAGCCGGACGAGAACGTCACCGCGGTCCGACCGCCGGGGATGAACCGTGCGATGACGATGAGATAGAAGCCGCGCGTCTCGAGTTGGCTCTCGGCCCACTCGAACGCCTTGTGCGCGCGCTCGCCTTTGAAGACCTTCTTGACCGTCACCTCGCCGAGCAACGTCCCGATCCAGTAGGAGACGTTGTCGCCGACGAATGCGCCGCAGCTCGCCGCGAGGATGACGAGCGGGAGCGAGAGATCGCCGGTGCTCGACACGACGCCGCCGGTGATGACGGCGGTTTCGCTCGGCACGATCGGGAAGAACGCGTCGAGGAGCGCCACGGCGAAGATCGCCGCGTAGCTCCAGCGCGAGCCTCCCACCCAATCGACGAACTGGTTGAACACCGAACCGCATCGTCGCAGACGACCCCGGGGCGATGATGCGGCGGTGCCGCACGTGCCGCTGCAGGGAATGCGCGTCCTCGACGTGACGACGTCGATCGCCGGACCGTACTGCGCGCAGATCCTCGCGGCGCTCGGCGCCGACGTCGTGAAGGTCGAGCGCCCCGACACCGGAGACGACGGACGTGCCTGGGGACCGCCGTTCTGGGAGGGCGAGGGGACGATGTTCCTCTCGGCGAACGCCGGGAAGCGCTCGCTCGCGCTGTCGCTCCGCGACCTGCGCGGCCGCGAGGCGCTGCTGCGGCTCGCCGACCGGGCGGACGTCTTCCTCCAGAGCCTGCGGCCGGGGCTCGCCGAGGAGCTCCGGCTCGGGCCCGAGGCGCTACGCGAGCGGAACCCGAGGCTCGTCTACTGCTCGGTCGGCGCGTACGGACACACGGGCCCCCTCGCCGCCGAGCCCGGGTACGACGCGCTGATGCAGGCCGCGGGTGGGCTGATCTCGATGACGGGCGAGCCGGGCCGGCCCGGGGTCCGCGTCGGATCGTCGCTGATCGACCAGGGGACGGGCATGTGGGCGGCGCTCGGCGTGCTCGCCGCTCTCCTCGAGCGCGAGCGGACCGGCAAGGGCTGCGTCGTCGACGTCTCGCTGTACGAGACGGCGATCGGCTACATCGGCTACCACCTCGCGGGCTACCTCGCGGACGGCACGATCCCGGCCGGCGAGGGCACGCGGTTCCCGATGGTCGCGCCGTACCAGGTCTTCGCGACGCGCGACGGCGGGCTCCTGATCGCAGGCGGCAACGACCGCCTCTTCCATGCGATCTGCGCGGTGCTCGAGCTGCCGGAGCTCGTCGACGACCCGCGCTTTCGGACGAACCCCGACCGCGTCCGGAACCGCGACGCGCTCGCCGGTCTCCTCGAGCACCGGCTCCGAACGGCCGACACGGCGGCGTGGCACGAGCGGCTACGTCGGGCGGGCGTTCCGGCCGCGCCCGTCGCCGACACCCGCGACGTCGCGGAGTCTCCTCAGACGGAGGCGCTCGGCATCCTCCAGCGCCTCGACCATCCGCGGATCGCCGGCCTCACCCTCGTTGCGCTGCCGCTGTCGTTCGACGGCGACCGCGCGCTCCACCCGAGCGCGCCGCCGGACGTCGGCCAGCATTCAGCGGAGGTGCTCCGCGAGGCGGGGTACACCGACGACGAGATCGCCGCGCTCGCGAGAGACGGAATCACGAAGACCTGATCCGAGTGCCTCGAGGAGGGGCTCGTGGGGGAACCATGGGGCTCACCCACGTCGACTACTCGTAGTGCAGCGCCTCCAAGGGATTGAGCTTCGCCGCGCGCCGTGCCGGGAAGATCGCCGCGAGGATGCCGACGATCACGGCTGCGACGCCGAACACGATCAGCTGGACGACCGGTACGGCGAAGAGCAGGAAGTCGACCTTGGCGATCAGCAGGCCCGCGAGGATCGTGCCGAGCACGATCCCGACCAGCGCGCCGATCAGGGCGGTGATCACGCTCTCGTGCCGGATCATCCGCCGCACCTGCCGGCGTGTCATGCCGACGGCGCGCAGCATCCCGATCTCGCGCGTCCGCTCGAACACGGTGAGGACGAGCGTGTTGACGATCCCGAACAGGCTCACCACGACCGACAGCGCGAGCAGCACGTAGAGGATGTTCAGGACCGACGCCAGACCGCTGATCTGGTTGTCGATGAACTCCTCGCGGGTCTGCACCTTCGAGTTCGGGTACGCGGACAACGAGCTCTCCAGTGCCGCCGCATTGGCGTTCGACTCGCCGCCGGCGATCTCGATGAACACGAACAGGTCGCGCGGCTGCGGGTTCTCCCTGTCCCAGGTGGCCGCCGAGATGGTGACGTGCCCGAATGGGGAGCCGCCTGTCGGCGGATCGAAGATGCCCTTCACGGTGAACAGGCGCCTCGTGCCCGTGACGAACGTGACCGGGACCTTCGACCCGACGGAGAGGTCGTGGTCCTTGGCGAAGTCGTTGTCGACGAACGCCCCGTCCGCGCCGAGGTTGCCGAGGACGTCGCCCGATCCCTGCGTCCACTCGAGCGTGATGACGTCCTTCGTGTCCGGCGTCACCGCCGTCGAGAACTCGGTGCTGCGGTAGACCTGGGTCTGGCCCGTCCGGACGGCGCCGACTGCGGTCACGCCCGGCGTCTTCGCCGCCGCGTTGCCGACCGAGGTCGGAATCGGTGAGTAGTTGTTCTGCGCGGTGATCGCGTAGTCGCTCGTGAAGATGTCGTTGACGGCGCCGCGGAACGACTTGGTGATCCCGGCTGCGAGGGTCGCGACGAGGGTCACGAGCGCCAGGCCGATCATCAGCGCGGCCGCGGTCGACGCCGTGCGCTGCGGGTTCCGGCGGGCGTTGTCACGCGCGAGCATGCCAGCCGCGCCGCCGATCCGCGTGGCCGGCCAGCCCAGGAGGCCGGAAAGCACTGGGACGAACGGCGCCGACAGGAGCGCCACGCCGATGAAGACGAGCACGGTGCCGAGGATCAGCAACAGGAGCACGGTGCTGGTCCCGTGCGCGAAGAGGCCCCACACGAGCAACGCGAAGCCGATCGCCGTGAGCAGTGCTGCGAACGGCGTCCGCCAGCGTGCGAATCGGCCCGGCGGGAGTGTCGCGCCCTCGCGGACGGCCGCGATCGGCGGCACGCGCGTCGCGCGCACGGCGGGGAAGATGCTGGCGATCAGCGTGACGACGATGCCGAGCGCCAGCGACACGATGATCGTGCGCGTCTCGAAGAGCAGGCCGTTGTTCGGCAGCGTGAAGCCCACGGCGTCGAACAGCGAGAACAGGCCCTTGGCGAGCAGGAGCCCGAGGAACAGTCCGATCACCGATGCGATCGCGCCCATCACGAGCGCCTCGACGACGACCGACCAGCGGACCTGACGCCTCGACGCGCCGAGCGTGCGGAGCGTCGCGAGCTCGCGCGTCCGCTGCGCGATCGTGATCGACAGCGAGTTGACGATGACGAAGGCGCCCACGAACAGCGCGATCACGCCGAACGCGAGGAGGAAGTAGCGGAGGAACGAGATGAACTCGTCGGTGCTCTTCGCGTCCTCGCGGGCCTGGGCACTGCCGCTACGCACCTGGACGCTCGCCGGGAGGATGTCTGCGATCTCCGAGATGAGGCGCGCGGGAGCGACGCCGGGCTTGCCGGCGACGCGGATCTGGTCGAGCTTGCCCGTCTTGTCGAACAGCTTCTGCGCGGTCGGGAGGTCGAAGGCCGCGAGGGTGGCTCCTCCGATCGAGCTGACGGAGCCGAACTTGACGATGCCGGAGATACGGAGCGTCTCGACAGGCCCTTCCACCTGCACCCCGATCGACGACCCCACCGTCAGGTCCTTCTTGTCCGCCGTCGACTTGTCGATCACGACCTCGTTCGCGCGCGGCCACTTCCCGTCGACCAGGGTGAGGCTGGAGAACTGCGGCTTCGACGGGTCGACCGAGAAGCCGAGGTTGGGCGCGCCGCCGAACACGATCGCCTTGCCGTCCTTCACCAGCTGCGCGTTCTCCGACGCGACCCCGCCGATCGCGTCGGCGACATCGGGCAACTCCTTCACCTTGGCGAGGAGGGACTCGTCGAACGCCGCTTCGGTCGTGCCGGACTGGTCCCCGAGGTCGAAGGCCGACTTCGACGTGATCGTCGCGTCCGTGCCCTTGTAGACGTCCGAGAAGATCGAGTCGAACGCCTTGTCGATCGAGTCGGTGAGGACGAACGTGCCGCTCACGGTGGCGACGCCGAGGACGATCGCGATCGCGGTGAGAGCGGTCCGGAGCTTGCGGGTGAGGATCCCCTTGAGGGCGAACCCCATCATCGCGCGGCGATCTCCTCCATCGTCTCCGAGATCTCGTGCGCCGACGCGCCGGAGAGCTCGCGGACGATCAGGCCGTCGGCGAGGTACAGGACGCGGTCGGCGATGGCCGCCGCGCGCGACTCGTGGGTGACCATCACGATCGTCTGACCGAGACCCTCGACGGAGTGCCGGAGCAGCTCGAGAATCTCCCCTCCCGTCTTCGAGTCGAGGTTCCCCGTCGGCTCGTCGGCGAACACCACGTCCGGGCGCGACACGAGCGCGCGCGCGATGGCGACGCGCTGCTGCTGACCGCCGGAGAGCTCGGCGGGTCGGTGCGTGAGCCGGTCCGCGAGACCGACCGCGTCGATGAGGTCGTCGAAGTACCTCGGGTCCGGCTTCTCTCCGGCGATCGACAGCGGCAGGGTGATGTTCTCCTTCGCATTGAGCATCGGGAGGAGGTTGAAGAACTGGAACACGAAGCCGATGTGGCGGCGGCGAAGCTTCGTCAGCTCGGCGTCCCGGAGCGTGGTGATCTCCGTGCCGGCGATCGAGACCGACCCGGAGGTCGGCGTGTCGAGGCCCGCAAGGATGTGCATCAGGGTCGACTTGCCCGACCCCGACGGCCCCATCACCGCGGTCAGCTTGCCGCGAGGCACGTCGACCGAGACGCCGCGCAGCGCATCCACCGCGGTCTCGCCCTCGCCGTAGCGCCGCGTCACGTCGCGCGCGACGACGACGGTCCCGTTCTCAGTGCTCATCCCTCACTCCTCGCTCGTTTCCAGCAGCCAGGGTGCCCATTGGACCGCGGGCCGGCAGTGCGGCTAACCCTACTTGCCCCGGCAGGCAGGATTCCGGAGGAGCGGAATCCTGCGCGGGATCCCGGCCTTCGGCCGACACATCCCTGAAGGCGTCGGCTTCGCCGCCGCACAGCCTCGTTGCCAAGATCGCGAACTAGATCCTGCGTTGGGCCTCCGTGAGCACCTCGCCGAGGATGCGCACGATCTCGTCCATCTCCTCCTCGCCCGCGACCAGCGGCGGGGAGATCTGGATGACCGGGTCGCCGCGGTCGTCGGCGCGGCAGATGAGCCCGGCGTCGAAGAGCGCCTGGGAGAGGTAGCCGCGAAGCAGCGCCTCGCACTCGCCCTCCCCGAATGTCGCACGCGTCTCCTTGTCCTTCACGAGCTCGATCGCGTAGAAGAAGCCCGCGCCGCGAACGTCGCCGACGATGGGCAGGTCGAGCAGCGTCTCGAGCTTGCCGCGGAACAGGTCCTCGTTCGCCCGCACGTGCTCGACGATGCCGTCGCGCTTCATGATCTCGATGTTCTTGAGCGCGATCGCGGCCATCACCGGGTGCCCGCCGAACGTGATCCCGTGGGCGTACATCGAGGTCGACTCGAGGAAGGGCTCCATCAGCCGGTCGGTCGCGATCACGGCGCCGATCGCGGCATAGGACGAGGACAGGCCCTTGGCGGACGTGACGATGTCCGGCCGGATGTCGTACCGCTCGGAGCCGAACCAGTAGCCGAGGCGCCCGAACGCGGTGATGACCTCGTCTGCCGAGAGGAGGATGTCGTACTCGGTGCAGATCTCCCGAACGCCCTTCCAGTAGCCCTCCGGCGGCGTGAACGCCCCGCCGGCGTTTTGCACCGGCTCCATGTGGACGAGGCAGACCGACTCGGGGCCCATCGCGAGGATGGTCTGCTCGAGGTCGTCCAACAGGAACCGCGTGAACTCCGCCTCGGTCTCGTCGGGCGGGCGGTGGTAGCGGTTCGTGTTGTGGACGTGCCGGACCTCCGGGACGAGCGGCTCGAACGGCATCCGCAGCGCCGGGATGCCGTTCAGCGAGAGCGCGCCGAACGTCGTGCCGTGGTACGCGATGTGTCGGGCGATCGCCTTGTGGCGCAGGGCACCGGGGCGGGCGGCGGCGACGATCGAGTCGTGCCGCGTCTCCGGCTCGCCTCTCGTGGCCGCGTCGACCAGCCGCTTCTCGCCGCGGGCGACGTAGTACTGCCGCGCGAGCTTCCAGGCGGACTCGACCGCCTCCGAGCCGCCGGAGACGAAGAACACCCGGTTGAGGTCGCCGGGCGCGAGCGACGCGACCTCGGCGGCGAGCTCGATCGCACGCGGATGCGCGTACGTCCAGTTCGTGTAGAAGGGCAGCTCCCGCATCTGCTCGAGCGCCGCCTCTCCGACCTCCTCCCCGTAGGAGTAGCCGATGTTGACCGAGAAGAGGCCTGCGAGCGCGTCGAGATACCGCTTGCCGTTCGCGTCCCAGAGGTAGCAGCCTTCGCCGCGGACGATGATCGGCACGTCGCTCGAGCGGTAGCCGCCCATGCGCGTGAAGTGCATCCAGAGATGCTCCTTGGCGAGTTGCTGCAGGTCGACGGCTGTGTCGGTCATGCGGCCTCCGGTCGTGGGACGGCGTGGGTGACGGTCGGTGCCTCCGGCATTGCGCCGGTCGACCGACGCGAGGCCCGGATCGACGACGCCGACACTAGATCATCGCCGTTCGCGCGTTACGCTCGAGGGAATGGAAACCACCGGCAAGGTGCTGCTCGTCGCAGCGGCCGTCCTCCTCGTCCTCGGGCTCGGCGCCCTGCTCCTCGCCCGACTCGGCGTCGACCATCTGCCCGGCACCATCCGCTGGAAGCCGTCCGACTCGACGAGCGTCACGATCCCGATCGGCCTGATGATCGTGCTCTCGATCGTCGGGACGATCATCCTCAACATCATCGCCCGCCGCTGACGAATATGCGGCCGACCGATGATTTTCGTCGGTCCCGTTCGTCGTAGGAGCGTGAGACGTTCGCGCTCTAGGATGGTCCCGTGGCGCAGGTGATGCTTCGGGCGCCCCTGTCGGAGCTGTGCGGCGGTCGCAGTCACGACGTCGCCGGCAGCACCGTGCAGGAGGTGCTCGTCGAGCTGGAGCGGACGTACCCGCCGATCGCCGGCTGGGTGCTCGACGAGCAGTCCCGCATCCGGGAGCACGTGAACGTCTTCGTCAACGGCACGCATGGGGAGGAAGGGACGCCGGTCGCGCCCGGCGACCGTGTCCAGGTCCTGCCCGCGATCACGGGAGGCTAGGAAGAAGATGACCGAGCTGTTGGTCGGCACGAAGAAGGGTCTCTTCCGGCTCGAGGGCGATCCTGCGGACGGCTTCGAGATCACCGCGCGCGCGTTCGCGGGCCAGGCCGTCGAGTACGCGATGCGCGACCCACGGACGGGGCGCTACCTCGCGTCCGTCACGTCGTGGTTCTACGGGCCGCGGATCTGGGTCACGGACGACCCGACGGGGGAGTGGGAGCAGGCGGAGGGCACGAGGCTCCCGGGGGAGAAGGACAGGGTGGAGGGCGAGCCGGCCGGGACGAGCCAGGGCGACGGTGAGGCGCTCAACAGGCTCTGGGTGATCGTCCCCGGCGAGGAGAACGGCGTGCTCTACGCGGGCGGCGACCCCGGCCCGCTGTTCGAGAGCCGCGACGGCGGGCTCACCTGGTCGCTCAACGACGGCCTGTGGAGCCACCCGACGAGGCCCGAGTGGAATCCGGGCAACGGCGGCCTCTGCCTCCACACCATCGCGCCATGGCCCGGTGACCCCTCGAAGCTCCTCGTCGCAATCTCGGCCGTGGGCGTCTGGCTCACCGACGACGGCGGCGAGACATGGCGTCATTCGAACACGGGCATCGTGCCGCGCTACCTGCCGGAGGAGGCGCGCGACACGGCGGTCATCAACCACTGCGTGCACGACGTCCGCCGCGCCCCGGCGAGGCCCGAGCGGCTGTTCATGCAGTTCCACGACGGCGTCTACCGCTCGGACGACGCCGGCGAGAGCTGGATCGACATCGGCACCGACACGGGCCTGCCGTCCGATTTCGGCTTCCCGATCGTCGTCGACCCGGCCGACCCGGACAGCGCGTACGTGATCCCGCTCGTCGGTGCCGAGGACCGGACGCCGCCGGACGGAGCGATGCGCGTGTGGGAGACGCGGGACGCGGGCGCGTCCTGGGCGCCGCGCGGCGACGGGCTCCCCACGGAGGCGTACCTCACGATCCTGCGCGAGGCCTTCGACAACGCGGGCGAGGGAGCGTCGATGGAGCTGTATTTCGGCGCGACCTCCGGCGAGGTGTTCGGCTCCGGCGACGCGGGAGCGACCTGGAAGCAGGTGGGCGACCACCTGGCGCCCGTGTACTCGGTCCGCACCGCCTGAAGGCGCGCGCCCCAGTAGGGGGCGAGGCAGCGCCTCGCCCCTACTGCCTCGCCCCTACTTCACGCTCGTCGGGATGTTCGCGATCTCGCCGTCAGCGAGCTTGCGCTTGACCTTCTCGACGGCGGCGACGTCGGCCTTGTTCGCATTCGGGCTCACCTTGCCGAGCCCGACGCCGTCCTGGTCGATCCCGAACACGACGTTCTTGCCGCCCGTGAACGTCCCGTCCTCGACCGCCTTGATCGTGAGGAAGACCGCGCTGTCGACGCCCTTCAGCGCGCTCGTCAGCACATGCGGGCCGAGGAAGGACTGGTCGCCGTCGACCCCGATACCCCACACCGACTCGTCCTTGGCGGCCGAGAGCGCACCGAGCCCGCACCCGCCCGCGACCTGGAAGACGACCTTCGAGCCGGCGGCGATCTGATTGAGGGCGAGCTCCTTGCACTTCGCCTGGTCGTCCCAGTCCTGCGAGTAGTCCCAGCGCACCTTCGTGCCCGGAACCGCCGCCTCCGCGCCCGCCTCGTACCCTGCGATGAAGCGATCGACCGGCGGCTCCTTGAAGCCGCCGACGGCGCTGATCGAGCTCGAGCCCGCACGCTTCGCCTCGAGCGCACCGAGGTATCCGACGAGGTAGCCGACCTGCTCCTCGCGGAACAGGAGGCCCTGGACGTTCGTGGGCTTGCCCTTGAGGAAGGACTGGTCGACGTCGACGATCGCGAAGTTCGTCTGCGGGAACCGCCTCGCCGTCGCGGCGACCGCGTCACCCTGCGCGAACCCGACCCCGATGATCAGGTCGTAGCCCTGGCGCGCCAGGGTCGACATGTTGGGCACGTAGTCGGCCGCGGTCTTCGCCTCGACGACGCGGCCTTTGATCCCGAGCTCCCGCTCGGCGCGCTTGAGCCCGTTGAACGCGAGCTCGTTGAAGCCGTTGTCGTTGAGCTGCCCCGCGTCGGCGACGAGCGCGACCTCGAGGTTCGACGTCGGCGTCGTCTCGGTCGCGGGCGGCGGGCTCGTGCCGCCGGAGGACTCGTCACTGCCGCCGCAACCAGCGGCGAGAAGCGCCCCGGCTGCCACCGCCGCACCGACCACGACGAGTCGGGAAGGAAGACGGATCATCGCCACTCTCCTCGTGATGCGCTAGTTTTTGACTATGAGGCGTAAACCTGCGGACGAGTCTACCAGACCACGTCACGCGACTCTCGGGGTCGTGCTTCAAGTACGCGACGGCGCGCTCCAGGTGCTCCTCTGGCAGCGCGCGCGCGAGCCCTACGCGGGCGCATGGGCCCTCCCGGGCGGCGTGCTCGAGGCCGGCGAGACCCTCGAGGCCGCGATCCGGCGTCATCTCGCCGCGAAGGTCGACGTGCGCGAGGTCACGCACCTCGAGCAGCTCGCGACGTACAGCGGGCGGGATCGCGATCCGTCTGCCTGGGAGCTCGCCACCGCCTATCTCGGGCTCGTCGAGCTGGGGCTCGATCCGGACGTGCCGGACGACACGCGCTGGCATCCGGTGGACGACCTGCCCGTGATGGCGTTCGACCATCACGAGATCGTGCTCGCGGCGCGGGAGCGGTTGCGCGGGAAGCTTTCGTACTCGAACGCCGGCTTCGCACTCGCCCCGCCGACGTTCACGCTCGCCGAGCTGCGCGAGGTCTACGTGGCCGCCCTCGGGCACGAGGTGTCCGCGACGAACCTCCGGCGTGTGCTCGAGCGGCGGGCCGTGATCGAGCCGACCGGCGAGCGCCGGTCCCCGGGCCGCGCCGGCGGCCGACCCGCCGAGGTCTTCCGCTTCCGCAACCGCCGCCTCGAGATCACCGACCCCTTCGCGGCGCTCCGGCCGCGCAGCTGACGGCGCCGACCCTGTGGACGAACGCGCCCCAGCTCGGCACAGGTTGCCTTGACAGGAATCGGTGCCTGACACCGATCGCGGCTGTCAGCCGCGCAGCGCGGCGTCGACCGCCTTCTCCATCCGGACGAGGGGCACCGCGGCGCCTCCCGTCGCGTCCTCGAGGCGCTCGATCGGCCGGAAGCCGTACGCCGCATAGAGCGGCTCGCCGGAGAGCGTCGACATGAGCTCGAGGCGCGTGAAGCCCTCGGCCGCGGCGGCGCGCTCGCAGAGCGAGAGGATCAGCATGCCGACGCCGCGCCGCGCGAAGTCCGGGCTCGTGTACATCGCGCGGATCCGAGCCGGCTCGACCGACGGATCGAGCAGCTTGGCGTCGCGACCGGGCGCCTGGTTGCCGCCGTAGAGCGTCGCGCGGCGACTCCATCCCCCGCAGCCGGCCAGCCGGCCTTCGGCCTCGACGACGAAGTACGTGCCGTCGTCGATCAGCTGCGTGTCGATGCCCATGATCGCCCGGCTCGACTCGATCTGCGCGTCGTTCAGGAACGCGCGCTGGAGCTCGGCGATCGCAGCGTCCATCAGCGCCGTCAGCGCCGGAACGTCTGACGCGACGGCGAGGCGGCTGGTGAGCTTCGTCGGCGGTGTCAGGCACCGAATCTTGTCAAGGCGGACGAGGAAGACACGTCCCGCATCGCTTCGACGGCGAAGGCGACGGCCCTCGGGTGCGAGCGCTGAGCGCCTTGTGACACTGTGTCACAAGGTCTTCGCCGCACACGCGCGTCAGGCCAGGGGAGTCACGCGGGCGGTCGCGCGAACGGCGTCCCCGACGCAGAAGCCGAGACCGAGCGCGCCGCCGCCGTCGAACGAGGCGAGCTCGAGGGCATCCGACAGATCGATCGGGTCGCGGTAGTCGAGCTCGGCGACGAGCGGCGCCCGCACGTCGACGCCCTCCGCGCGGAGCACGTCCTCGACCGCCTGCCAGTACACCGCGTTGTTGACGTGCCCGTGGAGATCCACGTCCGTCGACCGGAGCGGCCACGGGCTCCGGGCCGCAGCGGGCGGTGGCGCCGGCAGGTCGAGCCGCGTCGCCGCGGGCCGGCCGCCCGTCGCCTCGGCGTAGACGCCGAACGACTCGATCCGCGCGGGACGCTGATCCGGCCCGAGGTGGATCCAGACGCTGTCCACCTCGATCGACCCGCCTCGATCGCCGGTCAGCGACCACCGGCGCCCCGCCGCGATCGCGGCGAGCCCGCTGCACCACGTGACCAGCTCGACGTTCCGGTCCTCGAGCAACGGCACGCGCACCTCGACGCGAATGCGGCGGATGAACCAGAGGTGGTCGGGCGTCCCCCACCCCGTCTCCTGGACGTCGTCGATCGCGACGTCCTGCAGGAACCGGGCGACCGCATCGAGGCGCACGCGGCCGTCGGCGTCCATGTCCGCGAGCCGGACGCTCCGACGGCCCCGGAACGACCGGCCGCGCGTCGGGATCGAGAGCGAGGGGTCGAGCACGCGGCGCGAGCGTATCGCGGCCCCATGCGTTCACTCCGTTTCCCGGTCGGCGGAACCCCCTTGGGCGGCAGCGCAACCCTCAACTCTTGGTCGAGGGTTGCGCTGCGCTCGACACGACGGCCGGCGAATCTGCCGGCCCCGAAACTCCAACGGGTCGCAACCGGGGTCGCCTGCGGCGTGACGCCGCCTCAGGAGTCCTGACGGCAAGCGCCGACGGTGCGAACGCGAACGCCGTCGGCAAGATGACCCCAGCACCCTTCCCCACGCTTCCTCCCCTGCCCGCGCGCCCGACAGCCTAATCATCCCTCGACCGAGGGACAAGTCGTCAGAGCCGGGCGAGCTCCACGAAGCGCCCGACGGCGCTGACGAGCCGCATCTGCTCGACCGTCTTGCAGTCGGCGTCGAGCAGGCGCGGCGAGCACACGAGGACGGCCCGGCACTGGGCGCGGGAAGTTGCGACGTTGAACCGGTGCCGGTCGAACGCAAAGCCGACGCCCCGCGGCGCGTCGCCGGGCGTGGAGCTCGCCATCGAGACGAACACGACGGGCGCCTGCTGCCCCTGGAACTTGTCGACCGTGCCCACCGCGATCCCGTCGGGAAGCCGCGAGCGCAGCGTCCGCACCTGGGCGTTGTACGGCGCGACAACGAGGATGTCGCGCTCGGTCAGCGCTCGTTCGCTGCCGTCGACGTCGGTGAAGCCCGTGCCGAGGAGCTCTCGTACCGCGCCGGCGATCGCATCCGCCTCCTCGATCGACGCCTGGCCGCGGTGCTCGTGGTCGACCGGGAGCCAGACGGGCCCGTTTCCGGCCTCGAGCGAGCGCTGTTCCGTGATCGGCGCGTGGCGGAGACGGCCCGCGTAGTACGCGTCCGAGGTGAAGGCGCAGAGCTCCGGACGAAGGCGCCACGTCTCCTCCAGGAAGATCCCGCGGTCGGGCGGCACCGTGACGTCGTCGCCGAGCAGGTGCTGGAGCACCGACCGCTCGGAGCCTTCGGGATGCGAGCCCTGCGTGACCTGGGGCAGCTGGTTCGGGTCGCCGAGGAGAACGAGCGCGCGGGCGGACGTGCCGGCGGCGAGCACGTCGGCGAGCGACAGCTGGCCCGCCTCGTCGACGATCAGGACGTCGATCGGCCGCTTCGCCACCTGGACGTCGACGGCCGGGCGGGTGAGCGCCCAACCCGTGCCGGCGACGAGGTCGTACTGCGGATCGGCACAGACGTCCGCCTCCAGCCCGGGCACGATGCAGCGGCTCTCGAAGGTCGTGTCGGGCCCGCCCTCGTCGCGGGCTCGCTTGACGCCCCGGAACGTGAAGTCCTTGGCGTCCGCCTCCCGTTGGATCGCGTCGAGCAGGTTGTGGATCGCCTTGTGGCTGAGCGACGTCACGCCGACGCGCCTGCCGGCCCGCATCAGCGCGACGGCGATGCGGGCGCCCTGCCAGGTCTTTCCCGAGCCCGGAGGCCCCTGGACGAAGAGGTAGCTCTCGCGGAGCGTCAGCGCCGCGTCCACGGGGTCGACGCCGAGCTGGACCGCGGGCGGCCGTCGCTCGGCGAGCGCGGTCAGGCACGGATAGCGCCCGAAGTCGCCGAGCGCGTACGAGCGGAGGTAGCGCAGCAGCGCGTCGCGCTTGACCCAGTCCTCGACGGGCTTGTCCGGGGTGAGCGCGCGCGGCAGCGGTTCCTCCTCACGCAGGGTGCTTCGCATCACCGTGACGACGCCCGCGTCGTCGTCGACGCGGATGCGAAAGCCGCTCCGCGTGACGGGGTCCCGGCCGCGGTCGACGAGCTTGTGCTCCTGCGGCGGGAACGGCATGCGATAGGCGTGGCTCCGGTCCTCGACCTCGGGTGGCTTGCCGTCCCAGACGAGACCGCCGATCGCCGACCGGTCGCGGACGAGCTCCTCGTCGTCCAGCTGCGGCCAGCGAAACCACTCCCACCACTGCGGTCGCTGCTCCCGCTTGTGGTAGTCGACGAGGTGCGCGAGCAATCGGTCGGGGTACCCCGCCGGCGCGTTGTGGAGCAGTACGGCACGCACCTCGGCGCGCTCGGCGTCTCGCTCGACGGCGAGCTCGGACGGCGCCCGCGCGCCCGGCGGCTCCCGCCAGGGCATGTCGACGGGCCGGAGCGACAGCAGCCACTCGTGCAGGGCGACCGTCGAGCGGCAGTCCTCCTCGTTGTAGCGCTCGACGTCCTCGAGCTGGGTGTCGTCCCGCGTCTCCAGCCAGGTCTCGAAGCGGACGATCGATTCGTCGCCACCCGAGACCGCAGCGGTCCGCTCGAAGCCGTACAGCTCCTCCAGGGCCTTGATCGAGTAGCTCTCGACCGACGCGCGGAGCGCCTGCTTGACGACCCGGTAGAGGTCGACGAGCACCTCGTCGCGCAGGAGCTCGTCGATCTCGAGCTCGCGCGTGCCGTGCTCACCCATGAGCCGGGTGAGGGCACTCCGCTCGTAGGACGCGTAGTGGTAGACGTGGAGGCCCGGATACCTCTTCCGGCGCTCGGTGATCCAGTCGACGAACCGCTCGAAGACCTCCCGCTCGGCCGCGCGATCCTTGGCCCAGCTCGCCTGGTAGACGACCTCCCCCGTCTCGCGGCGGTAGCAGTAGCCGAACAGATACTCGAGCCCCTGTGACGTCTCGTAGAACGGATGGCCCTCGAGGTCGAGCCACACGTCGCCCGCGTCCGGCTCCGGGAGGAGGCGGAAGCCACGCTCGGGGTGCTCGGGGAGGAGCTCCCAGACGTGCTGCCCGGTGACCATCCGCCGGAGCTGGAGCTCGGCCTGGTGCCTGACTCCCTCGAAGGTCTCCGGCCGCATCCCGTCGGGGGTCGCGATCTCTTCCGGCGCGAGCGTCCCGAGCGCAGCAAGCGTCCTGATCCCCGCGTCGATGATGCTCTCCGCGTACGCGCGCCGCATTCCGGCGACCAGCGACAGATGGTTGTCGGCCTCCCGGCGCTGCCGGCAGAACTTCTGGAAGTCGCAGATCGAGCAGTGGTCGCAGGGCCAGCCGTAGGTCCGGGGGCTCGACTCGATCGCCGCGAGGAGCCGATCGCGCGTGCGCCGGTAGTAGGCGGCGAACTCGACGACCCGGAACGTCTCGCGGATCCCGCGCCCGTTCTCGACGTGGATCCGCTCGACCGGCCGGCCGGAGATCCGCGCCACCTGCTCGGCGTAGAAGCAGAGCTGGAGCACGTGGGCCGGCTTGGCGTTGCGCGCGAGCTTCGTGTCGACGGGCTCGTACGTCCCGTCCGGCTGGAGCTCGAGGAAGTCGGCGAAGCCGTGCCAGCGGCCGTCGGTGAGGTACGGCTGGTAGATGACGTCGGCGGTCGCGTCGCGAATCGCGTTCTCGGTGAGCTTCCGTGCCTGCTCGTGGTCGAACGCCTCGTCGTCGTACGTCGGAATGCGGACGACCGTGCGTCCCTGGCCCTCGAGCCACGCGAGGTACTGCGCCTCGTGCTCGGCTCCCTTCCGGAAGATCAGATCGCGATGTGGGGACTCGAGATGCGGCTGCTCGAGACCGCCGCGGGCGACGAGAAGGGACAGCGTGGTCAGGTGCTCGCACGCGAGGTGCGCCGAGAGGTCGGACGGGGAGAGCATGAGCGTGCCGTCGGCGAATCGCACCCGTGGAGTGTCGCCCGCGCGAGGCTCTGCGCTTACGTCGGCTCGCACGCTAGAGACCGTACGCCTCGAGGAGCCGCAGCCACAGCTCCGATCGCGTGGGGAAGGCCGGCACCGCGTGCCAGAGGTCCTCGAGGGGAACCTTGCCCGCGACCGCGACCGTCGCGGCGTGGAGCGCCTCGGCGATCTCCGCGCCGGTGATCGTGGCGCCGACGACGATGCCGCGGTCCTCGTCGACCACGATCCGGGCCGTCCCCGGCGCGCCCCTCCCGACGAACGAGCCCCCGGCGTTGCCGCTCGTCTCGACCTCGACCGCGCGCACGCGGAGCCCCGCCTCCTGGGCGGCGACGAGCGTGAGGCCCACGGCGCCCACCTGCGGGTCGGTGAAGATCACGCGCGGCGAGGCACCGCCGTCGGACCGGATCCGGACGGACTTGCCGAGGATCCCGTCGGCGGCGAGCCGCGCCTGGTACTTGCCCATGTGCGTCAGCAGGGCACGGCCGTTCACGTCGCCGATCGCGTAGAGCCAGTCGCGCCCGTCGACCCGGAGCGAGTCGTCGACACGAACGTGCTTTCCGGGCTCGAGCCCGACCGTCTCGAGGCCCAGTTCGGCCGTCCGCGGCGTGCGGCCGACTGCGACGAGAACCTCGTCCGCCGCGATCGTCTCTCCGCCCTCGAGCTCGATTCGGAGCTCGCCGTTCCGCGAGACGGACGCGGTGGACGTCTCGAGTCGGACGTCGACCCCGGCGCGGCGGAGCGCCTCCTCGACCTGCGCGCTCGCGAACGGCTCCTCGCGCTCGATCAGCCGGTCGCCGCGGTGGACGAGCGTCACGCGCGAGCCGAGCGCGGCCCACGCCTGCGCCATCTCGACGCCGACCACGCCGCCACCGAGCACGAACAGCCGGCCCGGGACCGCCTTCGCCGTCGTCGCCTCGACGTTCGTCCAGGGGCGCGACTCGGCGAGACCGGGGACCGGCGGGATCGTCGCCGTGCTCCCCGTGGCCACGACGACGGCGCGCGTGCCGACGAGGACGTCGTCGCCCACGCGGACACGCCGCTCGCCGTCGAGGCGCCCGTGGCCGCGGACGATGGTGACGTCGCGTTCCTCGAGCCACGGCAGCATCGACGAGTCGTCGAGGTCGTGGACGACCTCGTCACGTCGCTCGAGAACCGCAGGCACGTTCAGCTCTCCGACCGGGATTCCAGGGACGCGCCGCGCTTCCGCCCGGAGCTCGATCGGGCGCAGCAGCGCCTTCGAGGGCATGCAGGCGTAGAACGAGCACTCGCCGCCGACCAGCCGTTCCTCGACGATCGCGACGGACACGCCGCGCTCGCCCAGGCGGCCTGCGATCACCTCTCCTGGCGCGCCGGCGCCGATCACCACGACCTCGAACTCCCGCTCCGCCATCACCTCTCCTCCGTCGTAATCACAGCGAGTTGACGCACCCGATCGACGCCATGAACGCCTGCGCCGCCGCCCGCACGTCCGCTGCGCTCTCCGCCTCGCCCGCCGCGTCGAGCGCGTCCGCGAGGTCGAGCTCGAGCGCGGCCGCGTCGAAGGCGTAGCCGAGCGCGCGCTCGTCGGCGACGGCCCTCTGCAGGAGATCGACGGCCCGGCGCGCATCGCCGCCCCGTAGCGCGACAAGCCCCTCCGCGGCAGCGTGGCTCGTCGGCAGCGACCCGCGCTTCGCCGCGCCGGCCGCCGGCGCCATGGCCGCGGTGAGGTCGCGGAGCAGCTCCCCCTCGTCGGCGGCGTGGAGCGTGCGAACGAGAGGCAGAACCGTGATGACGACCGGCCAGCGGTCGCCGACTCCCTGCATCGTCGCCACGGCGACACGCCGGAGCTCGTCGCGCCTGCCCGCAAGATGCGCCCAGGGTGCATAGGCGCACCCCATCGGAATGATGCGCTGCGGCTCGGCGCTCTCGAGCGCCATCGGGGGAAGCTCGCCGAGGCGCTCCTCCGCGGTCACGAGGTCACCGCGCCGCACCGCCAGGTGGGCCGTCAGCCCGAGCCAGACGAGTCGTGCCGTCGCGAGCAGCTGCGTGCTGTCGACACCCGCGAGGATGCGATCGACGTCCTCCCATCGGCCGGCCGGCAGGAGCTGCACCATCGCGAGCGACAGCTCGGTGTACCGGCCGATCGCACCCGGCCTGGGCAGGCCGGTGAGCTTCTCGAACGCCGTCGTCGCGGTGCCCACCACGTCGTCGACGGCCGCGTAGCCGGGCGTGTTCCACAGGAAGTTGGCAATCGCGCGATACGCCTCCTCGACCGCGCCGATCGCGATTGCGTCGTCGATGATCCCGAGCACCTCGACCGGGTCCGGCGCCTGGCCCTCCCGCATCGCGAGGACCGACTGGATGTTGGTGCGGCTGTTGACCGCCGCGAGGGCGTCGCCGACCTTCTCCGCGACCGCGAGCGCCTCCCGCGCAAGCCGGAGCGCGTCGGGCTCGCTGCGCAGCATCGCGAGCTGGGAACGCCGCGCGAGCGCCCGCGCCCGTTGGGGCGAATCCGGGAACCGGGCGAGGGTCTCGACCGCCTCCTGCGCGACGGCAAGCGCCTCTTCCCAGCGCCCCGAGAGCCACAGCCCGCGCGACCGCCAGCCGAGCGCTTCGCCGCGCAGGGACGCGTCGTCGGCTCCCGCCAGCTCGAGCGCTCGCTCGAGGTGCCGCAGCGCCGGCTCCGGATCGCCCACCGTGGCCTCGAGCCGTCCGAGCAACAGCTCGGCGACAGCCCGCGTGTCGTCGGCGGACGCCAGCTCGGCCGCCCGCTCGAGCTGTCTTCGCGCAGCCGCGTAGGACGCTCGCTGCAGCGCCGCCTCCCCCGCCTTGGCGAGGAGCTCCGACGCCCGCCGCGAGACGGCGGGGCTGTCGTCACCGTACGTCAGCGCCTCCTCGTAGTGGTAGGCCGCGAGCTCGGCCGTCTCGACGCCCCGGTCGGGCGCCACCTCCTGGAGCCACTCGCCGACGCGGCGGTGCAGGCCTCGTCGCTCCGGCCGGGGCAGCGACGCGTACGCGACGTCGCGTGTGAGGGCGTGCTTGAAGGAGAACTCGCGCAGGCCCGCCATCGACGACGACGGGTGCTCGGCGACGAGCCCGCGCGGCGCGAGCCCCGCGATCACATGCTCCCCGACGCCGGCGGCCTCCGGCCAGAAGACCCGCCCGATCACGGAGCACCGGCGGATGGCGTCGCGCGAATCGGCGTCGAGCAGGTCGAGGCGCGCGGCGATCACGCCGTGGACGGAGTCGGGCAACGGGGTGTCCGTCAGGACGTCGGTCGCCTCCCAGACGTCGTCGCGCCGCTCGAGCGCCCCGCGCTCGATCAGCATGTGGAGCATCTCCTCGACGAAGAACGGATTGCCCTCGGCGCTCGCGAGAACGCGCCGGCGCACCGGCTCGGGCGCTCCCTGGCGCCCGAGCAGCTCGGTGACGAGCTTGTCCGCCTCGTCGCCGTCGAGCGGACTCAGCGTGAGCGCCGTCGCGTTCTGCTTCGCGGCGCCCCACGTCGGCCTCGTCTCGAGCAGCTCGGGGCGCGCCGCGCACACGACGAGAACCGGCGTGTCCGCGAGCGTGTCGGCGACGTGCTCGAGAAGGTCGAGCACCTGCTCGGACGCCCAGTGGACGTCCTCGACGACGAGGATCGTCGGGGCCGAACGGCCGAGCGCGTCGAGGTACCGCCGCCACGAGTCGTGCAGCCGGAGCGTGACGTCCTGCCCGACAGCGTTCGCATCCGGCAGCTCGAGCCCGATCGTCCAGGCGAGCGCCTCGAACACGCGCGCGGCGTGCTCGGGCACGTGATGTTCGACCGTCTCGCGGAGCTTGGCGAGGGCAGCCTCGGCGGAATCGGTCTCGAGGATCCCCGCGTGCGCCTTCGCCGCCTCGGCGAGCGGCCGGTAGGTGATGCCCTCGCCGTACGGCAGCGACCTCCCTCGCAGCACGCGCATGTGCGGTAGCCGGTCGACGAGCTCGCTCAGCAGCCGCGACTTGCCGACGCCGGCCTGTCCGAAGAGCGTGACGAGCTGCGGCGCGCGGTCTCGCTCGACGCGGCGGGCGAGCGCGGTGAGGATCGCAAGCTCCTCGTCCCTGCCGATCATCGGCGCCGAGAGCCCGGCTACCCCGCGCGCCCCCGGCTCCTCGATCGCGGCCACGGCGGCCCACGCCCGCAGGGGGTCGGCCTTGCCCCTCGCAGCGAGGTCGGGCGCGGCCTCGTAGGAGATCGATCGGCTCGTCGCGGAGCGCGTCCGCGACCCGACGAGCACCGAGCCGGGCTGCGCGCCCTGCTGCAGTCGCGCGGCGACGTTCACGGCATCGCCGCTCACCATGAGCTCGCCCCGCGCGGCGGCGTCCCTCCCCGCGACGACGTCGCCGGTGTTGACGCCGATCCGCAGGCCGACGTCGGCGCCGTGCCGGTCGCGCACCGAGTCCGCGAACGCGACGAACCGCTTCTGCGCGGCGAGCGCCGCACGCACCGCACGCTCGGGATCGTCGTCGTGCACATGCGGAATGCCGAACACGGCGAGGACCGCGTCGCCGACGAACTTCTCCGTCGTCCCGCCGTAGCGCTCCACCTCGTCGTTGACGAGCTCGAACAGCCGCCCCTGGAGGTCGCGAACGTCTTCGGGATCGAGCCGCTCCACGAGCGCCGTCGAGCCGGCGAGGTCGGCGAACAGCACGGTCACGACGCGCCGCTCCTGCCGGTCCTCGGCGACCGGCACCCTCGGCCCTTCGTCGCGGAGAGCGTGCCCGCAGCTCGAGCAGAACGCCGCCGACGCGGGCTGCTCGGTCCCGCACGCGGGACACGGGCGGTACAGCGCGGCCCCGCAGGCGCTGCAGAACCGCGCCTCGACGGACTGCTCCGCTCCACACTCCGCGCAGGTCACGGCCATCGCGCCGAGTCTAGGGCCGCGCCGACGTGCGCAGACCCCTGTTGAACCCGGCGGGCGATCCCGTTAGCGTCCAGGCTCGCGGTGGAACTGAACGACTGGATCCTCTCGCTCCATCTGCTCGCCGCCGCACTGCTCGTCGGCGCGGAGGTGGTGTTCGGGGCGATGATCGTCACCCTCTGGCGCGAGAACAGCTCCGTGCGGGTCAACTCGTTCTTCCGTGTGTCGCAGATCGCGACCTGGATGGTGCAGGCGGGCTCGGCGGGAACGCTCGTCTTCGGCGTCTGGCTCTCGATCTCGAAGGATCCGTACGAGCCGTGGAACGGCTGGATCATCGCCGCGCTCGTCCTGTGGGCCATCGCGGGCGGCCTCGGCGCACGGGCGGGGCAGGCCTACGGCGCCGCAGGGATGGAGGCCCGACGGCTGGCCGGGAACGGCGACGTCTCGAGCCACCTGGTCGGGGAGACGTTCGGCCCGTCAACCGCGTTCAAGCTCCACGTCGTCTCGAACGTCGCGATCGTCCTCCTGTTGATCGACATGATCTGGAAGCCCGGCGCATGATCGACGTCCTCGCCGGCATGCGGCCCGACAGCTGGAACTTCCCGCTGTTCGTCCACGTGCTGGGCGCCACGCTGGCGTTCGGCGCCGTCATGGCGGCGGTCGGCACGCTCCTCTTGACACCCGGCGGCGGAGGCGACCCGGAGGGCCTCCGTCGATTCGCGTTCCGCGTCCTGCTGTTCGTCGGCCTGCCCGCCTACATCGTCATGCGGGTCGGCGCGCAGTGGATCTACGACAAGGAGAACCTCGACGCCGCGCCCGAAGATCCGACCTGGGTCAGCATCGGGTTCATCGTCGGCGACGCGGGCCTGGTCGTGTTCCTGCTCGCGCTCGTCCTCAGCGGGATCGCGCTGCGACGGCGCCACAGCGGCCTCGGCACGGCCGCCGGCGTGCTGGGCGCCGTCCTGCTCGTCGGCATGGTGATCGCTGTCTGGGCGATGGGCGCGAAGCCCAGTTAGGCGTCAGTCGGACACCTGCCGCTCGACCGCCTGGTAGCGCAGCGCGGCCGCGTACGCGTCGTCGCCGAACAGCACGAGGCGCGCCTCCTCGACCCCGGTCTCGACAGACCCGAGCGCGTCGAGCGCCTGCCGCACCGCGTCGTCGAGCGGCCACCCGTACGCGCCGGCGGAGATCAGCGGAAAGGCAACCGTCTTCGCCCCGAGCTCGTCGGCCACGGCGAGGGAGCTCGTGTAGCAGGAGCGAAGCGTCGCCCTCTGGTCGAGGCCCGGATCGTAGATCGGCCCGACGGTGTGGATCACCCAGCGCGCGGCCAGCTTCCCAGCGGTCGTCGCGACCGCCTGACCGGCGGGCAGCCCGTCGGGGTAGCCCTCCGCCCGGTGCCGCTTGCACTCCGCGAGGATCGCCGGCCCGCCCTTCCGGTGGATCGCCCCGTCCACGCCGCCCCCGCCGAGCAGCGACGAGTTCGCGGCGTTGACGATCGCGTCCACGTCCTGCGCGGTGATGTCACCCTGGACGACTTCGATCCGCATCGTCACCACATTTCTTCCCATTCACGCTATCGAGTTTCCGGCACGAGACACCGATAGAGAGGCATGGCGCCGCCCGCTGCCCAGCCCTCGCAGGACTTCGACGCGCGCAAGACCATCGAGCTCGGGAACTGGACGATCGAGATCGGCAACCCGAGCAGGACGGCGGTCGTCGTCACCCTGGTCGTCGTCCTCCTCATGGGAATCCTGCTGAACAGCGTCTGGCAGAACCGTGGTCGCGCCGAGGACTGGCGGCGCGAGGCGGTCGCCGCAGAGGAGGTCGCCGCCGGTCTTCGCGTCGTCCTCGCCGACCGCAGCCGGGAGCTCAACCGCCGCACGGCGCAGGCGAACGAGCTCGTGGCGCGGCTCGACACGAGCCGCGGGGCGCTGCGTGACACCAAGGTCAGCGTCGGCAGCCTCACGCGGCGACAGCGCGAGCTCGCCGCCGACAACGCTCGGATCGAGACCCAGCTCAGGAAGCTCACGGCACGGCAGGCCACGCTGTCCTCGGTCGCCACCGCGTTGAGCAGCTGCGCGCAGAGCCTCGAGGCACTCGTCGCCCGGGGCGGCAAGGCGAAGGCGGCGGACAAGAACGCACGGCTCGCGCAATGCAGCAGCGCGCGGGAGCGGCTCGCGGCGTTCCGAGACCGCATAGGGTGAACCGGCTCCTCGCCGGCCTCGGAGTCGTCGTCGTCGCGGCCCTCCTGCTGAGCGGCTGCAGCGTCCTCGTATCCGAGCAGGCCCCCGCCGAGCCGACCCAGATCTCGGCGCCGGCCCTCGTGGGGCTCGACCCGTACGTCGAGGCACTGGCGCCGGCGACGTACCGCTCGCTGACTGCGAGGCGCGCGCGGCGGTTGGCGCAAAAGGCCGCGGTCGGGATCCTCATCCCCTCCTGCGACGACGAGCCGAAGGGACGGGGATTCGCGGTCGACGCGCACACGCTGGTCGCGCATCGCGACGTGATCGAGGGCGGCGGCTGGGTGCGCGTCTTCGCCGCGAACCGGCGGTCGACGGCCGTTGGCCCCGGGAGCGCCTACCGCGTCGGCGACCTCGGCGTGATCCGGGTCGCCCGCGCAGTCCCGCGGAGGCTCGTACCGTCGCGAAGCGTCGGCTCGGGCGCGTCGGTGGTCGTCGTCGCAGAGCGGGACGACAAGCTACGCATGCTCCCCGGCGTCGTCGTGGACAGCGTCTCCGGCGCGCCGTTCGGCGTCTCGACGAAGGTGCTGCGAGTGACGTCGGCCGTCCGGCAAGGCGACGCAGGCCCCGTCGTCGACGCGAAGGGCCGCGTCGTCGGCGTCGTGTTCGCCGTCGACGAGCGGACCACCCTCGGGCTGGCGCTCCCCGTCTCGGCGCTTCGTGGACGCACGCTCGCGCGCGTCGCCGAGGCGCGTGACGCCTGCGACTAAGGTCCGGCACCCCTCGGGGGCGCGGCTCCGGCCGCGTCTCCGTTACTGCTGTCGCCGTCTACCGGAGGCGGTAGACGATGCGGCCGCGGTCGAGGTCGTAGGCGGAGAGCTCGACGAGCACGCGGTCGCCGGGGCCCATCCGGATGCGATACCGCTTCATCTTCCCGGCCGTGTAGCCGATCATGTCGTGGCCGTTGTCCAGCCTGAGCCGGAACATCCCGCTTCGGAGGGACTCGGTGATCTCGCCCTCCATCTCGATCTTCTCTTCCTTGACGGCGATGGCGCGGCTCCTTTCGTAGACGTCGGTCTCGCATCGGCCGGCGCCCGTGGCCGCGGGAGCGACCACGAGCAGCCTGAAGCCTGGCTACGCCACCACGGTGACGTTCGTCGCCTCGGGGCCCTTCTGACCCTCGCGGGCCTCGAACGACACCTTCGCCCCCTCGGGGAGCGATTTGAAGCCGTCACCGACGATGCTGGTGTGATGGACGAAGAGGTCCTTCGACCCCTCGGCCGGGGTGATGAACCCGTAGCCCTTCGCGTCGTTGAACCACTTGACGGTTCCTTCTGCCATGGAAATACACCTCCCTCACAACTCACGAACGCGCAAGGAAGGCGCAGGAAGCGCAGACCGGACCCGCTCTAGCTCGCGCAGTACCCTAGCAGCCGGTAAAACGGAGAACCGGCTCAGACCACTGCGTCCCTTGCCGCGCGCCGCACCTCGCTCCCGCATGACTAGACAACGGGTGGAGCGGGCAACGGGCTCACGGCGCCGGACACCGGGACTGCGAGCCCAGACCGCCGGAGCCCCCAGAAGCCCGCTTCGAGCGCCGGACCGACGCCGAGCGCGAACACGACGGTGCCGACTCCGATCGTCCCACCGAGCACGAAGCCCGCCGCCAGCGCGAGGAGCTCGAGCGCGGCGCGGACGACCCCGAGCCTCAATCGCGTCCGTTCGCCGCCGACGACCATCAGCGAGTCACGAGGCCCGGCGCCGAGCCAGGCGCTGAGATAGAGCGCCGAGCCGATCCCGACGAGCGCCATCGACGCGGCCAGCAACCCGATCCGGACGCCGAGCGACGACTCGGATAGGCGGTCGACCGGACCGATCGCCGTGAGCGCCTCGATGAAAAATCCGACGAGCACGGCGTTCGCGGCCGTGCCGATCCCGATGCGCGCGCCCAGACGCCACGCGAGCAGAAGCACGACGACGCTGACGGCGACGCTCGCGGTCCCGAAGGTGAGCGGCGTGTGCCGCGACAGCCCCTGGTGAAGCGTGTCCCAGGGCGAAAGTCCGAGCCGCGACTCGAGCTGCAGGACGATCGCCGCGGCGAACAGGAAGAGGCCGGCCACGAGCACGACGAGTCGCGTTCGGAGGCCGCCCCGGACGCGAGGAGGAGCGTGCACCGAGGGCTACGCTAGTGGAGTCGCGCGCCTGAGCTGCGCCAACGGGCTCCGCCTTCAGCCAGAGCCCTGCAGCTCGGCCGGCAGGCTGAACCGCGGAAAGAGCGCGTCGTGACGATGTGGCGCAGCCTCGGCCTGAACCGCGAGAGGAACGCGACCACGTAGATCCAGCACGGGCGGGTCGGGTGCCTCGGCGACGATCACCCAGCCACTCCTGCAGGGTCGGGCCGGGCCACGCCGCCGGCGTGGCCCCTGCCCTCCCCGCATCTCGGTCAGAGCGTCATGCGCTCGACGGGCGGTAGGTGAGATCGAGCACGCCGGTCGAGAACGACCGCGAGTCGACGAGCTCGAGCTTGACCGGCGGCGAGCCGTCTGGGAACAGCTTCGCGCCCTGGCCGACGACGAGCGGGTGCACGAGCAGCCGCAGCTCGTCGAGCAGCCCCTCCTCGATCAGCGACCGCACGAGCGTGGCGCTCCCCGACATGCCGATGTTCTTGCCGGACTCCGCCTTGAGCGCGTTGACGCCCGCGACGAGGTCGCCCTCGAGCAGCTCCGAGTTCTGCCAGTCGACCTTGTCTAGGGTCGTCGAGGCGACGACCTTTCGGGTGTCGTTCATGATCGACACGAACGGATCCGAGGCGGGGTCCTGCTGCGGCCAGTACGCCGCCCACTCCTCGTAGTTGCGCCGCCCCATGAGGAGCGTGTCGCTGGCCCCGATCGCCTCGCCGATGGCCTGCCCCATCTCGTCGTCGAAGTAGGGGAAGTGCCACTTGTCCGGCGACTCGACGACGCCGTCGAGGGAGATGAAGAAGGATGAGACGAGCTTGCGCATGATGACTCCTGTGTCGGTGGCTTGCGTGTCACCTGTAGTACCGGCGACCTTGGCAAAACTCATCGCCGATGGGTAGGACCACCTCGTGACGCCGCGACTGGTCCGTCTCACGAGCCCGGATCGTGTCCTCTTCCCCGACGACGGGATCACGAAGCGGGACCTGTTCGAGTACTACCGGGCGATCGCGCCGGTGCTCGTCCCGCACCTGCGCGACCGGCCGTTCACGATGAAGCGCAGGCCGTATGGGCTGGCCGGGGACGCGTACTTCCAGAAGCAGGCGCCGAAGGGGATGCCCGACTGGATCCCGACGCG
>Ga0081539_10000974_pt1 | contig 53499 bp, 44 predicted proteins | sample TabmetS4T2R2_FD_71023 | JGI IMG/M metagenome (GOLD analysis project Ga0081539, IMG submission 71023) | Tabebuia heterophylla rhizosphere microbial communities from the University of Puerto Rico - S4T2R2 | ecosystem: Host-associated > Plants > Roots > Rhizosphere ...
TGGGATCTGCTACTCGGCGCTCCGGCGCTTACCGAGACGGGACTTGCACCCGTCGGAGAAGAACGGCGTGACGTAGACGCTACACTGTCCACGTCGTCACGACGCACCATGACGCGATCGTAAGGGGCCGCCTTCAGGCGGTCCCCACTCAGTTGTTGTCGACGGCTTCCTTCGACGTTTCATCGCAACCGATGCGAAGCGAACGGAGGAAGCGACGATCGTTTGCCGTCAAATCGAAGGCCTTGCGCGCGGGCAGCAGGCGGGCCGGCGCCGTGATCTTCGTCACCGCGGACCCGTTATTCCGGTTCATGAAGCCGACAACGGCTTCGAGCGTCACCTTCATGTCGAAACCCGCTTCACGGGCCTTGGCACGGCATGCCTCGACCTGAGGGTTTTCGGCGACGGCGGCGGCGATCGCGTCGGCCAGCTCTTTCGCGAACCGGTTCACGACGTCATCCATTCCTGCTCCTCCTAATATCCGCCACCGGGCCGGGTTCCGGGGCGTATCCCGATCCGAACCTGCTCCGACCGGGGAGGCCTTGCAGGGATCGGGCGCCAAAGGTGTTCATTTGTATGGGGTTAGCCTTTGGGAAGGCTCCAGTTCATTGTAGAGGCGGCATCTGGAGGTGTCAAGAAACGCCCGATTTTCGGCGTAAGATCGCGCAGCGGCATGCCAACCGGCTCCCAATCCCGACATTTCCTCGCCCCTGACGACCTTATCGGCACGGACCCGACGGCAGACATAGGGCAGCCGGGCGCTTTCCCGTTCACCCGGGGAATCCAGCCGACGATGTATCGCGGCAGGCCGTGGACGATGCGGCAGTATGCCGGATTTGCGACGGCCTCCGAGTCGAATCGGCGATATCGATATCTGCTGTCGCGCGGTGTGACCGGTCTGAGCGTGGCCTTCGATCTGCCCACGCAGATCGGGTATGACTCGGACCATTCGCTGGCGGCGGGCGAGGTCGGCAGGGTCGGCGTGGCGATCGACTCGATCGAAGACATGGCGATCCTGTTCGACGGGATTCCGCTCGAGACGGTCTCGACCTCGATGACCATCAACGCGACGGCGATCATCCTGCTCGCGCTCTACGTTGCCGTCGCAAGACGCCAGAGCGCGGACGTTCGCCGGCTGTCAGGGACGATCCAGAACGACATCCTCAAGGAATACGTGGCCCGCGGCACCTACATCTATCCGCCGCGCCCCTCGCTGCGCATCGTCACGGACATCATCGCGTTCTGCGAGCGCGAGGTTCCGCCGTGGAACTCGATCTCGATCAGCGGATATCACATCCGCGAGGCGGGCTCGACGGCAGTGCAGGAAGTCGCGTTCACGCTGGCGCATGCCACGGCGTACGTGCAGGCATGCGTGGACCGCGGCCTGGACGTCAACACCTTCGGCCAGCGACTGTCGTTCTTCTTCAACGCGCACAACGATTTCCTCGAGGAGATCGCCAAGTTCCGGGCGGCGCGCCGACTGTGGGCGCGCATCATGCGCGATCGGTTCGGTGCCACGCATCCACGCGCGCAGCAGCTGCGCTTTCATACGCAGACGGCGGGCAGCACGCTCACCGCCCAGCAGTCCGACAACAACATCGTGCGTGTGTCGCTCCAGGCGCTCGCCGCAGTCCTCGGCGGCACGCAGTCGCTGCATTGCAACGGGAAAGATGAAGCGCTGGGACTGCCGACCGAGGAGAACGCGACGCTCGCTCTGCGGACGCAGCAGATCATCCTGCACGAGAGCGGCGTCGCGAATACGGTGGATCCCGTTGGTGGCTCGTACGCGATCGAGGCGCTGACGAATCAGATCGAGCATGAAGCGCGCGCGGTGCTCCAGCAGATCGACGCCCTGGGCGGCACGCTCGTGGCGATCGAGACCGGTTTCGTGCAGCGGCAGATTCAGGACGCGGCATACGCGGCGCAGCAGGCCATCGACACAGGCGAAGCGGTGGTCGTCGGCGTCAACCGCTACCAGGACGAATCCGCGGCGCCGGCCGATCTGTTTCGCATCGATCCGGAAGTCGAGCGACAGCAGGTCGAACGCGTGCGTGCGCTGCGGGCGAGCCGCAGCGAGAGCGACTGGCGCGCGGCGATCGCGGCTGTCGAGCATGCCGCTCGGGGCGAGGACAACCTCGTTCCGCCGATCATCGACGCCGTCGAGAAACGGGCAACACTGGGCGAGATCGCGGATGCGATGCGCCGCGTGTTCGGCGAATACCAGCAGCAATGAATCTGCTGGAGGTCCGGAACCTCACGGTCACTTTCGGCGGCGTGACCGCAGTCGACAACGTCTCGTTTCAGATCGCTCCCGGCGAAACACTCGGCGTGGTCGGCGAGTCGGGCAGCGGCAAATCGGTCACCGCCTTCTCGATTCTTCGTCTCGTGCAGCCTCCCGGCCGCATTACGGGCGGCTCGATCGTCTTCGAAGGGCGCGATCTCCTGACGCTCTCCGAGCGCGAGATGCGACAGATTCGCGGAGCCCGCATCTCGCTCATCTTCCAGGAGCCGATGACCGCGCTCAACCCGGTGATGCGCGTCGGCGATCAGATCGCCGAGGCCTTGACGGTCCACGGCATGGCGTCGCGCACCGAGGCGCGACAGCGGGCCGCGGAATTGCTCGACGCGGTGCGCATTCCCGATGCTGCGCGTCGAGCACGCGACTACCCGCACCAGCTCTCGGGCGGCATGCGCCAGCGCGTGATGATCGCGATTGCGCTCGCGTGCCGGCCGCCGCTCATCATCGCCGACGAGCCGACCACCGCGCTCGACGTCACTATTCAGGCGCAGGTACTCGACCTGCTGCGCGAGTTGAAGGCGCGTTTCAACCTGGCGCTGCTTCTCATCACGCACGATTTCGGTGTCGTTGCCGAGATGGCCGATCGCGTTGCCGTCATGTATCGGGGGCGCATCGTCGAAGAAGGGCCGGTCCGACCGATCCTGCGGTCGCCGGTGCACGAGTACACACAGAACCTCCTCGCGGCTGTGCCCGGCAAGCACGCCTGATGTCCCTGCTCGACGTTCGCCACCTCGTGAAGCACTTCGTGCGCAACCACGGACTGTTTCAACCGCCGTCCGTCGTGCGCGCGGTGGACGACGTCAGCTTCTCGATCGAGGAAGGCGAGATGTTCGGTCTCGTCGGCGAATCGGGGAGCGGCAAGAGCACGACCGGCCGCTGCATCCTGCGTCTGATCGAACCGTCCTCGGGCGACGTCCTCTTTCGTGATGAGAACGTGCTGCATTTCTCGAGAGCGCGCATGCGTCTCGCGCGGCGCGACATGCAGATCGTCTTTCAGGATCCCTACTCGTCGCTCAATCCTCGCATGCGTGTCGGCGACATCGTCGAAGAGCCGCTGGTGATTCACAAGCTCGGAGACACGCGCGCACGCCGACAGCGCGTTCAGGAATTGTTCGAGCTGGTCGGCCTGGAACCGACACATCTCGCGCGCTATCCGCACGAGTTCAGTGGCGGACAACGACAACGTATCGGCATCGCACGCGCGCTGGCGCTCAACCCCGCGCTCATCGTCGCCGACGAGGCGGTCTCGGCGCTGGATGTCTCGATTCAGGCGCAGGTCGTGCGGCTGCTGATCGATCTGCAGGAGCGGTTGAAGCTCACGTATCTCTTCATCGCTCACGATCTGCGGCTGGTCGAAGACATCTGCAGCCGGGTCGCGGTGATGTATCTCGGCAAGATCGTCGAGCTCGCGGACACGACGCAGCTGTTCGCGGCGCCGCGGCATCCCTATACGCAAGCGCTTCTCAGCGCGGTCCCCATGCTCGATCCCGACGCTCCGCGCCAACGCATCGTGCTCGATCCCGCCTCCTTCGATCGCAATGCGGTACTGCGCGAAGTCGAGCCCGGGCATTGGGCCTCGGTTTAGGCCTCTCGAATACTCCTGAGCTATGAGCGCGACTTCGGGCGAGGTGCCTAAAGTCTATCGTTACGCGGTTGAGCTGATTCCGGAGCCGGCGTCGCTCCTGCTGTTTGGAACGGGATTAGGGGCGGTGCTTGCTCGGCGGAGGCGGCGCGCGCGAGCGGCCGGCGGGTAGAGTAAGCCGCCCGCTTACGCCGCCTTGCGCTCGTCCTTCTCGACCTGCCCATCGCGCACATGAATCACGCGATGCGCGAAGGCGGCGACGTCGGGCTCGTGTGTCACGAGCACGATCGTGTTGCCGGCCTGATGGAGCCGCGCAAAGAGGGCCATGATCTCGGTGCCGGTCTTGGTATCGAGGTTGCCGGTGGGCTCGTCGGCAAGAAGGATCGAGGGGTTGTTGACCAGCGCACGCGCGATGGCGACACGCTGTCGCTGACCGCCTGACAACTCGTTGGGCCGGTGCGTCATGCGTTCGCCGAGCTCCACTTTCTGCAAGGCGGTTTTCGCGCGATCCTGACGCTCGCGCCCGGCGACGCCGGCGTACACGAGCGGGAGCTCGACGTTCTGCAACGCGGACGCACGCGGAAGCAGGTTGAACGTCTGGAACACGAATCCGATTTCCTCGTTGCGGATTCGCGCCAGCTCGTTGTCGTTCATCGAACCGACCTGCTTGCCGTTCAGGAGATAGGTCCCCTTACTCGGCGTGTCGAGACAACCAATCAGGTTCATCAGGGTCGACTTGCCGGAACCCGACGGCCCCATGATCGCGACATATTCGCCGCGCTCGATCTGAATGGAAACCCCGCGCAGCGCGTGGATCTCCTCCGATCCCATGACGTAGGTTTTCCAGAGGTCTCGTGTTTCGATCAGGGCCATTGGGTTTCTTCGCAGAATAGGCCTTCGGTCTTCAGCCTTCGGGCCTGGAGTCTTCTGGCTTCGACGGTTCGGCTTCACCCTTCGTTCCAGAACCGCCGGCCGAAGACCGGAAGGCCGTGGGCCTTCCTTCCAGGACCGAAGCCCGTAGGCCGAAGCCCGAAGGCCACCCGCGGCGATCAGCCGCGGAGTCGCTCCACCAGAGATTTGACCACAGGTGGCGCATCCGTTGGGATGTGGGCGTGCCAGCTTCGTGAATTGACGGGAATGACGACGAGTTTCCCACCGGCAGCGCCCGGCTTCGCTCGCTCCTTCTTGATCGCGGCGGCCAGCTCACCGGGGGACGCGACGATCGGGCCGATGACGAACACACAGATATCGCGCGGCCGGCCGGAGGCGGTTCGGGCCGCCAGTCCCCATGTTTCCGCAATGGCAGCGGCATCGACCTCGGGGACGACCCGGCCGAGCACGCGAGGCGGGTACTTCGCGAACAGACCGCTCTTTGACGGCGCGCACGCCACGTCGAACCCCGTCACGTTCGACGGATCCTGCGGTCCGAACTCGATCTCCAGAGCCCGGCGAAAGCGCAGGACGGTCGCGCGGCGGACGACCTCGCTGGCCTTGCCGTCCTGCTCCGCGGGATGACTCGATGCCGGCGCGTCGACCGGGCTCGACTCGGATCCGGCGTCTGCCGCAGCCTCGCGCACCCGACGCTCGTCGTTCGAGGGCCACTGCGGCTCGCGGGTCGATTGCGACGGCTGGGAAACGATCGGCTCGGGTGCGCGCTCACCGATCCGCGCGTCGTACTCGGCGCGTGCGTCCGGATCGCCAAGCGTCTTGTACGCCTGCGTCAGCACCGCGGCCTTCGATGCCGCGATCTCTTCGAATTCGTGTCCGAGGTGCTGAACCTTGTCCGGATGGTATTTCGCGATTTCCCTGCGGAAGGCGTGCTTGACGTCCTCGCACGACGCGGTCCGCGGCAGCCCGAGCAGCTCGTAATACGTCTTCGTCATGCGCCCGCGGGCAGTTCGCGCAAATCGCGATGCGAGCGGAGCTTGCGGTTCGCGCCAAACCGTCGCGCGCTATTGTCCGTGTTGACGGCACAGTACGGGCAGTAGCGCCATCCGGCCTGGAGCGGTCGCTGGCACTGCGGACACCCGCCACCGACGCGATGTCCGCACGCCGGACAGGCCACGAAGTCGGACGCGAGTCCTGTTCCACATCCCGGGCACGAGGGTCGACTCTCGCGCACTTCGGTCACCACGCGCAGGAGTTCTTCCGGCGTCGTGACGCCAGCCTTCACCTTGGCCAGGCCGTCCTCGCCGAGCGATGTCATCCCTGCGGCGATCGCGGCGTCGCGCAGATGCGCCTCGGTGCCGCGCTGCGCGATCACGCGACGCAGCTTGTCGTTGACGTGCATCACTTCATAGATGCCGACACGACCGCGAAAGCCGGTGTGGTTGCAGTGATCGCAGCCGACCGGTCGATAGAACGTCAGCGTGGCGGCTTCGGTTTCCCCGATGTTCAACGCGCGAAGCGTGTCTCCGTCCGGCGAGTATGGTCTCCGACAGCTCGTGCACAGACGCCGCATCAGCCGCTGCGCCACGACGCCGATCAATGCAGATGCCGACACGTACGGCTCGATGCCGATGTCGGTCAGTCGCGTGACGCACGACGGTGCATTGTCCGTGTGCAGGGTCGACAGGACGAGGTGACCGGTCTGCGCCGCCTGCATCGCGATACGCGCCGTGTCGTGATCGCGAATTTCGCCGACCAGCACGACGTCCGGATCCTGACGCAGGATGGATCGCAGCGCGCTGGCGAACGACAGCTTGATCTTCTCGTTGATCTGCGTCTGGTTAACGCCGGGAATCTGGTACTCGACCGGGTCCTCGATCGTGACGATGTTCGTCCGTTCGGATCGCACCGCCGTCAGCGCGGAGCAGAGCGTCGTGGTCTTGCCGGATCCGGTGGGGCCGACCACCAGGATCATTCCATGCTGATGGCGCAGGAAGAACCTCAACTGCTCCAGCGTGTCGCCCGTCAGGCCCAGATCCTCGAGGGCCGGCACGCCCTTTCGATGATCGAGCACACGCAGCACGATCTTCTCGCCGAAGATGGTGCGCAACGTCGACGCGCGGAAATCCACCGCCTGTCCGTCCTCGGCGGTGATGCGCACGCGACCATCCTGCGGCAGGCGCTTCTCGGCGATGTCCATGCCGCCCATGATCTTGAGGCGGGCAACGAGCCCTTCGTGGACCCACTTCGGCAGGTCCATCACCTCTTTGAGCATGCCGTCCAGACGATGGCGGACGATGACGTTCGAGTCGGTCGGCTCGATGTGGATGTCCGACGCACGGCTCCGCAGCGCGTTCTTGATGACGAGATCGACCAGATCGATGATCGGCGCCGTGTCGGCGCTGCCGCCGTTCCCCGCGCCTGTCTGCTCGAAGACATCGTCTTCGGCCTTGCGGCCAGTCAGCCCGGTGCCCGGGTCGATGACCGGAGCGAGCGCCCCGCCGGATTCGGCCGCACCCTGCGACGCCGAGCCGCGGACAGCGCTCTGGCCGGCCACGACGCCCGTCGGGCCGAGACGTGCCAGCGCCTTATCGGGATACGACGCGTGAATCGCGTCGACGATCTCGGCGCGGGTGGCGATGACCTGCTTGATTCGGTAGCCGGTTTGGAACTCGAGATCCTGGACGAGCGTGAACAGGAGCGGGTCCGACATCGCCAAGGTCAGCAGGTTCTTCTCGACTGCGATGGCCACGCAGGTGCGCTTGAGCGCGACTTCCTTCGGAATCAGCACGACCGCCGCGGGGTCGGGCGGATTTTCCGCGAGATTCACATACGAGAATCCAAGCTGGTACGAAAGCGCCTTCGCAATCTGGCGCTCGGTTGCCAGATTCAGCCGCACGAGTACCGCGCCCAACCGCTCACCTGAGCGCTTGTGCTCGCCGAGTGCCGCCTGAAGATCGGTCTCGGTGATCAGTCCCGCCTGAACGAGGCATTCACCGATTTTCTTTCGCACTCTTCCTATTCCTTCCCGTCCTGATCGTCCCTCTTAGGACTTCGGCATCCGCGCCCAAAACTCAAGGAGCCAGGGGTGCGGCGATGGACCGATCCTGCCGATAGCCAAGACGTGCCACCACCCGGGAGTGCAGGCGAGCTGCGGCGCCGCGTCGCGTGCGTGATCGAAGAGCGCGCCGGGTCGATCCTGAACGACAGCCTGAGGATGTTTCCGCCGGCCTCGGGCCAGGCCCCGGATTTGGAAACGCTCACGCGCGTCGTCGACCTGGTCGTTCGCAGCTTGACGGGAGCCATCCGCACCGGCGGCGTCGATGCCCGCAACGGCAGCGTCGCCGGCCTGCAGTGTATTGCGCGGGAAAAGCGGCTGCCGATCAATCAACTCTTCGGAGTGGCGTATGCGGTCGAGCGCGCGGCACTCGATGAGCTCGCGCTCGACGCGATGATCGGGGTCACGTCGGACACGTGGCCCGAAGTCGCACAAATCACCCGCCGGGCCTCACTCGATCTGCTCGGCGGGTTCGCCGAGCGCGTGTCACGCGAAGCCGTCCAGGGCGCCGTCAGCGACGCGCTCACAACGCTGCACACCAGACAGGTGCTGATGACGGTCCTCGAGAAGGAGATCCAGCGGTCGGAGCGCTACGCTCACCCGTTTGCGTTGATTCTGTTCGACGTGGATCACCTGGCCGCGATCAACGACACGCACGGATACGGTTTCGGCGATCGCGTGCTCGAACGGATCGGCATCGTGCTCCACAACTATTTCCGCGAGCAGGACTGGGTGTGTCGTGCCGGCTCGGACGAATTCGGCGTGCTGTTGCCCGAGACGCCGCTCAGGCACGCGGAGTTGCTGGCAGAACGCGTGCGCATGACGGTGCACGACCGGATGTCGTTGCGTGACTATCGGACCGAAGAACAGGTCACCGTCACCGTGTCGGCGGGCATCGTCCTCGTCGAGGCCGTCGATTCGAGCATCAACGCCGACCGATTGATCGTCGAAGCCGAACAGGCCGTGCATCGCGCCAAGCACGGCGGCCGCAACCGAGTCGTGCAAGCCGCGGTCAACGTCCACCGCACGACGCCACCGGTCCGCGCTACGAACCTCTGACGCTCGTCAACTCCCAACCCACTGACGCTGGAGCCAACTCCCAACTCCCAAACGCAGCGCGGGAACGTCGCAGAGTCCGCCTTCAGTTACGTAGGGTCCGCCTTTAGGCGGACCTAACTTAGTGATCTTCTTGATATTGATCTTTTAACTTCGCGACAACATTCGGGTCCGCGAGCGTCGTCGTATCGCCGAGTGCCTTGCCTTCGGCGATGTCTCGCAACAGGCGTCGCATGATCTTGCCCGAGCGCGTCTTCGGAAGATCGGCGGCAAAGATGATGTCGTCGGGACGCGCGATGGCGCCGATCTTCTTGACGACGTGCTCCTTGAGCTCGGCGACGAGCATCTCCGACGAGCGCGACCCTTCCTTCAACGTCACGAACGCCGCGACCGCCTGTCCCTTGATCTCGTGCGGCCGACCGACGACGGCGGCCTCTGCCACTTGCGGATGATCGACGAGGGCGCTCTCCACTTCCATCGTGCCGATGCGATGTCCCGCCACATTCAGCACGTCGTCTACGCGACCGAGCAGCCAGAAGAAGCCGTCTGCGTCGCGCTTGGCGCCGTCGCCCGTGAAGTAGATGTCAGGAGACCAGCGATTCCAGTACTGCGTCACGTAGCGTTCGGGGTCGCCGTAGATGCCGCGCAGCATCGACGGCCACGGCCGCGTCAACGCCAGCAGCCCTCCACCCGCACCTTCGATGCTCGTGCCATCGGCGGTCTTGATCTCGGGCTTGATGCCTGGAAACGGTCGCGTCGCGGATCCGGGCTTGGTGCTGGTGAGGCCAGGGAGCGGCGTGATCATGATTGCGCCCGTCTCGGTCTGCCACCACGTGTCGACTACAGGGCATCGCTCACCGCCGATGTAGCGGTGATACCAGACCCACGCCTCGGGATTGATCGGTTCGCCGACCGACCCGAGGAGTCGCAGGCTCGACAGGTCGCGCTTCTGCGGCCAGTCCGTGCCCCATCGCATGAATGCCCGGATCGCCGTGGGTGCCGTGTAGAAGATCGTGACGCCGTAGCGCTCGACGATCTGCCACAAGCGATCCTTTGCGGGCCAGTCGGGCGCGCCTTCGTACATGACGACGGTTGCGCCGTTCGCCAGCGGACCATACACGACGTAACTGTGCCCGGTGACCCAGCCGATGTCCGCGGTGCACCAGTAGACGTCCTCGTCCTTCAGATCGAACACCCACTTCGTCGTCGCATAGGTGCCCGTCAGATAGCCGCCCGTCGTGTGGACGATTCCCTTGGGCTTCCCCGTCGTGCCCGAGGTGTAGAGGATGTAGAGCATGTCCTCCGCGTCCATGTGCTCCGGCTCGCAACGGTACGACTCCTCCTGCATCAGCCGGTGATACCAGTGATCGCGTCCCTCCTTGACGTGCACCGGCACCGGCGATCCATGCAGCCGCTGAACGATGACGACGTTCTGGATCGACGGCGTGTCCTTCAGCGCTTCGTCGGCCATCTGCTTCAGCGGGACCACCTGACCGCGGCGCCATCCTCCGTCGGCGGTGACGAGCAGCTTGCACTGCGCGTCGTTGATGCGGTCGCGCAGCGACTCCGAGCTGAAGCCGCCGAACACGACGGAATGCACCGCGCCGATGCGCGCGCACGCCAGCATCGCGATCGCGAGCTCCGGGATGAGCGGCAGGTAGAGCGCGACGCGATCGCCGCGCTGAACGCCGAGCGACTTCATCACGTTCGCGAACTGGTTGACCTCGCGATACAGATCGAAGTAGGTGAGCGTCCGCCGATCGCCCGGCTCGCCCTCCCAGATGATCGCGGCCTTGTTGCGTCGCGGTCCGCGAACGTGCCGATCGACGCAGTTCACGCTCGCGTTGAGCGTGCCGCCGATGAACCACTTGGCGTGTGGCGGCTTCCACTCGAGCACGGTCGTCCACGGCGTGAACCACTCGAGCTCGGAGGCAAATGCCGCCCAGAAGCCCTCGGGGTCGCGCTCGGCGCGCGCGTATACGCCTTCGTCGCGAACGTTGGCCTGCGCGCGAAACTCCGGCGGCGACGGAAACGAACGGTCTTCCTGCAGCAGATCTGCGATCTCGACTGGAAGTTTGCTGTCGGACATGCCTCTATAATGCCCTCGAAATGCGCACAATTCCTCTTCTCGTCGTCATGCTCCTCGCTGCACCGATCGTCAGCGGCCAAGCGCCGGCGAATCTGAAAAATCTGGACCTCGACGCGATCGATCGGTCCTGCAAGCCGTGCGATGACTTCTTTCAGTTCTCGATGGGCAAATGGCACGAGCAGAACCCGATTCCTGCGAGCCAGACGGTCTGGAGCAAGCGCTGGGCGGGAGCGGACGGCAATCGCGAAGTACTCAAAAGCATTCTCGAAGGCCTCGCGGCCACGCGGAGTCGCACCGGCTCCAGCGAGCAGCTGCTGGGCGATTTCTACGGAGCGTGCATGAGCACGGACGCGATCGACAAGGCGGCGGCGACGCCTCTGGCTTCGTCGCTGCGCAAGATTGCGTCGATTAGCGATCGCAGGACGCTCGAGCGCGCGATCGCCGAGCTCCATCGTGACGGGATTCCCGTCGCATTCGAGTTCGGCGCCATGCCGGACACCGACAACCCGCGCCAGATGATCGCCGGGATGCAGGCGGGCATGCTCGGGCTGCCGGATCGCGACTACTACCTCAAGGACGATGCGGCTTCCAAGACGACGCAGGAGCGGTACCAGCGTCACGTGGAGACGCTGCTCCGCGCGGCGGGACTGACACCAGCAGCAGCAAGTGCGTCCGCGGCCACCGTCGTACGGCTCGAGACGCAGCAGGCCCGCGCGCGCCTCTCGCGGGCGGACCGCCGCAACCCCTACAAGATCAACAATCGGCGATCGACCGCGGAATTGATGAAGCTGACGCCACATTTCAACTGGGCCGCGTACTACGAAGCGATCGGTCTCGACTACGACGGGCTCGTGACGGTCATCGATCTGAGCTTCATGAACGAGTTCGATCGCGAGCTGGAGCAGGTCAGCATCGAGGACTGGAAAGCGCTTTTGACGTGGGACGTCGTGCGCGGACGAGCACGCGATCTCTCAACGCCGTTCAGAGATGAAATGTTCGACTTCGTCGATCGCACGCTCAACGGGCAGCGAGAACCGCGGGCACGCTGGCAGTACTGCGTTGACCGCACCGACGAACTGCTCGGCGAGGCGCTCGGCAAAGCGTACGTCGAGAAAGTGTTTCCACCGGCGGCCAAGCAGCGGATGCAGGAGATGGTGAAGAACCTGATCGCGGCGCTCGACGAGAGCATTCGCGGCCTCGAGTGGATGACGCCGGAAACGAAGCAGAAGGCACTGGCCAAGCTGTCCAAGTTCACGCCGAAGATCGGTTATCCCGACAAGTGGCGCGATTATCCGGACGTCCGCGTGAACCGTACGAGCTTTGTCGACAGCGTCGTGAGTGCAGTCAGGTTCGCTCAAACCGACGATCGGGATCAGATTGGCAAGCCCGTCGACCGCACGCGTTGGGGAATGACGGCGCCGACGTCGAACGCGTACTACAGCCCGCTCCTGAACGAAATCGTGTTTCCGGCCGGCATCCTGACGCCGCCCATGTTCAGCCTGGACGCCGACGATGCGGTGAATTACGGCGGCATCGGCGTGGTCATCGGGCACGAGATCAGTCACGGGTTCGACGACCAAGGATCGCAGTTCGACGGCGATGGACGGCTGGCGAACTGGTGGACGGCGGAAGACCGCAAACGCTTCGACGAGCGCACGGCGTGCGTGGCGGACCAGTTCAACAACTACTTCATCGAGCCGGGCACCAGCCACAACGGGCGTCTCGTCCTGGGTGAATCGATCGGCGACCTCGCCGGCGTCCGCATCGCGTATCTGGCGTACATGAAATCACTCGAAGGCAAGCCGCGTCCGCCGGACATCGGCGGATTCACGCCGGAGCAGCGATTCTTCCTCGGATGGGGTCAGTCGCGCGGCGACAACATGCGCATCGAACGGCAACGCGTGTATGTGGTCAGCGATCCGCACCCGGTCGCGAAGTTTCGCGTGATCGGACCGCTCTCGAACATGCCGGAGTTCCAGAAGGCGTTCGGGTGCAAGGCGGGCGATGCGATGGTGCGCACGGCGGAAAAAGCCTGCCGGGTGTGGTGAGCCCGCGGACCCTAAAGGGCCGCGCTGCAACCACGGAGGGATCGTTACAACTGCGGCGGAATGGGTGGCGGAGTTGGTGGCCCGCCAAGCGCGGCTGGAACGTCGCGCTTGAAGAACGCCGCTCCGATCGCGCCGCCGGCGGTCGCGAAGATCAAGCCGGCGCACAGCTGCAACAAAAATCCAACAATCAACTGGAACGGCGAGGAGCCGCGCGCGCCGACGCCTTCGAGGACCTGCCGCACATTTGGCGGCATGTCGGTCGCGGTGCGAAGCACCTGCTGGATCATGCGTTCCTGCAGTGGACCCATGACAAAGGAGAGCGGGATCGACACGACCAGCCAGACGAACGCCCCGACGACGCCGGCCATCAACCCCACGGCCGCTCCCCGCGCGATCGGCAGCGAGCGCCCTTCATTCTGCTGCTGAAGATATGCCGCGAGAATCCCGCCTCCGACGATCCACACACAGCAGCAGTTGGCGACGTTGACGATCGGCAGCGCCGATAGAATGCCTATGAAGGCGCCGGCGAGGAGGACGGCTTGGAGCATAGGCGAGCTAGATGGTGGGTGGTGAACGGTGGATAGTGGTCGCTTGTCCGGGGCAACACACGCAACGAAGTCGCTTGTCCATCACGTAACTACGACCCACCAACCATCCAACCACCAACCAGCTAGTCGTAGTACTCCCGCCCCAGGTGAGTGATGAGCTCTTCACCCTGCATGTAACGCAGCGTGTTCTTCAGCTTCATCAGCTGAATGAACAGATCGTGCTCCGGGTAGACCTCCGGCGCATGCATCGGCGCCTTGTAGTAGAACGACAGCCATTCCTGGATCCCAGCCATGCCGGCGCGCTTGGCGAGATCGAGGAACAGCGCCGAGTCGAGCACGATGGGCGCGGCAAGGATGCTGTCGCGACAGAGGAAGTTGATCTTCAGCTGCATCGGATATCCGAGCCAGCCGAAGATGTCGATGTTGTCCCACCCTTCCTTGTTGTCGCCGCGCGGCGGGTAGTAGTTGATGCGGACGACGTGCGTGAGATCGCCGTACAGCTGCGGATAGAGGTGCGGCTGGAAGATGTAGTCGAGCGCCGACTTCTTGCTCTCTTCCTTCGTCTTGAACGATTCGGGATCGTCCAGCACCTCGCCGTCTCGATTGCCGAGGATGTTCGTCGAATACCAGCCGCGCACGCCGATGAGCCGTGCCTTCAGTCCCGGCGCGATCACCGTCTTGATCAGCGTCTGGCCGGTCTTCATGTCGTTGCCGGCGAGCGGCGACCTCGAACGTGCGGCCAGATCGAGCATCGCTGGAATGTCCGCTGTCAGATTCGGCGCGGCGTTCGCAAATGGCACGCCTTCGCGAATCGCGGCATAGGCGTAGATCATGCTCGACGGGATCGCCTCGTCACTCTGCTCGAGTCCACGCTCGAACGCCTCGAGCGACTCGTGCACCGGGGCCTGCTTCATGAACACCTCGGTGCTCCCCGTCCAGATCATCACCAGCCGATCGCAGCCGTGCGCCTGCTTGAACGCGCGGATATCGGCGACGACCTGCTCCGCCAGGTCGCGCTTGCTCCTGCCCTTCTTGACGTTCGGTCCATCGAGCCGCTTCACGTAGCGCTGATCGAACACCGCGGGCATCGGCCTGACGGCTTCGAGCTCGCCGCGCACCTGATCGAGCTGCCCGGACTCGAGCACGCCTGCCGTGCGAGCGGCGGAGTAGCAGTCCTCCTCGAAGATGTCCCATCCGCCGAACACGAGATCGTCGAGCCCGGCAAGCGGCACGAACTCCTTGATCTTCGGCGCCCGCCCTTCGGTGCGCTTGCCCAGACGGATCGTTCCCATCTGTGTCAGCGAGCCGAACGGCTGCGCCAGCCCCTTGCGAATGGCGAATACTCCGGCAATGGTCGTCGTGGCGACGGCGCCCAGGCCGACGAGCAGCACCCCGAGTTTGCCGCGTGCAGGAGCGATGTCAACTGGTGGAGTCACAACCGGCCACTATATCAGCCGGGCTCCGTAGGGGAAAATAGCGCGTGCCATTTCTGAGGAAGACGACCGCGCGCGACCCGTTGGCCGTGACGATGAGCGGCGTGCGCATGGGCGAACGGCTCCTGCAGATCGGCGTCGACGATGCGCGCCTGGCGGGGCAGCTCGCGGCGAAAGTGGGGCTGAGCGGGCACGCCGCGATGGTCGTGGTCGACGAGGCCACGGCGTCGCGTGCCCGCGACGGCATGGCGGACGCGGGAGTGCTCGTCGACGTGCACGTCGCGCGTCTGGACTCACTCCCCGTCGACTCCGACAGCTTCGACGCGCTCGTCGTGCACAACATGAACAACCTGATCGCCTCGGTCGACCGGCAGCAACGCACACGGGTCATTGGCGAATGGCGTCGCGCCCTGCGCATGGGCGGCCGCATCATCGTGGTCGAAGCGGGCGCGCGCGGTGGGATCGGTTCGCTCTTGCGGTCCGGTCCGAAGATCGACATCGAGTACGAAGGCACCGGCGGCACGATCGCAGCGCTCGAAGCCGGCGGCTTCCGACCGGTGAGGCTGCTCGGGGATCGTGAAGGGTTCAAGTTCATCGAGGGGTTGAAGACGTAGGCAGGTGGGCCGCCTAAAGGCGGCCCCCAAGCACATGCACACACACCGTCCGACATTTGCTGTCGTGGGTGCCGGTCTCGGCGGGCTGACGGTGGCATCGACGCTGCGGCTCGCAGGGTTCGCGGTACAGGTCTACGAGCAGGCGTCGCGCTTCACGCGCATCGGCGCCGGCATCCAGATGATGCCGAACTCGATGAAGGTGCTGCGCCGCATCGGTGTCGAGGCGCGCGTGCGCGACTCGTCGTTCGAGCCGTATTCGCATCTCAATCGGCGGTGGGACACCGGCGAGGTCATGCGCGAGCTGCCGATGCCGGAGTCGCTCTTCGGCGCGCCGTATCTGTGCATGCACCGCGGCGATCTGCATCAGGTACTGCTCGACGTACTCCCGAACGACATCGTCCACGCTGGTAAGAAGCTCGTCGGCCTCGACCAGAACCGCGCGCGTGTCACACTGCGATTCGAGGACGGGACGAGCGCGCAGGCGGACGCCGTCATCGGCGCTGACGGCGTGCATTCACTCGTCCGCGATCTCATCGTCGGACCCGACGAACCGATTCACAAAGGGCGGATCGCCTATCGAGCCGTCTTTCCCGCAGCGCTCATGGGCGGGACCGACGTCGGCCGCTCGCGGACGAAGTGGTGGGGTGTCGATCGACACATCGTCATCTACTACACGAAACGCGATCGCAGCGAGATCTACTTCGTGACCAGCGTTCCGGAACCTGCCGAATGGCTCACGCGCGAGTCGTGGTCGGCGACGGGAGACGTGCGTGAACTGCGCGCGGCGTATGAAGGTTTCCATCCCGACGTTCGCGCCGTACTGGAGGCCTGTCCCGAGTGTCACAAGTGGGCGATCCTCGAACGCGAGCCGTTGCCGCGCTGGAGCGACGGTCGCGTGGTGTTGCTCGGCGATGCCTGCCACCCGATGACGCCCTATATGGCGCAAGGCGCAGCAACCGCGATGGAGGACGCCGCGATTCTCGCGCGATGCGTCGCCGAGATGGCTGGAGACGATCTTCCTGGCGCGTTCGCGCGCTACGAGGCGCAGCGCAAGCCCCGAACAACGAGGATCCAGGCGATCTCGAGCGCGAACACCTGGATGAAAGGCGGAGACGACGACACGTCGTGGCTGTACGGCTACGACGCGTGGACAGTGCCGCTCGCACCACAACCATCCGAGGCGCTACCGGGGTGACATGACCCACGAACAGGCGGCGAACGCTGACTTCGTGGGGGCCGCCTTCAGGCGGCCCGTCACTCCGGCCGATCTCATCGCCCGGCTCGAGTCGGTGCCGTTTTCGCGCTGGCATCTGCGGCCGCGGATCCTGATGGGCAGCGCCACGTTCTTCGACGCGTTCGATGCGCTGTCGCTGGCGTTCGTGCTTCCCGTGCTCGTGCCGCGCTGGAACGTCACGCCGGCGCAGGTGGGATGGCTCATCGCCACCGGGTACGTCGGTCAATTCGTCGGCGCGCTGCTGTTCGGGTCGATTGCGGAGCGCGTCGGGCGGGTCCGCAGCGCCGCCGCCGCGACCGCACTCATGTCCGTGATGAGCATCGCGTGTGCGTTCACCGGCAGCTTCGCGTCGCTGATCGCGTTGCGACTGGTGCAGGGCGTCGGCGTCGGCGGCGAAATGCCGGTCGCGGCGGCGTACATCAACGAGCTGTCGAAGGCGAAGGGTCGCGGCCGGTTCTTTCTTCTCTACGAGCTGATCTTCCCGATCGGGCTGATGATGACCGGGCAGATCGGCGCACTCGTCGTCCCGGCGTTCGGCTGGCAGATCATGTTTCTCATCGGCGGCATTCCAGGCCTGGTCATCGCCATGCTCCTGCTCCGCCTGCCTGAATCACCTCGGTGGCTCATCTCCCGGGGCCGCCTCGACGAGGCGGAGCGCATTCTCGAGGAGATGCTCGGCGCGTCCCGTGCGCCGGTGCTGGTGTCAATTCCCAACTCCCAAGACCCAAATCCCAAACCCCAGCTCGCAGCACCGGGGCGATGGACCGAACTGCTCTCGTCCGTCTATCGCCGCCGAACGCTCGTCGTCTGGGTGCTGTGGGCGTCGGCCTACTTCATCACGAACGGTCTCAACAACTGGATGCCGACGCTTTACAACCGCGTCTATCACCTGAGCCTCAACGAGTCGCTGCGCGCCGCGACGCTGACGAACGTGGCGCAAGTGGTGCTGCTCCTTGGCTGTGCCTTCACGATCGATCGGGTCGGCCGCCGCGCGTGGACCGGCGTCGCGTTCGGGACCGGAGCCGTGCTCCTCGTGGTCCTCGGCGCCTATGCCTCGCATTCGGTCGTGGCGGTCATCGCGCTGGTGACGGTTGCGTATGGTGTGGTCGGCTCGGTCAATGCGGTCCTGTACCTCTACACGCCCGAGATCTATCCAACGCGGATACGTGCGATCGGAACCGGCGCGGCGACCTGCTGGTTGCGGCTCGCCTCCGCGGCAGGCCCGATACTGGTCGGCTATCTGGTGGCGGCCGAGGGCACACCTGCGGTGTTCCTGATGTTCTCGGCGGCTGGGCTGATCGGCGCTCTTGCCGGAACCGCGATGCTCGAAACGCGGAACCGGCGACTGGAAGAGATCGCCCCTTGACCCTGAAGCCTTCGGACTGATTCCTGGCCCAGCCCTGAATCCGGATTCCTGATCCCTGAATCCTGCAGCGCGGGCACCGGCCTGCAGCGAGGACATCTCTCGTCCACAAACACATGCAAGATCACCGAGATCCGGCCTGAATCGCGGCTGCATGTCAGGCAAGGAATTTGCCCGTCGAACAGGCAAGCACTGGCAAGCCATGTTCCCCCCTTCCGAAGTCTTCACGCCGCACGAAATCGCCCGGGCCGCTGGCGTGCCCGAGCGCGCGGTTCGCGCCCGCATCGCGTCCGCCAACGTGGCGCCGATCGGGGGAACGCGGTTCTTCAGCTCAGCCGATTCACTTCGCCTGACACGTGAGCTGCGCGGCAAATGGATGGCGGCCGACCAATCGCCGGCACCGATCTTTTCCGTGCGACCGGACACGACGCGGTCTGAGCATCGGCGCCGCGTTCCGGCGTTGGTCTCGATAACGGTTCACTCTCTGCTGCTCGCGGTGATGGTCTGGTGGACGGCCGGACCGACTGAGACCACCACGACCGTCGAGGCAATTGAGCCGCCGCGAATGGTCTTCCTCGTGACGCCCGGACCCGGAGGCGGGGGCGGCGGGGGCGGGATGCGGGCACCGTTGCCGGCACCTCGTATCGAACGTCGTGGTCCGGTGCGGCCCCGTCTCTCCGTTCCGGTAGTGAAACCCGAACCGGTTGTGACGACTGCACGAAAAGTCGAGGAACCCCCAAAGCCGACACCAGCAGTCACCCCGATCGAGCCGAAGCCGGTCGAGCGCCCGCCCGACCCATTGCCCTCGCGCGTACTCGTCGCACCCGTCGTCGAAACGGCGGCGAACACACGCGACCGCGAAGGCGTGATCGAGAACCCACGGGGCAATGCGGACAGTCAGGGCACCGGCGTGGGCGGAGGCGCGGGATCGGGACAGGGCACGGGGAATGGTCAGGGGCTCGGTTCCGGAATCGGCGATGGCTCCGGCGGCGGCACGGGCGGTGGACCCTATCGTCCCGGCAGCGGAATCGAACCGCCGCGGCTGCTCCGTGAGGTGAAGGCGGAATACACGGAAGATGCGCGGCGGCGCGGCGTCACCGGCGACGTCGAGCTCGAGATCGTCGTGCGACGCGATGGCAGCGTCGGCGACGTGCGCGTGTTGAGGAGTCTCGGCGCCGGCCTCGAGCAGAAAGCGATTGCCGCCGTGCGGCAATGGCGATTCACGCCGGCACGGCGCAAGGGTGAAGCGGTCGACGTGATCGTGGAAGTCGCGGTGGAGTTCACACTTCGCTGACAACCTCCAACTCCCAACGTCCAACTCCCAAACATCGGAGTTGGATCGAAAGGATTGGGAGTTGGCTCCAGCGAAGCGAGTTGGTAGTTGGGAGTTTGCTATGTTCCTGTTGGTTCTGTCGGTGATTTCGTTGTGCGCGGCAGCGGTGGTCGCCGTGCTTGCCTGGTCGATCGTCCGCGACGATCGCCAGCGTTCCGCTGCGCGCGCGGCTTCCCTCGCATCGACGGCGCTCGACGAGTCTGCGACCGTCGTTGCGATCCAAGGGCTGCCTGAACATGGCCCCCATGCATCGCACATCGACAGCAGCCCACACGATCAGGGGGACCGGACGCCATCGGTGATCTCGGCCGCGCGCCCGGCCGCGGTGCAGGGCCATCCGCTCGTCAAGGTTGCAGTCGGGATTGCGATGTCGGTGGCGCTGATCGTTTTCATCGCGATGAGCGGCGACCGCCAACAGGATCGTGGCCCGGCGCCGACGACGATAGCCGCCGTGCAACAGGACAGCGCGCTCGAGCTGTTGTCGATGCGCCACGAACGTGACGGCGACACGCTGGCGATCACCGGTCTGGTCAGGAATCCAGGCGCGGCGTCCGCTCGTGGCATCATCGCCGTGGTTTTCGCGTTCGATCACGGCGGCAACTTCGTCGCCAGCGGACGAGCCCCGCTCGATTTCGTGACGCTGGCGCCCGGCGACGAGTCGCCGTTCCACGTCACGATTCCGCATGTCAGCGACGTGGGCCGGTATCGTGTGAGCTTCCGCACCGAGAGCGGCGTCGTTCGCCACGTCGACCGGCGCGCGGCCCTTCAGGCTTCGGCGCGGTGAGGATGGTAGCCATGGGTCACAGGCCGTCCGCATTCATCGTCGTCGCCGCCGTCCTCGTCGCGGCAATCACGCTGAAGGCACAGTCGCAGGACAGTTTCCGCTTCAAGAGCGGCGTCGAGCTCGTCAACGTCACCGCGTCAGTCACCGATCGCGACGGCCGCTTCGTCAGCGGTCTGGGCAGAGACGACTTCAGCCTGTTCGACAACAATGAACGGCAGGAGATCACGCAGTTCAGCAACGAGCGCGTCCCGGTCAGCCTCGGCATCCTGCTCGATTCGAGCGGCAGCATGGCGTCATCGGACAAGATGGCCTACGCACGCGATGCCATCGATCGCTTCATCAACGAGCTGCTCGACAAGGACGACGAACTGTTCTTCGTCGATTTTTCGACGCGGGCGCATCTGGATCAGGACTGGACCACCGATCGCCGAGCGATCAGCCGCGCCGTCGGCCGTGTCACGCCGACCGGCGGAACGGCGATGTACGACGCGATCGCCGACGCGTTGCCGATCGCGGCCTCGGGTCGCCATCAGAAGAAGGCGCTCCTCGTCATCTCCGATGGCAACGACACCGACAGCCAGATCTCGGTGAGCGAGCTGCGACAGGCGATTCGCGAAAGCGAGGTCCTCGTCTACGCGCTCGGCGTCGACGGTACAGACTCGCTCGACAACCGGATCATCACGCAGCCGCCGATCATCCGGCCGCCAATCCCGATCCCCTTCCCGGTTCCGGGCGGACGGCCGCGCGGTCGCTTCCCGCAGATCATCGGCGGTGGGCCGATCGGTGGTGGGAGCAGACGTAACTTTCCTCAGGGACGCGAGCGCGTCAACCCGGACGCGCTGCGTCAGATCACGGACGACACCGGCGGCCGAACGGAGATCGTCCGCGGCTTCGGCGACCTCAACGCGGCAACCGCGCGCATCGCCGACGAATTGAGCAAGCAGTATTACCTGGGATATGCGCGCACCGGCGAGAAGGATGGTCGCTGGCATGCGATTCGACTCGAGGTCAAGGATCGGCGGCTGAACGTCCGCGCACGACGTGGATATGTGGCGTCGTAAACTCCCAAACTCAGTTCGCTGAATCCAACGCCCAACGTCTGGTCCACCCTCGGATTGGGAGTTGGGAGTTGGCGCCAGTGTCAGATTGGGAGTTGATTGATATCATGCCCGCTGAGTGTCGTTACTGTTCATTGCGCTCGGGCTGAGCCTGGTCGGCGGCCTGGGCGGACTCCTGGTCGCGTCCGGCGTCCTCCTCATCAAAGATTCAGCGCGTGCCCGATTTCTTCCGTGGCTGGTCAGCTACGCCGTCGGGGCGTTGCTCGGCGTGGCCACGTTGAAGATCCTTCCGGAGGCGCTCGGTCGCGTCAACGCGACCGCAATCCTCGCGACACTGCTCGCAGGGATCCTGCTCTTCTTCATCTTGGAGAAGCTGGTGCTCTGGCGCCATTGCCACACGCACGATTGCGAAGTGCACGAGAGCACCGTGTGGACGGTGGTCATCGGCGACGGCTTCCACAACTTCGTCGACGGCGCGGTGATCGCTGCCGCGGTCATGACGTCTATTCCGCTCGGGATCAGCACGGCGGTTGCCGTCGCGGCGCACGAGATCCCACAGGAAGTCGGGGACTTCGCCGTGCTCCTGCACTCCGGTTGTTCTCGCGGTCGCGCCCTGGCGCTCAACGTGGCGTCGGCGCTGGCGAGCACGGTTGGCGCCCTCGCCGCCTACGCCGCGTTCGACATCGTTCCGAACACACTGCCGTATTTCCTCGCGCTCGCCGCAGCGAGTTTCCTCTACGTGGCAATGGCTGACCTGATCCCCGGTCTTCATCGCGGCCGTACCGATGCCGCGGCGTTTCGGCAGATTCTGCTCATCGGCGCGGGCATCGGAACGATGCTGATCCTCTAGCGCGGTCCTCTGGCGCGGACGCCTCGCGGGACGCTCTTCAGATTCCGAGCATTTCCTCTGAAATTCAATCCTCGATCGTTGGCAGCTTCTTTGCCCAAGCAATGGTCAGGATTCGCGGTGGGTGGTCAGATGGTTCAGCACACAACGAACCCCCATCCACCATCGAGAACGATTCGTAAAGAGCTGTAGAGGAGAGACGATCATGTTTTCCAGACTTCTTGCTGCCGCGGCCGCCGTGCTCGTGCTGAGCGCGCCCGCATTGGCGGCTGACCCAGCGAACCTGCAGGCATTTCGCAACGTACAGAAACAGGTTCTGACCTATCCGCACTACACGATCTTCGACAGCGTCAACGCGCAGATCGACAACGGCGTTGTGACGCTGACCGGCAAGGTGACGATGCCGTACAAACGGGATGATCTTGCCAAGCGCGTGGCGAAGCTGCCCGACGTGCAGCAGGTGAACAACAAGATCGACGTGTTGCCCGTGTCGCAGTTCGATGACGAGCTGCGGTTGCGGATCGCGCGCGCGATCTACAGGAACCCGGCGTTTTCGACTTACGGATCGATGGTCAACCCGCCGATCCATGTCATCGTCGACCGCGGTCACGTGACCCTCGAGGGTGTGGTGCTGAGCGAGGTCGATCGCATGGTGGCGCGCTCGATCGCGAGCTCGTTCCCGGCGTTCTCTGTGAAGAACGATCTGCGGACCGAGGCCGAGGCGAAGGCGGAGCTCGAGAAGCTGTAATCCGCGGACGTGTCAACTCCCAACGGCTGACGCCTGACCAACTCCCAACTCCCAAACGTGGGGTTGGGAGTTTTTCGTTTGTTGGGGTTTGGGAGTTGGGAGTTGGGAGTTGGGAGTTGGGAGTTTACGGCCGCGACCCGGCCATCTCCGCTCGGTGAGTGCGGCCCTTTCGCGCCACCCACCAGATCACGACCCCGAAGGTCGCCGCGGCCGCGATGATCGTTGCTGCGAACAACAGCAGCGTGGAATACAGGATCGACTGCGGCTCCATCTGCACCTGCAGGTCCAGCGGAACGCCACCCACACGATCGCGCAGCGGCTGCTCCCACGCAAGGATGTTTCCGCGTTGAACGCCGGTCGGCGAGTTGTGCGACGGAATGCGGCTTGGAACGTGGAGGCGGAAGGCGACGAACTCGCCTCCCGTCCATCCAACGTCCGCCACCGGAGTTGACGTGGGCGCACCGACAATCTGGCGGAACGTCACCAGTTCGCCGTCGCGATCGAGTTGATATTTCGACCAGGCAAACGGCGCAAGCTGTGGCAGCCGCCGGATGTCGTCGACGTCGACGCCGACATGCACGAACCTGCGACCGTGGCGTCGCGACAGACTGACGCGCGTCACTCGGGCGCCTGGTCCGCGGAAGAACGCGCGTACATCGCCGCGGTCCAGCCGTGCACGTGGATCGACGTTGAAGGTCGCACCGCGCAGCGCGTCGAGCGCGGCCACGGACGCATTGACATTCACGGTGGCTGTTCCGTCGAGCGAGAGGTAGATCTCCTCTTCATACTCGTACTGCTTGCGGAACATGCCGCTGCCAACACTGCTCCCGCACGCGCTTGCCATCACCGACAGCACGATGAGCGTCCGCATGACCACACGTCTGGTCGCGCTCGACATCTACTCGAATGATATCTTGATCGAATGCGCCCCACGTTGTTCCTGATCGATGGCAGCTCGCAGATGTACCGCGCATATCACGCGTTTCGCGGGAGAGGCCTGTCGAATCAGGAGGGGCACACGACGCACGCCGTCTACGTCTTCGTCACCATGCTGCGGAAGCTGATCAACGATCATCATCCGGCCTATATGGCCGCGTCGTTCGATCTCGCCGGCCGCACCTTCCGCGACGACATCGTCACCGACTACAAAGCCAATCGCGCCGCGATGCCCGACGATCTTGCCGAGCAGATCAATTGGGTTCACGAAGCGTGCGAGGCGATGGGCGTGCCCATTCTCACCGTCCCGGGATACGAAGCCGATGACGTCATCGGCACCCTGGCACGGAAGGCAGCGGCCGATTTCGAGATCGCGATTGTTTCGATCGACAAGGACTTCTTTCAGCTCGTCGGTGACGGGATTCGCGTGTACGACCCGCGCGAGGATGGCGCGTGGTTCGACGCCGCAGGTGTCGTCGAGAAGTTTGGCGTGAAGCCGTCGCAGGTCGTCGACGTGCTCGCGCTCGTCGGCGATACCAGCGACAACGTCGCCGGCGTGCCTGGCATCGGCAAGAAGGGCGCGATCGATCTCGTCACCCAGTTTGGCGGTCTCGATCAATTGCTCGCGCGGGCAGCGGAGTTGAAGCCGAAGCAGCGCGAGGCGCTGACGACGAACCGGGACGCAGCGCTGCAGAGTCGCGAGCTCGTCACCATTCGGACCGATGTCCCGGTCGATGTCGATTTCGAATCGCTGCGCTATCGAGGCGCGTCACGCGAGCGCTGCTACGAGCTGTTCTCTCGATTAGCGTTCAGAACGCTCGTCACCGAGTACGCCCCGACCGCGGACACGATCGAGAAGGACTACACGCTCGTCACCACGGAGGATGACCTGCGGACGCTCGTCGAGGAGCTCCGCGCCGCCGGCGAGTTCGCCTTGCGTGTGCTGCCCGACCAGCCGGCCGCCATGCGCGCGCGCATCGCAGGTCTCGCATTCTCCACGAAGGACCGCCAGGCTCGGTATGTGCCGCTGCGGCATCAACAGAGTGGACCTCCCGTCGATTTGTTGTCCGCTGCAGAAGGTCCCGCACAACTTGACGAGCGAGTCGTGCTCGACGCGCTGCGCCCGATCCTCGAGGACGAATCGGTCCGCAAGGTTGGTCACGATCTGAAGTTCGACATGGAGCTGCTCGCACAGCATGGCATCACGCTTCACGGGCTCATGTTCGATTCGATGCTCGCCAGCTATCTGCTCGACGCGACGAGGCCGGGGCATCCGCTGGAGGAAACATCCCTCGAACATCTCGGCTACAAGGCGCTGACCGAGGAAGACATCTGCGGTCGCGGCGTCAAGGCGATGCCGCTGACGCAGCTTGCGCCCGAGGCGGTGCTGAACTACGCCGGTGAACGCGCAGATCTGGCGCGACAGCTTGCGAATCGTCTGGCGCCGCTGCTGGTGACGGATCAACTGGAGCCGGTCTATCGCGAGCTGGAGATGCCACTGATCCCGGTGCTGTCGGATATCGAACGCACGGGTGTACTTCTCGATGGGCCGGCACTGGCGGCGCAGTCGCAGCGGATCGAAGAAGAGCTCGCGACGTATTCGGGGCGCATATACGAGCTCGCCGGTGAAGAATTCAACGTGAATTCGCCGAAGCAGCTCGGCGAGATCCTCTTCGACAAACTCAAGCTGCCGGCGCTGAAGAAGACCGGCAAAACGAAATCCGCGTCGACGGCCGTGGAAGTGCTCGAGGAGCTCGCGCTCACGCACGAACTGCCGAGACTGGTGCTGACGTGGCGCGGCCTGCACAAGTTGAAGAGCACGTACATCGACGCGCTGCCGCAGGTCGTCAACCCGGGCACGGGACGCGTTCACACGTGTTTCAACCAGGCCGTTGCGGCGACCGGACGCTTGAGCAGCGCCGACCCCAATCTGCAGAACATCCCGATTCGCACCGAGCTGGGACGTGAGATCCGACGCGCGTTCATCGCCGCGCCGGGCCACGTCCTGATCTCCGCGGATTACTCACAGATCGAGTTGCGGGTCCTCGCGCATCTTGCCGGCGAAGAAGCGTTGGCGGAAGCGTTTCGCGGAGGCGAGGACATTCACGATCGCACCGCGCTGAAAGTGTTCGGTCCCAACAGCGGGCTCGACAAGTACGAGCTGCGACGACGCGCGAAGATCATCAACTACGCGCTGTTGTACGGCAAGACCGCATTCACGCTCGCGAAGGACATCGGGGTCAGCAAGGAAGAGGCGCAGCTGTTCATCGATGCGTACTTCGCCGGCTTTCCGCGGGTCCGCGGCTTCATCGACGACACGCTGCAGCGGGCACGCGAGACCGGCGTGGTCAAGACGATGTTCGGACGGCGACGACTCGTGCCCGAGTTGAACAGCCGCAACGGTCAGATTCGCGCGCAGGCGGAACGCGAGACCGTCAACATGCCGATCCAGGGCACCGCGGCCGACATCCTCAAACGCGCGATGATCGATCTGCACGCCGCGATCCCGAAGAAGGGCCTCCGCGCTCGCATGATTCTCACGGTGCACGACGAGCTGCTGTTCGAATGCGAGCGCAGCGAGGCCGACGCTGCGGCGGCCGTCGTCAAGGAACGGATGGAGAGCGCGGTCACACTCGACGTCCCGCTCGAAGTCGACGTCGGCGTGGGCGAGAACTGGAGAGACGCGAAGTCCTAGGGTCGCGGTGGTGTGCAGCGCGGAACCGTATGTCGCTGCGAAAAACCGATTGATCCCGGTCCCTCAGCTCCGCCGCCGATCAACAGGCTGTGCCAATACACTTGCCACGGTTTTTCTCCGGACATACGGTCCCGCACTCCGTCGCCGCGCCGACCGCATTAGGACTTCCCAGACGTGAGCTCGCGAAGCAGATTGACGAACGGAGCGAGCTCGGGGGAGACCGGATCGCTGATGGCGACCGTCTTCTGACGATCGCCATCCGAGACCGTGATGGTGTGGGTCTGATAATCAGCTGCGCCGGGCTTGGTCGCCGTTCGCGCCGGCAGGTCGAAGAACTTCGTCGACTCGAGGAGCCTGCGAATCTCGTCCTGCCGGTCCTGCGGAAGCGTGTTCACGTCGACCGTCTTCCCGGCCGCGAGGCCCGGGAAGTACGCGATGCCGCCGCTGGTCTTGAACGTGATCTGCACGATGTCCCCGCTGTTGCGGCGCGGACCTTTACGGTCCGCGGCTCTACGGTACGAGTGCCGGTGATCCTCCCGAGACCGGCACGCCGACATCCTGCCACGCACTGACGACCACCGCATGCTCGACGCTGCCGGTGCCGAACAGACGCGTGGCGTTCGCTGCCGTCAGCGTGGCGAACCGCTTGAAGCCCGAGTTCGTGCGCAGCCGCGAATCGCGCAGCGTCTCGTACCAGATCCGTCCCGCCTTCTCCCACGCATACCCGCCGAGCCGCGTCGCAGCCAGATAGAACGCGTGGTTGGGAATGCCGGAGTTGATGTGCACGCCGCCGTTGTCTTCGTAGGTGTGCACGAAGTCCTTCATGTGCGCGGGCTGCGGATCCTTTCCGAGGATCGGGTCGTCGTAGGCGGAGCCTGGTTCCTTCATCGAGCGCAGCGCGATGCCCTGGATGCCCGAGGCGAGCAGCCCTTCGCCAATCAGCCAGTCGGCATCCTTCGCCGTCTGCTGTCGACGCTGCTGCTTGACCAAGGATCCAAAAACATCGGACATGGACTCGTTCAGCGCCCCCGGCTGGAAGAGGTAGGCCAGCTGCGCTTCGTCCTCGGTGACGCCATGGGCGAGCTCATGGCCGATGACGTCGAGCGAAATCGTGAAGCGATTGAAGATCTGTCCGTCGCCATCGCCGAACACCATCTGCTGGCTGTTCCAGAACGCGTTGTTGTACCCCTGGCCGAAATGCACCGTCGCGTCGAGCGGCATCCCCTCATCGTCGATCGAGTTCCGACCGTACGTGTTCCAGAAGAAGTCCCAGGTCGCACCGAGACCGTCGTACGCTTCGTTGACCGACACGTCGCCGCTCGGTGCGTCTCCTTCACCTCGTACGCGCTGCCCTGGCAGCTGCTGCGAGTGATTCGCGGTGTAGATGGTGCGCCGCTTCTCGCCCGGGGTGGCCAACGCATCAACCGATGGGGCGGTGGCGAACGTCTGCGCCGACGCGCGGAAGGCGCGCAACGTGGCGTCGACCGCCAGCGTGTTCGTGGCCATGACCCGCTGTTCGGCGGTGCCGCGCTGCGCGATCGAACGCAGCACATGCGGGGGCAGAATGCAGAAGATCGAGTGTCGCTGGGACGTGTGGCACATGGTGAGCTCCTTACCACTCACAGAGTTTTCGGGTCGCGGGGGGCCGAACGCTATCGCGTTCGGATTTGAATGACAAGGGTAATAACGCTCGCCATCGCCGAAATCAACCAATAGATGAGGTGGTGGCGTTCCGGGTTCCAGGTTCCGGGTTCCAGGTTCTATTCAGAGTTCGGAACCGGAACGAGGAACTCCGGGAACTCGGAACCAGGAACGTGGAACTCGGAACGACTACGTCCGCCCACGTTGATATAAGAAGGACGCGAACAGGAGCACGATGCCGACGATGAAGAAGGCAACGATGCGGTAGATGCCCGCGAGGTTTGCGAGATCCTCGAGGAAGACCTTCAGAAGGGTGAGGCCGAAGAGACCGATCGCGAAATATCGAATCGGCGCGTATCCACGACGGATCCCCACAGCGATGGCAACGGCGGCGTAGAGTGCCCACGCCGCTGACAGCATCGTCTCGCGAGCGAGATAAACGATGCCCCCGCGCAGCGCCTGGACTTGCCAGTACGCCTGGATCTCGATGGTGATGACCGCAACGGTGAGGAAGCTGGCGCCGAGGATCATGATCGCGCGCTCGGGTGCGGCCCACTGCAGCGGTTCACGCTGTCGAGCCTGCAGGAACGCCAATACGTACAGCAGCACGACGATCAGGAATCCGGACATCGCGCGCGTGTTGGCGAGGGCGGGCGCCGACACGATCGTCTCCTGCACGTCGGGCGAGAGCCAGCGAACGACCGCGATGACCAGCAACGCCCACCCGGCCGCCCGGAACCAGAGCTCGCGTGCGCGCATGGCGAGGACGATGACCGCCGCGCCTTCGAGAGCCCACATCACCACGACCCACGGACCCGCGAACTGCACCGCGATCGCAATCGCGATGAGCGTCCCTGCGACCGCTGCCCAGTGCAAGGCCAGACCGGCACGCTGAGTACTCACCCACCACGCGAGACCGGCATTCCATACGGCAAGCGCCGTCGCGAGCGCCGCCATGAGGTGAGCGACGCGGGGTTCGAGAAAGATGTAGAGCGCGCCGAACAGCCCCAGTCCGTTCGCGTGGATGAGAGCCGTATCGGAGTGCCTCCACTGATCGCTGCGAAGAGCGGCCACCTGCGCCACCAGGTGCGCGACGTACACCGCCACAATCGCGGCAACAGCGGCCGGCAGCGGCGAGGACGGATACGCCGTAAGCCACGCCCCAAGCGGAAGGCCGATCGCGGCCCACGCGACTGCACGCAGCACGGGTACGCGGCCGCGTTCGGCAATCAGCAGCGATGCCGTCGTCGCGAGAATGACGTAGGTGAGAAACGCCTCGACGTGCGGGAAGAGGATCGCGATCGAGAGCACGTGATACCCGATCGGCGCGGCAATGAGCACGTCGGATGCACGGCGGGTCTCGCGATCGTCGGAGGGAAGTCCCGTGCGCAGGATGATCAGGAACATCGTGCAGTAGAGCGTCAGGAACAGCTCCGTACGCACGGCCTTCGCCGGCGTATAGAACGAGATCATCCACGCCATCACGGTCACGGCGGTGAAGACGAAGCTCACCAGATTCAGGTACCACCAGGTGCGCCTGAACGCGAGATACGTCGTGGCGGCGATCAGCAGCGCGTCGTAGGAGAACAGGATGCCCTGCGCATCTTCGCCGCGGCCCACGAGGAACGGCGTGACGAAGCCGCCGCACACGGCCACGACCGCGAGCGCCGGCGCGATGTCGCGATCGGCGACCCACGCCGCCACGGCGCTGATCACTGACAGCAGCGCGAACGCGACGGCCGGCGACAGGAGGTCATAGAAGTTGAGCGCCGCGTAGACGGAGAGATACATCGCGACGAAACCGGAGCCCGCGATGATCAGGCCGTAGTTCCTATAGCCGATGGCGGCGAGACGCCGGCCGCCCACAACGAGCGCAGCGCCGGCCACGCCACCCAACGCGACACGCACCACCGGCGACAGCCAGTTGCGATCGAACGCGTAGCGCAGAAAAAACACCACCCCGAGCAGCAGCACGATGACGCCGGCATAGAGCAGCCACCGCTCGCCGATCGCGCGTTCGACTGTATCGGAGGAAATTTCCGTGGGCGCTTCGGTTAGCGGCGCTTCGAACGCCGAGGCTGCGTATGCGGGAGCCGTGGACGGGATCTCCGGCTCCACGAGCGGCTCGCCGGCCGTCGCTGCGGCAGCAGCGGGGACGGGAGGCGCTGCGGTGACTGGCGCAGGAGGCGGCGATGGAGTCGTCGGCTCGTCGGACGCAGCCGCGACGGAGGAGGCGGCAGCCTGCTCGACGTCGCGCCGGCGCTCAGGCGACGCAACTGACTCGTGGACGCGCCACTGCAGGTCCTCGAGCTGCGACCGCAGGCGGCCGAAGTCCTTCTCGAGGCGAGCCAATCGCGCGTACCCCACGATCAAGAGCACGACGACGACGAGGGGTAAGGCGCCGAGGATGAAAAAGACGGGGAGGAAAAACATGCTGCGGCGCGGCGGACGATCGCCGGCCTATTGTGCGCCCTTCCACTGCGACTTCAGGGTCTCCCATTCGATGCGGAGTGCATTGGCCGCGTCCGTCTGATCGCGCGCGGGCCGCGTGCGCACGCGCTCGGGAATGAGCGCCTGTGTGACAAGTCGATCGAGATCCGCGCGCAGCGCCTCGGCCGTCTGAGGAGACAAGGTCGCGCGCACCCACGCGGCGACGGCATCCGCCCACGCGCCATCGAGATCACCCACGCCTCGCGCGGCAACCGCCAGCCAGTAGTTCGCCGGCGCGCTGCCGGGATCCCGCCGCAACTCCTCCTCCATGCGCTGACTGATACGCTCGAAGACGCGCGGACGACGCTCGGCCGTTCGACCCTGGGCGTCGCGATCGAGCGTGGTCGCCCACCAATCGAGGAGCATCAATCGGTCGCGCTCTTCGAGCAGCGCGCTGCGACTCAATGCGACGTCGAACAGCTCCGCCGCCGCACCGAAGTTGTCGGCGAGATACAGCGACTGACCCAGGCCAATCAGGAGATCCACCTGATCGCGTGGCGCGAGCATCGCCGGACGAATCGCGACGAGAATGTCGCGCGCCTCCGAGAGGTCGGTTGGCACCGCGTTCTGTCGATACTTCTCCAGCAGCGACCTGGCCATGACGAGCGCGGCGGCGTCCTCCTCTTGCGGCAGGCGGCGCGCCAGCGCGGCCGCGGCAATTGCGCCGTCGTAGTCGCCGGAGTTGTACGCCCCGCGGGCCTTGACGAGCGCCGGCGGCTCCGCCGACAAGGCCGGCGTCGCAAAGACCAGAAGGAGGCACAGGAGAACTGCCGGGCGCACCCCGGCATGATTGCTACAATGCGGCCGATGGGTCAACCCGCAAAGGACGTCGGCCGTTGACGACCCCTGGCCTCGCTTTTTCGCGGGTTGCCAGTATCTTTTGCCGCGCTTCGCGCGGCTGACCGCTATGCGGAACCCGCAACGAGACGAAGATTCGCGTTTCGAGCCGCATAGCGGTCCTGTGATCGTGCCGCGCGCGGAGCATTCAATCTCCCGCAAGCAGATCGACCCGGACGCGTTGAAGGTGCTGTATCGCCTGCACCAGAACAACTTCGTCGCCTACCTCGTCGGCGGCAGCGTCCGTGACCTCCTGCTCGGTCGTCATCCCAAAGATTTCGATATCGGCACCGACGCGCATCCGTACCAGGTAAAGCGACTCTTCCGCAACTGCTGGATCATCGGCCGGCGGTTCCGCCTGGCGCACGTCCGCTTTGGCCCGAAGACGATCGAGGTCGCCACCTTCCGTCGCCAGGTTTCGGCGGCGGAGCTTGCCGTTGCCGCGGATGCAGAAGTCATCCCGCTGGATGCTGAGGCGACTGACGGCGACTTCGACCGGCTGGTCCATCGCGACAACACCTTCGGCACGCCGGAGCAGGATGCCTTCCGCCGCGACTTTACGATCAACGCGCTCTTCTACGACATCTCGAATTTCTCGATCATCGACTACACCGGCGGCCTCGACGACCTGCGCAACGGCATCGTCCGATCGATCGGCGATCCGACGGAGCGGTTTCAGGAAGACCCGGTGCGGATGCTGCGAGCGGTGGCGATGGCCGCTCGCCTTGGTTTCCAGATCGATTCGCCGATCGACGAGGCGATGGCGAAGCACCGGGCGGACATCGCCCGCAGCGCGCCGGCGAGACTGATCGAAGAGTTCTACAAATTGCTGCGTTCCGGATCATCGGCCGACGCGTTCCGCATGGCCGCGGAGCGCCGCTTGCTCGAACCGATTGCGCCGGAGCTGCAGCGCGGCGCCGGCCCCGAGTTGTGGGAGTCGTTATCCGCGCTCGACGCGTATCGACGACGCTTCGATACGACACCGGATACGCTGACCAACGCGATCCTGCTCGGATCGATGCTCCTGCCGCTGGGCCACACGCTGCGATCGCTCTCGCCGCCGCCCGATTCCGAATCGGAGTTTCATCCGTCGATGGCGTCGCCCGACAATGGCGAGCAGGGTCGACGGATGCCTCGCAAGGAACCGCGACTATCGCTCGGCATGCTGCCGCTGGCGCGTCGCGACGTCGAGCGGCTGCGTCAGATCCTCGGTCTGCAGCGCCGGCTCACGGACATGACGCTCTCGCCCCGCGCGCGGCGCGCGCTCACGCATCGCGGTCCCTTCCGCGAGGCGCTGACCTGGCTGGAAATTCACGGCCGCTCGCCCGATGTCCTCGAGCACTGGCGTGGATTCATCGAAGCGGCCGGGACCTTTGAAGACGAGATTCCCCAGGCGCCTGAGAGACGGAGACGACGTCGGCGGAGGCGATCGTTTCGCCCGCGGACGCCCTAACCCTTCTTGCGCTCGAACTCCCGCATGAATTCGACGAGCGCCTCGACTCCTGCCTCGGGGAATGCGTTGTAGATCGACGCGCGCATGCCGCCGACCGAACGGTGGCCCTTCAATCCGTCGAGTCCGTTTGCCGTCGCTTCCTTGTCGAACATCTTCTCGAGCTCCTCGCTCGGAAGACGGAATGTGACGTTCATCAGCGAGCGGCTGTCCTTCTGCGCCGTCCCGCGGTAGAACCCGGTGCGATCGACTTCGGCATAGAGCTTCCCCGCCTTCCGCTGGTTGATCGCGGCAATGCCGGAAAGGCCGCCGAGCGATTTCAGCCACTTCATCGTCAGGCTCAGGATGTACACCCCGAATGTCGGCGGCGTGTTGTAGAGCGAGTTGTTCTCCGCCTGCACTTTGTAATTCATCATCATCGGCAGCGCGTCCGTGGAGCGCGCCAGCAGATCCTCACGAACGATGACGACGGTGAGACCGGATGGACCGAGGTTCTTCTGTGCGCCGGCGTAGATCAGACCGAAGCGCGGCACGTCGATCGGGCCGCTAAAGATATCCGATGACGCGTCCGCCACGAGCGGAACGTCGCCCGTGTCGGGCGGAGACTTCCACTCCGTGCCTTCGATCGTGTTGTTCGTGGTGATGTGAACGTAGGCGCCGCCGGAGGTCAGAGCGAGTTCGCCCGCTGAGGGGATGCGGTTGTAGTTATCAGCCTTGGTCGACCCGGTGATGTTGACCTTGCCGACCTTCTTCGCTTCCTTGATTGCCTTGTCGGCCCACGTGCCGGTGTCGACGTAGTCCGCGGTCGCGCCTGCCGACAGCAGATTCATCGGCACCATCGAGAACTGCAGGCTCGCGCCACCCTGCATCATCAGAATCCGGTAGGTGTCGGGGATGCCGGCCAGCTCGCGCATGTCGGCGATCGCGCGGTTCAGGATGTCCTCGAACGTCTTCGAGCGATGGCTGATCTCCATGACCGACATGCCGACACCCGGCAGCGCCACGAGATCGCGTTGCGCCTCCTCGAGGACGGGCAGCGGCAGGACGGCCGGACCGGCCGAGAAGTTGTACACGCGGGTCGTGGCGGTCGTGGTCATAGAAACTCCTGTCTCCAAACCTCTATTTTGGCGCAGCCGTAGCCTTTCTTGTCTTACCGAAACATAATCGCCACCAACCCAGAGACCCGGATCCGCTTGGGATTTGGAGTTTGGGAATTGGGATTTGGGAATTGGGAATTGGGATTTGGGATTTGGGAATTGGGAATTGGGATTTGGGAATTGGGATTTGGGATTTGGGAATTGGAAATTGGGATTTGGGATTTGGGATTTCTACGATGCCTACCGTCCGCGAAGCGGTGATGAACCTGTGGCGTGAGCTCGGCACGACCACGATCTTCGGAAACCCCGGCTCGACCGAGCTGCCGCTGTTTCGAGATTTCCCGGCGGACTTCCGCTACGTGCTGGGACTGCAGGAGTCGGTCGTCGTCGGAATGGCCGACGGCTACGCGCAGGCGACCGGTAACGCCGCGGTGGTGAACCTGCATTCCGCGGCCGGCGTGGGTCACGCGATGGGGAACATCTTCACCGCGTATCGCAATCGAACACCGCTGGTCATCACCGCCGGCCAGCAGGCTCGCTCGATCCTGCCGTACGAGCCGTTTCTCTTCGCCGACGAACCTGGCGAGCTGCCGAAGCCGTATGTGAAGTGGAGCAATCAGCCGGCGCGCGCGGAGGATGTGCCCGCGGCGCTGGCGCGAGCGTACTACCTCGCGATGCAGGAGCCGTGCGGGCCCACGTTCGTCTCGATTCCCGTCGACGACTGGGATCGCACGAGCGAGATCGTACCGGCACGCACGGTCAGCCGATCGCTCTACCCCGATCCAGCGATCGTCGCGCTCCTGGTCGACACGCTGGATGCGAGCACGCGGCCCGCATTCGTCGTCGGACCGGGCTCCGATCGCGATGGCGCATGGGATGACGTGATTGCCCTGGCCGAGAAGCACGAAGCGCTCGTCTGGGTCAGCCCGATGTCGCCCCGCTGCAGTTTTCCGGAGCGGCATCGGCTGTTCGCCGGGTTCCTGCCGGCGATCCGCGAGCAGATCGTGCAACGACTCGATGGACACGACCTGATCCTCGCGCTCGGCGCGCCGGTGTTCACGTATCACATCGAGGGGTTCGGTCCGCACGTGCCGCCCGGAGCCGAGCTCGTGCAGATGATTGCCGATCCCGGCATCGCCGCGTGGACGCCACTCGGCACCGCGATCGTCTGCAACGTGCAGCACGGCGTGCGCGCCGTCCTCCAGCAAAGCAATCCACCGTCCCGATCGAAGGCATGCGGACGGCCCGCGCCTGCACGCGTGAACGCGGAAGGCGCGATCTCCATCGCCTATCTGATGCAGACGCTTGCCGACCTGCGTCCAGCCGACAGCATCATCGTCGAGGAATCGCCGTCCAGCCGGAAGACGATGCAGACGTATTTGCCGATCGAGCGGGCGCGAAGCTTCTTCACGTGCGCGAGTGGCGGGCTGGGTCACAGTCTGCCGGCGTCGGTCGGCGTCGCGCTCGCGAAGTCCGCAACCAATCGCATCATCGGTCTGTTCGGCGATGGGTCGGCGATGTACTCGATTCAGGCGCTGTGGTCGGCGTCGGATCTGAAATTGCCGATGACGATTGTCATCGTGAACAACGGTGGCTATGCGGCGCTGAGCGAGTTCACCGAACACTTCAACGTCAAGGAACCGATCGGGACGAAGTTGCCGGGAATAGATTTCGTCGGCCTCGCCCGCGCGCTCGGCTGCGACGCGGTGCGGGTCGAGCAGGCGCAGGAACTGGGGCCGGCGCTGTGCACGGCGCTCAAATCGACGAAGCCACACTTGGTTGACGTGATCGTGAAATAGGTCGTTCGGATGCGGCGCGGACCTTTATGGTCCGCGAAAGCTCACATGGCAATCGGAGGGGTTCTCGCTCGGGTGAGTCGGCAGCCGGGCCACTGCTGGCGATGGAGAGCGCTCCTGGCAACACGCGTGGCCTCTTTGCCGCGTTCGTCTCGAGCGGTGCCGCCGCCGGCACGGTGCTCGGGGCGCTTGCGGCATTTGCCGTCGGCGGGCTGGCTCCGGAGCCATTGATGTCGTGGGGCTGGCGTGTGCCGTTCATCGCCAGCGCGCCGATCTTCGCGATCAGCTTCTATCCCGAACGATTCGCTGATCCAAGGCTCAGGCTATCGGGTGTGTCTCTCGGCCGGCAGCTCGGAACCATCCTCGGCGGCGGCATCATGCCGATGATCGCGGCGTCGGTGCTGGCGATGTCGGGCGGCTCGCTGACGTGGGTACTCGCCTATTTCGTCTCGGTCGGCGCGCTCGCGGTTGCTGCTGTCGTCTCTGCGCGAGAAACATCGGGCGTGCCGCTCGATCAACTCGCGGCGACGGGCGGCTAGATGACGTGCGACAGGAGGCCGTCGCGCAGCTTCGGCTCGAACCAGGTCGACTTCGGTGGCATGATCCCGCCGGTATCGGAGATCTGCATCAGGTCATCGACACTCACCGGATAGAGCGAGAACGCCACCGCCGCCTTCCCAGACTGCACGAGCTCCTCGAGCTCACCGGTACCGCGTCCGCCGCCGACGAAATCGATCCGCGTGTCCGTGCGCACGTCGCCGATCCCGAGCAGGCGCGACAGCACACGGTCCTGCAGCTGGCTGACGTCGAGGCGCTCATCGGGCGGCAGATGGTGTGGTGCCTCGCCCAGCGCGAGCGAGTACCACCGGCCGGCCAGGAACATCGAGACCTCGCCGCGCCGTGCCGGCGTCGATGGACCGGGTGTCATGGCGAAGTCTTCCTGCAGCGTCGCCACCAGCCTGTCCGCCGTGAGCGTCCCGAGATCCTTCACGACCCGATTGTAGGGAAGGATCTTCATCTGACTATCTGCGAACGCCACGGCGAGCATCGTGTCCCATTCGCCTGACGTTCCCGATGAACCGCGCAGTTGTCCGCGGACACGTGCCGCGCTCGCGGCGCGATGATGGCCGTCGGCGATGTAAAGTGCCGGAACGTCGCCGAACGCCGCAAGCAGACCGCGTTCGCGATCGGGAGCGATGCGCCAGATCGCGTGCTGGATCCCGTCCTCGGCGGTGAAATCGAACAGCGGCATGTCGCTCGCCACGGTCTCGGCGGCGACCGTGTCGATTGCGGGAGAGGCGCGATACGTCAGGAGCACCGGCCCCGTCTGCGCGCGCAGCGCCAGCATGTGCCGCGTGCGGTCGTCTTCCTTGTCCTGGCGGGTCCGCTCGTGCTTCTTGATGATGTCGCGTTCGTACTCGTCCAGCGAAAAGCAGCCCGCGATCCCCGCCTGCTCGTGGGAGCCCATTCGCAGCCGGTAGACGTACAGACTCGGGACGTCTTCGACCACGAGCGGAGCGGCCGCCTTCAGGGCGTCGAAGTTCTCGGCCGCCTTGGCGTACACGACGTCGTCATGCGGGTCGATGTCGCGAGGCAGATCGATTTCAGGCCTCGACACGTGAAGGAAGCTCAATGGATTGCCGGCGGCGAGCGCCTTGGCTTCATCGGAGCTGACGACGTCGTAGGGAACGGCGGCGACTCGGCGTGCGGACGCGGGAGTGGGGCGGAGGGCACGGAACGGAGCGAGCGAAGCCACGTGGATCGAAATTATAGCGATCCCAGCGATGTTCCATTCCTACACACGACATCCAGCGTCGCTGTTTAGGGGCGCTCCCCACAGATCGTGCGAGCGTTCGTAACAGCTTCTGTGCTATCGTGCCCGCCCGGCGCTCTCAGAGCGCGACGAATCTCCAGTTAAATCCCAAGCAAGTGATCGTTGACGGTGGTCGTGCGCGGAGTTATGCGCGGGAGGATGGCGAATCATGAAGAAGAACGTTTTGATGGCAATGAGCGTCGCCCTGGTAGGGGCGGTGGCGCTGGGCAGCGCAACGATGACCGTGCAGGCCGCGGACGGATGCGGGAGCTTGCCGGGCTGGGCGACGCTGCAGGCACGGCTGACCGATGCGCGTAACGCGGCGAATGGCGGCCTCGATCTCGACATGTGGGGCACGATCGTGGACCGTGACGGCATCGTCTGCGCAGTGGCGTTCACCGGCGGCGTGCGCGGCGATCAGTGGCCGGGCAGCCGGGTGATCTCGGCGCAGAAGGCCAATACGGCGAATGCGTTCAGCCTCAAGGGCCTGGCACTGTCGACCGCGAACCTCTACTCGGCGGTGCAGCCTGGTGGCAGCCTGTTTGGTCTGCAGGAGAGCAATCCCGTGTCGACAACCGCAGCGTACGGCGGTGACCCGGCGAACTACGGTCAATCGAACGATCCGATGGTCGGCACCCGCATCGGCGGCGTCAACGTGTTCGGCGGCGGCCTCGCGCTTTACAACTCCAGCGGGCAAATCGTCGGCGGTGTCGGCGTCAGCGGCGACACCTCGTGCGCAGATCACGAGATCGCGTGGCGCCTGCGTGCGGGGCTGCAGCTCGATTACCTGAAGGCGGCGGGTGCCGGCGGCGTCTCGGGCGATAACGATCGTCGCGACAACATCATCTACGACATCAAATCGCAGCCGTTCCAGATGAACGGCGTCAGTGCAAGCGGGTTCGGCCACCCGACGTGCATCAACACGGCGAACCCGGCGCTGCTTCCGGCCACGGACTAGCCTCTCGGGGACGAGTGCGCGAGGGCAGCCCCGCTGCCTCGCGCGCTCATTCATCTGCCTTCGTACGCCCGCTTCAGCGGTCCGATCTCGATCTTCTTCATCTTCAGCATCGCTTCCATCACCCGCTTGGACTTCTGCGGATCGGGATCGGAAATCAACGTGCCGAGGATCGTGGGATTGACCTGCCACGACAATCCGTACTTGTCCTTCAGCCAGCCGCACGGTCCTTCCTGACCGCCATCCGCGGTGAGCTTCGTCCAGTAGACGTCGACTTCCTCCTGCGTGTCGCACGGTACGCTGAAGGAAACGGCCTCTGTGAATTTGAATTGCGGTCCGCCGTTCAGCGCGATGAATGGTTGCCCGTTCAGCTCGAACTGGACCGTCATCACGGTTCCTTTCGGGCCAGGTCCGCCCTCGCCATAGCGCGAGGTGCTCACGATTCGCGAGCGCTTGAAGATGGAAACGTAGAAGTTCGCGGCGTCTTCGGCCTGGGTGTCGAACCACAGAAACGGAGTGATGGGCATGCGATTTCCTCCCTCTGCCTCCTAGTCGCGGAGGAGAGGAGGAAATCGACAGTCAGCGTTGGACTAAGCGCGGCCGGCCGCTGAAGGAACGCGTGCGACCACGCGGTGGCCCCGAACCCCGATGACGTGGTACGACGCCCGCCGGCCTGCGGCTTCTTCCAGCAGATGGGTCAACGCGCGGCTTGCGTCCACGGCCGACGCAAACGCGGCGCGGGAATGCAGCTGCAGCAATTCCTGCAGCCAGGTGCGCAGCCCAGAACCAACGTCCGCGTAGCGCTCGGCGGCTTCGCAGACCAGAGGCGCCATCTCCCGCGGATATTCCGTGCTGCGGACCGGACGACGAAGCAGGAGCGCGAGCGCGAGCGCGCCCAGCTGCGTGACGTCGGAACGCTGATCGAAGCGAACGCAGCTTGCCGCCGACGGGAGAGCGAGGCCAAAGGTGTGCCACAGCTGCTCGCGATTCCACTCGAGCGACTCGAGCGCCGAGCCGTAGACAAAATCTGTCAAGGCGATCGTGCCCTGCTCGGTCAGCACGACGTGAGCGGGACTGAGCGCGCCGTGCGCCAGCTGGCCGCCCATCTGATGAAAGTCCGCAACGGTGCGGAACACGCGCGCAATCAACTGCAGGACGCCGCGATCGGGCAGCTCGAGATTCCCGGCCTCGAGTTCCTCGAGCATCGTCGACAACCGGAGACCGTTGATGCACGCAGACGTGACGTGCAGCTCGCCGCCCACACGTTCCACGCCATGCACGGGCACGGGGACCGCAAGTGGAAGACCGGCGAGTCGCATCACGCGGCTGCGAATCGCCTCCTCGCGATCGCGGGTCGCGAGCGTGCTGGCGACAATGAGGGTTTCGACACGGCCCAGGCGATCATCGCGAACGATGATTCGCTTGCCGAGGCCGTCATGCAGCGAAGGCGTCGTCTCGTGAAAGTCGTAGGCGAGCATGCCGCCCCTCAGTGCAACCGGGAGTCCCGTTGCCACTAAGTGTCAGATCCGCGAAAAATCGTCAGTTTTCCGCACGTGTGACCAGCCCTGTCACTGGACCACGTTACAGATCGGTGAGTGCCTTGAAGCGTTCTGTAATATGGAGCACCCGCCATGGAGATCCTGGTCCCGGTCGTCGCCGCTTTCGTCGCTGCGCTCGTCACCTGGCTGATTGCGCGCATCGTCGCGGCGCGTCATCTTGCGGACGCGCGGGTGGCACTGGCAGGTGAGATCGCCACCGCGAAGGCCGACAACCGCTGGCTAACCGACGAGCTGACCAAACAGCAGCAGGCGCTCGGCTCGACGCAGAGCCTGCTCGACGAGGCGCAGCAGCGGCTGCGCGACAGCTTCCAGTCGCTCGCCTCCGAAGCGCTGCGGGACAACCGCTCGTCGTTTCTCGATCTCGCAAAGACGTCGTTCGAATCGTTCCATCAACCGATCACCGACACGTTGAAACGGGTCGATGAGCGGCTCGGTCAGGTCGAGCGGGAGCGCGTCGAAGCCTATTCGCGGTTGTCCGAACAGGTGCTGACGCTGGCGTCGACGGCGAGCACGCTGTCGCGGGCGCTGCGTACACCGGCAGTGCGCGGGCGCTGGGGTGAGATGCAGCTGCGCCGCGTCGTCGAGATCGCGGGGATGCTGCCGCGCTGTGATTTTCACGAGCAGCCGTCCCTGCTCGGCGAAAACGGCCGTCTTCGTCCCGATTTGATCGTGCATCTGCCAGGCGGCAAGCGGATCGTCATCGACGCCAAGGCACCGCTCGAGGCGTTCCTCGACGCGCAGGAGTGCAGCGAGGACGAGCCGCGAGTGTTGCTCCTGCAGAAACACGCACGTCAGGTGCGCGAGCACATGGAGCGCCTCGGGAGCAAAGGCTACTGGGAGCAGCTCGATGGATCGCCGGAAATGGTCGTCATGTTCCTGCCGGGCGAGACGCTGTTCAGCGCGGCGCTGCAGCACGACCTGACGCTGATCGAGCACGGACTGCGATCGCGGGTGCTGCTGGCGAGCCCGATCACGCTCATCGCGCTGCTCACGACGGTCGCGCACACGTGGCGACAGGAAGCACTCACGGAAAACTACCAGGAAGTGGCGCGGCTCGGGAAAGACCTCCACGAGCGTCTCGGCGGGTTCGTGACGCACTTCGACGATCTGCGTCGAAAGCTCGACGGGGCGGTGCAGGCCTACAACAAGGCGGCGGGGACGTTCGAAAGTCGCGTGCTCGTGAGCGCACGCCGACTGAAGGAACTGAAAGTGAGCACGTCCGACGATCTCCCGGAGGTCGAACCGATCGACACGGTGCCGCGTGTGCTGAAGGAAGCCGGGCTCATGGGTCTGCCGGAGGATGCGACCGTGGAGTCCGAGGTCTCGTAGGGCCGCCTGACGGCGGCCCTACGCGTGCCAACTCCCAACGTCTTCGCTGGACCAACTCCCAACTCCCAAACCAATGACGCTGCGCCAACTTTCAAGCTTCGATTCGACGCGTTGAGATGTGGGAGTTGCGAGTTGGCCCGAGCGTCAGCGGGTTGGGAGTTGACGCGCAGCCGTTTCACGATCCACAACCGCGTCAACTAAAATCCTGAGAGATGTCCGAGAAGGCCCCAACGCTGGATTCGGCGCCGTCCCTCGATTTCATTCGCGAAATCGTCGCCGAGGACCGGCGGACCGGCCGCCATGGCGGACGCGTGCACACGCGCTTTCCGCCTGAACCGAACGGCTACCTGCACATCGGGCACGCCAAATCGATTTGCCTGAACTTCGGCGTCGCCGAGGACTTCGACGGCCTCTGCAACCTGCGCTTCGACGACACCAATCCCACGAAGGAAGATATCGAGTACGTCGAATCCATTCAGGAGGACGTCCGCTGGCTGGGATTCGACTGGGATGACCGGTTGTTTTACGCGTCGAATTTCTTCGAGCAGATGTACTCGTATGCGGAACAGCTGATCGAAGACGGCAAGGCCTACGTCGACAGCCTGACGGCCGACGAAATCCGCGCCTACCGCGGGACGCTCACGGAGCCGGGAACCAACAGCCCGCATCGCGACCGCACCGTGGCGGAGAACCTCGACCTGTTCCGGCGCATGCGCGCGGGTGCCTTCAGCGACGGCGCGCACGTGCTGCGCGCGAAGATCGACATGGCGTCGCCGAACATCAACATGCGCGATCCGACGCTCTATCGGATTCGCCACGCGACGCACCACCGCACCGGCGATACCTGGGTCATCTATCCGACCTACGACTACGCGCACCCGATCTCGGATGCGATCGAGGGGATCACGCACTCGCTCTGCACACTGGAGTTCGAGGACCATCGGCCGCTGTACGACTGGGTGGTGGACAACATCCGCCAGGACACGACGTTCCGGTCGCGGCCGCAACAGATCGAGTTCGCGCGCCTGAACCTGAATTACACCGTAATGAGCAAGCGCAAGCTGCTCGCGCTCGTGGAGCAGCAGCTGGTTGCCGGCTGGGACGATCCGCGCATGCCGACGCTGGCCGGGCTGCGGCGTCGAGGCTTTACGCCGGAGGCGATTCGCGACTTCTGCGCGCGCATCGGCGTGGCGAAGAAGGAGAACGTGATCGACGTCGCGCTGCTCGAGCACACGGTGCGGGAAGATCTGAACCGCCGCGCGCACCGCGCGCTGGCCGTCCTTCGCCCCCTGCGCGTCGTAATCGAGAACTTCCCCGCCGATCGCGTCGAGGAGGTCGAGGCGACCAACAACCCCGAAGATCCGTCAGCAGGAACGCGGCGCGTACCGTTCTCGCGCGTGCTCTACATCGAGCAGGACGACTTCATGGAGCAGCCGCCGAAGAAGTTCTTCCGACTGTCGCCTGGCAGTGAGGTGCGACTGCGCTATGCCTACATCCTGAAGTGCGAACGAGTCGAAAAGGACGCGGCGGGCACCATCGTGCAGCTCCACTGCACCGTCGATCTCGATTCGCTCAACGGCGCGACCGCGAGCCGTCGTGTGAAGGGAACGATTCACTGGGTGTCGGCGGCGCACGCCTGCGATGCCGAAGTGCGCCTCTACGATCGACTATTCACGTCGGCAGACCCTGGGGCTGACGGTCGAGACCCGCTCGACGACCTGAATCCCGAGTCGCTCGACACGACCACGGAGTGCAAGGTCGAGCCGTCGCTGTCGGCGGCGCTGCCGGGCACGCGCTACCAGTTCGAACGTCTCGGGTACTTCAGCGTCGATCCAGACTCACGTCCCGGCGCGCCCGTGTTCAACCGGACTGTCACGCTCAAAGATACCTGGGCCAAAATTGCTGCGAAATCGTGAGGCGCCCGAACACGACGCGCCCTACAGATTTCCCGTCAACTCCCAACTCCCAACTCCCGACCCCCAAGCTCGAATCGACCGCTGTTTGGAAGGTAGGAATTGGAAGTTGGGAGTTGGTTCAGCGTCAGTGGGTTGGGATTTGACTACCGCCCGTGTCTTTTTGCCCATTCCCGCAGCTGATTCGCGACCGCGATGGCGGCGGGTTCGAGCGCCAATCGATCCGACGGCCACGGCAGTCGCCACGTCCAGTTGCCGTGATTGACGGTTGCCGGTTGATTGATCCGATCGCGCCAGCCGAAGACGTCCTGGACCGGAAGGATCAGGAGATCGGCCCCGGACGCGAACAGGACCTCGAGCAGCGCTTCATGCACGACGTGCGGCAGCGTCCGATCCTGGAGCGCGCGCGATCGATCGTCGTCGGTGACCCGCTCGCGAATCGAGGGCATCGCCAACACCGCCTCGCGTTCATCGCGCGGCGCGTTCTCCCACCAGACCGCCATCGGCTCGGTATCGTGCGTGCCCGAAGTGGCGACGGCAACGGCCGGATAGTCGCGTGGATCGATGAACGGTTGTCCGGGCGCGTGCCATCGACGCTCCCAGCGGAGCACCTTGTAGCCGGGAACCGCGAGGCGCGCGAGTGACTGGCGGACCGAGTCGGGCACGACGCCGAGATCTTCGGCAATGATCTCGGCGCCCGGCTCGCGGAACACATCCAGGAGGCGTTCACCGAGCCGAAGCTGCGCCGGTTCATCGCACGGCGTGAACTGCGGCGGGCCGCCATCGTGCGGACGGAAGAACGTCCGGTAGAAGCCGACGAGGTGATCGACCCTGTAGCCGTCGTAGAGATCCGCGTTGCGTCGGGCGCGGACGCGCAGCCAGTCGTAGTCGCGTTGTGCCAGCACGTCCCAGCGATAGACCGGCAGGCCCCAGTCCTGGCCGGTGTCGCTGAACGCATCGGGCGGCACGCCAACCGACGCATCGAGCCGGAACTCGTCCTGGCGCGCCCACACGTCGGCGCTGTCGCCGCAGACCATGAACGGCAGATCGCCGAGGAGGGCGATGTTTCCAGCGGCATCGCGCGCCGCGCCCCATTGATCGCCGGCGATCCATTGCAGGTATTTGCGGAACAGGATGTCGTCGGCGAGCTCGACACGCGCGCCCTCGATCGCGCGCGGTTCACGCGAGCGCAGCGGCTCGGGCCACTCGGTCCACGCACGTTCGTCGTAGCGGGCGTGGAGCGCACGGAACAGCGCGTACTCGTCCAGCCACCACGCCTGCTGTTCCATGTACGTGCGGAACGCCGAGGCACGGCGGGTGCCACCCGCCCACTCGGTGTCGCGGAACCACACGTAGGCGCGCCGCAGCACCCGCTGCTTCAGGTCTCGAACGGCGGCGTAGTCGACTGTGGCGGTGATCCGCACGGCGTCGAGCTCTCTGCGCAGATCGGGTTCGAGCGATGCTTCGCCACCAATCGCATCGAAGTCTTCGAGCGTCGTCATCGAAATGAACTGCGGATCGATCGCCGTGGCGCTCAGCGCGGAATACGGTGAGGTCTCGCTTGGCGGCACCTCGTTGATCGGCAGCAATTGGAGAAGGCGCTGGCCGGCGGAGTCCAGCCACCGCGCCATCGGTTCGATGTCGCCGATTTCCCCGATGCCCCAGCTGCGTGAGGAGGGGATCGAGAACAGCGGAACGAGAACGCCCGCGCGTCGAGCGCTGGACTGCGAAGCCATAAACGAGTTCGACGACAGTGCAACGAGGATGCCGGCCGCTGGTTGGTGGGTGGTAGAAAGTGGATGGTAGCAACAACGAGCCAAATGGATGCTACAAACTACTAACCACTACCTGGCCGTAACCACCATCCACCACCCACGATCCACCATCCAGCGCGCGCTCAGCAGTTCACAAAGCGCATCGCCCGTACGAACGCGTCGTCAAGAATGTCCCGCGGCGGTAACAAACTCACAACGATGAACGCTTCGTGCGGGAAGTCGAAGAAATATCCGGGGTGGACGAGGACGCGTTCGCGATCGAGCAGATCGATCGCGAGTTGTTCCTCCGTTCTGGTGGCGGGCACACGAATGACCGCCGACCATCCGCCCTCCACTCGGAGGACATCGCACGCGGGAAACGCACTCGCGATCTCGCGCACACGCTGCAGATTGGCCGAGACGCGGTCGTGGATGGCGCGCCGAACCGGCGCCGCGTCGCGCAGCAGCGCGGGGATCGCGGTCTGAACGGGCGTTCCAACCGACAGGAACGTATCCGCGATCAGTTCCAGTCCCGCGAGCGCGACGCGACAGTCGTCGCCGGGACCACCGACGACCATCCACGCGAGTTTGATCTGCGGCAAACCCAATGACTTGGACGCACCCCCGAGACTGAACGTCAACACCGGTGACCGCGCCGCGATGTCGGTCGTCGGCGCCGCCTCGTCGAGCGCGTACTCAGCGAAGACCTCATCGACGATGAGCACCCATCCTCGGGCCGCGCACAGATCCGTGAGCCGTTCGACCTCGGCCGCCGACAGGTACGAACCGGTCGGATTGTTCGGCGAGACCGCGAGCACGGCGCGCGTGGTGACGGGCGCATCGGCCAGAGAGGCAAAGTCGATCGCCCAGCGACCGTGATATTCGAGGTCGTACGGCCGCGCTTCCACAGCATCGAAACGCGTCAGGTGCTCGAACAACGGATAGCTCGGCCGGGGGACGAGCACGACATCCCCCGGATTGCACAGCAGCTTGAACAACCAGCTGTAGGCCTCGCTCGTGCTCGCCGACAGGACGACGTTCGAGGGATCGATCGAGACACCACGACGACGGGCATCAGCCGCGACTGCCTCACGCGCGGCGGCCAGACCGAACGGGCACGGTTCGTAGATCAGCCCTCGTGGATCCGACAGCGACTCGAGGAGACCGGCGGGATAGGGGATGGCTGCCTGTGTTGGATTTGAAAGCGTCAGGTCCGCGTACTCGATGCCGGCGGCGCGCAACGCGTCCAGCCGGTGGGTCAAGGCGTTGGCATCACCGAGCGGTGGCAGGCGTCGTGACAGTCGCGGCACGCGAGTATTCCAGCATCTGCGCCTCGAGGTCGCATGGATACGAGATGTCGACGTCGACGATCTCGCCGGTGCCATCACGCCGCGCTTCCAGTCGTGGCATGACAAACGCGGTATACGAGGGCAGATCCAGCACGTCGACCCGGGCGACGATTTCGTCCCTGAGCGCCGGGTCGAAATGCACGCCGTACGACTCGAACAGCGTCTTCGCCGCCGGATAGTCCCCCTCGCTCTTGATGCGCTGCACCTCGCCGAGCAGCCGACCGACGCCGTCGCGAAACGCGCGTGCGTCCACCATCACGTAATACGTCTTGCCGTCGCGCCGCCGGACATCGATCGCGGTCGTGTGCGCCATCAGCCAGTGCACGATCATCTGGCGATTGCGCATGTGGTCCTCCTCGATCTGCGTTCCTTCGCGCAGACGCCGCAGCTGCACGAGCGCATTGCGTGTGTAGTACTCGTAGGCGGCCTGCACGATCGCGTCGTGGTCGTCCCCAGCGATGAGGCCGAACGTGACCATCGTCGGATCCGCCAGAAAATACAGCGCCACCAGATCGGCGCGCGCTTCTTCCAGCGACGAATACTGCTCCTTCAGCACGACGTGCGGCACGACCCCGTCCGCCATCCGCCCTGAGCCGTGCCCGATCACCTCGTGCAGTTCCGTGGTCAGTTCGTGCGCCACCGCGGCCCAGCGCACCGCACGCGTCACCTCGTCGTCGCTCCAGGAGAACTCGCGTTTGAGTGCCTCCGGCGTGGACCGTTCGTAGGCCTCGCTGACATTGGCCAGCGTGACCGACTTGCTGCCCTCCTGTTCGCGAATCGCCTGGTCGTTGGGCAGATTGATTCCGACTGGTGTGATGGGCCCTGAATCTCCCGTCTCCACGATGACGTCCATCACGCGCGCTGATACACCGAGTACATCGGTTTTCCGGTAACGCGGATCGCACGGCAGGTTGTCCTCGAACCAGCTCGCATTCGCGGCAAGCGTCTGGATCCTTCGTGTGAGCTCCTGGTTCACGTAGAACACCAGCCCCTCCCACGCGCCTTTGACGCCTCGCGGATCCAGGTACACCTCGATGAAACCATTGATGGTATCGACGAGCGATTCGTTGTCGCGCACCCACGCGCGGTCGTACGCAATCCGATCCGACTCGTCTCCCGTCTGGTAGAACTGAATCAGCACCCGAAGCGCTTCGGCCATCGGGGCACTCGCATACAGCAGCGCATCCTGCAGATGGCCGATGATGCGCCTGATCGGTGCGTCGTAGCGACCGCCGGCGCGATAGACCTCCTCGACGAGCGTGCCATCACGCTTCACGAGTCGCGAGTTCAACGCATAGCGCTCGGCAAAGGCCGAGAGCTCGACCATCGAGACGCCGACGTACAGATTGTTCGCGCTCGACTCCAGGATGTCGCGATCGCGTCCGGGCGTCTTGTTGGTGACGATGGGATCGACGGTGGGGTCGAAGAACATCGGCGCGAGACGATCCACGAACTGTCCGAGCGACTCGTCCCCGCGACGCGGGAACTGCGCACCCGCACGTGTCGCGGCTTCACATGCGGTCAACAGCTCCTCGACGGTCAGGCGCATCAGGAATTTGCGTGCGGTGAGGTTGTTGAACGGACCGCTGTTGATCCAGAACAGTTTCGTGTACCGGCGGATCTCAAGGAGAACGCGCGGGTCCACGTCCTCGCCGTGCGTCAGAATCGCCTCGAGCAGCGCACGCATCTCGAGATTCCGCGCGTAACGCTGGTCGTAGTAGATGTCGCGTCCTGCCAACGCGGCGAGATACAGGTGCCACGCGAGCGTCTTGTCAGTCAGAGAAAGCGCGGAGAACCCGTCCGCATAGATCTGCACGACTGCCACATCCTCGACGCGCTCTAGAAGGTACCGTCGCTCGGCTCGCTCGTGTTCGTTCTGTGGCATGGACCCTCGCCGTAACCCGTCAACTCCCAACTCCCAACGTCTGACGCCTCGACCAACTCCCAACGTCACTTCAACTACACGCTCCAACGTCGAAGTGGCGAATCGTTCTTGGGAATTGGGAGTTGGCTCCAGCGAAGTGGGTTGGGAGTTTTCAGAGTTCCACCCTCTCCTGATGTCCGGGCGTATGCACGTTCCATCCCAACCGCTGCTCGATCGTCGCTTTCAGCGCGTCCATCGGTTCGGGCTCGCCATGTACGAGGAACAACCGCTTGGGAGGAGCAGGAGTCGTGCCGAGCCAACGCAGAATCTCGTTGCGATCCGCATGCGCGGACATGGAGTCGATCCTGGCAATGCGCGCGCGCACGGGAACGAACGACCCATGAAGCTTCACGTCCTGCGCGCCGTCGACCAGCGCCCGCCCACGGGTACCAACGGCCTGGAAACCGACGAACAGCACGGTGTTCCGCTCGTGTGGCAGCGCGGCGGCAAGATGATGCAGCACGCGTCCGCCGGTTGCCATGCCGCTCGACGAGATCACGATCGCGCTCTTCGACGACGCGGTGAGCTGCTTCGATTCCTGCGGCGACGTGACCGCACGGAAACGGCCCGTCGCGAACATCGACACGTCCTTGCGTTCCGGCCGCATGTCCGGATCGAGCTCCAGGGAGCGCTGGCCGTAGAACCGCAGCGCCTCGCCTGCCATGGGACTGTCCACGTACACCGGAAGCACCGGAATGCGGTGCTCCTGCTCCAGTCGCCGGATCCAGTACAACAGCTCCTCGACACGACCGATGGCAAACGCCGGGACGATCAGTTTGCCGGCGCGTCCGGCAGTGTCGCGTACGATTTGCGCCAGCGCCTCGCCGCGATCGTCCGGCGGGTGATCCCGATCGCCGTACGTCGACTCGACGAGCATCGCGTCCGCCTCGATCGCCGGCGCGGGATCAGGCAACACGGGCCGTTCATAGCGACCGAGGTCGCCGCCAAAGAGAATGCGAGGGCCGCCCTTCAACCGCATGACCACGGCTGCCGACCCGAGCAGGTGACCGGCCTGTCGAAACTCGACGCTCACGTCCGGCACGATCTCCAGCTCGCGGTCGTACCCGACCGGCTGCAGGTGTGTCAGCGCACGCTGCGCGTCGGTCTCGTCGTACAGCGGCAGGGCCGGCTCGTGCTTCGTGTAGTGATGGCGATTGGCCTGGCGCGCGTCTTCTTCCTGGATGCGTCCCGAGTCCGGCAGGACGAGTCCCGCGAGCTCCATCGTACCCGACGTGCAGAACACGCGACCGTTGTAGCCTTGCGCGATCAGCCGCGGGAGGTAGCCGACGTGATCCAGGTGCGCATGCGTGAGGACGACGGCGTCGAGCGAACCGGGCGGGATCGGAAACGGTTCCCAGTTGCGAGTGCGCAGGTCCTTCAGACCCTGGAACAGACCGCAGTCCAGCAGCACGCGCTTCCCGTTGTGCTCGACCAGATACTTGGACCCGGTCACCGTGCGCGCGGCGCCGAGGAAGGTCAGCTCAGTCACTCGACGACGATATCAGCGGGGGCTGTCAACTCCCAACTCCCGACTGCCGGTTGGTGGATGGTCGTTGGTGGGTAGTGGTTGCTCACGACGAGATTCGCTTCAACGAGCTTCACACCACGAACCACGAACCACTACCCACTACCCACTACCCACCATCCAGTCCTGGGGAGTTAGGATGATCTCGTGTCCTTAGCCGAAGCAATGCGCGAAGAAGCGTCGATCGTCGCCGCGGAGCTGCGTCCTCCGCGCGCCGAGCTCGACTCGGTCGACGGCATGGACGCGTGGATCGATACCTATCATGCTGTCCGTAGTCTCACGGGCCGCCTGAAGGCGGCCCCTACGAGCCAGCGCACGCGCGTCTTCCTGACCGACAGCGCCGTCGGAACGCAGGAGGAAAACAACCTCCGTCATCTGGTCGCGAACATGGGACGCGACGTGTCGCGCGACCATGTGATCCCGTTTCTCACGAGCAAGCACTCGCTCGAGTTCTGTCTGTCGTACGCCGAGCAGGCGGCGCAGCACGGGTTCAGCTCGCTCGTCGTCCTCGGCGGCGACAAGACGGTTGGCCGCCCCCGCTGCGTCGAGCACGCGTCACAGCTGCGCGAGGAGATTCGCCGACGTGTGCCGACGCTGACGCTCGGCGGCTGGGCCAATCCCTATGCGGATCCCGCTCGTCAGGCCGACTTCCTGCTCGACGATCACTTCACGGGGGAGTACTACCTGACGCAGGTCGTGACCCATCTCGACATGGCACCTGTCACGCGGTTCCTCGACGAAACCTATCGTCGGGGCGTAAAGATGCCCGGCATGTTCGGCGTGTTCTATTACCGCAGCGCGAACGCGAAGACGTTGCAGATCCTGAAGCAATTCATGCCCGTACCGGTCGACGCGCTCCTCGCGGAGTTCGCTGGAGGAGCGACACCGATCGAGGTCTGTGCGCGCACCATCCGCGCGATGCTCGACGTGGGGGTGCGGCATTTCTACGTCAGCAACCTGCCACTCATGGGCGCGGCGACAACGTTGAGTGCGATTCTGGGTCGCGTCGAGGCACTTCGCTATCTGGACACGACAGGAACCTCGACTCCGGCACGGTCGTAGGATCGATCATCCGCTTCGCCGAAGGGTTACGGCGGACAAGGTTTGGAAGGGGCGCTGAAATGACCTTTCCCACGTCAACCGCCAATCGCTCACTGGTGCAGTGGACGCAGATCATCTATGTGCTGCACGGACTCAGTCTGCTCGTGGGTATTCTTGGCGCGGCAACCGTCGTGGGTTCGTTCCTGATCGGCTGGCCGTCGATCATCGCGGTCATTCTCAACTACATCAAGCGCTCGGACGTGCGTGGCACGTGGCTCGACTCGCACTTCCGCTGGCAGATTCGCACGTTCTGGTTTGGCGCGTTGTGGGTCTGCCTGTGCGGCCTCTTCATCGTCATGACGTTCGGCATCGGGCTCATCGTCGCCTGGTTCCCGCTCGGCCTCGTCAGCGTCTGGTTCATCTATCGCGTCGCGCGGGGCTGGTTGGCGCTCCAGGAAAATCGGCCGATGTACGCCTGAGAATTGCCGGCGCCTGGTTCGACGCTTGCACCGTCGAGCGGTTATGAAGAGCCAGGCTGCGATCAAAGGGCATCCGATTCACCCGATGCTCATCGTCTATCCGTTCGCCTTCCTGACCGGGTCGTTCGGCTTCTCCGCAACAGCCGCAGCGTCCGGCAACAAAGAGCTCCAGAAGGTCTCCGACCACCTCGTGCCCACCGGCGTCGTCGCGGCGTTGTTCGCCGCGGTCCCGGGAGTGATCGACTACTTCGGCAGCGTCCCGCCGCAGAGCTCTGGCCGCGAGCGCGCGACCAAGCATGCGTTGCTGAACATCACCGGCCTCGGCCTGTTTGCGACGAGCTGGTTGCTCCGTCGCGGGCGTGAACGGCGTGTGGTGCCGCTCATCCTGCAGGGAGTCGGCACTGCCGTGATGTCGGTGGCCGGATACCTCGGCGGGACCCTTGTGTATCGCAATCAGATCGGCGTCGACCATCGATACGCGAATGCTGGCAAATGGCGCGAAGAAACACTCTCGAACGAAACGCGCGATTCGTTGCTCTCGATCGCGAAGGACCTGGACGTCAACCAGATGAAGCTCGTTCACGACGACGACCGTCGCGTCGCCGTCGCGCACACGGAAGATGGCTACGCAGCGTTCCAGGATCGCTGCACGCACAAGGGCGGCCCGCTGTCCGATGGCGTGCTGATCTGCGGCACCGTCCAGTGTCCGTGGCACGGTTCGCAATTCGACGTACGAACAGGTGAAGTGAAGTGTGGACCGGCGAAAGAGTCGATCGAGACTTATGGGTTCGAAAGCGCGCCCGCCGCACGTCGCGGCGCCTGACGGCGCCACTCGTCAACTCCCAACGTCTGACGCTTGTCCAACTCCCAACTCCCAAACGGGGTTCCAAAGCGCATCCACTCAGGTTAGAAGTTGGGAGTTGGTTAGGGCGAAAGTGAGTTGGGAGTTGGGAGTTGACACGGTTCCTCACCGCACGTGCCGGCCTCCATCGACTCGAATCGTCTCCCCCGTGATGAAATCACTGTCGACGAGGGCGAGCACCGCTTTGGCGATCTCGATCTCGCCGCCCCAGTGTCCGAGCGGCGTCGCGCGCTCCACCGCGATGAATTCGTCGTCTGACGTGCTTTCGGGCGCGACGATCGGACCCGGGGCGATCGCGTTGACGAGAATCTGATCGCGCGCCAGCTCCAGGGCGAGTGCTTCGGTCAATGCGATGACAGCGCTCTTCGCCACGTAGTACGTGAGATATCCGGGATAGCGCGGCCGGCCGCTCTTCGCGACCCAATCGGAGAAATTGATGATCCGCCCGCCGCGCAGGCGACGCATGTGCGGGACGGCGGCCCGCGCGCACAACCAGGATGCGCGCAGATCGACCTGGAGTTGCGTGTCCCACTCCTCGAGCGTCACGTCGTCCAGCGGTCGCGACACGTAGACGGACGCCATATTCACGAGGACATCGACGCGCCCCAGCGCGTCGACGGTTTCGTCGACCACGCGATCGCAGGCGTCGGCTTCACGCAGGTCGGCGTGGAGCACCACTGCTCGGCGGCCGAGTGCCTGAATCGATGCGGCCGTTTGATCGGCCTCCGCGCGAGACGATCGATAGACGATCCCGACGTCCGCGCCCGCGCGTGCAAGCTCGGTCGCCACGACGGCCCCGATCCGTTTACTCCCCGTCACGAGACCGACTTTTCCTGCGAGATCCACAGGCAGATCCTACCGGGGTTTCTCGTTCGGATCGTTCGGATCGTTCGGATCGTTCGGATCGTTCGGATCGTTCGGATCGTTCGGATCGTTCGGGGCGTTCGGATCGTTCGAGGCGTTCGAGGCGTTTATGGCGTTCGACGGCTCGGGCCCCTGTACCGGGGCGCGAAAGGGGTTTTCGAGGGCCGTAAGCTTTGCCGTCTGCAAACACGGCTAAGTCATTGATTCGACG
>Ga0081539_10000975_pt1 | contig 53382 bp, 77 predicted proteins | sample TabmetS4T2R2_FD_71023 | JGI IMG/M metagenome (GOLD analysis project Ga0081539, IMG submission 71023) | Tabebuia heterophylla rhizosphere microbial communities from the University of Puerto Rico - S4T2R2 | ecosystem: Host-associated > Plants > Roots > Rhizosphere ...
TTGCGAATCCAGCCGTCGGGTTCATTCCCCGGCCCGGTCCTGCCGGGCGCGGGCTCCCAACTTAGAAAAGCGCGCACGGCGCTCCAGAAGTCGGTGTATCACCACTGATCGTCAAACGACGGCGCATCCGACGGGCCGATGATGATCGCGATATTGAATAGCTGCGGCCGGAGCCAGATGGATCTGCCGTCGGGCAGATCGCGGCGCAGCGCGCCGGGTTCGAGATTGTCGTCACGTTGGATCATGGGGTGGCTCCTCGTCTAATCCCAGCGGTCGAGTGTGTAGAGCGCGCTGCCGTTGACACGGAGCGTGAGACCGCCGGTACTGGTGTTGCTGATGCCGATCCCGCAGGCGCTCGCCGCATCCGCCCCTGCGATGGGCGCCGTCGCGTTGTAGGCTTCGATCACCGAGCGCACAGGCCTGAGATCGCTCAGCAGCGTCTCGACAAAAAAGCCGCGCCCAACGCCTTCCTGTGTGTCGCGGCAGCCCTCGACGAGGAAGAACGCATGTTGTCCATGCTGCGCGAGTGGCGGGTCACTCCAGAGGTTGGGCGAGCGCACGATCGCCGTGACCGGGGCATACGCGCCCGGCGTGACGTTCCAGGCATTGGCGGGCGTGGTAGCTTTCTGGACTTCTGGCGAATCACTCATTTCTACGGCCTTGCCGCGCTCGTACATGAATGCCGCCACCCGAACCATCGCACCCATCCCGTTTGATGGGTTTTCATGTCGGGTGACACCCGTTGTGGTGAAGACCTGGCCCTCAATTTCAATTTCCACAGTGAATGGCGTTGCCATTCCACCTCTCCGATGCGTTCGGTAGAGGTTGACAAAGAATTGATACAAACCACTTGGCGCTCGGCCCTTCTCCCATCGGATATTCTCCACGGGCTTGTCTGTGTCGCCATGGACGTTCATATCAACATCGAGCCATCCGCCATACCTGCATGCCCGCTTGTCACCGTAATAAATATGTGCCCCATAGGGAGTGAAACAGTGCAGATCGAGGTCGTTGTAATTGTTCCACAGCAGAGAACACCGAATATCAATGTTCTCGACCCGCCCGCCCGCTGCGACCACGCGCCGCCGCATCTCGGCGTCGATGCCTGCCGCGTAGTACCACGCGAATGGGTTACGCGCCGCGGCACTGTCCCACTGCAAGATCGGCGGCGCGTCCGCGTCCGCTGCCGTCGTGAGGGCCACAAACCGATCGGCACTGCTCGGGATGAGCGCCTCGATCACGACGGCATGCGGGAGTACCGTGCGCTGAAACTTCTCCCAGGTAAGTGTGATGGCACCACGGACAGGCTGCGCGGGCGCGGGTGCGTTCTGTTTCGCGCGAACGCGAGCAAAAACCCCGTCGCTCGACTCTGTGGCCTGGTCCGCGCGCGCGGCCGTCGGCCTCCACACAAAGGCCGTCTTCGGCAGATCCCCCAGCTGGGCGTAGCGGCGCGCGAGAGCAGGCGCCAGGCCAAGCTGCTCGAATAGCTGTTCGGCCTGTTTGATGGTGCCCGCCGCGGGCGCGACCGTTGCGCGCTGATAGTTCGACGGGCGCATCTTCTCGGCGAAGCGTGCGCTGATGGCGGCATAATTCAGGCCGGCTGCGATATCTTCGAGGAGCGTGCCGATCATGCTCGATCGCGGGTGACACCAGCCCGTCGGCGCGGTCGCGACCGCGCGCCACAGGATGTTCCGCTTCCGCTCCCCACGCGCACGGTCGATCTGTGCTTTGAGATCGCGCAAGAACACCGCCACGTCGCGCACCTTCTCACTGCGATACAGGTCGTTGTCTTCGCTCGTGATTGTCACCGCGAGATCGAGGTGCTGAAATGAGAACTCGCCGAGCGCGCGGGACAGCGTTTCGAAGTCCTGCCGCTTCGCCGCCATCGCCTGATCAGCGCGCTCAATGCGACTGGTGTGGATGTGCGACGCCGGCGGCGTGGCAGAAAGGTGGGTCCAGATCGCACCGCTCGGGGCCGTATTCGTCGGTGTTCCCCATGTGCGCTCGGCGGTGTAGAACACGCCCATTACCTGGGCGCGCTCGACGGCGCGCCCCAGTTTCTGTGCCGCATCGCCGTAGAGTGGCAGTGCGCCCATGCTCGCCCAGAACAGCGCTTTCGTCGTTCCGGCTTCGCTGATGGTGACCAGTCCACCGTAGCGCTCAAGAAAGCGTCGGCACGTGCGGCAGTTGTGCAGTTGGCGCTGATCCTCTGGCAGTCCGTCGAGGTAGGCCGCAAAGAGGTCGGTCGCGTTCGTCGTATAGAGTGGCACTGGCTGCCCGACACTCCCGAGCGCGTCTACAAGACGCTGCTGCATCTGCGCGCGCAGCGTATCGAACTCGGGGTCAACGCTGGCAGGCTCAATGGGTGGCATGTGATTACTCCTCTATCGGTATGTCGTGGCTGCTATCCCATCCACGCTCGGCGACGATCGCCAGCGCGCCGTGCGGCGCGACGATGAATTGCAGCCGCTTGGCGATCTGCCACGCAATCCGCGCCGACTCGCCCGCGTTCCCCGGATGGCGGAGCGCCAGCTGGAGCTGAGAGAGCAGCACCCAGGCGTCGAGTGGTGAGAGGTCGAGGCGGAATGTGTCCATGCGTGCGTACAGCGCTGCAAACTCGCGCTCAAACTCTGCCTCTAACTCGGCGTCGTTCGGGTCACTCATGGTTCACCTGCACGATCGTAATACTGGCCACTTCCTGAAAGCACGCCGGGTGCAGCCGCGCCTCACGCACCGGCGCCACGGCGGTCCAGAGACGCACGGGGCGGCAATCGCCGAGTTCCTTGCCGCAGTGCGAGCACACGCCGCCGCGGTCGGAGGTGTCGAACCACCGCAGGCGCGCGGTGTTGATCGTGAGCTGCGCGGGGCTGAGGGTGTCACGGGCCATTGCTGCCTCCCAGCGCCGGATTGCCGAGTAACGCCAGGATCTGCTTTTCGACCCATGCGCGTTCTTCCTCCAGCGCCTTGATCTTTGCCGACACCGGCATCGTCGCCGCCATCAGGCGACCGAACATCGTGCTCGGCGGCTCGCTTCTGATCGCTTGCTCGACATTGGCGTGCGTCACCGGGTCGGTGCGCAGGCGCTCAATCGACTCGGCGATATCGGCTCGATCGGTGTAGAGACTCGCGAGCTTGTCTTGCAGGTAGCTCATACCCCCACCGCCTGTCTATGCTCCAGTCGCTCGCGCAGCAGCACCTCCAGCTCGCCGCGCGTGTGCGATAAGCGCTCCCAGGCGTCGGTGTCGATAGCGTCGGCTGCTGAGAGATCTTCGAGCAGCCGCTCGGCCTCGCGCAGCTCGGCGAGGTTGATCCGGATTTCCTCGGCGTCGGCGTCTGGGTGGCGGGTGGCCCACGCCTCGATCGTGGCGAGCGCGGCGGCGATCGTGTCGAGCGGCGAGTCCGCGGCGATCCCTTCGCTCTCCAGCGTCGGCACGGCTGCCGCTTGCCCGATCTGCTCGATCAGCGCATAGCCGCGATCGGCCCAGGCCTCGGCTGCGATGCCCTCGTGATCGAGGATGCGGGAAAGCATCCGCAGTAGATTATTCGCGAAGATACGCGGCTCGTTCAGCACCAGCGCGTGCCCGATGCGCTGCCAGGTCTCCCAGGCCTGCGCCTGGTCGCGCAGCGCGCCGAGGTGGTAGGCGAGCTGTGAGACGTCGCGCCAGTCAATGGCGGGGCGGAGCGGTGCGGCTGGCGCGGGCGGCGCTTCGGGTTTTGGTGCGCCCATGCCGCCGTTGGTGCGATCGTGGATCTCTTGGGCGATAGATCTGTAGGTGTCGCCGTCGTAGATCTCGTGCGCCAGATCGAAGGCGAGATCGAAGGTCGTGCGGTCGTAGATCCGCCCGGCCGCATTCGCGGCGTCGAGGTAGCGACGAATACTCGCCACGCGGCCGGCGTCGGTCGTTGGGTCGCCGTTAGGTGGGCCGCTCTTGGCTTGTTGCTGCGCCGCGTGCGCCCGCTCGCGATCCATTACCTCGGCCGCGGTCACCGCATCAGCCAGGCGCGCGTAGGGGCCGACGATTTGGGCGTCGGCGATTCGGCGTAGGCTGTTGTTGTCTCGCCACACCCAGCCCTCTGGAGCGTCCGGGCGCGCGGGCGACGGCTTGATCTCCTCTACCGCCTGCTGTACCTGCGGACTCGTCGGTGTGGCGCCGCCGGCGATCTGTGTTGCCCGGTCCCATGCGGCGCGCTGTTCAGTTGGCGAGTCGAGCTCTGACTCGGCCAGCGTGCGCAGCGGCTTGGTTGGGACCGAGTTGTCCGCGGACAACTCTAAGACGCGCTCGATCTCGGCGGCTTTGAGCAGGCGCGAGAGATAGGATTTACTGTACTGCGTGCCAAGTTCCGCGTTGATCGCCTCCAGATACCCCGCATAGCCCAGCGCGCGCCAGCCTTCACGCTCTTTGAAGTCGAGCGCCCGCGCCCGAAAGTTGCCGATCGCGTTATCGATCTGCGTCAGGTCGGTGCGCATCATCGCCACATACTCGCGCGCCTCCTCGGCGTCCATCATCGCGACGCCAAGCACCGGCGGCTCGATCTGCGCCAGCGCCGCAGTATCACCACTGCGCACGGCCTGATCGAGGGCTTCGACCGTCGACTGCTCGGCGAGCGGCCGCGGCTGGCTATGCACGTAGCGCAGCGCCTCGGCGATTGCCTTGCTGTTGTAAGTGTAGTCCTTGGTTTCAAACTGCCCATCGGGGGCGACGAGACGCGCCTGGCCGGCATCGTTCTGCTTCCAGCGCCAGCCGGCCAGGAGCGGCGGCAAGTTATGCCAGGTGTCGGATCGGGTGGTCATAGCTGCATGGTCTCCTGCTGTGGTAAGCCGAGCCGGGCAACGCAGATCGGGTTCAGCCAGAGGCACTCGATTCGCGTGTTGCCTTTTTCGGCCTGGGTTTCGGTAGTGATGCAGCGCCACTCAACGAGGCGTGCATCATAGATCGCGTTGTGATAGCCCGAGAGCATCACCGGGCCGGGGCGCGCCTCCAGAGTAGCGAGCAGCGCTACGTGATCGGCGTCGGTCATTTCGTGCCGGTAGAGCTTCTTGCGCCGGCCGTGGGCGGTCTCGCGCACATAGGGCGGGTCGGCGTAGATGAGGGTATTCGGGGTCGCGTAGCGCCCGATCACGGTGAGCGCCGGCAAGCACTCGATCTCAGCCTCCAGGAGGCGCTCGGCGGCGATGAAGAGACGATCGGGCAGCTGCTGCCACTGCTCATACGTGTCGCTCAGCTGGCGCCCGGTGTGCTTGTGGCCCTTGTGGCGCCATCCGTTGCGGGTGCAGATCGTCGTGCCGTGCGCCTGCCAGGTAATGATCAGGAAGCGCCGCGCATCCTCCACCAGGTCGCCGGTCTCGACGATCGTGCCGTTCGGACCCGAGACGGCCAGGTACTCGGCGCGCGACCAGGGCGTGAACGACACCGCTGCACAAAGCGCGTCGCGCCGCTCTCTCAGTGCCCGGAACAGCAGATTGATGTACTGGTCCTGGTCGTTGAGGACCAGGTGATCGGGCCGGTAGGTGAGTGACAAGGCGAACGCGCCCGATCCGCAGTAGGCGTCGACGACGCGCATGCATTGTGGGGTGTAGTGCCGCAGCCAGCTCACCAGTCGCCACTTGGCGCCGGGGTACTTGAGGAGCGGCTTCATCGTCGGCTCCAGTCTTTTGCTTCAGGATAGTCGACAAAGTGCGGCAGCGCGTAGACCACGCCATCCCGGCGCTGCACCGTCGCCAGCGACAGCGGGATGGGCTTGTCGTTCGCCGTTCTGGCCTCTACCCCGGCCCGCCGGCCGGGGCGGGCGATCTGCGCGCCACACGAGCGACAGGCCTCGACCGTGCTGCCACTTGGCAGGATGTACTCGCCCTTGCGCTCGGCGGGCGCGGCCTGATCAAGGAAGTTTGCTTGCTCCATCCGTCCCCCCTACGCGGCCATCACGATCCACTCGTCGCGGCTCTGGCTCGCCCACCAGCGCATCGCCTGGCTCAGCCGGGGGCGCCGCGTGAGCGCGGGCGGCTCAGTCACAAAGCTGCGCAGCTGCGTGGCCAGCGTCGCATCCGCGCGCATCCGCTCCTCGACGCGCTGGAGGCCGTAGATCACCGTCGTGTGGTCGCGCCTGCCCAGCAGCTCGCCGATGGCTTCGAGCGAGAGCGCGGGGTAGGCCATTTTGAGCGCCCACATACACGCCTGCCGCGCCTCGGAGATGTACTGGCGGCGACTATTCCCGCGCAGATCGTCAGCCGTGAGGCCAAAGGCCGCGGCGATCTGTTCGATGAGTTTTTGCATGGTCGGTGCCTTTCGTGTGGCGCGAGTGTGGTATACTCACGCCTGAATGTTTGTTTGGGTGTTCGCCAGGCGAGTGATTTGCACTCACTCGCCTGGTCGTTTTTATTCAGTGGGTGCAAGCGAGCGCGCCGCGACCCGCCGCGCCCGGTCGTCCGCGTCGATCGCGATATCGACCGCGTTCTGCGTAAGTAGCACCGCCGTGATGCGCGCGGCCCGCCCGTGCCACATGACCGTATCGCCCGCGCTCAGCAGCGTGGCTGGGTCAATGCGGAACTCCTGACGCTGCGTGCGGCTGCGCGCCACCGTAATCACGACGGTGTCGTGCGCACTGTCGATCGCGACGACCGTTGCGCAGACGAGGCGCCCGGCGGCGTTCCGCCACAGCACGGCCTGGCCAAGCTGCACATCGGCGAGGTTCACGACGCCTCCTGTTTCAGCCGCCGGTAGCTGCTAATCGGCATCCAGATCGTGCTACTCGCGCCGGCGATCCGGTCGGCGATGCGCTCGGCACGCCAGTCGTCGGCGGCTACCAGGTCGTCATAGCTCCGGTTGCTGGTGATCACCGTCGGCAGATGCAGGCGTTCGTTGATCAGGCGGTCGATCTTGTCGAAGGCCCAGTCAGACGCGGCATCACTGAGGTGCTGTGGAGACAACTCATCCAGCACGAGCAGATCGCAGGAGAGCAGGTCGATCAGCAGATCGTCGGCCTTGCGCTCGCGGATGGCGGCGCGCAGCGCGTCGAGCAGCCCGGTCACTGTGCGGTAGCGCACGCGCCGGCCCGCCGCGACCTGGTGGTTGGCAATTGCCGCCGCAAGATACGACTTGCCGGCGCCAAACGCGCCATGCAGATACAGCCACCCGCGCGGCGACTCGGCATACGCCACGGCCCGGCGATGCGCGTCTCTCAGAAACTGGCGCTGCGTGGCCGTGCCGATCGGCTTCCCGTCCCATTCAAAGGCCGGCAGCGGGCGATCGAGGCGGAATGACTCAAACGTGCAATGCGCGAGACTGCCCAATTCATCCCCGAGCCGGCGCTGCATGTCCCTGCCCTGGCGCGCGGCCGCCGCACAATCGCACCGTTGCAGCTTGCCAAACAGCGGATGGCCGTAGGGTACGGCCTCGAGATACCAGCCGAGATCGCCACAGCCCACACACCTAGCCCCCGTCACCGGCGCTGCCGCCGGCTTCTCTGGCGCGTTCTTCGGCTTCGGCGAGGAGGCGATCGCGCCAGCCGGGGTCGATCTGGTCGGAGCGACGAGCTGCTGGGCCCCTGGCATGTCGGCCAGGCTGACTCGCCGCAGATTCGGATTGAACGGTTCCTCGTCCATAGGGTTTGCCTTTCTCGGGCGGAGAGAGGCGGAGACGCACCACGAAGCGACCGCACACCTTATTGGGATCCTGGCCACGCGCGGCGCCATCCGCCAGCATATTGTCGAGCGACTGAATGAGCGTGTCGGGGTCGTAGCTGTGCTGGATAATCTTTTCAACTGACCCTTCGTTGACCCCCCGCTCAATCAGCGCAGTGGCGAGCGCGTCCCCAACAACACCAACCTTCTGATTCTTCTCATGATTCTGAATCTTCTGAGTCGGCTCGTTTTGGGGCGTCACAGCGCCGGATTGGTCGTCGAAAATTGACACCTGTGTCAAATTATTTGATCGTGGGATCAATTTGTTTGATCGTGGTGTCAAATTATTTGATCGTAGGATCAAATTGGCAGCGCCTGATTTGACAGTGGTGTCAATATCTTCGCCGCCGGGCGCGGTGCGAAGTGTAAAGCGATCTTGCATCGCGCCGTACCGATCCCAGTCAATCCAACCGTTGCGTTCCAGTTCCGCGAGCCAGCGATAGATGCTGCGCTCACTGGTGTGCATGGCCTCGGCGAGCTGGGGAAAATCGGGATCGGTGCCGTTCCAGCGAAAGACATAGAGGACCCCCCACAGACGCGCTGCTGAAGCGCTGATGCGGCCGTCGAGCAGCAGATCTTGGGGGAGCGGTGCAAACAGGGCGTCAATCTCGATTCGCTGGCGTGGTTTACGGGCAGACATAAGGCCTCTCCTTGCGCTCAGTGCTACAATGTTGGTGTTGAGCGCATCGCCTCCATTCGTATGCGCTGATGCCAAAACCGATCGGGCGGCGCTCTTTGGATGCGGAGCCGCCCGATCGGGCCGTTTCAGACCAGGTGTTCGGCCTGCACCCGTTCCAGCCAGGCCGGAATATTGATGGCCGATTCCTCGGCCTCCTCCACCTCTTCGCGGGTCACAATCCGCGGGATGCCGTGCAGGCGCCGCCACTGGCCAGTAATCTTGATGCGGCCGGGCCAGTCGATACATTGGTATTTGTCCAGCGCGTCGCGCGGATCGGCGACCATCTCGGATGCGCACCAGATCACAATCAGGCAGGTCGACTCGGCACGATCGGGCCACCACATGACGCCGGCAGCCTGGATGAGGGCCAGCGGCAGTGGCGGCGGGCAGTCGGCGGCATAACGGGGCTGGCGCAGGCAGATGAGCGTGTCGCCGACGTGCGGCGCCAGAAAGCGATCGGCGGGCGGTATGTTGATTGACAGCATGAACGTTCTCCTGTAGTATGTTGGCGGACATAGCACGGCCCTCCGGCCATGCGAAGAGAGAAGGAGACGACCCCGGCACGGTTTAGCGACGTGCGCCGGGGTCGTTTTTTGCACCCTGATTGTCAGGCCTCGAAGCGAGAGATCGCCTCGGCTGAATTGTTGGATCACCGCTCAGACCATCGGCATACCCTCCTCTGTAGTAGTGGGCCATGTAGAATAGCGGCACCGGCACTCCGTACCAGCGCCGAGACATAGACCAAAACCACCGCCCTGCCACGTTCACCGCATGGCGGAATTTGCCGCCCAGTCGTGCGGAGGAAGGTCCATGCAGATCATTCCCTTCCCCAGGCAGGTGCGCCAGGATGCGCACACGCTCGCCGAGTCGTTACCCCACTATGCCCAGACACTCGCCGCCGAGAAGCGCCGCCCGCGCGGCATCGCGATGTATCTGAGCACGCTGCGACGTGTCGTGCGGGGTCTCGGCGACGCACCCACCCAGGCCGATCTGAACGCGGCCAACCTCAGACGGTACCAGGAACAGATCGCGCATCTGTCCGGCAGCTCGCAGGAGAACGCGCTGTTTGCCGTGCGCTCGTTCTGCCGCTGGTCGATGATCGAAGGACTGCGCGACGACGACCCGACCGAGGCTCTGGTGTGGCCGAAGGTCGTCAACAAGGCGCCCGAGCGTCTCAGAGAAAGTGAGATCGCCGCGCTGCTTGCGCGCGTGCGCACCATCCCGGCGAGTGTGACGGATCTGGAGCGCTGGCGCTGGAAGCGCAACGCGCGGGCCGTGTACCTGATGCTCTATGCCGGCCTACGCCTCGCCGAGACCGCCGCGCTGCGCTGGAAGGATGTCGATCTGGAGGCGAAAGAGCTGACCGTGCGCACGGACGCGGCCAAGGGCGGTAACGAGCGGGTGGTGCCGATCAGCAGCCGCCTGTCCGCGGCGCTCGATTCCGTGCCGGTGGATGAGCGCGACGGCACTGCCGGCGTGATTCCGGTGACACCGGGCGGGCCGCCGATCTCATTCAAAGGCATGGAGCGCGTGATGGACCGCTGGGGGCCGGTGGCACTCAGCGTGCATGCGCACCAGCTGCGGCACGCCTTTGCGACCCGGATGCACCGACGTGGCATTCCGGTGCGCACGATCCAGGTGCTGCTCGGCCACAAAGACATTTCCACGACGCAGCGGTATCTCGGCGTGGAGACCGAGGAGCTGCACAGCGCCGTCGAGGTGCTCGACTGGTAGGGACTAAGTGGGGGGAACATACTGGATCCCACCCTCCCCGCCAGCGTCTAGGCGTTCTGTAAAGCTAAAAAATTAGTGCCGCATCACCTGCCGGCGCATGTGCTCCATGACGGCGGCGGCGATGGACTCAGGCGTTGGGCCATTGATAGCCACCACGATGCGCGGCAGGGTCGGCGCCTTGCGGCGCTTTGGGAACCGTGGCGGCGCGATGTGTGTGAGCTGCGAGGGCTTGGCTGGTTTCATCGGCAAAGTCCTGACACAAAGTACGACCCCGAGCCGTACATTTGTACGATATGATGGCGTAGAATGTGAAGAAGTGGTTGAGGGCCAAAGATGACACTCGATTCGAGTGGACAGCAAAAGGTCATGCAGTGGCTTCAGGTGAATCACATTCGCACTGATTGCCCAGCCTGCGGCCAGCAAGCCAATTGGCAGCCCGGCCCGGTCATCAGTCCGGTCATCTATAATCCGGGCGCGCCGACATTGAGAGGAGCTGCGCCGCTTGTACCGGTTGCCTGTAGCAACTGCACCTATGTTATGTGGTTTGCGGCGACGCCGATCGGCCTTGTGCCATAGCGATCGCGGCGATGCTGATGAGCAGACTGAGTGCCGCCAGCGCCAGTGCAAGGCGAACGCGCGGATCGACGGGAAGCTGGATTGGCCTCGGTGGCCCCCAGATATCGCGCATGGATTGATTGTTCATCGGTGCTCCTGTCACGTTGTAAAGTTTAACAAATAGGATAGCACGCGCTGGCGCGATCGTCGTCGTAGAACATATGTGCAATGGAGGTTACGATGCGCAAAACACTGATCACCCTCCTCATCCTGGTCCTGGCCGCGTGCGGCGGCGCACCGGCAACCGTCACGGCGCAGCAGGTGATTGACAAGTTCAAGGCGGCAGGGCTCGAAGTCGAGAACCCACACGCGCCGACATTCCAAGCGGGGAGTCCATTCCCGCAGAGCTTCAAAGAAGGCATCTCGTTTGATCTGCCATCGCTGAAGGCGGCAGACGCCAGCGAGCCGCCGCACGGCGCTGTGCTGGTGTGCGACACGAAAAAGAACTGCGACGCGATCTACGCCTATCTCGACGCGCTCAAGGGCCTGCTTGGCCCGTACTACTACCAGAGCGCGAGCGGCACGGTGGTTGCCACGCTCGACAGCACGATGAAGGCAGACCAAGCCGCCAAGTACGAGGCGGTGATCAAGAGCTTGCCGTAGGAGGAAGCATGCCCGTTCCGGCGACCATGGAACAAACGATCGACGCCTGGCTGGCCAAGATCGGAGAGCGGCCCGGCTGCGCAGTCTGTACCGAACAGGACCGGCGCATCGATCTTAGCCCGCCGCCAAAGCAGACACGCAAACGTGCGGGCGACAAGTTCGAGCCGTTCGATCTGTGGCAGACCATAGGCAGCCAGCCGCGCCGCGTCGAGATCACCTGTTTGACATGCGGGCGGGTGCGCGTGTTCGATGCCGGCGTGATGAAGCTGTAGCTACATCAGCCGATTCATCAGCGCGGTCTCAAGCGAGATCGACTCGATCTGCGAAACATCGCAGAGCAAGGTTAATCGCTGGTCGCGCTGGTCGATACCGTCGTAGCGCGCAAACCGATCCGATCGGGTGCTGCTCAGTGTTTCGCGCCAGTCTGCCAAGAGGCGTTGCAGCGTCGATTCATCGAACAGGCAACCAAAGGCTTCGCCACTGCGAAAGGTGATATTGACGCCTTGGGCCTTGAAGGCATCGGTCGAAAGGCTCGCGCCGAACTCATAGACTTGCTCGTCTGACCAGATTTTGATGGGAGGATTGTTGGTCATCGGTGCTCCTGTCACGAATGGAAGTTGAGTACGTAGAGTATACCATTCCAGCGCGCAACATCGCACATCGCACGCTGGTCCGACAATTCGAACGTTTGAACTTGTTAACGTACACCCGATCGTTCACTTGCTCTGTCTGGGTGCAGTCAGTCTGAGCGATCGGCACAGATAGCATGGTGCGCGACGGCACGCGGGCGCGTCGATCGAATGTTTGGAGGCCGCGCCGGGAGTCGAACCCGGCTCATACCGTTCGGCCATAGTGAGAGAGAGTGAATGATTCTGCATATCACGCATCGGCAACAACAAGATCCGGGATCGCTCACAATGTTCTATCTGGACTACCGGGCCGAGTTGGCGATCGGTGAGTCGGCGCTGGCGCAGCGCTACGGCTGGCCGCCGCTCTCTGAAATCTTGCCGACAGCCGACAGAGCAAGAATCTTTGGACCGGGCGGCACACTGAACAACTTCGATCTGCGCGAGCTACTGGCCTTCAAGGATCGGCTGCGCGCCGCATGCGATGCAACCGAGGACTACTGGCGCAAGGCGCAGCAGTTCACCGGCAGCGAGCAGATCGCGTTTGCCGACGTGAGCGCGGCGCCCTAGACTGGCGGATCGATCAGCTCGACAGGCGGCCAGATGATCGTTGACCAGCCGGACCACCAGCCGGACCAGTCCGAGCCGGACACTTTGACATCGATAGTGAGTACGTAGCCTTGTGGCAGTTCTTCGTGCGCGATTGCCGCAAGCCGATCCAAGAGCGCCTTCGCGCGCACGGCGGCATCGTCTGGAGGGGTTTTCTCTGAGGCCATCGTCTTTTCCTTTTGGTGTTACGCTACTGTTCTCCACACAAGCGAGGATGGTAGGTGTCACATAGTGGGCCGCTGGTTTCCTTGGCCGGGTAGCAGCGGGCCGCACAAATAGAAACGCTCGATCGGGTAGTCGGTTACGCAGCCGCGCCTACCAGGTCGAGCGTTTCTATTCCATTCGGATCATACTCCAAAAGATCCCCAATTTCCACCCCATAAAACGAACAGAGTTTCGCCAGCATGTCCCCATCGAAGCGCGACGTATCGCCGCGCTCTAAACGAGTAAGGGCCATGCGATCGACGCCGGTTGTCTCCGCTACTTCGCTGAGAGACACCGGGCGCCCGATGCGGCTTGCATAGGCCAGGCGAACTTGGCGGGCCTTGGATACTACCTTCACGGTCACAACCTCCTCGCTCATGGATGTCCGTAGCTGACTCTATCACGCGATCGTGCCGCTGTCAAGTAGCAAATTGGTGGCATTTTCATGCAAATTGATGCTTGACAACAGCAATATCGATGCTATAATGATGCTATAAAACAGCAACGTGATTTACGAGAGCATCAAAGGACGCCCGCAATGACCACCGACAGCCACCGCCGCGAGACCAAAAACTTCACCAGCGAGCGCAACGCCAGCAATGACGCGCGCCAGCAGGGCGCGATCGCGGCGGGCCTGTTGCCGAGCTACGTCGAAGCGGTCAAGGCACGGGCGATCGAGCTGTACTGCGCGGGTCGGATTGACGAAGCCAAGGCGCTCATTGCACGCGAGTTTGCCAAGTAAGAAAGCGAGCCTGTCATGACAAACGCGACTCCTGAGTTCTTTTTACCAGCCGACCTGGTCGCCGCCGCTCTTGAGGAGCTGATGCAGCGGTGCAAAGACCAGATCGATCGGCTCGCTCGCCAGCCCAAGCAGGGCGATCCTGATGTGCGCGAGGAGTCAAAGTTTTGGCTATCGCAGTACAAAGCCTTCACGAAGGCCAGCTTCTACTGGGCCAAGGGCGTGCGGCCAACCGTGTCGCCATCCGGTTCCTACCTTATCCCGAGCGCCAGCCGGCCCGGCGCCGTGGTGCATGAAGTGACGCGAGAGGGCGGTGTGTGGGTGTGCGGGCCGACGTGTGAGGCCAAGAGCTTCCACTGGCATTCGGCCTTGCTCGCCGGCATCGATCGCGCCTTTGAACTCGCGGATCTCCACGACGATGGCGACATTGAGCCCTACGACGCCTATGCGGAATTGGAGCCGCAGATCGAGATTGACCCCGAGCCAATCCTGCCCGACGCGCCTCGTATTCTCGGCGCCCGCCTCGCAGCCGCTCGGGCGCGCTATCTAGAGGCAGCCTAACCATGACGCTGATTACCGCCGACACCCCTGGCTGGATCTATATTCTGTGCTTCGATCGCCCGATCGGGAATGCGGCCAACGCGCGGGCGCTGGCCAGGCACTATCTAGGTTTCGCGATCGATGTACCGAGTCGAGTGGCCGTGCATGCGGCCGGGCGCGGCCAGGCGCTGACACAAGCGGTGGTCAAAGCCGGGATCGGCTGGCAAGTGTTCTACCGCAGCGGCACACCGGCGCTAGAGCGCTATCTCAAGGCGCACTACAAGCAGACACCATGTCTCTGCCCGCGCTGCGCCGCCGCGAAGGGCCGGCGGAATCGCTATGGCTTTCAGCCGCTCGACCAGGCGGCGATGGTGCTGCCACCGGCCGATCTGGAAGAGTTCCCCGAGCCGCCACCGCGCAGCATGGATTGGCTGGAAATGCAGATCACGCGCGGCTGGCGGGCGGCGCTGACACCGGCGCCCACTGACCTCAGTGCGATCGATGATTTACTCTGAGAATCGCGACAAGAACACGTCGCGATTCTCATGGACATGCGTTCTATAGGATAAACAGGAGGAAGTATCATGGACATCACCATCCGCAACTGGTTAACGAACGAGCCGATCGCAACCATGGACGCGCCCGATCTGCGCACGGCGGTGATCCGCCTGATCGCTGGCGGCGCCGACCTGAGCGACGCCATCCTGAGCGGCGCCGACCTGAGCGGCGCCGACCTGAGCGGCGCCAACCTGAGCGGCGCCGACCTGAGACGCGCCAACCTGAGCGACGCCAACCTGAGCGGCGCCGACCTGAGACGCGCCAACCTGAGCGACGCCGACCTGAGACGCGCCAACCTGAGCGGCGCCGACCTGAGACGCGCCAACCTGAGCGACGCCAACCTGAGCGACGCCGACCTGAGACGCGCCAACCTGAGACGCGCCGACCTGAGGCGCGCCGACCTGAGCGACGCCGACCTGAGACGCGCCAACCTGAGCGGGATCACCATTCCACTCGTGCCCAACCTCGACGCGGCGATCCTTGGCGCGATCGAGGCTGGCGGAAACTTGCGGATGGAACATTGGCATACCTGCGAGACGACCCACTGCCGGGCGGGATGGGCGATCGTACTTGCGGGCGAGGCGGGGTTGGCATTAGAAGAGCAGATCGGCTCATGTGCGGCGGGCGCGCTGATCTACCAGGTGAGCGCGGGGTACGTGCCGAGTTTCTATGCCGCGAATGACGAGGCGCTGAACGACATCCGCGCGCATGCTGGACAGGAAAGCGAGACGCACGAATGAACCAAGCCGAGTACATCCAGGCACTCAAGCGCGCGGCATGGGACAACCACGATCTGGCGCTGTTCGAGTTCTACAACCACCTCGAATACGACCTCCAGCGGCTGCGCGCGGTTGGGCGCGCGATTGCCGGCCTGTACGAAAAAGGCGGCAGCGACGCCACATGGAACGCGCTCTTTGAAGCGCTGTTTGATGCCGGGCTGTTGACCGAGCCGGATATACAGGAGGATGGATAATGGCCTTCGAATGGGACCCGGATGAGCGCGCCGCGTTCGATGCACAGCTCGTGGAGAGTCTCCAGACACGCTTCCCCGATGCGCGTTTCACCTGGACCGAAGAACACCGGCGGCTCCTCGTGGTGTTCCCCGATGGCGCGGTGACGAGCGTGTACGAGCCCAACTTCTTTTTTAGCTATCCCTCATTTAGTCTCGACGTGCTGTTTGGCCAGGCGGGCGACGCGATCGCGGGGCAGCGGCGGCAGCTGGCCAGCAAGATCGAACCGGAAACCTTTTAACGCGGAGACGCGGAGCGGCAGAGGGCATGAGACTCTCCGTGTCTCTCAATCTCAGCGCCTCCGCGTTAAGAACACCAGAAAGTGAGTACGACCATGACCACCGACACACGCACGATCGCCCCGACGCCCAAGCGCAATATGAGCGCGCCAACGGCGCCCGAGCCAGCCGAGCCACCGAAGCCCTCGCGACCGACCGACCTGGCCGGCGCGTACCCCTGGCTGCTCAAACCATTCGCCAAGGCCGATGTCGAGCTGAAGCCGGGCGCGCTCACCAAGGACCGGACTCGCGCACTGGCGATGCCGTACGCCGACCCGCGCGTGTACTTCGCACGGCTCGACAAGATCTGTGGCCCCGAGAACTGGTCGACCGAGCTGACCCTCTCGGAGCGCGGCGCGGTGTGCCGCCTGACGATCTTTGGAGTCACAAAGTCGGCGAGCGGCGACTACCCGCGCGAGGCCGGCGATGAGAACGTGGCCACCAGCGCCGAGATGCAGGCCTTCAAGCGCGCGTGCGCGGCGTTTGGCCTCGGGCGCTACCTCTACAGCCTACCGCAGATCTGGGCGGATTACGACGATCAGAAGAAACAGATCATTGATCCGGCGGCGATTGTCGCGCGGATGTACGCGGCGCTGCCGAACCCCGGCACTGCCGGGGCGGGCAATGGGGACGGGGAATAGGATAGAATAGCGGGGCTGCTACCGAGTAGCAGCCTTTGTGTGAGGACGCCATGATCTACGGATGGGATTGGGACGGCACGCTCGTTGAGAGCTTCGGGCCCGCTCCGCTGCCCGGCGCCCGTGAGGCGATTCGCCCGTACCGGGCCGGTGTGCTGACCTTCGTTGCGACCAACCAGTCCGGGCCGGTCTTTCGCGCGGTGCTTGGCAGCGCAAAGTATCCGACGGTCGAGCAGGTGTGTACAAACATCGGCGCCGGTATCGCCGCGCTCAGCTTCCGCCCGGATCTGTTCGTGCTGTGCTGCCATCCGGGCAAAGACGGCGAGGAGTGGGCTGCGGCCGCGCTCGATGTTGGGGAGCAGTTCCATCGCCAGATCGGGGCAGCGCTGCAGGCGATCGACTATGCGGTGTTCTTTGGGCTGCCGTTCCGCAAGCCGCAGCCGGGGATGCTGGCCTATGCCGCCGGCTATTTCAAAGCGCAAACGGCTGAGATCGTCTATGTGGGCGACATGGAGAGCGACGAGATCGCGGCGCGGCAGTGCGGCGCGCGGTTTGTCGATGCGGCTGAGTGGCTGGGCGGGGCGGCGCTCTGATGTTCGACCCGGATCAACCCATGTACTACATCCTGACATCCGACGGCGAGCCCGCCCCCTGCCCATCGGTGATCGCCTGGGGGATCTGGTTTCAGTCCAGCGGCGACGAGCGCGTGGTCGCGCGTGAGCAGTTACCGGGCGACGTGGTGGTCAGCACGGTCTTTCTCGGTATCGATCACAATTGGAGCGATGGCCCGCCGATTCTCTTCGAGACGATGATCTTCGGCGGCGCGCACGATCAGCTCATGCGACGCTACTACACCCGCGCCGAGGCCAGGGCCGGGCATGCCAAGATCGTCGCCGAGCTACGCGGCATTTTGGCGAGTGCGGCGAACTAAAAAGCGCAGGCAGGGTTTTCCCTACCTGCGCCCTGCTCTGCTCGCCTACCTGCCCCGCCCAACCATCTGCGCTTTGCCGCCGCCCCGGCCTTTGCCGCCGACCGCCTGCTTGAACACCGACCCGGCGGTCCAGCGCACGCCGGTGGATGCCGGGATCTGGAGCTTGGCCCGCGTCTGCGGGTTCACGCCCATGCGCGCCGCGCGCCGCGATTGTTGCCAGGTCCCAAAGCCGGTAATCGTGACGCGGTTGCCCGCGCGCACATTGTTCTGGATGAGGTCGAGCGCGGTGTTGAGCACGTCCGTGATCTGGCCGCGGGTGAGCCCGCTGGTCGCTTTGGTGAGATCGTCGATAAGGTTGGTCTTGCCGTAGGTGTTCATGCTGCGTTTCCTTTTGCTGAGACGGATGCCTACGCCAATGCTACACCCGCTGTCAAGCACTTCTGTGCTATACTCTGCCTGCAGCGTTCCTTTGGCTCCGATCGCTGGGCTCATGCCCACCGCGGACTGTCGTGGGCGCTGCGCCAAGCGACAATAGAAAACCCACCCCGCCAGCCCGTTCAAAAGCCTGGGGTGGGTTTCCGGCTATCCTGAGTACGCCTCGCCGCCTCCTAGTATAGAGCATAGTGGAGGGAGTATGCAAGCGAAGCACGCAACCCACGGCGGGCAACGAGCGGGCGCCGGGCGCCCGCGCGCCTCAGTTGAAATGCGCAAATCAACCAGGGGGATGATCACGGTGCGTGTCAATCAAGAACTCGCCGCGCGGATCATGCAGCGGCGGTGGGTGTCGTTTGCCGCGATCGCCTCGGTCGACGACCTGGTCAACTTCGCACTCCTCGAATTGGGGAAGGATCGATGATATCCGAAGAAAACGATGTTGAGCGGCACGCCCGCGCGCTCTATGACATCCTCGATCGCTATGCTCAAGGTGCCTGCTCAATTGCCGACGTCACGAAGGCGATCGTCGCGCTCGTTCAGGAGGCCATTCTGGTAGAGCGCGAGGAATGCGCAGAGACGGCCGCGCAGTTCTTTGTGCGCGACTCATACGCCATCCATCCCGATATTGCGTTTCACGAGATGAACGACACAGCCCAGACGGTCGCGCATACGACGGCACAGTGCATTGCGATGGCAATCAGCGCCCGATCGGGGTGAGGTGTTCGATGTGGAGATGGCCCAGCCTGTATATCTGGATCGCGCGCATCCGTCGCCGTCTGGGGGTCTATGACAAGCGCGGCGCGGCAGAGCTACGGCAGATCATGCGCGAGTCTGGAGATCTCGATACGATGCTCGCGCGCCTGAAAGAGCGCCAGAAGGCGCGGAAGCGGCGGCGAAGTACCCCGCCAGAATAGGACTGGCGTGGCATTCCCTATGCGCCGGCGTCATGCTAGACTGAGAGTATCCCCGCCATGTCCGATTATTTAGATAAATCGGACTCTGATCCGCACACACCCCACCTCACCATGCCGAACCTCTTGCTTCCTCCGGGCCAGGCGGAGCAACTGGCCCTACCTCTGCCTGCTCCGATTACCCGCGCCGCCACGGCCGCCGACTCCGCCGCTGCCGCACAGCTGTTTGCCGACTACCGCAGCCGCCGCGCTGCCGAGACGGTGCGGCGGCAGGACGCCGATCTGGCCTGCTTCGTGTCGTTCCTCACTGCCGCCGGCGTGCTATCACAATCTGATATCACCCGTGATATCACCAGCGACCCATCCGCCTGGGTCGGCGTGTCGTGGGGCATTGTTAGCGCCTTTGTCGCCTGGCAGGTCCGTGAGGGGTATGCCATTGGCTCAATCAATGCGCGGCTCTCCACCGTCAAAACCTACTGCAAGCTCGCCGTCAAGGCTGGCGCCATGCCGCCCGAGGAGTACGCACGCATCAAGTTGGTGGCCGGCTACCGGCACGCCGAAGGCCGGCGCCTCGACGCGAATCGAGAAGCAACGCGCAAAGCCGGATCGAAGAAAGCCGAGCCGCTGAGCATCAGCCGCGGCCAGGCCGCCGCACTCAAGCAGCAGGGCGATGTGCGCGATCGGCTGCTGATGTGTCTACTCTTAGATCACGGACTCCGGGTCGGCGAGGTCGCGAGTCTCGAGCGAGATGATTTCGATCTCGCGCGCGGCGTGCTCACGTTCTACCGATCGAAGGTCGACAAGACGCAGACACACCGGCTGAGCCGCGACGCGCTGGCAACCGCCGAGGCATGTTTCATACATCAGAATGATGTACAACATACATCTGATGTACGGCAATCTGCCGTACAACATACATCTGATGTACGGCAATCTGCCGTACAACATACAGTAGGATCGCTCTTTGGGGTCGACCGCACCATCCGGCGCCGGGTGGGCCAGCTGGGGGCCGCTGTGGGGCTTGTGGGCTTGTCTCCGCACGATTGCAGACACTTCTGGGCAACCGCCGCAACCAGAGCAGGTACACCTCTCAAGGCGCTGCAGGACGCCGGCGGCTGGTCGTCGCCGGCTATGCCGCTGCGCTATGCGGAGAGCGCCGAGATCGCGAACGATGGAGTCAAGCTCGACTAGACCGTGTGCTCGCGCTCGCCCGCCCCGGCCATGCCGGGGATTGGCTGCTGCTGCTGCTGCGGTGTCATCAGCCGATCCAGCTTGCGCTCGACGCGGGTAAGCGCGCGAATCAGCGCCTGCATGTCGGTGTGCAGCTCCTCCATTTTGGTCAGCAAGATCGGCCCGCTGGCCGGGCGTGCGACGGGGGATGGTTGCTCCATTGACGATCTCCTCTCGTTAGGCGCGGCCATGCTCGCGCTCGGCGAGCGGCGCCATGGGCCGCACCGGCGGCTCGATCGTACTGGCCAGGCCGCCGATCTCTAGCTTCTCGGCGATCAGAATGAGCAGCCTCTGCTGGTCGAGGCCGGTGTGATACCACTGGCGCATGACCGAGAACAGCTGCCGAACCACAAAGTCATACGACTCGCGCGCCGCGGTGTTGGCCTCGGCGACGGCGGCAAGGGTCGCCAGCTGCGCGCCCATGTTGCGGTGGCGTTCGGCCACCGCAAGGCAGTGCTGCTGGAACTCCTCGTACAAGGCGCGCTGATCTTCGCGCAGATGAATCAGCTCGTCCCAAAAGCGCGCCGGCGCCGGGATCTCCAGCGCCGCCCCTCCACCCATCCCATCCTGCGGTGGTTGATCATCAGACATACTCGACTCCTGGTCTCAGTTGGGCCTACGAATATAAACGCAATGCAGGCCACAAATGGCACGGCGTATCAATTCCGCGCAAACGTGCGTTCTACTGTATAGAGTCCTTTTTCAGTCGGAAAAGTACCAGTCCAGAACAACCCTTTTAACCTATTCCTGTTTTCGATCGTTTTTGTTATCATGCCGCCCAGAGAACGACGCAGGCGATTCGCGCGCGACCCTTCTGGGGGTTCGCGCGTTTTCTGTTTCTCGGGCCAGCCATCGGAGCATCCATGCCAGCACCGCAGCCCACGCCGACGAACGACTATGGCCTTGACCGCTTTGTCATCGGCGAGAACGGCGAACGCCTGCGCGTTCTTTCCATTCGCACGATCGAGCCGTCGGTGGCCAGTGGCGAGAGTAACGCGCAGTTTTTACGCCGGATGCACCAGCTCGCGATCGAGATGCGGACGATGATGCGCGGCGTGCTCGCGGTCGAATATGAGATCGAGTGGAAAGACGGCCATGCCGTGCGCTGCCTGCTCTCCTACTTTACCGAGCCGACCGTGCATGAGATCGTGGAAGATTACAAGCCGGCCGGCGGGCGCTTTGGCGAGCGCGGCAGCCGCGGCGGGCAGCGGGCGGCGGCCTGAGAGGATCGGATGTACTCATTCACGTTCGAGCGCCTGAGTGTTGTCGATTTGTGGGCCATTGCCGCATGGAAGGTGCGCGGCTTTACAGAGGCGGATGCGCTGGACCTCTTCGATATGATCCGCCGCACGTATGATGGAGACGTCGCCGAGCTGTCGATTGTGGAATCAAACGCGCTGATGCAGGCGTTCGGCACGCAGCTGGCGGCATTCCTTACGGATCTGAACGCGCCGGCCTCGCCGGACCTGGCGGTCTTTCGGCGCTTATTCAACGACGCAGCATAGAGGAGTTGGCACCTCGGCAGGCTCATAACCTGCAGGTCGCGGGTTCGAATCCCGCTGCTGCTACCAGAGGGGACGCCGCCTGAGCCAGGCGTGACAGTCTGGAGAGACAGACCCGGCAAGGAGTAGCATAAGTAGTGCGACGGTTGCGACCGTGCGGCGCGGGTTCGATCCCCGCCTCCTTGGCCAACAGACCTACGGGCGTTGACAGAACGGGTTGCAACTTTCGCCGCCGGATGTCGTAACCGGCACCAACACGTCGGGGAAGCGCAGCAGGCACAGGCGCCTCGGGTGCGAATCCCGGCCCCGGCCCCAATACCCTATTTGCGATGTGGGCGGCCGTATCTTCTGGACCTAGGCCAGGCTGCGGAGAAGCCGCCCACGAAACCACGACACGCATGCGATTCGCGCGGTCGTTCTGATGTTCGCTACTAGCGAACCTCGGGGCGGCCGCTCTTTTATCCCGGAACCCCGGCAATGCCGGGGCAGGCACGTCCCCCGCGCTCGAGGCTGACGACAAGCCGCTGCACGCGCCCACGTTGGGCAGCTTTTCGCAGGCAGGCCACGGCCCCGCGGGGGAGTGCATTCTGTGCTATGGCCGCGACGACCCTGCCGAGCTTAGAGGTTATCCACGAGAAACAGCGCCGCCTCGGCCAGCTGGAGTTGCAGCAGGCCCGGCAGGGTATCGCGACGCCGCCGCACGTCACCAATGAGATCCAGGATCTCCGGCGCGATCTGGCCGCCGCGGCGCCGGCCACCGTCGCCGAGTCGCACGACAGCCTGTATGCGTTTATGGAGCGCATCGAGGCGCGTATCGACCGCCTGTACTGGTGGGCGCTGTTCCTGGCGCTCGTGATCATTCTGGCGGTGAAACTATGACCTACCAGGTCGAGTACGACGCCGAGACGCACGAGTACGTCGCCGATGCGGATGGCCAGATCTACACCAGCCCGTATGCGGCGCTGGCGTATGCCTGGCTGGCCGCGCAGATCCTTGCGGATGACCCCGGCAGCGCCGGGGCAGGGCAGACCGATGGCTAAGGCGCTCGTCATTCTTGGCTATGCGGCTGGCGCGCTGCTGCTGGCCTACACGATCGGAGTCGTCTGGTGAGTGTGCTCAGCTTGCTTGGGGCGATCGACATCACGGGTAAGCTCCCGCACGCCGACTGGCGGATTGGCCAGCGCGCGGCGACCGCCTCGCTCACGTGGCACTACAACGGCCCGGCCGTCCCCGAGTCGCGCCAATTCGGCGACGGCCTGATCGATCAGCTCATCGCCGATGCCCACTGGCAAATGCGGCCCGGCTGGGGCGGTACGGTGCATGGCGCCGACGGGCTGATGTATCACCTGGTCGTGGCCGCCGACGGCGCGCTGTACCAGACGCGCGACATCTTTGCGGCGCTGTGGCACGCTGCTCACCAGGATGCCAACAGCCGCGGCCTGGCCTTGCACTTCCCGCTTGGCCAGGGCCAGCACCCAACACCCAAGCAGCTCTACGCCGCCGAGCGGGCGAGCGACCTCCTGCGATCGGCCTTTGCCATCCCGCTCAATCGCACGCTCGGTCACCTGGAGTGGCGGCACATGACCGCCTGCCCCGGCCCGGATCTGATGCAGTGCCTGATCGCCTACCGCGCCGGCGCACAGCCAATTGCACCTGCTACGCCGACACCCGCAGGCCTGCGCCGATGGCAGATCAACCCGCTCTACGACCAGCCGATCCGCATTCATACCGCGCCGCGCCTGGATAGTCCCATCGCTGGGCGCTTCAAACCCGGCACGATCTGCTACGTCGACGTGGTCAAGCCCTCCGAAGTGCCCGACCCGGCGCATCCGCGCTGGGTGCATCTGGCGCACGTCGCGCATGAGCAGGCCGATCTCGGCTTTATCGCCGAAGATCTAGGAGTGTATCTGTGAGCTTTGTCGATTTCGCGCTCTGGGTCGTCGGCGGCGCCGCGCTCGATCTGTACAAGCGCTTCCTGGTGACACGAAAGGTGTACCGCGATGCATGAGTACGCTCGCGAAAGGCGCGGCACACTCTCTCGCCACCAGCGCGCCGTGGTTCTCTGGAACTTTAGAGGCGTCGTGCGCTCGATTCCGCGCGACGCGGACCCGGCCAAGCGCGGGCAGTGGCTGCTGTTTGCTTGGCGCGTGTGTCACCTGCTTGGCCGCAAACAGCTCGCGACGGTCGCATGGCCGTGGCGCTACCGCCCGCCGAGTATCAAGCGCGACGCACAGCACCCAGGCCGAGCCCGGCGCAATCTTCGCCGCACGATGCGCGCGGCTGGAACGGCCACCCCGCGCGGGCGTGCGAGCAACCCGACGGCGCTGCCATGAGCCTCTACACCGGCCAGTCGTGGGAGTGGTGCGCCAAGCACCAGGCGCTCAGGATCGGCGGCGAGCCATGCAACAAGTGTGTGGAAGAGACTACAGCGTCTGACCTGTTCGCCGAGAATCGCGATCTGCGCTTTCAGGTGAACGGGCTCGCGCACCGCTGCGCGGCGCTGGAACAGCGTTACGAGCAGCTGGCGAATGACATGATCGAGTTAGTGGTCCGCCTGGAGGCACTCGCGGCGCACGTCACGCCAGATCCATGGCTCCTATCATGACCTACGCCTACCGCGACAGAGACGGCACTATCACGCTGTTCGCCTCCGATCGGGACCAGGCGCCGCCACGCGAGTTTAAGCGCTGCGACCTCGGGCGCTATCTGGAGGCCTGGCGCGAGAAGAACGCGCGCGAGTGGCTGCAGGTCCGCGCCCGCCTGATTGATCAGGCGGGCGAACGGCGAAAGCGCCAGCCGCCCTCACGCCCGCGCCGCACGGCGAAAGCGAAGCAGCAGCCATGAGCGAAGCCCTTGGCCCCTGCCCGACCTGTTCCGGCTACGGCATCGTCGAGCACGATACACGCGGGCGCGAAACCTGGATCGAGTGTCAGCTCTGCGGGCGCCAGAAGTGGCGCGCGCGCAGGCAGTCTACTCCGAAGCTGGTGATCAATGTGTCCGCTAGTGCTAGGCGCAGTCGGCGCCGCGCTCTGGCTCGCTGGTTTGATCTTCCTTATCGCATTGTGCCGAGCGGGTCGGAGTGATGACGACTGAGACGCCGACCCCGGCCTGGCGGTCGGGGCAGGCATGGCTGCTGCTCATGTGGCTGCCGATCTGGATGCTGTTGATGAAGATAGCGAGACAAGATCGTGAGTGCTGAGTGGAAACGCGCCGATCGGTCGCAGCTGACCATCAGCTGGGAAGACGTGTCGATCAGCTTTGTGTGTCCGTGCGGCGAAGAAATTATGCTGATCGACGAGCCCGTGCAATGTGACTGCGGACGAAGATGGCGCTATGTGACTCAGCTGCAGGTGCAAGATGCTGAACGGACTGACTAGCACGCTGCTCCTGGCCGCGCTGGCCGTTTGGTGGCTCGTCCGCCAGTCGCAGGCCGGATCGACGCTGAGTGTCTGCCCGAAATGTGGCACAGTGCTCGAGCACACGCGGGGCGTGCTATTCTGCTGCCCGAGCTGTGGCTGCTGGCGGCTTGGCTAGGTTTCGAGAGTTTTGCGAGTCTAGAAAAAGAGCCTCGATTGACAACATTCCGCAGCCGCATCAAGGAACTGCGCACCGTCTCCGCCGACGAACTCCGCGCGAACCCGCAGAACTTTCGCACGCACCCCGAGCACCAGCGCGCGGCCTTGCGCGGCGTGCTGGAGGAGATCGGGATTGCCGGCGCCCTGCTCGCCTATGAGGATGCCGAGTGGGGATTGACCCTCATCGACGGACATTTGCGCCAGGACGAGGGCGGCGACTGGCCGGTGATCGTGCTCGATGTCGATCGGATGGAGGCCAACCTCCTGCTCAGCACGCACGATCCCATAGCCGCTTTAGCCGGCACCGACCCCGCGAAGCTCGACGCGCTACTTAGAGACACGCTGACCGGCGAGGCGGCGGTGCAGACGCTCTTGGATGACCTGGCGACGAAGGCAGGGCTGTACCAGGAGCTGACGACCGCGCCGGGACAGGGCGGCGACGAGTTTGACACTACCCCCCCCAGTGGACCAACGCGCTCACAGCTTGGCGATCTGTGGCAAATAGGACCACACCGGCTACTGGTTGGCGATTGCACTGATCGCGCGAATGTGGCCCGACTCATGCAGAACGACAAGGCCGAGATGATCTGGACCGATCCTCCCTACGGCGTTGCGATCGGCGACAAGAATAAATTCCTCAACGCGATTGCTCGGAGCAATCGCGTTGAGGAAAATCTAGAGAACGACACACTGGACGAAGATGGGCTGCTTGCGATGCTGCGCGGGTGCTTTGCGCTCGCGGCAGCGCACTGCCTCGCCGGGGGCGCGTGGTATGTAGCGGCCCCGCCGGGGCCGCTACATGTGCTCTTCGGGCTGGCGCTCAAGGAACTCGGCATCTGGCACCAGACGATCCAGTGGGTCAAGAACAATGCGACGTTCGCGCCGCTGGGCGTCGATTATCACTGGCGCGCGGAGCCGATCTTCTACGGCTGGCTGCCTGGCGCGGCACATCGCTACTATGGCGGCAGGCAGCAGGACACCGTATGGGAGATCGATCGTCCACTGGCATCGCCCGATCACCCGACGATGAAGCCGATCGAACTCGTGCAACGGGCGATCGAAAACTCGTCTCGCCCGAATGAGCTTGTCTACGATCCCTTTCTCGGTAGCGGCACAACGCAGATTGCCGCGCATCGCGCAGGGCGTAGATGCTATGGTTGCGAGATTGCGCCAAGGTACGCCGACGTCATCCTGCGCCGTGCCGAAGCCGAGGGCCTTACCGTTGAACTGACTGAGCGCCTCGATGTCCCGCCCGACGAAACTAACTGACGAAACCATCGCCAAGCTGGCCCAGGCCGTGGCACTCGGCGCGACCTACGACCTGGCCGCGCAGTTCGCCGGCATCAGCCCGGCGACCTTGCACCGCTGGCGGCACGAGGCCGAGCAGGACGACGCGAGCGAGCTGCACGAGCGACTTGTCGCGGCACTGGAAAGCGCCGAGGGCGCAGCGGTGGTCGGCTGGCTGGCGAAGATCGAAAAGGCCGCGAACGAGGGCGCCTGGCAGGCCGCCGCGTGGAAGCTGGAGCGGCGCTATCCGCAGCAGTATGGACGGCAAGTCGTCGAGCACCAGGGAAGTGATGACAACCCGATCGTCATTCGTCGCGCCGAGGATCTGAGCGATGACGAACTCGCAGCCATCATTGCCCAGTGCAGCCCAGGAGCTACTGCGCCGCCGGCAGGCGCGGACGGCGATTGAGCACTTTACGACCTATACCTTTCCAGACTATGAGGTCAACTGGCACCACCGCCTGCTGTGCTCCTACCTCGATCGCTTCGCGCTCGGCCTGATTCCGCGCCTGATGGTGTTCATGCCCCCACGGCACGGCAAGAGTCAGCTGGTGAGCCGGCATCTGCCGGCGTACATCCTTGGCCGCAACCCAGATGCCAGTATCATCGCATGTAGCTACGGCGCCGATCTTTCCAGCCGGATGAACCGCGATGTGCAGCGCATCATCGATACCGAGGCGTATGCGCGCCTGTTCCCTGCCTCGCGCCTGTACGGCAAGAACGTGCGCGCGGTTGCCCAGGGCAGTTACCTGCGCAACAGCGAGATTTTTGAGATTGTGGGCCGGCGCGGGGTCTACCGTTCAGCGGGCATCGGCGGCGGCATCACCGGCATGGGCATGCAGTTCGGCATCATCGACGACCCGATCAAGAGCGCCAGTGAGGCCGAGTCAATCACCTATCGCGATGGGCTATGGGACTGGTATACCTCGACGTTCTACACCCGGCTCGAAAAGCACGGCGCGATCCTGATCACGCTGACACGCTGGCATGAGGACGATCTGGCGGGCCGGCTGCTCGCGCTCGCGGCCTCCACGCCCGACGCCGACCAGTGGACGGTGCTCAGTCTCCCGGCAGTCTGCGAGGACGCGCAGCGCATGCCAGGCGACATCCGCGCGGACGGCGCGCCACTCTGGGAGAATCGGTTTAATCTCGCCGCGCTCGCAAAGATCCGTCTGGCGATCGGCAGTTATCACTGGAGCGCGCTCTATCAGCAGCAGCCCAGCAGCCGCGACGGCGGCATGTTCGGCCCCAGTGTCCCGATCGTCGGCGCCGTGCCGACCCATGCCAAGCGCATCCGCTACTGGGACAAGGCCGGCGCAGCCCCCGGCAAAGGCGACTACACCGTCGGTGTCTTGCTGGCCTATCAGGGTGGCGTCACCTATGTCGAGGATGTGGTGCGCGGGCAATGGCAGGCCGCTGAGCGGAACGCCAAAATCCGCGAGACCGCTGAACTCGATCGGCAGCTGTACGGCGCGGTCGCGCAGTGGATCGAGCAGCCGCCCGGTCTCGCCAAAGAGGCCACCGACGCGGTGATTGCGCTGCTCCAGGGCTTTGCGGTCTATGCCGATCCGGTCAAAGGGGATAAGGTCGAGCGCGCGGAGCCGTTCGCATCGCAGTGGCAGGCCGGCAATGTGAAACTTGTGCGCGGTGACTGGAACCGGGCCTATCTGGAAGAGTTGCGCGCCTTTCCGACCGGCAAGCACGACGACCAGGTGGATGCCAGTAGCGGCGCCTATAACAAGCTGCATCAGCCGTCACGAATGAGCAGCAGCCCCGCGCGCGTGACCACCGCCGCAGACTTATTTGGAGCCTAAGTGCCTGGCCTGATCTCCCGCCTCACATCCTTCATTCGCGGCCAGCAGCCCACGTCGAATGCCACCACGACGACCGAGGTGCCGACGCCGCCGCTGCCCTCGACCGCGCTCGCCGCCTTCCAGGTCGAGCGCGACCGCGCCAGTATTGTGCAGCTCGTCCGCCGCATGGTCGACGAAGACCCGCGCGCCGATGGGGTGCTGAAAACCCTGGCCAGGGACGCAACGCGCGGCGGCTTTCGTGTCGCCGTCAAGCGTGGCAATGGCTCGGCCCGAGCCAACAGCGAAGCGGCTGCCCTGATCGAGCGCCTGGGCCTGGTCGAGCTGGTGACGGACTGGGTCGAGCTGACCCTCAGAGATGGCGACAGCTTCCTGGAAGTCTCGGTCGACGCGAATAACGATATCGTCGCCGTGACGCGCAAGCCCACGCTGCAATTGCACCGCGCAAGTGATGACCGCGACACCTTCCCCAATCCGACGCGCGCCTACTGGTGGGCGGATGAGCTGTGGATGGGGCTCGACGCGCCCCGCGATGCCACCTGGTTTGCCGACTGGCAGATTATCCATGCGCGCTGGTCGCACGACACCGGCTCGCGCTACGGCCGACCGCTGTTTGCATCATCCCGTACCGCCTGGAAGCGCGTGAGTGAGGGTGAGCTCGACATTGCCGTCCGGCGCAAGACCAGAGCCGGCCTCAAATACAACCACGAGTTCCCCGCCGGCACGCCGCCCGATATCATCGAAGCCTACAAGGAACAGAACAAAGACGCCTTGTCGAATCCGACCGCGGCGATCGCCGACTTCTTTGGCACGGTCAAGATCAACACGATTGAAGGCGATGCCCGGCTCGGCGAGATTACCGACGTGCTGCACCACATTCGGACGTGGTGGGTTGCCTCCCCCGTGCCGATGTCGCTGCTTGGCTACGGGCAGGACCTCAACCGCGATGTGCTGGATGAGCAGCAGGAGCAGTACGAGCGGGCGCTCGACGCGCTGTGCAGCTGGATCGACAAGGACATCCTCCAGCCGCTGATTGAGTTGCAGTGGCTGCTCAAAGGCATCTGGCCGGGCAGTCTCACCTACAGCATCACCCGCCCGCCGCGCAAGGTCCCCGGCGCCGCCGAGATCGAGGCGGCCGGCATCGCCGTCAAGGCGCTGGCGGATACGGGCGCGGTGCCTGAGATCGTGCTGTTGCGCATTCTCAGTCAGCTCATCCCCGGCCTGGACGCGGACGAGGCGTATGCGCTCCTCAAACAGCAGCGCGCCGAGAATCCGCCGCCAGCGCCGCCAGGGCAAGCACCGCCGGCGCCAGAGCCGAACCCACCGGAGCAGCAGTGAGGCGGTACATCCCGAACGACGGACTCCCCGACTCCGTCAGCGCGCCCTGGTGGGTGCAGCGGCTACCGCGCACGATACGCTGCCATCTGCTCTACCACCCGCTGCGGATCTGGTCTCCATCGATCGCTGCTATCCGCGGCAAGATAGCTTGCCCGCTCTGCGGCTTGATCTACGAGAAATAACCATCGCGGCGGCGGCGTGGCGAGATGACACGCCTTCTGGACATCGATCCTTGTCCGCAGAAGCCAGTAAGCACCAGGGCGCGGTACGACAAGGCGCAATCTGGTGAGCCGGTGCGAGACCGGCCCGCCGCGTCCAACCCCCTTTCTCCATTGGAGAACCCCTAATGACCAGACGCAAACTTACCAAGGGCCAGCCGCTCACTGAGCTGGTCGACGGCAGCTATAACTACATCGTGACGCAGTTGCGCGCCAGCTGGCAGCAGCAATTCATGATGCAGGACCAGTACTGGAACTGGTGCATCGTCGAGTACTTCCCCGACTATGTGATTGTCTCGGATGACCAGCAGCCGCCGGATGACTTCTGGCTGGTGCGCTACACCCAGACGGGCGACGGCGTGTACACGTTCGCTGCTCGTGACCAATGGGAGAGTGTCGAGCTGACCTACACCCCGGCCGCAGCCAATGAGATCCGAGAGCGGCGCGAGCGCGGCCAGATCGCACTCGTCGAGCGCATCGAGCGCGCCCGCATCACGCTGGGCGAGGCGCAATCCGGCAGACCGCGCCGCATCATGGCGCGCGGCATGACCGCCGACATGGTCAACAACAACAACCGCCGCTACCCATCCGCCGTGTTAGAAGCCGCCGTGAACGAAGCGCAGGGCAAGGTCGCGGCCGGCGAATTTCTGGCCGAGAGCAATCACCCGTCGGACAAAGGCGGCGTGCCGGATATCTTAGAGAGCCTGGTGCGCTGGGATAGTCTGACCTTTGAGAACGGCGAAGTGCTGCTCGAAGGCACGATTATTCCGACGAGCAAGGGCCAGGACCTGATCACCGTGATGGAGGCCGGCGTGTACCCGCGCCTCAGCCAGCGCGCCTATGGCGCCGGCGAGATGGTCGATGACCACGGGATGCAGTACCTCAACGTCACCGAGCTGCATCTCACCGGCTACGACCTGGTCATGGACCCCGGCGACCCCACCGCCGAAACCCTGATGTTCGAGCGCTCGAAACGGAGCGCCCCCACCCCCCCACCCCGTCATCAACCCACATTGGAGGACTCCCCCACCATGGACAAGATCACCCTCGAATCACTCCGCGCCGACTATCCCGAACTGGTCGCGCAGATCGAGCGCGAGCGGGATAACGCGCGGCGTGCCGAGCTGGAGGAGGCCCTCCAGCAAAAGCAGGCCGCGGACGCCCGCGACGCGAAACTCATCGCCGAGCGCGAAAAGGCGCTCCGCACGCAGCTGGGCCTGTCGGATACCGACGACCTGGCGGAAGCCATGCAGCGCCAGGCGACCGAGCTACAGAGATTGCAGGAGGCCGAGCAGGCCCGCGCGGTCGAGCAGTATATCCAGACCGAGTGCGCGCAGATCAAGTACAGCGAGCTGCTGCGCGACCAATTCTTAGAGGCGGTCAAGAGCGCTGGCGCCAAGACCATCGACGAGGCCAAGGCCGTGATTGTGGCCAAGCGCAAAGAGTACGACGCGATCCAGGCTAAACTGGCCTTGGCGGCCCGCGGGCATAGCCTACAGATCCTGGGTCCGGTGCTGGAGCGCGATCGCGGCATTCCCGAGTTCGCGCGTGTCAGCCACGAGCTGACCGAGAGTCTCATCCGCGCCGGGCACGTCAGCCCGCGCGATCTGCGCGCCCCCCGCAACACCAACGAGCGCTTCACCGCGCTCTACCTGGAGCGCTTCGACAAGGTCTACGCGCACCACCTGCGGCGCGAGGCCGCGCTCTACGACGAGGCCGAGCAGACCTCGGACCTGAATCTGCCCTACAGCGTGTCGCGCGCGATTATCGCCGAAGCGCTGCCCGACCTGATCGCGACCTCGATCTTCGACGTGCAGATGGTCGACCCCGCGCCGACCGTCAACATCTTCTTCGAGCAGTACGCCGCCGAGAGTGGCGCGACCGCGACCGTGACCGATGAGGTGGTCGTGGGCGACCATGACGCCTGGGTGCAGTTAGACAACAAGCGCTTGCAGTTCGGCACGGTGGTGCTGACCAACAGTGGCGGCTCGACGACCTACGACGAGGGCGACGACTACGTCGTCGACTACGCCAACGGCCGCCTGATGACGCTCAGTGCAGGCGCCACGACCGACGGGCAGTCGCTCAAAATCGACTATGTGTACGACGCCATCCGTAAGGGCGAGAGGCAAGCCATCGAGCGCGGCAAGCAGACCCTCAGCTTCATCGCCGTTCCGATGGCCGCCGACCGCCTGGCCGCCGAGATCACCAGCGAGGCGATCGTGTTCAGTCGTGCCGCGCTTGGCTATGACGCGCGCAACGCCACGCTGATGCGGCTCATCAAGCAGATCCAGCGCAAGATCGACGGCGGGTTGTTCTACCTGGCGCTGGCCGCGGCGCTCCGCCAGGCCGACAACTCGGGCGGCACCTGGGTGGCGGCGAGCGATGACCCATCGGAATTGGCCGAGAAGATCGGCGTCGCCAAGGTCAAGGTCGCCAACCGCTTCTATGAGCCAACCGCCGTGCTGATGAGCATGACCAACTCGGATCGCCTCGCCAACTGGATCGGCTTCACCCAAGCCGGCAGCCGCCCCGACGCCGACCTGCAAGCGACGGGCTATGTCGGGCGCGTGAAGGGCTTGCCCGTGTTCGCCTCGACCAACTTCACCGACAACTACGTGCTCCCGCTCAATCGCGAGATTGTGCAGCACCGCGTCGGCCAGCCGATGGCGATCAAGGGGCCGTTCCCGTCGTACTCGTCGAACCAGCTGCTCTCCAGCGAACAGTGGTTTGCCGAAGAGTTCAACGCGTCGGAAACGCCGGTCATCAGCAAGGCCGCCTACGTCAAGGTTTCCTAGTAGGAACAGATCGGGGGATCTGGATCATCTCAGATCCCCCGACCCAGGACTTCCCATGCCACGCATCAAAAACACCGGACGCCACCCGATCATCCTCGGCTCGCTCTGGATCGACCCTGGGCAGATCCGCGCCGTGCCGCCGTCCACCGAGGCCAAGCTGCTCGCGCGCGGTGAAAGCATCGTGCGCATCAGCCCGCCGCTCGAAACGGCGCCGGCAGACGAACCCGAGCCCACGCCGCCGGAACCCGAGCCGGAACCCGAGCCGGAACCCGAGCCGGAACCCGAGCCGGAACCCGAACCAGAACCGGAAGCGGCGCCCACACCTGCCCCCACGCCTGTCACGCGCCCAGCGGCCCGCAAACCGACCCGCAAGCCCGCACGCCGGAAGTAGTCATTTCGCACACCAACGGACGAACATGCACGACTATTCTCAGACCCACGAGACCAGCCACATCGACGCCGCCGGCCTCTGGCGCTATTCCTGGATCGGCGCGGGCGCGGCGGAAGGCGCCGAGCAGGGTGTCATTAGTGTTCGCCCGCGCGCGAGCGCCTAGACGAGGACTCCATGGCCGATTTTGCCACCATCTCCGATAACACCGTGACGATTGCTGAGGGCGAAACGAATAGCACCCCGCTCGACTGCCGCAGTGGGCGCACGCTCGCGGGCGTCTATCTCCCGCCCGGCTTCGAGGGCGAAGCGCTCACCTTCCTTGGCAGTTGGGATCTCGATGACGCCGACTTTTACTCCGTCTCGGACCCCAACGCGACCACCGACCCCTACACCGTGGCGGTCTCCGCTCCCGGCTATGTCCCGCTGAACGTGCTGGCGTTTGCCGGTGTCAAGGCGGTCAAGATTGTGAGCGACACGCCCGTGGGCGCTGACCGCGTGCTGCACTGCGCGCACCGGGTGGTGTAAGGTGCGCAACCGTTCACGGCTCCTGACACTCCTTGGAGGCTCCATGGCGTCATCCATTCGCGCGCTTACCCTCACGCTGAACGATACCCAAATCCGCAATTTGAACGCAACCCCCGTGACGTGCATTCGCGCACCTGGCGCGGGCAAGGGGATCTTCGTCTGGTACGCGACCTTTGCCTGGTCGGGCGGCGTCGCCTACACGCTGCCCGGCACGCCCGTCTCGCTCAGTCTCGCAACACCAGCCCAGCGCGCCGCGTCTGAGGCAAGCGGCTATTACACGCGCCCGATCGCCGGCCTGCTTGACAGCGCCGATCCGCTGCTGGCCTTTGGCGTGTTCGACGGCTTTGTGGGCTACGACAACTCCGCACTGAACGCGCCGGCGGATGCGATCGATCCCGCGCTCCTGCACAACCAGCCACTCCAGATCGCCTACGATGGCGACGCGGGCGGGGAATGCACGGATGGTGACGCGGCTAACACGCTGTCTGTCCATATCTACTACAGCATCATTCCGGTGCCCACGCCGCCCCCGCCATTCTCGCCCGCCGCCATTGCGAATGTGCTCTGGCTGGATGCCATCGACCTCGGTCTCACGAACGGCGCGGCAGTCCCCGAGTGGGACGCCGCAAGCGGCTCGGTTGCAAGCCTCGCGCAGCCGACCTCCGGCAACCAGCCGACATATCACACGAGTGGTATCCCAGCGGGCGCGTTCGTCGCGATAAGCGACACGCCAGATAGTCAGTGGCTGACAGCGGCGCTCGGCAGCGCGGTGCTGCCGCCGGGCGATTTCTACATCCATCTCACGCTCAGTGTCATCGACTTCTTCAGCTACAACTCGGTGTTGCTGATTGGCGGCGACACTGCCGAAAGTCCGTCCACGGCGTTCACGCTGTACATCCATAATCAGATGCTCTCGTTCGAGCTGATCGACGGCGCCGACTACGACTTCGATACCACGTTGTCCACGACTACCTGGTATCAGATCGAGATCATGTACCAGTCCGGCGTGTTCTCAGCAGCAATCGGCGGCATTGATGAGTCGACCACACACACGCTCGCGTTCACCCCGCCGTCATCGGATACGGTTATCACACTTGGCAATGACCGCCCGCTCTACTCCGACGACGGCAATGTCAATATCGCCTCACTTGTCATTCATTCCGGCAGCATCACGAGTGACCAGCGGGCAGCGATGCGCAGCTATATAACTGAGCGCTACGGCGTGTAGCCCTACCAGAAAGGTTCCCACCTATGCAGCCCATCACCCCCCAGGAGGATCTGATCGCCCTCGACCGCGATTTGCAAACGCACCGCGTCGAACTCGCAACCATCCGCAACCGCCTCGACATCCACCGCAACGTGCTGCGTAGCCCGGCCAAAACGATCGCCGATCTCGAAGACAGCGCGGTCAAGATTGTGGCGGTCATCGAGCATTTAGAGGCCAAGCGCGCCTCCATCCTCTCGCCCGCGACTGGGCCAACCCCCGGCAGCGCCGGGGCAGGCATCCCGCTGAACGAATGAGCGCATCTCTCTCCGACCTCGCCACCCAGCTGCAGGCCGACATCCCGGCCTACGCAAGCGTGCCCACGACCGACCAATACAGTCAGGCCGTGGTCGACGCCGTGGCCGATCTCGCGCGACGTCTGCCGTACCAGCGGGTCACCACGATCGCGGTGGTCGACGGCACGGACAGCTACGAACTGCCCGCAGACTTCGTGCGGCTCATCCGCTTCGCCGGGCCACCGTTAGTCAACAATGTCATTGTCACGGACCAGGGCCTCATCCCCGGCCCGCCGTGGGCGGACACCTGGTCGAACGTCGGGCAACTCGCGCCCATGAGCCCGATGGCGTTCTCGGAGCAGATCACGGTCCAGGGCCTAACGCTCCAGATCTTCCCCACACCGCGCTACCGCATCGAGCGCACGCTGTGGTATGCGGCCGGCGACGTGCTGGACGACGACGGCGACACCTACAGCACCATGCAGCCCGAGCGCGCGCAGATCGCCATGCTGAAAGCGCGGGCGATCTGCCTCTCACTGCAAGCCGCCAAGGCCGCGCGCGATGCGTTCATTTCAGAATTAGGACCGGAGAAGGGCGACAAGACCAAGCAGAGCGCTGCGTTCAAGCTGGCCGCCGACGACACGGAGCGCCAGTATGTGGCGCGGGTCGCCGCACAGACCGGACCCTACGGGAGCCGAGCGACATGGCCGTACTAACTGCTGAGGACCGGGCGAGCCGGGCGCTCGACATCCAGGCGCATATCACGACCGACCCCATGCTCGTGACGATTGCGCGGCCAGCCCGTGGCAGTAGCAGCCGCGGCCCGGCTGAGGCGCTCTACACCGATGTACCGATGGTGATCTGGCCCAGCACGGGCGACAGCGCGCCACTGGTGCTCGTCGCCGTGCCAAGTGTCGGCGGCGCGCGGGTCGGCGCGGTCGGCTTCGCACCAGCAGCAACGGACATTCAGGAAGGCGATGAGGTCTGGGCGCCGAACGCCACGTACAAAGTCCAGGGCACCGACACCTGGCAGGCCTCGATCGCCGTCGCGCTGAATGCGGTCAGGCCGCGGCCCAACTCTTAACTCTTACCTCTTATCCTCCATCATCGCCCTATGCCCGGACTCAAAGTCGAAATCTTACATCTCCCGGAAGTGCAGCAAGCGCTGCGCGACAAGGCCGCCCGGCTCACCCCGGCGCTAACCAACGCCGCGACCGTGAGCCGCCGCCTCTTGGTGGCTGAGCTCACCAAGTACCCCGCCGAGCGACCTGGCCAGCGGTATGTGCGCACGGAAGCGCTCAAACGCGGCTGGGAGCGCGCGAGTGGCGTCACCGGCGCCAAGGGCTTCCAGCTGATCAATCCGGTGTTCTATGCGCCCTACGTCCAGGGCGACAGCCAGGGGCGTGCATTCCGGGGCCGTTGGGAAAGCGCGACATCCATCGCACACCGCCTCCAAGAGGAAGTCCTCGCGGCCTATGAGAAAGCGGTTCAGGAGGCCATCCAGTGAGCGACGACCCGTTCCTCGCCGTCAGAGAGACCTTTGCCGATCTGCTGCGCACCTATGACGACGGCACCAATGCGCCGACTGAGGTGTTCGCGGATGAGCCGGGCGATCTGACCGCGGCCAGCCCGGTACAGGTGCTCAGTCGCTACGGGCGTTCGCGCGAGCGGATTGCGATGCGTGTGTTTCAGACGCGCATCAAGGTCTATCTCGACACGTATGTGGCCGCGAGCGACGGCACGACGACCTACACGCCCGAGGATGTGGCGGCCATGCTGGATACCCAGGCCCAGCGCCTCGACGCGATGATCGAGGCAAACCAGGGCGCTGCGGGCGGCGTCTGGAAGCGCATCGACTACGACGGCGACTCAGTCATTGAGTTCGGCATCTTCGGCGACGACGGCCTGCCGCGCTATCGCGAGCGGCAAGGACTCATCTTCACCCTCTAACCCCCGATCTACCCCCTCACAAGGAGACACCCCACTATGGCACGCCACAGCTCAAACAAGCAGCACCCCACGCATACGGGGTCCGCGATTACGCTGGAGGCCCCGACCGGCGCCGGCAGCGGCAATGGCTGGACCTTCAGCAACGCCACGCAGCCGAACGTCCTGGTCTGGAACACCGACGATAGCAGCAAGACGCTGACGCTCAAAGCCAACGGCCCCGAGGTCGGCGGCATCGCGCTCACCGACAAGACCGTGGTCGTCCCGGCGATGGACGAGGACGGCGTGCCCGGCTACGTGCTGCTGAAGCTGCCGAAGGCCTACTTCGGCGAGACCGCGCAGATCGACGTCGACGACAACACCGGCGTCACGCTGGCGGTGTTCGGCTAGGCCTCTCCCTCCGACTCTTCCCCTTCACCTGTCCCGACCACCAGGTCGGGAATCCCCCATAAGGAGATCCCCCCATGCCAGCAGTCAGCGGCTACGGGTCCGCGATCGATGCCTATGTCGAGATTACCGTCGACGGCGGCACGACCTGGACCGATATCTCGGGCGCGACCAACAGCATCGACCCCGATCCCACCAAGCGCAAATTCGACGAGAGCTATGTCTTCGGCGCCGAAGACGCGCTCGTCGGCCTCGGCAAGAACGAGGCCGTCAACATCAAGATGGGCGTGCTCTACACCGAGGGCGCGACCGACCCCTTCCAGTTGGTGCTGGATGCGTATATCAACAAGACGACCGTACAGTTCCGCTGGACCCCGTTCGGCAATGTCTCGGGCAACAAGCGCTACACCACCGGCGACGGCAAGGTGTTCGAGTTCCAGTACCCCAAGGCCAAAGCCGACGAGGCGAAACTCATCATGTGCGAGCTGCAGATCCGCGCGAGCGGCATCACGCAGGACGAGGTGCCCTAGGCGTCTCCGCCTGGCGCCGGGAACCCGCCCGGCGTAGGCGCGCGTGCTCTGGCGAAAGCCAGGGTATATAGCCGGCGGCCCTGCGTGGATTGCATCCGCCGGCACTCGATCCACTTGACACTCTACTTTACATTGGAGGTTCCCATCATGCCCCGCAAGCCCAAGGCTGCTGCCCAGCAGCCCACTGCCCCCGCGATCCCGATTGTCGTCGACAAGACGAAGTTTACGATCGGCGACATGCTGCTGTTTGCCAAGCTCGGCAGCCTGGCCGGGAATAGCGACCCCGCCGCAACGAACGCCGCGATGCTGGAGATTCTGCCCGTGCTCGACCGCCTGGTCGTGGGCGGTGTCTTGCATCACCCGGTGGCGCTCATGCCGCAGGTTATGCAGGAGGTCTCACGCCAACTCAACGAGGCCTCTGACCCAAACAGCTAAGGCTGCGCCTCATGAAACACTTCGTCGCGAAAGGCCCGCAGCCGCTGGAGCTGCTCGAGCTCCGTCTCTGTCGCGACGTGTTCCATTGCCCACCCGACGTGCTGGATCGGCAGGACCCGCTCCGCATCCTGGCCTATTTGACCGTCTTGGATGTCGAGGCGGACTACCAGAACATGCAGACCCCGCCCATGGCGAATACCGCCTAGCTTCTCCGGCCGCCCGGTAGCCCCGCCCCGACTCTGTCGGGGTCCTACGCCGGCGGCATAGCCCGATCCTCCTCTACCCCGACCGCCAGGTCGGGGCCGCGCTGCCTCTCTCATGCGCCGCGCGCACCCGCTCCACGTCGTGATGGCGTGACTCCCCGGCGGCTGTGCGCGCGGCGTTTCCATCTATGGCTGACATCATCCAGATCGTCGTCCAGGCGCAAGATGACGCCTCGGGCGCCCTCAATCAAATCGCCACCGGCGCGCTGCGTTCGTTGGGTGACGCCGCCGTCGACATGGCCGGCCGGGCCGTTCAGGCCCTGGCCGGTTTTGGTGCGTCCAGCGTCCAGGCGGCGGGCGATTTCGAGCAGGGCATGGCCGGCTTCGCGAACGCGACCGGGCGAACGCTCGCGGACAGCGGCAAGTCGCTGGATGACTTCAAGCAGCTGTTCATTAGTCTGGGCAAAGAGCTGCCGGTCAGTACAGCCGAGGTCCAGCAGGCCGCGACGGCGATGGCGACGGGCGGGATCGATCCGGCGACCATCGCCGCGGGCGGCCTGCGCGATACGATTAACTTCGCGGCGGCGGCGCTCAAGGGCGATCTGGTTCAGGCGGCGCAGATCAGCGCCAAGACCATGCAGGCCTGGACCAACATCACGGACTCGACCGCGCAGAAGACCGAGTTCCTGACGCACGCCCAAAACCTGATGACCCAGGCGACCACGGCCGCGAGTACGAGCGTGGATCAGCTCTTCCTGGGACTCTCGAACGTCGGCGGCACGGCGCGACTGGCCGGGGTCTCGTTCGATCAGACGGTCACCGCCCTGGCGCAGCTCACGCCGGCATTCTCCAGCTCGGCGGATGCCGGGACCTCATTCAAGACCTTCCTGGCGCGCCTCCAACCCACGACCAAGCCGGCGATCGAGGCGATGAAGGATCTCGGGCTCTACTCCGATAAGACCGGATCGGCCTTTTACAACGCGCAGGGCAACTTCGTCGGGATGGCGGCGGCCGAGCAACTGCTGCACAGCGCGACCAAGAACCTGACCGACCAACAGCGCGCACAGTACCTCCAGACGATCTTCGGCAACGACGCGATCCGCGCAGCCGGTGTGTTCGCGACGCAGGGCGCCGACGGCTACAACGCGCTGGCGGTCTCGATCGGCAAGCAGACGACGGTGCAGGAGGCGGCCGCGCGCAACCAGGCCACCTTCAACACCGCGATCGAGAACTTCAAAGGCTCGATCGAAGCGCTGCAAATCACGATCGGCTCGGCGCTGCTGCCGGTCCTGACGCAGCTCTTTAATAACACGCTGGCGCCCGCGGTCAATACGGTGACCGAGTTTGCGACCACGATGGCGCAGGCCGCCGACCCGATCCAGTTCCTCGTCAGCAGCATCGACCAGGCGATCCCCGGCTTCGCCGCGTTTGTGGCCGCGCTCGTCAGCGGCGCGCAGGCGGTCGTCTCCTTTGTCCAGAGCGGGAATAACCTGCAAGCCATCCTGGCCGGGATCGGCACGGCTGCGGCGGTTGGTATCGGGCTGGCCGTGGCCTCACTCGCGGTCGCGGCGGCGCCGATTGTGGCGCTCGTCGCCGCAGGCGCGCTGCTGTATAGCGCCTGGACAAATGACTTCGCAGGTATCCAAGAGATTGTCGCCAGTCTCGCGGGCGCGTTTTCGGCGGTGCTGCCGGTGCTCACCTTCCTGCTCAATAGTGTCATCTCCCCCGGTATCAACCTCGTAACCCAGTTCGCACAGGCGATGCTTGGTAGCGCCGACGCCATGGCCGGGCTGCCGGGTGTGCTGCAATCGGTCGTGGTGTTCTTCGGCGATCTGTGGGTAGCTGGCGAGCAGATCGCAACCGCATTCAACCTGGCTGGCACTGGATCGGCGACGTTCGCAGCAGCGCTCGATCAGGTCGGTGTTGCGCTTGGCTTGCCGGCTGGCCTGCTTGGGGCGGTGGTTGGCGGTATCCAGAACCTTGTCGCCGCAATCTGGCCAGCGGTAACTGCCGTTGCAGGGTTTGTCGCTGGCACAACCGGCTGGTTCCAGATGACCAGCACATTGATGCAAACATTCGGCATCACGCTGGGCGGCATCATTGCGCAGGCCATTACCGTCCTCAACAACTACGCGACGGTCTGGATCGATCTCGGCACGACCATTTTCAATGTCCTATCGGCGCTCATGTCCGGTGATCTCGCTGGCGCCTGGACCGCGCTCACCAGCGGACTCGCACAAGTCGTCGCCGACTATCAGACCTACGCGGCCAGTCTCGGCGCGCTGATCGGGCAGATAGCTACGGCGATCATCAATGCCGTCGTAACCTATGGCCCGCAGATCGCTGCGCAAGTCCTGACGTGGGGCCAAGCCTTCGTTGATTGGGTGACCCCCTACATCCCGATCGTCCTTGGTGCGCTCGCCAACCTTGTGGGGCAAGCGTGGGCATGGGTACAAGCACAGGCGCCCGGCTGGATCGCGCAGCTTGCTAGTTGGGGCCAAGCCTTTGCCGATTGGGTAACCCCGTATATCCCCGTGGTACTCGGCGCGCTCGGTAATCTGATCGCACAGGCATGGGCGTGGGTTCAGGCGCAAGCCCCTGGTTGGGTGCAACAACTCGCATCGTGGGGGCAGGCGCTTGCCGATTGGGTGGCTCCCTATATCCCGGTGGTGCTTGGGGCGCTTGGCGGGCTGCTTTCACAAGCATGGGCCTGGGTGCAACAGCAAGCGCCTGGGTGGGTGTCGCAGCTTGCCAGTTGGGGTCAAAGCCTGGCCGGGTGGGTTGAGCCGGCGATCCCCCAAGTGCTTGGCGCGCTGGGTAATCTCGCCTCATCCTTCCTGGGTTGGGTCGGTGAACAAGCCGCGCCGATCGCTGACAAGTTCACCACATGGGCCGCTGGCGTCGCCGCCTGGATACCCGGCGCGATTACCGACTTCCTGGCCGCCTGGCCTGAGATGCTGTCCAGGTTCCTTGATTGGATAGCCACCGGGGCGGGGCCAATCCTCGAAAAACTGGGCGATTGGGCGCTGGCGTTTGTCAAATGGGTTGGCCCGGCCATCCCTGATATGGTCGTTGCGCTCGGCGGTATCCTGGCCGCGATCGTCGTGTTCATCGTGGAGACCGTCGCGACGCTCGCCAATAAGCTTGCCCAGTGGGGGCCGCCGTTCTACGAGTGGATTCACACCAAGGCTGAACCCGCGCTGATCAGCGCTCTGGCTGGTCTTGGCAAGTCGATCGTTGACTGGATCGCCAAGGCTGTTACCTGGCTTGGCACCGAAGCCGGCAAAATCGGCAAATCGCTGGTTGATGGCATTAAGCAGGGTATCCAGAATGCTTGGGCCGGCGTCACCAGCTGGCTGTCGGCACAGATCGCCAAGATCCCCGAACCCATCCGCAAAGCCCTCAAGATCGGCTCGCCATCGCGCCTCATGGCGGAGCAAGTGGGCCAGCCCATTGTCGAGGGCATCGCGCTCGGCATCCAGCAAGCGACTCCTAAAGTTACAGAAAAAATGCTGGATTTAGCCAGCAAGATGATAGAGGTTGTCGATCGCGGCGTCGGCGCGTTCGGCAAACTGAGTCAGCTCGGGCGCGTGCCCACTGCCGCGATCCAGACCTTCGCCGACACGATCCAGGACACGCTCTCCGTGTTCGCGGGCATGGTCGACCGCTGGGATAAGGCCGCGATGAGTGCGGCCAGTCAGTTCTCGCGCAAGGCCGGCGAGGTGGTTGACACCCTCTCCAAAGGCGTCGACTTCCTGGCCAAGCTGGGCGCGCTGGGTGCGATCCCCAAGAGCCAGATCACCCGCTTTGTCGATGCCATCGCCGAGACGATGAATCAGCTGATCGCCGTCTCGACGCGGGACGTGCGCATCGCGCTCTCCGCCGCGGTCGATTTCGCCTTGTCCGCCGGCAAGATCTTGGAGGCGATCGGCAAAGGGGTCGACGGGCTGGCCAAGCTGAATGGCTTTGCGGCGCCGGCGATCGAGAGTATCCGCGCGTTCCGCATCGCCGCGCAAACCATCGTCGGCTCCATGGCCTATGCGGCCACGACCATGGCGAATGTGCCGATCGCATCCGCGGTCGCCTTTGCCGAGTCGGCCGGCAAGATATTAGAGGTCGTCGGCAAGGGGACCGGCGATCTGGCCAAGCTGAACGACTTCACGGCGCCGGCCATTGAGTCCATTCGGGCGTTCCGTGTCTCGGTCCAGACCGTGGTCAACTCGATCGCCTATGCCGCGACGCTCATGGTCAATGTGCCCGTCGGGATGGCGGTCAGTTTCGCCGACTCGGCGGGCAAGATCCTCGATCTGCTGGGCAAAGGGGTCGAGAACCTCGCCAAGCTCTCTGACTTCACGGCCCCCACGATCGACAGCATCCGGTCCTTCCGCATCGGGGTGCAGACGTTCGTCGGCTCGATGGCCTATGCCGCGCAGCAGATGGCGAGTGTACCCGTCGGCGCGGCGGCGCAGTTTGCCGAAGCCGCGGGCAAGATCGTCGGCATCATCAAGCCGGCGGTCGATGGGTTCAAGGCGCTCGCCGACCTGGGTCCGGTCGCGATCGACCAGATGCTGGCCTTTGGCAACCTGATCGACCGCCTGGTGTTCCTGTTCTACCAGGTCGCGACCGATATGTCGACGGACGCGGTCGAGGCCGCGGCGCAGTTCGCAGAATCCGCGGGCAAGGTGATCGCCATCCTGAAAAATGGCGTCGACGGGCTGAATGCGCTGTCGAACCTGGGGCCGGTCGCGATTGACCAGATGCTCGCCTTCGGCAACCTGATCGACCGGCTCGTGTTCCTGTTCTACCAGGTGGCGACTGACATGTCGGTCGAGGCGGCCCAAGCTGCCGCAACGTTCGCCGACAGCGCTGGCAAGGTCGTCGGCGTCCTGAAAACTGGGGTCGACGGACTCAATGCCCTCTCGACCCTCGGTCCCGTGGCCGACAGCGCCATCCAGGCGTTTGTGGCGGCGCTCCATCAGGTGGTCGGCCAGATCGCCAGTGCCGCCACGCAGTTCGATGCCGATGCGCTCAAGGCGGCGGCCCTGTTCGCGGAGAGTGCTGGCAAGATCGTCGGCGTACTCAAGAACGGCGTCGACGGTCTGTCGGCCTTGCAGGATCTGCGCCCCGTCGCCGACTCGTCCATTCAGATCTTCGTCAGTCTGCTCAATCAGATCGTCAGCCAGATCGCCACCGCCGCCTCCACCTTTGACAGCGACGCGCTCAAGGTCGCGTCGGTGTTTGCCGAGGCCGGCGCCAAAGTGGTCGGCGTACTGAAGGCCGGGGTGGAAGGGTTTATCGAGGTCGACGGGTTCGCGGGCATCACGCAGGCCGCGCTGACTCGGTTTGGCGACGGGCTGCGTATCGCGGTCCAGACGATGGCCAGCCTATCCAGCGAGTTCTCGACTGAGGCGCTGTCAGCGGCCACGGCCTTCGCCAATGCCGCGCAGCAGAGCGTCGATTTTCTCAAAAAAGGCGTCGACGGGCTCAAGAAGCTGGCCGAGCTGAAAGATACGGTCGAGCTGGGCGCGAACATGGACAAGTTCGCCCAGGGCCTGCGCTCGCTCATCACGACGATGAGCGCCCTGGCCCAGACGATCTCCGGCCCCATGCTGGTCGAAGCTAACCGCATGGCGCTCAGTCTGGACGCGATTATCACGACGCTGAGTTCGGCACAGACCGCGATCGGCAAGCTCGCCGAGACGACCGCCGGCCTCACCATCATCGGCAAGAACTATAGCAGCGGCGTGGACGGGCTCCTGTCCATGTTCAAGGCGACGGTGTTTCCGCCGATCGAGGATGTGGGCGCGCAGATCCCGATCGTGTTTGCGAATGGGATCACCAAGTCGGCGCCCCAGGCGCAGGCTGCGCTCCAGAGCCTGATCGCCGGCCTGGTGCAAACGCTTGCGGGCCTGGCCAGCCAGGTCGCGGCCCCGGCCAACACCATCGGGCAGAACATCGCGGTCGGCATCGCCAATGGCATCTCGGCCACCACGCCCGCGATCCAGAATGCAGTGATTGCCGCGGTCAACGCCGCAATCGCGACGGCCAACGCCGGGCTCGGCATCGCCAGTCCGTCGAAAGTCTTTTTCACCATCGGGCAGCAGACCGGGCAAGGCCAGGTCGCCGGTATGGACGCGATGCGCCCGGCCGTCGCCGCAGCCGGCGCACGGATGGCAGCATCCAGCGTGCCCGCCGCACGGAACCCGTTCGCGGGCGTCCGCCTGCCCACACTGGCCGCGCCCGCGCCGCGCACAACCAACACCAGCACGAGCACCATCACCAACGTCACGATCCAGATTCCGCCAGGCGGAAGTCTGGTGCAGGCCGCGCCGAGCCACAACCCCGATCAGATCGCGGACGTGGTGATCAGTAAGCTCCAGAAGCGTACGCGCGTTCGATTCTCATAGGACCCCCATGGCCACGCAACTCTACCTTGTCGGCAGCGATGCCAGCCAATTCCACCTGGTCAACTCATCGGGCACGCCGACCCCCGGCGGCGACCCGAGCGATGGGGCAACCACGCCGTTCGGCGTACGCTCGAGTTGGGCACTCCGTAACGGTAAGCGGCTCGACACGTATGTCGACGACACGATCCCGCTGTACTACGTCGGCGACGACATGGACGCGGCCATCGCGCACCTGGAGACCTTGCGCACGCTGATGAGTGATGCGCTGAGCGCGAATAATGCGCTGGTCAGTCAGCCCCATGGCGCCTTGACCGCACTCTCCTATGGCGTGTACGTCATCGACAGTGTGCAGTGGGCGCCGCTCGCCAATACCGAGTACAGCCCGAGCGAGGGTGCCTTGACCTTTCTGGTCGACCTCACGCTCCGCCGCACACCGTTCCCCGGCCCAACCATCTACCAAACGCTTCCATGACCCTGCCCTTACCCGTCACAATTGAGATCGGCGCGAAAGGCCCCGGCGCCGCGCCCGATTGGTCCTCTCCCGAGACCCTGCTCGGCGTCAAGCACATCGAGCCGGCGTGGCACTATCGCTTTGGCGATGAGAGTCTGAGTATCACGCTGGATGATGACGCAGCCGCGATCGACGTGGCCGCGGCGGTGGCGTGGCTGGATGCCGCGCACCTGATGCGCCCGATCCGCGCCAGTGATACGGACGGCGAGATCTGGCGCGGCGTGCTCGTGGGCATCAAGGCGACGATCGCGGGCAAGACCTTCTCGATCGACCTCAAAGATCTCGCCAACTACCTGATCGTCCACTACCAGGTCGGCGGCACGAACGCGCAGAAGAGCACGACCGCGCTCACCGCGCCCGACTCGATCGATGCGTATGGGCGCAAGGATCGCATCCTTAGTCTCGACAATACGACCGACGCCGGAGCGCTGCAGCGTGCGCAGACCGGCTTAAATCTCATCGCCTACCCGCAGGCGAGCGAATCGAGTGAGGCAGAGACGGACGCCGGCGGCGCGCCCGAGCTGGAGCATCAGGCGGTCAGCGTCGAACTCACCTGTATGGGCGTGTACGGGCTCTTAGAACACGTCACGTTGACCTCGGGCAGTAGGACCCTCACCGAGACGAGTACACAAGTCGCCGCGCTGCTGAGTGCGTATGCGGGCGTGAATGCGTTCTTCGATAGTGGCGCGACCGACATTGTGTCGACCGGCGTGAGTGAGACCGAGCACACCGGCGACGACACCAGCTACAAAAGCCAGATCGAGAAGCTCCTGACGCTCGGCAACAGCGCCCACCAGCCGCTGGCCTGGGGCTTCTCAGGCGGCGTGTTTCGTGTTGCCGTCGCGGCCCGCGCCACTCCGACCACGATCGCCTACAAAGAGTACACACGCACCGGGCTAATCACCGACGCGGACGGCGCGCCCATGCACCCCTGGCGCGTGCGGCCCAACGCCATGGCGCTGATTGCGGACGTGTCACCCGCCGCACCCCCTTCTGCCGCCATCGACGGCCCGGCGCGCAAGTATGTCGCGCGCGTGCGCTGCACGATTGACGAGTCGGGCGCCAAAGCGACGCTCGAGCCCGACAACGCCGACCCGCTCGACGCCTTGCTCGCGCATCCCGTGGGCAACCCCGCCGACAACAGCACGCGCACGGACGCGATCGCACGTACCGTGGCCGCGCTCATTCGCCCAATCGCCTCCAAGACCAGCGGCACGGTCGATCTGCACGGGGCCACCCTCGATCCGACCCAGCCCGTCGGCTCGACCCCTGGCGATATTGGCAACACCGGCAGCCAGCCCGTCGATCTCGGCGTGCTGACCGGCAGCGTGCCGCCCGTGACTGGCGGGCCGATCGTCGGCGCCGGGAGTGGCGTGGCCGGCGAACTGGCGCAATGGAGTGATGACCACACGCTCGTCGCCTCGGGGATGACGGTCGACACCAGTGGCGCGACCAACGGCGCTGCGCTGATCTACGACAGCATTGCGGGCGTCTGGAAGCCGGGGGTCGGCACGGGCACGGGCACGCTGAGCGGCACGGGCACCCCCGGCATGCTGACCCGCTGGACACCCGCCGGCACGGATATCGAGGACGCGGGGCTCATCCACAGCGGCACGAACACCGTCACGATCGATACGCCCGGCGGCGATTTTACGCTCACACTCGCCCATGGCGGCACGCTCGATCTCGCCGGCTTTGCCTTTACGCTCGTCAATGGTTCGCTCACCTTCAACGACTTTGACGAGGACCGCACCCTCAGCGTGCGCAAAGATGGCGGTGTCGTCGTCGGCGCGGGCAGCGGGGTTGCAAATCGCCTGGCCTACTGGGTTGACGAGTTCGAGATTGCGGCGTCTGATTTTGATATCACGACGCTCACCGCTGGCCTGGTTTCGGGCAGCGGCACGCCAGGCATGCTAACCCGCTGGGATGAAACAGGAAGCGCGATCGAAGATGCCGGGCTGATTCACGATGGCACCAACACGGTCACGCTGGCCACCCTCGGCGGCGACTTTACGCTTACCCTGTCGCACGGTGGCACGCTCGATCTCGACGGGAATACGCTCACGATGCAGTCGGATGCCGTTCTCAATCTCCATGGCAATACGTTCATGCTCGACGGCACCATGGAGATCGACCCGAATGGCGCCAGCGACCTGTACGTGCTCGCCTATGATGGTGGCGGCGGGATCTGGACCCCCCGTGCACCATCCGACCTGTTCGGCAGCGGCACGCCGCAGCAGTTGACTCGTTGGAATAGTAGCGGCGATGGTCTGGAGGATGCGCATGTCTATCACAGCGGCGGCGGGAATCTGCTTTTCGATACGTCCTCCGTGCCCGCGACGACGGAGATTGACTTTACGGGCGCCGCGCCGGGCGACTTTCTGCGCTACCAGGGAAGTGGGTATTGGTCAGCCGAAACCGTGCTGGTCGCGACAGGCAGCGGGCCAACCTATCACCTGCCGATGTGGGATTTTGACCATATAACACTGATCGACAGTAATGTCGAAATCGGCGTGCCTTCAACTGGCGGGCGCCTCTATCTCAACGGCGACTTCACGGTCGATTCGGGGACACTCAATCTCAATGGCAACACGATCTCGGCCAGCAACGGCGGCAGCACGGGCGAGATCGTGTTTGGTTACGAGTCGAACACCGGCGGGAGTGGGTCACTCGCACTATTTGCAAACGAACATGAGATCGGGACGGTCAGTGGCTTGTACTATGACGGCGCTGATCTTCAGATACCCGGTGCGGTCAACGCGACACATCTAACGACCAGCGGCCATACGCTGCGCGTGACCGGCACGCCATCTTCGTCTGGCGATGTCGCGGTTGGTCATACAGTGACGATCGAGATCGACGGAGCAAACCATACCTTTTTACTAGCATAAGGAGAATCTATGCCGCTCTTTGTGGACGAGAAGCTAAAGTATCAGAAACGCACCAAGGCGAATAGTCTGAGTCTCTTGGCCAAGCAGGCGTACAAGGCGGCCAAGCTGTTCGCCGACACCTGGGCCGAGTATGGCGGCAGTGATACGGACTATAACGATGCCGTCGAAGCCGCGTTTGCCAGCCCGGAGCGAGATGCCTTCGATGCCATGGCCGCGCTGTTTCAGACTGCGGTCGATGGCGTCGAGACGGATTATAGCGACTTCTTAGAGAACGCATAGGAGCACCCTCGCATGACGCTTTTCATACCGCCCCTGCACCTGCCCGATGGCTATACAGCGATGGGATCGCCCGCGCCGAGCCTGGCGATCGACGGCGCGGGCAAGGTCTACTACGGGATACAATCCAAGCACAATGGCGTCGCATACGCCTACCGGGTCTGGTTGCAGCCGGCCAGCGGCGTCGCCGAGCTGAAGGGGACGATCGACCTGCCCGGCGGCGAGATCGAGTCGGGCCAGGGCCAGCTCGTCGAGACGGACGGATTGCTGATCGCCGTCGCATTCGATCGACCGGGCGATAAGCGGCCGATCGCACCCCCGCTGATCATCGATGGCTATGTGCCGAGGGTTGCCGCCCCAGCGCCACGCCCAGCGCCGATCGTGGTGCCGGCCGATTCGCCGATCTGGACCTGGACCGGGACATACACGCCGACGAATATCGGCACCTGGCAGAAGATCGCCAATAGCCTGAACGCGCAGAAGCGAGCGATCGCGGGCCTGGTCGAGCTGCTGCTGCGCGCGGGAATCATCGCCAGAGGATAAACGAAAAAGCTGATCAGCTGCGTTTAGTAGATAGCCTTCCAAAAAAAGATACACCCCCGATCGAACGCTCGATCGGGGGTGGTTGATTTTCACCCCGCGCTGCGGGGCTGCTACCGGGTAGCAGGACCTACAGCCGCTCGCCTATCACGATCGCGCCGCCATGCAGCAGCTGCGCCGCGTACTTGCCAGCCTCCAGGCCGATGATATCCCGCGCCCCGCTGGCGTTGATACGAATGCCACCGGCGTTGACCATCGCCTTGTAGCCGGCATCGCCACGCGCGGGAACGAGGCGCAGTTCGGCACCGACGCGCTGGACATCCAACCGTTCCGGCGAACCCGCGCTGTAATACAGCGAGGTCGAGAGGCGGATGACCAGCATATCGGCCTCTGTATGGCCACGCGGCCGGTAGATCACCTGCACCCACGGCGTGCTTGGCCGCCCGCCTTTGCCGCCACCGCCGACGCGCTTCTCGGGCGGCTTGCGCTGCTGTCGATCGGTGGCGTCGGCATACCCACGTACCATGGCGGCGATGCGTTCCAGCTCGGCAGCCAGGGCGCGGTACTGGCCAGCCGTGTGCGCGGCGCGGATGAGCGGGGCGAGCAATTCTTGTGCGGTTTTATCGCTCACAGCACCTCACCTTGCCAGTTCTCCGCAAGCGCCTCGTATTCCTGATCGAGTTCCTGCCAGGCCGCGTTGATCAGCTCCTCGACGATCTGATCTTCTGTGATGGACGGACTGTTGCCGCGCCGATTGGCCAACAACGCGCGCAGGCTCTCAGCGGCTTCCTGGCCGAGATGGATATCCCGGCGCAGCTTGCGGCCACGCCGGGGGGTTTTGTTGCCGACTGGCCTTGGATTAGGCATCGCGCACCAACTCACCACTATAGCTTGGTCCGGTATACGACCAGACCTCCAGTTTATCCTTACCATTATGACGCGCGCCATTCACCCCTTCAATATCTCCTTGCTGATAGCGATCGCGCCACGCCCGCGCCTCAGCAAGCGATGGCAATCCGTCCTTGAGATCGTAACTATAGCCCCACCAATTCCGTCCGACGATTTTGTACTTTGTCATTGCCGTACTCCTTGTTGTTTGTTCAATAACTGTTTTGATTATACACCCCGTTTCGGCACTTGTCAGTACCCGAATTGAACAAATATCAGACCAATTTCGCGGGAATCAAAAACCCGCCCCCGATCGAGCGCTCGATCGGGGGTGGTTGCTATTCTTTCGTAGGCAGTGCATCACGGCGGATATACCACGTCTTGCCGCGCTTGAGTGCCGGCAACTTGCCAGCGCCGGCCAGTCGCCGCAGATGGCTATCGTCGTAGCCGGTTAACTCGGCAGCGTGTGTGGTGCTCATCCAGTCGCCGCCCCACGGCCCGCCGTAGCTCACCTGCGCCAGATACCACGTTTCCATGCTGCTGAGTCTCGTCTCGCCAAGCAAGTAGGTGGTTGCGAGTGCTTTCTCGATCTGCGGCGCCAGATCGGGATGGGTGCGGAGATTGGCAATCATCGTCGCCAGATTGGGGCGGTGTTCGGCGATTTTGTCGAGCACTGCATCAGGAATGGTCTGCATCAGCGCGTCCTCACATCACACTCACACGCGCCGCCGAAGTTGGCCGGGCAGTTGTGATCGTGGTCGCTTTCGGGCAGAAAATCATAGGCGGTTACAGCGTGGTCGGTGTGTCGCCGCTCACGTTCGGCGAGCACCTCGCAGACAAACGCGCGACCAGCGGCAACGATCTCGCCAGGCAGATCGGCATCTGGATACTGGCAATAAACGTTGCGGCCCTGGTAGCGGAAGTAGCCCTCGGAGCCGTGAAACCATTCAAATCGACCATCATCGCTCTGGGCCAGCGCGAAATACTCGGACGTGGCGGCTGTGCCGTCAATGCTCGTGGTGATGATGTTCATTGCCTTGCTCCTTACATAGTCACGATACATCGTGTATGTTTGTATTATACACGGTGTATCGTGTATGTCAAGAGGCAATTTCGCGGGAATCAAAAGCCCGCCTCCGATCGCGTATTCCTGCGATCGGAGGCGGGCTTTTCTACCTGCGACGAGTCGAGCTGCTAGGGTGGCATGGACCACGCGGGGCCGGGAGCGGTCATGGGCGCCTCCTTGGCTCGGCGAGTTGATTGGCGATATGGGCGAGTGTAGCACACTCATCACGGCAATTCAAGGGGCGATTTCGAACGGCGGCTCGACGCGCCACGCGGACGCATCCCCGCTGAATGCTGGCGGATCGATGGAGCTGAACAGGTACGGGCGCGCCACCTGCCGATAGACAGGCATGGCCGGTGCTGGCTGCTCGACACGAGGCGCCTGACGCGGTGGTAGCTCGATCGTGTGTGCGTCGAGCCAGGCGGTCAGCCAGGCGTCGAGCGTGGCCGCGTCCTGATGGTCCTCGGGGCGAGCGCCGCCGTAGGGTATGCGGTACAGCCAGGACTCGAACACCGGCGCGCGGATGGGCATGTCGGAATAGGAGATGCCGCGCTCGCGGGCAATCACGGCAATCACGCACTCGGATGCGGTATTGTAGAGCTGGCCGCGCCTGAGTGCATCTCTCACGGCCAGCACTTCAGGCACGCTCGCATGGCTGAGAATCGACTGCTCCAAACTCGCACGGGCCTGCTCGTCGGTGACGTGTGCGGCGGCGCGAGCGTAGCGCGCATAGACCTCGCCGACGTCCGTCGCGTGTCCGCCGCCGTTGCATATCGGGCAGTTCGGGCCACAGAAGTCGAAGCGGTAGACTGGGCCGAGGTGTGTCACCGTGCGGCGCGTGAGCGGCCGCACCGCCTGTGAGATATCCTGCCAGTCGTTATCCGCGCCGACGCGAATCTCAATGCGTGCCAGCTGCCCGCTCGCGACGATCGGCGCCGGGCGGCTGGTCTCGGCGACAACTCGCTCGATCTCGGTGTCGATCGCCTGCGCGATCTGCTCCTGGATCGCATCGATGTCGGTCCAATTGATGGTGAGTGCCATGTGTGACTCCTCCTTTGTGCTACTTGAACGATGGTTGTATTCTACTCCTCCACCCCGGCTGACTGGCCGGGGTCCAACGCCGATCTGATGAGTCGCTCGGCATCGGGCGCGCGCTCCATGCGCTCGTGATGGCAGCGGTAACAGCGCCCACCGTACCAGCCCGCAACGGCCTCGCCGCCGCAGTCGGGGCAGGTGTGGGCGGGCTCGGTATAGGTGAACGTGATCGTCGTGCTTTCGAGCTTTCCGTTGATTGGCGTCCAGTTTTCACCATCCACCGACCACTCGACGGTGGCATGCCTGCCCTCGATCTGTCGCGTGCGCGGCATCGTGTTCGACTCGATCGGCGGCGCCGGGTGGGCGCGGCGCCAGTGGCGATAGTACCACAGCAGCGCGACGATCGCGGCCGCCGGGATGAGGACGAGCGGGTTCCACGTCATGGCTTCAGCTCCCGGCCACGCTCAACGGAGGCGCGATACTTGGCCTTTTTGGTCTCGATATCGTCGCCTGATGCCAGCGCCGAGACACAGCGCCCTGAGTGCCCCCACAGCGCCTGCGCGGTCTTTTCTACGTCGTCGCAGTACGGGCAGGCGAACGGCATGAACAGTGCGGCTTTCCGCTTCTCCGCTTCATCCACGGCCTTGAGATGCGTGGTCACCATCGATTGCAGCAGGATCGAGATCAACAGCGCACAGAGCGAGGGGAGCACGCCCTCCAGGATTGCCGGTGCGCCCAGCACCGCCCACTCGCGCCCGCTCGGCAGCGCCGCATGCGGGTCGAACAGCGCGGGCAGCGCTTCCTTGAGGCCAATCATCACCCCAAAGAAGATCTCAGCCAGCGTGCCAATGACGACCAGCGACCAGGCGATCGCGATTTGATACCGGAAGCGCACCGCTGCGCCGGCGCCGCCGATATAGAGGAGTACGATCGAGCCGGCGGCGACCCAGCCAAACACATCGCCGCGCGTCGGCTGATAATACAGATACGAACTGTAGGAGCCGACCGAGGCGAAGCCGATCTCAGCGATCAGCAGCGCCCGCTGGCCGTTGGTTAACTCGCGAATAAAGCCGACAAACAGGTCGAACACCCAGGCGCTAAAGCGCCCCATGGCGTCAAAAACATCGTTCAAGGTCAGTGAGTTCTGCATTGCATTCTCCGCATTCTCTATACCTCAACGAGGGTTGTGCGAGGGCCTCGCGAGGGGCTGATCTAGGGGGTCGCGTGGCAGGCGGGCGACGCGGCATACATCGCGTCGTAGTCGCGCCAGTCGCCGAATCCGGTGCAGTAGCGCGGCGCGTCC